>Ga0137427_10001418_pt1 | contig 10847 bp, 20 predicted proteins | sample EasRivERMZT700_2_FD_102309 | JGI IMG/M metagenome (GOLD analysis project Ga0137427, IMG submission 102309) | Soil microbial communities from meander-bound floodplain in the East River, Colorado, USA - East River MetaG ERMZT700_2 | ecosystem: Environmental > Terrestrial > Soil > Floodplain ...
CCGCCTGGCGGCCGCCACTGGCCGCGGCGCAGAGAACATCGTGCCGGGCATCGTGCGCGATCGTGTTCGCCCATTGATAGGTGTCGAGCTGGATAACGTGCTCGGTGCATTCCCGATCGGGCTCGGCCGCGATCGCCTCATCCTCGAGCTCGTCGATCCCGAAAAAGGCGCGGAGCCCTTTCGACCAGTAGAGTTGCCGGCGGCCGTGAAAGGCCTCGCCGAATTCTCGAAACAGATCCGCGCTCCGTCGATCGCCGTCGAGAGCATCGTTTAAGAGCTCCCACATAGAAGCGTGTTCGCAACGGCTCGGTGTGCCGTCGCGATCGCCGCGGCCGCGCTTTAGGTGTCCGTGAGTGAGCTCGGCAGAGAGCGACCAGCGGCCGCGCTCGCCCTCGGGCTCGCGGCCGAATTTCGCCAGGTAATCGGCAGCAAAGGCGCCGGGCTGCACCTGGAAACAATGAAGCAGTAGATGCCGCAGCTTACGAAACCGATCGACGCCGATATCGCCGAGCTCGAGCCCGGCCAGGCCTCGAGCGATCAGCTCGCGAGCCCATAACCCGCGCAGCTTGCGGAGCTCGGGCATCGCCTGGCGCCGGCAGAACACGATCGCGTGGCTATGAGGATGCCAGCCGGCAAATTCGCCGTATGTCACCTCGAGCGCGCGGATCTCGCCCTTTGCGGAGATCCGATCCATGAGCGCACGGTATGCCCTGGTGCCTTTCAGCCGGCGCAGCGCATCAGCCAGGCGGCCGAGCTGCGCCTTGAGCTGGCCTTCGCCGCCGGTGTCTCGATCGTGCTGGAATGTAAAAGTGAGAAAGTAAACCCCGCCGGTTTCGCCCTGGTGCCCGGTGCCCCATCGTGCGATCGCGATGTTGCCCTCGTCGCGGCGCCTGGCTGCGATCTTCGGCGCGCACAGGGGGCAGATCCACACCGAGCCGCACCGCTGCAGGCCGTGATAGTCGGCTCGATTGCCGTCGGGGCTGCGCCGGATCGTCGGGGGCTGCCCGGTGGTGCCCCGGCAGCACATCGCCACCCGGTAACGAAAGTGCGCCCTGGGCTCGCCGTAGCGATCGGGCCGGGCCTCGATGTCCTTGAACAGCCTGGCGGCCTGCCGGTGCAGCTTCCAACGCCTATGCTGCCCTGGGCCGTGTACACCGCGGCGGCGGTCGAATTCGCCCTTATCCGGCCGGCCGGCTGCAGATTTCGCATAGATACCGAGAGCCGGGGCATCCTGCCCCATCGGCCGGCCGGCCGAGCCTGGGAAGCCGTCGCTCACCCTGGCCCTGGGCGCCGTTCCAGGTCAAACACCGTTCTAAAGGTGCGGTCGCCGTTGGAGAGCTCGATAACGACCCGGTGCAGACCGGGCCGCAATATGCCCTTCTGCACCGCCTGGTTAACCATGCGCTCGGTGAGCTCGTCGATATCGATATCGAGCAAGGGCGGCAGGTCGGAATTCATGACGGCGACGCGCACGTGGTTTTTCACGTGTTCGCGCTTCACGCGCCTGCCCTCAAAGCGCCCACCGCCGCCTTATCGTCAAGGTGAACGCCCGGACTGGTGCGCTCGTTCAGCGGCGGCGGGACTTGTCCGGCTTCGGGGGGGGTATGAAATTCAGGGGCCGACGGCCGGGCAGCTCGATCGAGCAAGGTCTGCAGATCGTAGCGCGCTTCCATGAGCGAAAAAAAAGCCGCGTGAACGGCCAGCATCGCAGGGCGCATGGCTTCGTCGATGTTTAACTGCTCGTCGATCGCGCCGAGCCGTAGCACGGTCAGGCTGCGCGAGATATCAAATTGAAGATCGATGCAGTGCTGCAATTCATCGAGCATCAGCCGCGACCAGGAGAGCTGCGCCGGCGTGAGCTGCGGCCGGTTCACGTGGCACCTTGCGGCCCTGGCCGCTTCATCACGCCAGCCAACGACAGACAAACCTTGCGACCGTAGCGAACGCCGCACGCCATCACAGCGCGATCTGCTTCATGGTCAGCGCAGTAACGCAGCGCGTTCGCGTCCCCGCCCATGCGGTCGAACGCCGCTTTATAGGCGACGCCCTCGGAGCGGAAAAATTCAGGATGAGCTGCGAGCCGGTTAACTTCCCCGGCGACGGCCGACGCGATCGCGCCGGTAAAACCTGAGCTGATTCTATTCACGGGGCACCCCCTGCCGTTCCCCTTGCCTGGGTGGGAAGGGTGCCCGAGCTGGCCGCAAGGGGTAACGAGAAGCCAGCCGGGCACAGGATGTGGAGCCTGCCGGGTCGCGGTCGGGCACATCTTGGGGAAAACAGGATACCGGAACATGGCCTGTGTAGCAACACACCCCCTGTGCGGGTTGTCGCACCGTTCCGTGTGAGCTATAACGGCACCAGTCGACCAACAGCGGGGGGACCTATGGGAAATCTGACTGACGCGCTCGGCGGCCAGAATCTTTGGACGACGGCCGAGATCATCGAGCGGCTAAAGAACGAGCACGCGCCGCACTCCTACTACAACGTGGCAAAGCTGCTAAAAGTCAGCCAGCAGACAGTCACCCGTTACCGGAAAAATCAGGCACACCCGAGTGACGAAGTTTGCGAGCGGGTCGCCGCGCTGTTGCCGGATATCAACGGCAGTTATTTAAAAGCCTGTATCGAGATGGAGCGGTCGCGAACTGAAAGCGGAAAGAAATTCTGGAAGAACGTCGCGGCAAAACTCGCCGGCGCGGTCGCCGTCGCGATCGCGGCCGTGCTGATTACGTCGCATTGGTTTGACGTTTCGCCGATCTCCCCCGCCGCGGCGAGCTCGGCTATGTCTGGTTATTATGTCAAATGGCTGCTAGTGGCCCTGGCCGCGGCCGCCGCGATCGCCTGGGCCATACTCCCCCGCGCCAACAACAACAACGCAGGGGGCAAGGATGGGAGCAGCAGTTAAATTGCCGGCGGCCTGGTCGGACTACGGCGCGCGATTCGGCACCGACGACAAACTGTATCTAGCGGAATGGCGCCGGGGGTTCACGGTGCACGAATTGCGCGCTCTTTTCTTTGACTGCCAGGCGGCGCGCGCCCTTCGGGTGGAAGTGAAAATTTTAACTTCCACGATCGAGCGCCAGGCGGCCGAGCTCGAGCGCGCCGAGCGCCGCGCCTGGTGGTATCGGCGCCAGCTCGTGATCGAGTCGCGTCTAGGCCTGGCGTTGGCCAGGATACACGGCTAGAGGAAGCGCCCTGCCCTCGACGGCCAGCGCCTTGCGCCAGGCGACGATCGCGACGAACAGAGCGACGAGCGCGATTAGATAGGTCGCGCGGCCGTTCACTGATTGGCCGGCTTGACTCCGATCAGCTCGAGCAGATAGGCCTCGAGCGTTACCGAGTCGCCAGCGTTCGCGAGCTGGCCGCTAATAACGAGCGATTGCGTCAGGCTCGTATCAATCGCGGCCGTGGGCTGGGCCGCCGATGACACGTTGAAAGGCGTCACGGTGGACAACGGCTGAAAAACCTTTTGCGAATTGGCGGCGCCCTGGTTGCCGAACATCACGATCTCGAAAATCATCAGGTTTGTCGTTTGCACGGTCGATCGAAGAATGGTGCCGGCGAGCCCGCCCAGGCGAGTGCGGAGCGTTTTGTTGTTGGCGTTGGCTGTCCAGCTCCAAGACGAAGTGAGCCGCACGATCCCGTGCGGCCCGAGCGCCCCGCCGGGGATCTGGATCTCGGCTAACGCCGTCTCGGCCGTGGTGCCGGTCAACAACAACGGCACCGCGCTCGCAGAGAGCAGCCGAATCCCGGCATCGCTATCGATATCGCGCACGGGTTATTTGCCTTTCCCCTTCCCCGCTTTTTTCTTTTTCGCCCCGGCCTCGAGCTCGGCCTTTTTCGCCGTTGCGGCCGCGCCGGAGAAAACGACAGCCGCCGGCGCCGCGCCGCGGCCCTTCAATGCCGCGAGCACCGGGGCGCACTCGGGATACCGCTCGACGTAATCGGCAAACCCCTCCGGCGGCACCTGGCTCCGCAGCCGGCCGTCGGTGTAGTGCTCGAGCTGCCCATCGGCGCCGCAGCGGAAAGAGTGATCGACGATAACCGGGGGATACCCCACATCGAAACCCCGAACGTTCACTTCTGCAGATTTTGCTTTAGCCATTAGTCGCCCCTCGGTTTAACTGCCAGCTTGCCCTCGATGTGCGACAGGCGGCGCTCGATCGAAAATAACTTGACCACACCGGAGAACACCGCCGGCACGATCAAGGAATTCAGGATGAGCAGCGCCGTCGCCGTGTCCACTACTCGCCGCCTTTTTCCTTGACGAGCACCCCGGCAGCCAGGGCCGCCACGCTCGCGGCCGTGGTCGCGAACTCGGGCACCCCGAGCAGCGCCAGCCAGGGCACCCCGAAGATCCCGCCGAGCGCGCCGAGCGCCGTCCAGGTGGACGGCTCGCGAAACCGATCAAGGATTTTTCTCATGGTCATACCTCCACATCGGACAAAATTTGCGTGATGTAAAGCCGCGTTTCCGTCGGTGCGTTCACAACGCCTTTTTTCTTGACGTTGCCGATCCCCCAGTTATAGGCGGCGAGCGCGGCCGCCCAATCGCCGAGCTGGTCATAGAGCCGGCGCAGGTAGAGCGCCGCGCCGTCGATCGCCTGGCCGGGCTCGAGAGGATCGATCCCGAGCTCGGCGGCCGTCGCCGGCATGAATTGCGCTATCCCGAGCGCGCCGGCCGAGCTCGCCGTTTTGCCCGTAATGATGTCCTCGCGATAGCGTGACTCCTGATACAGCAGCCGCGCGAGCAACGTTTCGGGAATGCCGTGCTTCGCCTCGGCCGCGGCGATCGCCTCGCGATACGGCTCGGCCGCCGGCGGTAGCGAAAAGAGCTTTCGCGCCGCGGCCGTCACGGTGTCACCCAGGGCGCGCAGGGTTTCAACAACCGGAGAAACCTCGGCAGGTAGCACCAGGGCGCCGGGATCGGCCGCGGCAGGATCACCGGCGCCCCCGATCGGCGCCGGCGCCTGCACCGCCTGGGCCGAACGCGACACCATCACCAGGACGGCGAGCGCGGCGATCGGCAGCAATACGAGCGCGATCGGCATAGATCACAACCCGGCCTCGAGCTCGAGAGATCCCATTAGATCGTTTCCTCCCACCACTGAAAATTCACACGAAGCAGCTCGTTCGCGGTGTTGTCTAGTGCGATCAAGCCGAACCCCGGCGCGATTACAATCGGCTCGACGAACGGAAAGCGGAAAGACTGCAACACCCCCACCTGGAAGGCGCCAAGCTGCGTGCCCGGCGGCGCCACAGCAGTCTCGCGCCGTAGCTCGGCTGTTGGCGCGGCCGATCCGAGCAATTTATTTCCATTCGTGGCGACTAGAGTCAAGATCGCCGCGTTAGCCCACAGAAGCGAAATCAGAGAAGGAACGGCGCCGGTCACGGCATAGAGATCATTAACGATCAGCCGCTTTGTGTTCGCGACAGGATTCCAGAGTTGAATAAAGCTACTTTGCCCCGCAATCGGGCCGATCGCCGTCGATGCGAGAAAAGCAATCCCGGCCTTCGTGCGCGCGAGCTCGCCGTTAATGACAGAGATCGAGCCGAACAGGCCGGCCGAGAGCGCCGGAACAAAATCGAGATCGACGCCATACACCACGCGCAGGGAAAGGCCGGGCTGCGCCACATTCTCGAAAACGAGATAGGTAAAAGGCACGCGCAGCACCGCGCCGGGATAGATCGTGATCGGTGTGTTGCCCTGGCTGTTTTCATCCTGCACGTAGCAGGTCGCGTAACCGCTGTTCGGCTTCTGGTCGATGAAAAAAGAATTGCCGGCGATCGGGAGCTTTAGCGCCGTGTTCGCGGCAAACGAGCGCGCCGTCGATAGATCGATATCGACGGCCAGGGGGCGCGTCTGCAGCAGCTCGCGAACGGTATCGAAATTCGCGATCGGCTCGCGAAACCCGGGAAAGGTAACGCCGGGAGGAATCCCGGCCGCGAGCGTAGAGTGAGGATTTTTTTTCATGGGCGCGGGGCGCGGCCGAATAGATGCGAGTAGTTAACGTAAGGCTGTTGAGCGATGAGAAAAGGCAGCTCGGCATCCTCGAGATCCGTCGCGGTCACGTAGGCCGCGCCGAGCTCGGCCGCGCGAATAATATTGCCCTCCTCGGCATCGTCGCGATCGAACTGTGAAAGCGCCTTCGCCTGGTTGGGCGCCAGGCGAGAGCCCCCGGCGCTCGGCACGTTGAGCTCGGCCGCGGCGCGATCGGCGGCGCGAACGTCTGGATTAAAGATAGTAGCGAGCCAGCCGCCGAAAGTGGGCTCGCCGGTCGCCGCCTCGACAGTTTTATTAACGGCCGTAACGACGGCGTTATCGCGATTCATCGGGTTAACCGACTGGACGATCGCGCCGGCCTTCTCGGCCAGCGGCCCGGCGATCGCCGTGCCGGCCTTGACGGCCTTCACGATCTGCCAGGCGATCGCGCCGGTCACAATGACGGCCCCCAGGTAAGCCGCGCCGCGAATATCGAGATTCACCGGCGCCCCCCGGCAAAGCGAGCGATCGCCACACCGCCGGCGACAACGGCGAGCGCGGCGAGCACATAATCCCATCGGACGCCAGAGCTCGAGAGCTCGGCCCGAGCGCGCTCGAGCATGGTCTGCGCCTTTGTGAGCTCGACCTCCGATCCGATCGCCGCCTTCTTTTTCGCGAGATCCATTTCGGAGCCGCGAAGGTAATTCGCAAACTGGCGATCTTCGCGCGCACCGATTAACCCATCTCGATTAGCCTGGATCGTGAGCAACGTGCCGGCGACGCCGGCGACGCCGGAGCTAACCGAGCCGAGCGCGCCGAGCACGGCGCCCAGGGCGTCGGGGCTGCCGGCGGATTCGGCCGTCGTCGCGCTCGGGGAATAGACGCTGTAAAAATCTTCCATGATGTTAGGCGGCCGGCCCCCCGGCCTCGCGATCCTCGTATTTTTTCCAGGCGATCAGCACGACGGAGATCGCGAGCACGATCGCGATCGCGCCCCTGTTCGCCTTCGCCCAGGCGATCGCCGGGCTCGCGGCCGCGGTCGCGGCCGCGGTCGCCTTTTTCAATGGTGTTACGTTGTTCATGCGCGCCCCCGTTGACGGAAAATAAAATAGACCGATCCCAAACCGACGGCGATCGCCGTCGCGAGCATTCCGGCAGAGAGCCCCGAAGATTGCGCCGCCGCCGGCGCGGTCTTGCCGGCACCTGCACCGGCCGCCGGCGACGTTGGCGCGAGCGTTTTAGCGAGCCCCCCGCCGCCAGAAACCGGCGATAAATTACCGGGCTTTCCGCCGGTCAACGTGGCGAGAGTTTTCACGGTGCCGGCTGCGCTGGCGACAGGCGCGGCCGCTTTAGCGATAGCCGTCGCCGCCTTCGCGGCGCTGGCCAAGCTAACGGCCGGCGCCGCCGGCGCGACACCCATCGCGGCGCCCCATTGCGCGGCCGTCACTTCGCCATAGGCGGCGCCGAGCTCGGCACCGTAGCCGGCCGGGATCTCATACGCAGCCAGGGCGCCGCCCTCAAAAGCCGGAGCCGCGGCAACCTCCGCAGCGCCAGCGGCACCACCAGCGCCAGCCGCCACGCCCACTACCCCGCCCAAAAACACAGAAGCAATAACAGGCCCGTAAACCGTCATTTCGTCAGCCTCGCCAATGCCGAAGCCGGGGAGCGCGGCCGCCAACTGATTGCTCGGCAGGATAATCTGCCCGGCAGCATTGGGCCGCGCAATCCCGCGCTCGAGCATGGCCGAATACCACGAATCGCCGGGGTTGAACGTCAGCAGGTAATTGCCGGTGCCGTCGGGATTCTCGGCAATTCGGGAAGGCGCCAACCCCAACCCCCCGGCGCCGGTCTTTACAAAATTCTGGAAATCCGTCAGGCCTTCATTAAATTGCTGCGTGAGCATCCCGCGCCGCGCGGCAGAGAGCCCGTCCTCGGATCTCTCGGCCAAGTAGGCGTTAAGAGAGCTCTCGTAATCGAATGTAGCCATGAGCGCCAATAAAAAAAGGGGCGCACCGAGTTTTTTCAGCGCGCCCCGCATGGTCGGAAAACCCCGCGCGCCTATCGCGCCAGGATGAGCTCGGTAGTCGCGATGAAAAGCTTTGTGTTCGCCGTGCCGACGGCGTCGTAAACCATCTTGGGCTCGAGCTGGCCGGCAACATCCCAGGCGCAAGTGATGTGCTGCAGAGCGTGCCCGATCGCCAGCGGATCGTGAAAGTAGTAGCCGGCGAGCACAGAGCCGTAATCGAGATTGTTTTTCGCGCGGAGATTTGCGGCCGCGAGATTCAGCCGGTAATCCTCGCCGCTTTTGGCGATCAGGTTGTTGAGCTGAGTCGCCGACGGCTCGGCCGCGGTCACGTTGCCCTCGGCGCGCGTTACCACGTTCGCGATCAGGTTCCCCGCCGGCAGCTTGACCTCGAGATTGCTGTTGCTCGCCGTGTAGGAAACCTCCTGATAGCTGCGCTTTTTGAGCGCGATCGGCATCGAGAATTTTCCATCGGCGCCTTTGAACTCGATCGTTTCCTGGGTGGAAACGTCGACGTTCATCGCCGAATAATTCATCGTGCCGCCGACGAAGTTATCGCCGGCCGCGCCGAACGTCAGGCGCAATTGAAACAGGGAGAGCTGCGAAGTGCGGAAATTGGTGTCCTTCGGATTGAGCCCCCGCGGCATCGCGAAATCGAGCGCGATGATCGCCTCGACCTGGTAGGTCGCAACGGTGAAATTCGTCGCCGGCGTGGTAAACCGCGCGCCTTGCTGCAGGCCTGGCCGCTGCACGTTGCCGAACACGGCCATGTGGCCGGGGATCGAGTCGAGCGTGTTCTTGCCGTCGGCGACGAGCTCGATCCGCGCGAGCGTTTGGCAGGGATTTTCCGCGCGAACGGCCGTTCCGTTCACCGTCACCTGCAGGCCGCCATAGACCCGCAGCAGCACGGACTCGTAATCGTATTGCCGCGGGAGATCGACGTAAGCGAACCCGCCGGCGACAACCGGCACGGTCTGCACTTTTCGCGATAAGCGAATTTGGGGGTTGTTCATCGGTGCGCGCTCCTGGCCTGGTAGGGTTACAGGTAGTCGCGCGTGATCGGCAGCCGCTTCGCGACAATCACGGCAAGGATCGCGATCAGGCCGAATTTTACGAACGTTTTGATTGTGGGCATGGTGTCCTCAAGGATGGGCCGCAAGCGCGGTGCCCCCACGATCGGGCCGCGGCCGGCGGCAATCAAGCTGTTTCCGGCCGGCCGGCCGGCCGGAAAGTCAGCCTCGAGACACCTTCCCGGTCAACATATCGCGCTCGATCCACCCCCGCGGCCCGAGCTCGCCGATCTCGGCCGGGTCGATATCGAGCACATCGGCCAGCTTTTCGCGATCGCCGCGGCCGTTGAGCCGGCCGGTGCGGATCTCAGTCGCCAGGCTGAACAATCCGCCGTCTATCTCGGTCGGCCGCTGCGCCGCGGCGAATACGCGCATCGCCTGGTGTCGACCCTGGCGGATCAAGGTCACCCATCCGGCCGGCGCCCAGGCCGGCGCCGTCACGGTCGCGAGCTCGTCGGCGACAACAACGCAGCGGCCGCGCTCGAACGCGATCGAGCAGAAGGCCGAGAACTGGCGCCGCGCCAGGTCGCGCTCGTTCGCTGGCACGAACGCGATCGAGAACGCGGCGCCGGCCGATCGCTCGGCAACATAATCGAGCCGGGAAACGGAGCGCCCAAAATCCGCATATTCGCGGCGCGGATCGAAGATCAAGAGCCTTTGCGGCGCGAGCTCGCGCAGCATCGCCTTTAGAGCGTGAGTCTTGCCGGATGCCGGCGCCCCGAAGTGCGCGCGGATCGAGAACTCGCGAGCCGACACTACTCGGGCATCTTGAACGGTGGCGCCGGCGGAACGTCGCCGGCGGCCGCAGGGCTTGCGCCCTGCCCTCGCTTCTCGGCTTCCAGCCTGGCCTGGGCCTCGAGCTCGGCCGCTCGAGCTGCCGCATTGTCGGCCTTGATCGCCTTCATCGTCGGCACTACCAAAGGCTGCACCGCCATCAATAGACCGAGCTCGGCGCCCCATCGATCGAGTATGCGATCGAGAGTCCAACCGCGCTTTTTAAGAACGGCGCCGGCCTTCGCGGCGAGCTTTTTCCGAACGGGCTCGGTGTAGATCTTTTCGAGCGACGGATAGAGCTCGACAAAATTCGCATAAGCGAACTCGACCAGATCGGCGGCCTCGGCGACGTAATCAACCGGCTCGAGCGCCGGCGCCGGCGCCGCGGCCGGCGCACCTGGTGGCAACGGTTCCCCCGTTGCGATCGCGTCGATCGCTTTCACTTCGGCGGAGAGCGCACCAGGCAGCGCCGCCGGTTTCTCGGGGGTGCTCATAGCTCGAGAAACGCCTTTGTCTTGCCGGCGGCCGGCGCCGGCGCGGGAGCTGGCGCGGGAGCTGGCGCCGGTGCCGGCGCCGGCTCGGGGGCTAACTTGCGCGCGATGCCCTGGGCAGCCTTCGGCGATTTTGCGAAACCCTGAAACCCGCACTCGGCGCAGCTCAACGAGTAACCGAGCGTTTTAGTAGGCGACACCTTCGCGGCCGGATGGTCGCAAGCCGGGCATTTAACCGTGTTTGTCATTTTGCACCTGTATGTGATCTACCCCTTTTTGCCGCTCGAGCTCGTCAACCAGGCGGCCGAGCAACGCCAGCAGCAACCGAACGACGCGCGGCAACGCCTTAACCTGGAGCAGCCAGGGCAGCGCCTCGAGCTCGTTACACGCCGCAACGAGCACGGCGAGCTCGGCGCGCGCTAGTGATGTTTTTCCCATGAGGCAGCCTCCGTGTAGTAGCCCGAGTAAGGCGGCGCCCTGGTCGCGAGCTCGGCCAAGAGCTCGAGCACC
>Ga0137427_10001420_pt1 | contig 10835 bp, 9 predicted proteins | sample EasRivERMZT700_2_FD_102309 | JGI IMG/M metagenome (GOLD analysis project Ga0137427, IMG submission 102309) | Soil microbial communities from meander-bound floodplain in the East River, Colorado, USA - East River MetaG ERMZT700_2 | ecosystem: Environmental > Terrestrial > Soil > Floodplain ...
GCGGCCATGCGACGGTCGCGAGCGCGCACGTCCTGTGGCAGGAGGGCTTCCTGCGCCCCGACGAGCAAGCACGCTTCCACAGCAAGAGTGGCCTGCTCACCGCAGAGCGCGACGGCGACTGGATCGAGCTGAACTTCCCGGCCGACGACCCCTTGCAGATCGATATGCCGCCCGGACTGGACGAGGCGCTCGGCGCCGACGTCGTCGACGTCCGCCAGGGTCGCCACGACGTACTGGCGCGCCTGGCGGACGAAGCGACCGTTCGTGGACTAACGCCCGACTTCCGCGCGATCATGTCGATACCGGTTCGCGGCGTCATGGTGACCGCGCGCGGATCGAAGCCGTACGACTTCGTGTCGCGCTTCTTCGGCCCGAACGCCGGCATTGACGAAGACCCTGTCACCGGATCGTCATTCTGCCTGCTCACCCCGTACTGGACGCCGGAGCTGGGCAAGACGGAGCTGCTGGCGTACCAGGCGTCCGCGCGCGGTGGCGTCATACGCACATCGCTCAAGGGCGAACGCGTGCTGATCGCGGGCCACGCCGTGACGACGCTCAAAGGTGAGTTGTTAGACTAGCGGCGTGATCGCCGTCACCGCCGTTCTTCCCGATACGCCCAGCGACAGCCCACCTGTCGTGCTCGTCCATGGCGCGGCCAACTCCGCCATCGTCTGGACATACTGGCAACAGAAGCTGGCGGCACGCGGCCTGGCGTCCCACGCGGTCGACCTGCGCGGACACGGTAAGAGCGAGCCAGTCGATCTGTCATCGACCACGATGTCCGACTACGCCGACGACGTGCGCGGTGCAATCGCGCCGCTGGGTAGCAAGCCGCTCGTCATGGGCTGGAGCATGGGCGGCCTCGTCGCAATGATGGTCGCAGGTGCTGGCGACGCGTTGGCCTGCGTCACACTCGCACCCAGCACACCGACGCGTACGCGCGATCGGAACGTCCCGTTACGGCCAGGAACCTTCGGGGCCGACTTCTATGGGATCACGAGCAACGACCCGGACGATCAGCCCGCCATGCCTGACCTCGACCGAGAGGAGCGCGTCGTGGCGCTGTCATCGCTCGGGCCGGAGTCGCAGTACGCGCGAGACGACCGCAAGTCTGGCATCGTGATCGAGTCGCTGGCCTCCCCGTTGCTGGTCATCACCGGCAGCGGTGATCGCCTGTGGCCGCGCGACAAGTATGACGATCTCTGGCTACCGGCCGATCGAATAGAGATCGAAGGCGCGTCGCACTGGGGTTTGGTACTGAGCCGGAGGGCGGTGGCTGAGGAAGTATCTGCCGTTACGGAGTGGGCGAGCCGCGAAGCTCGTTAGCCCGCCAGCTCCCCAAACGCCGCCTCCGCCACCTCCAGCGTCGCGTCGAGATCACGCTCTTTATGCGCCAGCGAGACGAAGCACGCCTCGAACTGCGAGGGCGGGAAGTACACGCCGCGTTCCAGCAGAGCGCGGAAGAAGCGTGCGTAACGTTCCGCGTCGGCGCGCTTCGCCGACGCGTAGTCCGTCACCGGCTCGTCGCTGAAGAACATTGTGAACATCGATCCGACGCGGTTGATCTGCACCGGCACCTCGGCACGGCGCGCGAGCGTAGCCAGACCGTCCGTCAGCTTCGCAGCCAGGTCGTCCAGCACGCCGTATGTGCCCTCGCCCGACAGGATGCGCAGCGTGATCACGCCGGCGGCCATCGCGAGCGGGTTGCCGGAGAGCGTGCCTGCCTGATAGACCGGCCCGAGCGGCGCGAGCTGCTCCATGACCTCGCGTCGGCCGCCGTACGCAGCCACCGGCAGCCCACCGCCGATGACTTTGCCCAGACACGTCAGGTCCGGCTCCACGCGGAACATCGACTGCGCGCCGCCCATGCCGAGCCGGAAGCCCGTGACGACTTCGTCGAAGATGAGCAGCGCGCCCGCGGCGCGCGTGATCTCGCGTAGTGACTGCAGGAAGCCGTCCGCGGGCGGCACGACACCCATATTCGCAGCGACCGGCTCGACGATCAGCGCCGCGATCTCGTTGGCGTGCTTTTCGAACACGTCGCGCACAGCATCGACATCGTTGTACGGCACGACGAGCGTCTGCTCCGCGAACGACTTCGGCACGCCTGCGCTGTCCGGCAGGCCCAGCGTCGCAACTCCCGACCCCGCCTTCGCCAGCAGCCCGTCGGAGTGGCCGTGGTAGCCGCCCTCGAACTTCACGATCTTGTCGCGTCCCGTATAGCCGCGCGCGAGGCGTAGCGCCGACATCGTCGCCTCCGTGCCGGAGTTGACGAAGCGTACGAGGTCGATCGACGGCACGGCGTCGACGACGAGCCGGGCCATCTCCGCCTCGAGCTCCGTCGGCGCACCGAAGGTCGTGCCACGCTCTGCCGCGCGCTTCACGATCTCGACAACGGACGCGTGCGCGTGGCCGAGGATGAGCGGCCCCCACGAGCAGACGTAATCGATGTACTCGTTGCCATCGACGTCATGGAGGTACGGCCCTTTGCCGAACGCGAACACGATCGGCTCACCGCCGACGGCCCTGAACGCGCGTACGGGGCTGTTCACACCCCCCGGCATGAGCTGCTGGGAGGCGTCGAAGATCTTCCGGGACCGTTCGTGGGACTTCGTCATGCCTACGTAGGGTGGCATAGATACCGAGACTGAGCGAGACGGAAGTTAGGTAAATGTGGGCGAAGTCAGCACGTCCACCAACTCCGCCACCGATGTGATCGTCGTCTCCGGCGGGTCTATGTCCTCCGGCCATTCGCGCCCGTGGCGGTTCAGCCAGACGGCGTGCATGCCAGCGTTGCGCGCACCTGCGATGTCGTGCCAGGGGCTGTCGCCAACGTACACCGCCTGGCCCGGCTCGACGCCTAGGCGCGCGCAGACCTCGCGGAACATCGAAACGTGCGGCTTGTAGGTCTGTAGGTCCTCCGACGTGACGATCGTGTCGAACGACAGCTCGTTGTGCGCCAGCGCGCCGGCGATGAAGTCGGTATCCGCATCCGAGAGCACCGCCAGCTTGTACCGCTCGCGCAACGACTCGATCGCGGGGCGGACGTCCGGGTAGAGCGGCGCGGTCGCGTGCGCGCGCACGTATGCGTCGGCCACGAGATGCTCGTGCGCGTCGCTGTCCCAGTGTCGCAGTAGCTCTGCGGAGCGATGCTTCCACACGTCGCCGAAGCGAACGAATGGCGGGTACTCGCCATCGAACGCCAACCGCTCCGTCCCGCCGAGGCGCAGGTCGGCGTCACGAGTCGTGTAGACAGCCCAGTGGTGATACGCCTCGCCCGGCGGCAGATCGAGCCCCACTTCACGCGCAACGGCGTCGAACAGCGCCTCGCGCTGCGCCGTCGTGAGCTGCACCAGCGTCTCGTAGAAGTCGAAGATAACGGCGCGGATCACGATCGAGGAAACTTAGCGCTGCGTGCCTGCTCGTCCTCGAGGCGATCGTACGGATCAGGCCTTAGCTCGGTTTCCTTTCCGGCCAATCCGTACACGAGAATCCTCAGTTTCACCAGGTCATCTCTCCCCAAGCTACGTCTTTGGTGAATGAGATCGTTGCGCAGCGTGCGATAGGATTCGCTCCGGTTCCGCTTGTACTTCCAACGTGCCCGGGCCCATTCTCTCTCGACAGCATCGGTGTAAGACAAAGCGATCATTCTTATGACCTCTTTTGACAAGCCGTCCTCGGACAGGAAGTAAGTCTCCGCCTGCTGGAGCACGGCTTTTGTATCGCTGCTCAATTCTTCCCAAAAACGCAGCCCTCCGACGAAGACGTTGAACCGATTCATCACTCGCGGTGGCGCCACACGGCCAAGCTTTGTTGTCAGGTCCCGTAACTCCGCCGCGGTATCAACCTGCCTCTCGACCATGAGGTCAAGCCGATCGTGCAGAGCGTCGATCTTTGTGAGAGCCTCGGCAAGCTCCTTACCCTCCACGGCAGTAGTACCTGATGCCGCCTTGGAAAGAAGCGTTGACAAGTCCCGATTGTAGTCATCGCCTGCCGCTCGAAATGCACTGGACAGGCGCTCATCTAAGCAAACATCGACGTCGATGGATATCACCGGGTATTCGCCCACTTGCAGTTCCAGCCACTTCCGGAGTGCGTCAGACAGGAGAGCGGCCATAGTCTCCTGAGATTGGTGGCCCCGCGCAACGCTGTGATCGAAAGTAAGTGAGGCCGAAATGCGGGCCACGCCTTCGTCGTAGTCGACCCTATCATGAAAGTAGACGGCGCATGTCATCGTCCCCCAGATGAACGCCAGCACAAATCTCTCCTTCGGACTCCAGGCGTTCCACACCTCGCTAGGCACGGAATAAGTGATCCGCTGTCCTGTTGGACGGTATGTTGCCACTATCTCGCCTTCATCAACTGCGGAAGGCAACTCAACGCGAGATTCACCTTCCGCTCCAGGCGCATCGCGCAGCCAGACGACTCCGCCTTCATCAACGGATACGACAATGTCGCCTACGATTTCCTGGGCGCCCGGAGTTTGCGGCTCAACGAAACTGACAAATACATGCTGATGCCCGGAGCCTATCTTGAGAGTCAATGAATCTAAGTCAGAGTCAGCCGAGTCTCGGTTCATTCTCCCTACCTATCTGGCCTTCTCTTGCGACCAAGAGCGCACTCCCCCGTTAGTCGGGCGCTTCCTCATCTGTCTCAATCTGTGTTCATCTGTGACTACTCGGTCTCGCCTCGCAGCACGGTTGCTAGCATCAACATCCCTCGCATTGCGCCCAATCCTACAGCGTCCGAAAATCCCTACGCCAGAGTGCCATCAGACGCTTGGAGCTATTCCCAGCGTCCACTAGTATCACGCCATGTCAACCTGCACGCCGGTGCCGCGCCTGTCCGATGATCATCCGCATACACAGAAAACGTACTTTTTTGCCAAACGAACTTGTCAATTAGAAAGGAGCGCGGCGCTCGGCGGAACAATCAAGTGCTCAGATTCAGCGCGGGCCAAAGGATTGGTGTTCCTTCAATTCAATCAAGATCGCGGACACGGTGCGCCGGTCCACTCAATCAATGAAAATGGCTGCTTGCAGATTCAGAAAAGTACGAAAAAGCGAATTACAATCAAGCAATCAAACCGGCTGCTGTTCGAGGCCGAGGAACTCCTTCATGACGCGCCGGATCTCCTGCCGGTGGTCCGGCAGCCCGAGGTTGAGGTTGTAGTGGTTGATCAGCCGCGCCGACGTCTCACGCCATTCGGCCCAGCAGTCAGCGCATACGCCAGCGTGGATCGATTGGCCCAGCTCTCCGCCGGTCGGCGGCGCGTCGAGCTGTTCCTTGTCTTGTTTGCAGCGAATGCAGGTAATAGTAGCCAACTGCTGCTCCTACGAAGCCAGTGCGCCCTCGCGCAGCCAGCGCGACGCTTCCTTGGCATGATACGTGATGATGATGTCGGCACCCGCGCGCTTGATCGCCATCAGCGATTCGAGCACGACGCGCTCCAGATCGAGCCAGCCGTTCTGCGCTGCAGCGTGCAGCATCGCGTACTCTCCACTGACGTTGTACGCGGCCAGCGGCACGTCGAACTGCTGTCGCGCTTGCGACAGCACATCCAGATACGGCAGCGCCGGCTTCACCATGACGATGTCCGCGCCCTCGTCGATATCTTCTTCAATCTCACGCAGCGCCTCGCGCGCGTTCGGCGGGTCCATCTGATAGCCGCGCCTGTCTCCGAACTGCGGCGTCGACTCGGCTGCTTCGCGGAACGGGCCGTAGAACGCCGAAGCATACTTCGCCGCGTACGACATGATCGGCGTCGATTCGAAGCCGTCATCATCGAGCGCATCGCGTATCGCGGCGACGCGCCCGTCCATCATGTCGGACGGCGCAACCAGGTCAGCGCCCGCGCGCGCGTGCGATACGGCTGTGCGCGCCAACAGAGCGATCGAGCTGTCGTTGTCGACTTCGCTGTTGACGATCAGTCCGCAATGTCCGTGCGATGTGTACTCGCACAAGCAAACGTCAGTAATCACAGCCAGGCTCGGGTCGGCGTCCTTGAGCACGCGGACGGCCTGCTGGACGATGCCGTCGTCTGCGTACGCTTCCGAACCAACATCGTCCTTGTCCGCCGGCAGCCCGAACAGCAGCACTGCGCGCACGCCCAGCGCACGCAGCTCGTCTGCTTCGGCAGCAAGCCGATCGAGGGACAGGTGGTGCTGACCGGGCATCGATGGAATCTCTTCGCGTACGTCCCGCCCATGTACAACGAACATCGGGTAGACGAAGTCAGCCGGCGACAGTCGCGTCTCGCGCACAAGGTTCCGCAGCGCTTCGCTGCCGCGCAGCCGCCGGAAGCGCGCAAAGGACTGGCGCGTTGTGATATCGAACGTCATCTACTCACTCCGCTGCTTGCGCAGGAACGCTTCCAGCTCGCTCATCAGCTCTTCGCCCGCTACGGGCGGCATGTCGGGCGTCGCGGCCTCGGTCACGCCGGAATCGATGCGCTTGTCCAACTCGGCCAGATAGGCGCGCATCTGTATGTTCTCGGCAAGCGCCTCCTCGACTTGTTCCTCCAGCTTCTGGCTCGCGTCGGTGAGCGGTGTCAGGTCGGGCACGAAACCAAACAGCCTATCGAGTGTCTCCAGCAGTGCGAGCGCGCCGCGCGGATTCGCGGCGTCGCCGAGGTACGGCGGCAGCCCTGCCCACAGGCTCGCGGCAGGCAGCCCGGCGCGCCGGAGCGCATCGTGCAGCGTGCCAACGATGCCTGTCGGCCCTTCGTAACGAGCGCGCGTCACGGTCAGTCCTTCGAGCCGATCTCGCAGGTCCTCTTCCGTCGCAAAGCCGGTGATCGGCGGCGGCCGCCGGTGCGTCGTCGCGGCAACCAGCGAACCCAGCGTGATCAGGCGCGCGCCATCGAGTCGCTGGAACAGTCCACGGATCGCCGCCGTGAACGTTCGCCACTTGAGGTGTGGCTCTGTCCCCAGCATCAGCACGATATCGTTCTCGGCTTCCTCACGGTTGTGGAAGAAGAAACGATTGACGGGCCATTCAAGATCGCGCTGGCCTTCCTCCGTAATACGGATCATCGGGCGCGCGACCGTGAAGTCGTAGAAGTCCTCCGCGTCGATGGTCGCGAACTTCTTTGCGTTCCAAGCCTCCACCATGTGGCGCACTGCCAGCGTCGCCGCTTCGCCCGCATCGTTCCAGCCGCGGAATGCAACGACAAACACTGGCTTTCTAAGCACAGGCAATTCGTCGATCAGGATCGTATCCATCGTCTCTACAGTATAACGGGCGCATGGCGGCCCCATTCAGACATCGAGCACACCCCTGAGCAACAGCCGCGCGGAGAGGGCTACCAGCGCAAGCGCCAGGAGCACCAGCACCGTCCTGCCGCTCAGACGGCGGGCGATCACGGCGCCAATCTGCGCACCGATCACCGCCCCGGCCCCCAGTGCGATCGCCTGCCGGAGCGGCTCTCCCGCAAGCGTCCCGTTCGTCAGGTGCACAATCGTTGCGCCGCCGGCCATGAACGCCAGCACAAACTGCGACGTAGCGACGGCGAACGCGACAGGGATGTGAAACAGCACGATCATCGCCGGTACGTTGATGATGCCACCCCCGATGCCAAAAAGGCTGGACGCGAACCCGACGACCACGCTAAGCGCCACGCCTTGCCATATCTTGTAGGCGTATCGATACGTCACGCCGGCCTCAGTCGTGACGTTGCGTACGAGAACGCCGGGTCGACGAACGAGCGGCGCACGGATCACCGTCGCTTCTCGCTGTGTCACCAGCACAGCAACGATCGCGAGCGGCAGCACGCCGAACATGACACTGAACAGGCGCTCCGGCACGTACCCAACAACCAGCGCACCGGCAATTACGCCGGGCACAGAAGCAGCCGCGAAGAGCAATCCCGTCACATAGTCGATGCGGCGCGCGCGCGCGTACGCTACAGAACCGGACGTCGCATTGGCCCAGACCACTGCGAGCGAGATGGCCGTAACTTCCTCAGGTCCGTACTCAGGGAAGAAGACAAGCAGAAGTGGGACGAGCACAAATCCGCCGCCCGCACCGATGATGGTGCCATACGCGCCCACCCCGAGGCCGAGCAGCACCATCCAGACAAGCGTGGGATCCACGCGGCTATGGTACTACAGAGGAGCGTGCTGCTACGAAGGGAAGGCGGCCTACACGCCGGCTACACGACGCTTGTGGCCTACCCAGAAGGGCTCGCGCAACTCGCGCTTTATGACCTTGCCGCTGGGGTTGCGCGGCAGCTCCGTGACGAAATCGACCGAACGAGGCCGCTCGAACCCGCCCAGCTTCCCGCGACAGTGCTCCATCAGCTCTTCAGCCGTAGCAGTGGCATCTTGCTTGAGCACGACGATCGCCTTCACCGTCTCGCCCCACTGCTCGTCCGGTACGCCGATCACTGCAACATCAGCGACCGCGGGGTGCTGAAAGAGCACGTCCTCGACAGTCCGCGGGTAGACGTTCTCCCCACCCGAGACGATCATGTCCTTTACCCGATCCTGGATGAAGATATAGCCATCGTCATCCACGATCCCGGCGTCACCGGTGTGCATCCAGCCGCCGCGCAACGCTTCCGCCGATTCGTCGGCCAGGTTCCAGTAGCAGCGCATCAGCTGGGGGCCGCGCGCGATGATCTCGCCGATCGTGCCGTTGGCGACCGGCTGGTCGTCGTCATCGACGATGCGGACCTCTGTCCCGACTACAGGCCGGCCAGCTGAGAGGAGCAGCGCCGGCTGCTCGGCGACGGCCCGTTTGTGGTCAGACGGGAAGAGATAGCTGACCACCGCCGTCGTCTCGGTCATGCCGTATCCTTGGGCGAAGTCGCACTTGAACACCTCCATTGCGCGGCGCAGCGTCTCCTCCGCGATCGGAGATGCGCCGTAGGTGATCTGGCGCAGGTCTTTGTACTCACGTTTCGCCACGTCCGGGACGTAGACGAGCAGCGCCTGGATCATGGCGGGAACAAGCGTGCTTGTGGCGACGCGCTCCTCGTCGAGAGCGCGCACGACCTCCGGCGGGATGAAGTCGGCCTGGATGAGCAGGCACGCACCCCAATAGATGGTGACGAACGTGCTGACCGCACCGGCTGCGTGGTACATAGGCACGACGATCAGCGTTCGCTCGCCCGGCTCACCCTTGAGCAGCATCGTGACTTGTTGAAGTTGGGCCGCGACGGCGCTGTGGGTCAGGACCGCACCCTTGGGGTGGCCGGTCGTGCCGCTGGTGTACATCTGGTACACATCATGCTCTTCGGTGACGGCCTCCGCGCGTTCCGGCGCGGTCGCAGGCTGGCTGGCGACCCAATGGCTGTAGTCCTGCCAGCCTTCGATACCATCCATGCCCTCGATGTTCACTCCAACGTAGCTCTTAACGTTGGCCAGTTCCGAACGGATACCATCGATCGCGCCGACGAACTCATCCGCGGCGATTACGAGCGTCGCGCCCGAGTCGTTGATGATGAACGCCCATTCATTCGCTGCAAGGCGGTAGTTGAGAGGCACGGGTACAACGCCAGCCTTCGCGCAGGCGTAGTAGAGGAGAGCGTACTCAATGCTGTTCTTAGACAGGATGGCGATGCGGTCGCCCGGCTCCAGGCCCGCGCCGACGAGCGCGTTCGCGAGCCGGTTCGTCTCGGCCAGCGCATCTCGATAGTTGATCCGCCGATCGCCCTGTACGGCGAACTCGGCATCGGCGTGCTCCCGCGCGCGATAGTCCAGAAAGTCATGAAGCCGCATACCAATCTCCTCCTACCGATTTGGCGTAAAGCTCATTCTAACAGGCAGGCGGGACGAGCTTACCGCGGCGCGTCCACCAACGCTTGAACAAGGCCCTCGATCGTATGCTCCGAGGCAACGATGTCGGGCGGGCGTCCTAGCAGTTCTTCCGCGGTAGCTGCGGTGACCGGCCCGATGCAGGCAATGCGGCAGCGCTGCAGCGGCTCGACGTCGCCGCCCAGGAGCGCCACCAGGTTACGTACCGTCGATGAGCTGGCGAACGCAGCGACCTCGATCTCTCCAGCGCGCAAACGGCGCAGACCTTCGACATCTGGCTCATCGGGCCGCTCAGCGACGTATAGCGTTACCTCGTCGACAAGCGCGCCGCACGTCGTGAGCGCCTCTGGCAGCACATCTCGTGCTTGCTCGGCCCGAGGCAGCAGCACGCGGGAGCCACTCACATCGATGTGCTCGAACGCGGTGGCGAGGCCCTCGGCGGTGTACGTGGCGGGGACAAGTTCTGGCGTGATGCAACACGACCGAAGCGCTTCGGCCGTGCCCGGCCCGATCGCAGCGACCTGCGCCCGAACCGAACGCGCGTCGAGCGAACGAGACGCCAGGAAGCCAAAGAGGATTTCGACGGCATTTGTACTCGTGAAGCACACCCACGCGTACGCGCCTTCACGCAGCGCATCGACGGCCCGCCCAAGTGCCGCCTCGTCATAGCGGGGCACGATCTTGATCGCGGGCAGCTCAATCGGCTCCGCGCCAGCCGCTGCCAGCGCGCGCGACAGCACGCTCGCCTGCTCCCGCGTCCGGGTCACGAGGACACGCAGCCCGAACAGCGGTTTCGTGTCGAACCAGCGAATGGTGTCGCGCAGGCGCACGACGTCACCGACGACGGCGATTGCAGGCGGCCGAATCGCCGCGGCTTCTACCATAGAGACGATATCGGCGAGCGTGCTCGCAATCGTGCGCTGGCGCGGCAGCGTGCCCCACTCGATCACAGCAGCGGGTGTCGATGCGGCGCGGCCAGCGGCGACGAGCTTGTCAACGATCTCCGGCAGCTGCCCCATGCCCATCATCAGCACGAGCGTATCGACAGCGGTGGCCAGCTTCTCCCAGTCGACATCC
>Ga0137427_10001421_pt1 | contig 10830 bp, 11 predicted proteins | sample EasRivERMZT700_2_FD_102309 | JGI IMG/M metagenome (GOLD analysis project Ga0137427, IMG submission 102309) | Soil microbial communities from meander-bound floodplain in the East River, Colorado, USA - East River MetaG ERMZT700_2 | ecosystem: Environmental > Terrestrial > Soil > Floodplain ...
CCGATCTCAATCTCGCCTGGCACCGGCTCGATGCGTGGCCGGACGTGCCGCGCGGCTTCGCGCGGTTGGGCGCGAAGTTTCTGCTCGCGCCATGCTCCAACGGCAATATCGCGCTGATGGCCGACGTGGCGCGCCGCAACAAATTGCGCTGGGATGCGATCTTGGGTTCGGACATCGCGCGCGACTACAAGCCGAAGCCGAACGTTTATCTCGCGGCCGCAGACGCGTTCAATCTGACGCCCGGAGAATGCATGATGGTGGCGGCCCACTCGGCCGATTTGGGCTCGGCTGCCGGCCAAGGCTTGCGCACCGCCCATGTCGCGCGCCCGAATGAAAACGGCCCGGGTACCGGCGAGTCTGCTCCGAGCGTACGTGTCGACTACGCGGCCTCCAGCATGGAAGACCTCGCCACCAAACTCGGCGCGTAGCCAAACGCGATCACCGCCCATCGTTGAGCCCATACCGATGAAAACGCTAACCACGAGCGAAGCTAGACAATGGTGCCTGACGCGGGGTGTCGGGCTGGTAGACGACAGGCCTTCGCTAGTAGATCAGGAGTACGTCTCGAAAAGATTTCCAATCCCGAAAGAAGCAAGCCGGCATTTATGGTTTTCCCGCTTCGCAGAACATGCACTAGGACCATGGCAAAGCTGTTTGTTGTGGGTGACCGCGTGGGGCATTTGGCAAAGTTCGGAAAATTGGCACCTCTATTATCGATTGCGACGGACATACAACGACGAGCGCTTGATTGAAGAAGCTCCAGCTCACCTGTTCCTCAATTTCGAATCGGTAGATCTCATAACCTTTCTCCAAATCGGAATTGGAGCGGGCTGGGACATGCACGTCCTTAGTTCGGACGACCATGGCCGACTATTCGTTTCACACGATGAGTGGGTCCAATTCCTAGTCAAGGACGCGAAGGAAATGGACAATATTGAAGCTGCTTTGGTACAGGTATGACAATCGTTGTCGGCAGGTCACGTCGGCGAACGATCCTGATCGCGGCGGCGCTATTGTGCGCCTGCACGACCGGTGACCCCGGCTACTTTCGCGTCACCGAACTGCGCGACGACGACGGCTATTACCGCCGCTGGTTCGGACGCCACTTCCTCACCATGAACGAGCCGGTGCTGTACCGGCAGGTGAACGTGGATTACGCCGTCCGCCTCACCCGTTTCACCGATGAAGTCGACGCCTTCTCCTTGCGCATCGACCGTTTGACCAACGGCGAGGTCTTCTCGTCCTACAAACGCTTCAACTATGTCCGCGCCGGCGAGTTGAACCCGCGCCCCGCCGCGGTCGTCGCCCACAAGCTCACGCCTGCCCAGTTCTCGCGGCTGACCGCGGAAGTCGGCCGCCAGAACTTCTTCTCGCTCGCCGAACAGGCCGAGTTCGTCGAAGGCAACATCGTCTGGCTGCTCGAAGTCTATGACGGCACCAACTTCCACGCCGTCGTCAGGCCCGCCGCGCAACGCGGCCAACCGTTCGGAACGATCGCCGCCATCGCCGGCGAAGTCGCCCAAATCCGCGATGCCGGAAGCTAGCCGTGCTCCGGCCAGTTCAATGCCTCAGCCAGTGCGCGCCCCAGTATCCACTCCTTGTCGTCTGCCGACAGGAAGTCGAGTTCGTATCGGAACTGATCGAGGCATTGCTTGTACGTGCCCTTGAGCCGGCTCAAATCGGCGCCCCACAGCATCCGGCGCGGTCCATACACATCGTAGATGCGCCGCAGATACGGGTACAGATCGCGGAACGGATAGGCCTGGTTGGAGAAACACGGCGCCGACGACACCATGACGAACACATTCGGAAACCGCGCCAGACTCAACAGCTCATCGAGCTTGGCAAACGCGTCGGGCACATGCGTATCGAGCGGGCACGCCATGTGCGGGATGAGCAGCTTCAGGGTCGGATGCCGTTCGAGAACCGGCTGCAGCTTCCCCGTCATGCCGGGAACGAGCGCACTGATGGGCAGCGCAAGCTCGTCGCACTCGGCCCAGAACCAGTCGAGCGAACCGTCGTCCAGCCACTCGCGGAACGGCTTGACGTGAAACGACATGCGCACGCCGAGCATGCTCTTCTGCCGCAACCAGGCTCGCAGTTGCTCGCGCGCGTCCGCGGCTCTCGCATCGAAACGGCCGACCACCGCGAAGCGCTTCGGATAGCGTGCGGCGACATCGAGCGCCCAGTCGTTGCTCTCGCCGGCCCAGGTCGGCGGCACGATCACCGCGCGGTTGACACCCGCCGCATCCATCTCGGCCAGCATCTCTTCTGCGGAAAACCCATGCGTACGGTGCGGCGGCCGCTCGAGCTTCCGCCACGGCCTGTCGGGGCGTTCCGCCTCCCAGAGATGAACCTGCGCATCGGTCACGAGCATGGCCCATTCTAGCACAAATGCCGGATCGGCAGACGTCTGACCATATATTGACAGACGTCTGACGATTGTTAGAATTGGCCAAGATCTCAGGGAGAATGACGTGGCCGCCGTCCAGGAAAAGCTCAAGAAAGTCACCGTCTCGATGATGAATGCCGTTCACGATCTGCCACTTCTGGTGGCGCGTGACGAAGGCTTCTTCAAGGACGAAGGTCTCGACGTCGAAATCTTGAAGACGCCCGGCACCGGCCAGCACGGCTCCGATCATCAGGCGCTGCGCGACGACATTTTCACCCGCAAGATGGAATCGCTCTACGACGCCGGCGCTTGCGATCAATTCCGCATGTGCGAATGGGGCATCATGAAGCGCGCGGTCGAATCCAATCTCGACACCGGCCACCGCCCCGCCAAGATCGTGGCGCTCGGCTCCGCCATGTCGGCCTTCGCCATCGTCACCGATCCCAAGCACGGCATCTACGAACCCGAGCAGCTGAAGAACGTGCCCATCGGGGTGAGCCCTTTCAACGGCTCGCACTTCACCATGCTGAAGATGATGGAAGGCTTCCTGAAGCGCGACGAGATCAAGTGGACCAACGCAGGCACGCACAAGGAGCGGCTGGAAGCCTTGCGCGCCGGCAAGGTCAAGGCCGTGAGCCTTCAGGAGCCATGGATCAGCGTCGCCGAAGCCAACGGCTGCCGCGTGCTGATCGAGTCGCGCTCCACGCGCAGCGAAGCCGCGGGTGACGAGCTCGACGGTCCGACGCTCGCCAAGATGTTCCGCGCCCAAGCCCAGGCTGCCGCTGCGATCGACAAGAACCCCGCCAAATACGCGCACTACCTGCTCGAAGAGGCGGGCGGCGCCATCCAGCTCCGCGACCTCAAGCTGTCGCGCATGCTGAACGCGCCGCCGACGCCCTACACGCGCGAGCGCTTCAACGACAATTACCAATGGACGCTGAGCTGGGGCCTCGTGCCGCCGGGCGCCACCTACGAGAACACGGTGGATGATCGCGCCTGGCGATGATGCACGTTCGCCAGGTGTGAAAGGAACGGCGCCGCTCCAACTCGGCGCCGTTCTTGTTTTCGGCCCCCCGCTTCCCTATAGGACGGGCCACGCCACAATCGGCAGGGGCATCCTTGAACGGTCCGCTTGACGAACTCTATCGCCGTCCGGGGTTCCTGATCCGGCGCGCCAACCAGATCGCGGTCGCGCTCTTTCTCGAGGAGACCGGCGCGCTCGGCATCACCAACAGCCAATACGGCATCCTGCTGGTGCTCAAGCACCATCCCGGCATCGACCAGATCTCGGTGGCGAAGGTGCTCGGCCTCGACCGCTCCACCACCGGGATGGTGCTGGACAAGCTGGAGAAGGCCGGGCTGATCGGGCGCAGCATCGGCACGCACGACAAACGGCGGCGCACGCTGGCGCTGACACGCGCGGGTGAGCGCATGCTCGAACGCCTCGCCGAGCCGGCACGGCGCGCCCAGGCCCACGTCCTCTCGGCCTTCACGGTGCAGGAACGGGCCGAGTTCATCCGGCTGCTCGACAAGTTCGTCGCCAAGTTCAACGATACGACCCGCGTGCCGCTCGAAACCCACCGCGCGGGCGTCAAACGCAAAGCGGATCGCAGCCGGGCGGAGTCGACCGCCGCAGCGGCACGACGCTAAGGAGAACACAGCGATGAACGAAATCACCAGGAATGACAGTCCGAGCGCTCTGTCCTACATCGCGATCGCGACGGGAGCGCTCGCGGTCGGGGCGATTGCCGTCGGCGCGATCGCCATCGGCCGCATGGTCATCGGGCGCCTGGCGATCCAGAAGGTGCGGCTGCAAACCGTCGAGATCGAGAATTTGACGGTGCGCCGCTTGCGCGTTCTCGAAACCATCACACCGCCGGCCGAAGCCGCTGCGACAGGCGACCAGCCGTCATCCGACGCGGCTCCCGAGACAAACGGCGAAGCGCGGCCCCGGCCCGCACCGCGCCGCAGGCGTCCGCGCAAAACCATGCCGAACTAGGTCCGTCGCCGCCGATGAAGGAAGAGATCCGCCGTGCCGTTGCGTTCGCCGTCCTCGCCCCGCCGGAAGGCAACAAGGACTGCGAGATCTACAGCTACGACAACGACCGCCGCAGCAAGTTCTGCGGCAACAGCAACGACTTCCACGATTACGATTCCGGCGCCCGCGTCACGCGGTTCGGTCCCGATCTCTACCATTACGGCCTCTGGCACTACGTCAACCTGACGGCCGCCGCCGAGTCCTTCTCCGGCTACGATCACGGTTCGAAATGCCATTTCGAAGGCGTGGTCAAAGGCGAAATCGTCCAACTCTACGACCATGGCGAAGGCCGCTACTTCGATTACCGGGCCAGCCCCTAGAATGTCCGGTACGTCCGGAGAGCATTTGGAGCGCAGATGGAAAAGACAGAGTTCAGCGTGCGCGAGATCCTGGCCGGGAGTGCGCCGAAGGACATCGCCGTCACCGTCAAAGGCTGGGTGCGCACCCGGCGGGATTCGAAGGCAGGCATCTCATTCGTGCACGTCTCGGACGGGTCCTCGTTCCATCCGGTGCAGGTGGTCGCGCCCAACACGCTGTCCAATTACAGCGACGAGGTGCTGAAGCTCACGGCCGGCTGCGCGGTCGAGGCCACGGGCACGATCGTGCCGTCGCCCGCGAAGGGCCAGCCCTTCGAGATGCAGGCAAACGCGATCGACGTGATCGGCTGGGTGGAGGATCCCGACACCTATCCGATCCAGCCGAAGCCGCACAGCCTCGAATTCCTGCGCGAGGTCGCACATTTGCGGCCGCGGACGAATGTGATCGGTGCGGCGACGCGCGTCCGGCACACGCTGGCGCAGGCGATCCACCGCTTCTTCGACGAGAACGGCTATTTCTGGGTCAACACGCCGATCATCACCGCCTCCGATGCGGAAGGCGCAGGCGCGCTGTTCCGCGTCTCGACGCTGGACCTCGCCAACCTGCCGCGCACGCCGGAGGGCAAGATCGATTTCGCGCAGGACTTCTTCGCTCGCGAGGCGTTTCTGACCGTATCGGGGCAGCTCAATGTCGAGGCGTATTGTCTGGCGCTCACCAGGGTCTACACCTTCGGGCCGACCTTCCGCGCCGAGAACTCCAACACCAGCCGCCACTTGGCAGAGTTCTGGATGATCGAGCCGGAGACCGCGTTCGCCGACCTTTCGGACAACGCCACATTGGCGGAACGGCTGCTGAAATTCACCTTCGAAACGCTGCTCAAGGAAAGGCCCGAGGATCTGGCCTTCTTCGACGAGCGGATCGAGAAGGGCCTGGTGGCAAAGCTGGAAGGCATCGTCTCATCCGAGTTCGTGCGCATGGATTACGGCGAAGCGATTGCCGTGCTCGAGCGGGCAAAGGAGACGTTCGAGTTTCCGGTGAAGTGGGGCATCGATCTTCAGTCGGAGCACGAGCGCTATCTCACCGAGAAGCACGCGAAGAAGCCGGTGATCGTCATGAATTATCCGAAGGACATCAAGGCGTTCTACATGCGGGTGAATGACGACGGCAAGACCGTCGCCGCCATGGACGTGCTCGCGCCCGGCATCGGCGAGATCATCGGCGGCAGCCAGCGCGAGGAACGGCTGAGCGTGCTCGACGCCCGCATGGCGGAACGCGGCATCGACAAGGAGCACTACGCCTGGTACCGCGACCTGCGGCGCTACGGCACGGTGCCGCACGCGGGCTTCGGCCTCGGCTTCGAGCGCACCATCGCCTACGTCACCGGCCTTTCCAACGTGCGCGACGCGATCCCGTTTCCACGAACCCCCGGCAACGCGCGGTACTGATCCGCAGGCGTTGCCGGGCGTGCGCTCGAACGACTGCAGCCTCAGATCAAGATGTTATCGGCGAACGAGATCACGGAAGCCGCCTCGCTCGTGAACGCCACGCCGGTCAAGGTCACCAGCACGCCCGTAGAGCCGCCGCTGGCGCTGCCATTGCTGTCGAAGGTGATCACCGTGCTGCCAGAGCCGGCACTGAAGTCGAGGTGCCCGCTGGCCACGAGCTGGGCGAGTTGGCTGCCGGACAAGCCCGTGAAGCCGCTGACCAGACCCGTCAAGTTCAACCTGTCGCCTTCGCCGGCGCCGTCGGCCTTGGAGGTGTTGAAGTCGGAGATGGTGTCTGCGCCGAGCAGCGCTTCGGCAACGTTTCTGTATACGAATGCATCGTGGCCGCCGCCACCCGTGAGCGTGTCTGCGCCCGCCCCTGCGGTAATCCGATCATTGCCGGCACCCGCATTGACGATGTCGTCGCCGGCGCCCGCGCTGATGACGTCTTTGCTGCCCCCGGTAGTGATCGTATCGTTGCCACCGCCGGAATTGACGGTATCCGCTCCGGCGCCCGACGTGATGGTATCGTTGCCGCTGCCGGTCGTGACGGCGTTGGTGCCGTCGCCTGCAGTCACGGTGTTATTGCCGTCGCCGGCGGTGATCCTATCGTTTCCGGTTCCGGTGGTAATGGTGTCGTCGCCGGTGCCACTGGTGATGACGTTGGTGCCGTCGCCGGCAGTCACGGTGTTATTGCCGTCGCCGGCGGCGATGGTATCGTCGCCGGTGCCGGTGGTAATGGTGTCGTTGCCGCTGCTGGTCCTGACGGTATCATTGCCGCCGTTGCCATCGATCGTGAAGTTCGCCGCATTGATGGCCGAGATCACGTCGCTTGTGCCTGCGATTGTCGACGTGAAGGTGGTGGTCGTGAACGGCGGTACGCCATATGTGAAATTAGCCATGGTGTTTTTTCTCCTAGAGGTTTGATTAAGAGGTGTTGGCGGCTCTGCCGAAGGGCAGACCGAATCTGACTGTGCGAATTTTCCTGATTGCCAATGTGGCCAAGGACGATGTTCGGACGATAGTCGACCAATGTCCGGCGGGGCAGGATCGGAATCTACTCAGATGGAGTAGGCATGATGGTCGGCGTATCCCCCTCGGACTTGCGGCGCCGGGGAAGCGGCAAGCTCATCGGCGCGGTTGCGGACCGCGGGGCGTAAGCGCAAAATCCATCGGACAAGAAGCGGACAACCGGGAGGGATCGCGTCATGAGATTGTCTCAGTGGGGAGTGTGTGTTGCGGCAGCCGCATTTGCGGTGGCCTTTGCGTCCGTCGCACCCGCTCAGGATTCCGCGGCGCGCAAGGAACTGAAGCGCGCCGATCTGTCGGGCGCACCCGGCATGGAGGTGATCAGCTCGATCACCGAGCTGAAGCCTGGCGATGAGTTTCCCCGTCACCTCCATCACGGGGTGGAGGGCGGCTATGTCGTCCAAGGCTCGATGATCCAGATGCCGGGACAGGCGCCCACGATGCTCGCGACCGGATCACCGATCTTCAATCTGCGCGATGCGGTGCACGCGGGGTACAAGGTTGTCGGCCCGGGAAACCTGATCCTCTACACCACGCATGTCGTCGATAAGGGCAAGCCGCTCTACGACTGGGTGAAGTAACCTCACGTTTCTGTGTGCCAGACGCCCGTTTTCGTCCATCGATTGAGACACGCACGGCCAAGGGTTAGACTCCGGCGAACAAGCTGGAGGCCCCCATGGCGAGCGTAACTCTGCGCGTCAACGGACGTGCGCAAACGCTGGAGATCGACGATCCGGCGATGCCTCTGCTTTACGCGCTGCGCGATCAGTTCGATTTGCACGGCCCGAAATTCGGCTGCGGTCTCGGACAGTGCGGCGCCTGCACCGTCATCATCAACGGCGAGGCGGTGCGCTCTTGCCAGCTTCCGGTCTCGGGCGTGCAGGGGGGCGAGATCACCACGCTCGAAGGCCTCGGCACGCCGGACAACCTCTCGGCGGTGCAGGCGGCGTTCATAGCCGAGCAGGCCGCCCAATGCGGCTACTGCACCAACGGGATGATCATGACGGCGACCGCGCTGCTGGCGAAGAACCCGCGTCCGACCGAAGCCGAGGCGCGCGAAGCGCTCGCCGGCAATCTCTGTCGCTGCGGCACGCATGTGCGCGTGCTGGGCGCGGTGATGCGCGTCGCCGCCAACGCAAGCGGAGGGCGCTGAGATGAACCAGATGCTCGAACGGCGTCAGTTCCTTCAGGCGGGCGGCGCGCTCGTTGTCGGCTTCGTGCTCGCGCCCCTCTCGGACGCATCGGCGCAGCAGACGGCACAGGGTGCGTTTCCGCTTCGGGGCCTTGCCGAGGATTCGGTGGATTCCTTCCTCGCCATCGGGCGCGACGGGACGGTCACGCTTTACAGCGGGCGGGTCGATCTCGGCACGGGCTTGCGCGCGAGCTATCGGCAGATCGTCGCCGAAGAGCTGGACGTCGCCTATGAGCGCATCGTCATGATCGACGGCGATACCGCCCTGACGCCCGATCAGGGCGGGACGGGCGGCAGCACGGCGATCGTCGGCGCGGGCGTGCAGGTGCGCCAGGCTGCCGCCACCGCGCGCCAGGCGCTGCTGAAGATGGCGGCGCAAAGGCTTTCGGTTCCGGTCGAGCAGCTGAGCGTTGCCGAAGGTGTCGTGCGCGCATCCAGCGGGCGCAGTGTCGCTTATGGCGATCTGCTCGCCGGCAATCGCTTCGACATCAAGACCGACACCGCGGCGCCGCTGAAGAATCCCGGGCAGTACAAATATGTCGGCAAGCCGCTCCGGCGGCCCGACCTGCCGGACAAGATGACCGGCCGCCATACTTTCGTGCACGATTTCAAACTGCCCAACATGCTGCACGCGCGGATCGTCCGTCCGTCCGCGATCGGCGCAACGCTCGCCGAAGTCGACGAGACTTCGATCGCCGACATCCCCGGCGCACGAGTCGTGCGCGTCCAGAACTTCCTCGCCGTCGTTGCGGAGAACGAGTGGAACGCGGTGCGCGCCGCGCGCGCGCTGCGCGTCCGCTGGACGGGCGGCGGCAATCTCCCGGGTTCGGACGGCGTCTACGCGCAGATGCGCGGCACGACGCCCGAGCGGAACGAAGACCTCCTCAAGCGCGGCGACTCCGCGTCCGGGCTGCGAGCCGCCGGTGCGCGCCGGCTCAACGCGACCTATGAATGGCCGGCGCAGTCGCACGCCTCGATGGGTCCCTCATGCGCCGTTGCCGACATGCGCGACGGTCGGATCACCGTGTGGTCCGCGTCGCAAGGCACGCATCGCTCGCGCCAGGTGATCGCACGCGCGCTCGGCCTGCCGGAGAACCAGGTCCGCGTCGTCTATCTCGACGGCGCCGGCTGCTACGGCATGAACGGCCACGATGATGCCGCCGCCGAGGCAGCACTTCTCTCGCGCACGCTCAACCGTCCGGTGCGCGTGCAGTGGTCGCGCGAGGAAGAGACCGGCTGGGATCCCAAAGGCCCGCCGCAGCTCCTGGACCTTCGCGCCGCGCTCGATTCGAGCGGCAACATCGCTGCGTGGGAGACCGAGGCGTGGCTGCCGATGAACACCCCCAACCTGTTCTCGCGTCCGCTTGTGTCGCTTGTGGCGGCGGGCATCCCGCAGCCCGAGGGCCAGGCAGTCGCGCAAATCCAGGGCAACGCCTATCCGCCCTACGATCTCGCCAACATCACCGCGACCGTGCACTGGCTGAAGACGACGCCGCTGCGTCCGTCCAACCTGCGTGCGCCGGGGAAGCTCGGCAATTGCTACGCGGTCGAATGTTTCATGGACGAGCTCGCGGCCGCGGCCGGGCGCGACCCGCTGGAATACCGCCTCCATCATCTGAAGGATGAGCGCGGGGTCGCGATCCTGAAACGCGCCGCTGAGATGATGAATTGGCAGGCGCGGCCCTCGCCGCGGCCGGGGAACGCCAACGACCGCATCTCGCGCGGCCGCTCCATCGTCTATGTGCAGTACAAGCACGTCGACAACCGCATGGGGTTGGGCGTCGATGTCGAGGTCAACCGCGACACCGGCAAGGTCCGCGTGACGCGCATCATCTGCGCCTACGAAGCGGGCCTGATGATCAATCCTGACATCGTCCGCTCCCAGGTCGAAGGCAATATTCTGCAGGGGGTGAGCCGCACGCTGCTCGAGGAAACCACTTTCGATCAGAGCCGCGTCACCAGCACCGATTGGCAGAGCTATCCGATCCTCACCTTCCCGGATGCGCCCGCGCTCGAGATCGATCTGATGGGCAGTCCCTACGACAAGCCGATGGGTGCGGGCGAAGCCGCCGGTGCGCCGGTGCCGGCCGCCATCGGCAACGCGGTGTTCGATGCCGTCGGCATCCGCATGCGCCGCGTGCCGCTGACGCCCGCGCGCGTTCGCGCGGCGCTCGCAGGAGGGCAAGCTTCGCTGTAACCGCCGTCACCGCGGCGCGGACTCGGAGCCCATCCGCCGCAGGATCGTCTCGACGCGGCTCGGCATGTAGTCCTGATAGAACTGGCGCACCAGCGTGTAGCCGGCCGTCTCCTTTTCGGGATCGCTCGTTCGGCGTCCCTCCAGCACCATCTCGTAACCTTGGAACAGCTGTGTCCGGTA
>Ga0137427_10001422_pt1 | contig 10828 bp, 9 predicted proteins | sample EasRivERMZT700_2_FD_102309 | JGI IMG/M metagenome (GOLD analysis project Ga0137427, IMG submission 102309) | Soil microbial communities from meander-bound floodplain in the East River, Colorado, USA - East River MetaG ERMZT700_2 | ecosystem: Environmental > Terrestrial > Soil > Floodplain ...
CATCTTCCGCACCATCGCCGTCTGGACGAAGGTGGCGAACTCCCTGGACTCCTTGGCCTTGTTGTTCAGGGTGATGGCCTTCACGAACTCTGGCACCGCGCTCATCGTCCGTGCGCTGGTCGCATTCTCGCGCGCCGCGACCGCCGCTTCAGCCTGCGTGCTCGCGAAATTCAGGAAGTACGTCTCGACGCCTCGCGTGGACGCGTCCGGACTCGCGTTCGCGTGAATGGAGAGGAACAAATCCGCGTCCTCACGTTTGACGATGGCCGTGCGCTCCTCGAGCGCGATGAACTCGTCTGAATCCCGGGTCAACACGACCTGGAAGCCGCCGGCTTCCTTGAGGAGCTTCTCGAGCCGCAGCGCAACGTCCAGGACGATCTCGGCTTCTGAAACGCCGTTGGCCGTCGCGCCCGGATCGTGTCCGCCGTGGCCCGCATCGATCACGATGCGTGAGACGCCCAGCCCCAACTGACGACCCAACGTGTAGTCGCCGCTGCGCGTGGTCGATGCCGCGGCCGGCGGGCCCGGTGTGGACGTGCGCGGTGCGGGGCCGGAGGGCTTCGCGGCTGCCGCGGTTGCGGTGCTTGCCGGCGCCTGCGCGTCGACGACATCGATGACGAGGCGGAAGGGATCGTAAAACGTGTACGCGCTGTACCCCGGCCGGCCCGCGAGATCCAGCACGAAACGCGTGACGCCGGCCGACGGGCGTCCGACCCTGACGTCTTTGACGAACGTGCCCTCGATCGCCTGCGCGCGCGCGGCGACCGCATCGGAGATCGTCGCGTTGCTGAAGTCGAAGAACACGCGGTCCGGGCTGTCGACGCGATCGCCCGTGTATCGCACTTCCTGAGTGAACTCGATGGAGATCCGCTGGCCCTGCGGCAGCGGCGTCGCCGTCACGCTGCGGATCGACGCGAGTGCTCCAGGTGCCGCTGGTGACGAGAGGGGCACATCGGTCGCGACCGGCGCCGCGGGGGGCGTCGAGCGAGCGGCAGCCGCCGGGCGAGGCTCGAGCGATTGCAGGGCCGCGTGCACCTTACGGGCGAGCGGACTCGCCGGGTATTCCTTCCGAAGCCACTCGAGCCAGCGCTGGGCGTCCTCGCGATCGCTCGCTTCGCCGCCGCGCTCGAACGCCAGCGAGAGCAGTCCGGCCGCTTGCCACAGCGCGTTGTCCGAGTAGCCGCTGGCGGGGTAGCCGCGGAACAGGCGCTCGTAGGACGCGGCGGCGATGCGCAACTCCCTGAGCGCCGGTGACGGCAGACCGCGCGCGACTTGTTCTTTGCCTTGCGCGCGCTCGTACATCGCCGCGGCTGTCGACCTATCCGACTGCCGCGCGACCGTCGCCGCCGGCGAGATCAGCCAGAGCGACACGGCCAGCGCCACGACATGGCGCGAACGGGCGAAGCGCGAGTACGGTACGGACATCATCACTTCAGTTGCGCGTCCACTTCCTCGAAGTAGTTCTGACCGACAAGCACCTCGCGCTTGCCGCCGGCGGCAGGGGAGACGACGCCGTCCATTTCCATCATATCGATCAGGCGTGCCGCCCGGCTGAATCCGATGCGCAGCCGGCGCTGCAGATACGAGATCGACGCCTGTCCGGTCGACACGACAATCCGCGCGGCCTCGTCGTAGAGATCGTCCTTCTCGAACTCGATCTTGCCATCGGGCACCTTGTCTTCGGCGGTGATAGTGGTGTCGTACACCGGTTTGCCCTGTTTGCGCAAGAAGCTGCAGAGCCGCGCCGTCTCTTGTTCCGAGATGTACGGTCCATGAATGCGCACGAACCGCGAGGACGCCGGCGGCAGGAAGAGCATGTCGCCCTTCCCGAGCAACTGTTCGGCACCGTTGCCGTCGAGAATCGTCCGGGAGTCAATCTTCGTCGCGACGCGGAACGCAATGCGCGCCGGCAGATTGGCCTTGATGAGGCCCGTGATGACGTCCACCGACGGCCGCTGCGTCGCGAGGATGAGATGGATACCGACGGCGCGCGCCATCTGCGCGAGCCGCGCGATCGCTTCTTCGACGTCCTTGCCCGCCGCCATCATCAGGTCCGCCAGCTCGTCGATGATGACGATGATGTAGGGCATGATCTTGAGCTCAGGCGTGCCCTCGTCCGGCGTCGCCGTGCCGCGCTCCGCGATCATCGCGCGGATGTTGCGGTTGTACTGCTCGATGTTGCGCACGCCCTGCGCCGCCAGCGTCTTGTAGCGCTCCTCCATCTCATGGACGCCCCAACGCAGTGCATTCGCCGCCTGCTTGGGGTCGACGACGACCGGCGTGAGCAGGTGGGGGATGTCCTCGTACATCCCGAGCTCGAGCCGCTTCGGGTCGATCATGATGAACCGCACGTCGTCGGCGGAGCAGCGGAACAGGATGCTGCTGATCATCGCGTTCACGCTGACGGACTTGCCCGCGCCGGTCGATCCGGCGATGAGCAGGTGCGGCATCGTCGCCATGTCGCTCACGAACGGCTCGCCGTGAATCGTCTTGCCCATGGCGAGCGTCAGGCGCGGCGTCGAGCGCGTGTACGTCTCGGACTCGAGTAACTCGCGCAGGGTGATCTGCTCGCGGTGCGCGTTCGGAATCTGGATGCCGACCGTGGATTTGCCGGGGATGCGATCGATCAGGACCGACTCGGCCTGCATGGCGAGGCACAAGTCGTCGGCGAGGCCGGTGATGCGGCTGTACTTCACGCCGGCGTCGGGCTTGAACTCGTAGGTCGTCACGACCGGGCCCGGGTGGATCTGGACGACGGTCCCTTCGACGGCGAACTCGCGGCACTTCTCTTCGAGCAGACGCGCGCCTTCCATCAGCTCGCGTTCATCGATCTTGCGATGGTCCTTTGGCGCGTCGAGCAAGGTGACGGGCGGAAGTGTGTACGCGCCCTTCTTCCGCTCTGCCGGCGCCTTCGGCGCCTCGGCGTCGCCGAGCGGCAGGCTTAGCGCTTCGGGCGCCGACGCGCGCCGAATTGACGGCGGGCGCGCCGGTCGCGGCGCGGGGAGCGGCTTCACCGCACGCTCGTCGTCGTCCTCATCATCCTCATCATCGCGGAGGTCCGGCTGGACCTTGGCGCGCGCGGCGCGCAAGGTGGCGGCGGCATCGGCGGCCTTGTTCGCGATCTCGGGCGCCTTGTCCGCTCCGGCCTTGCGCACGTGCTTCTCGATAATCTGCTGGCGCTCGCGATCGCGCCGGCGCTCCTCGCGCCAGACGCGCCAATACGCGCCGAGGCCCGGGCGCTTTCGAAGATAGCCGGCCACCGACGACGACGCCTGCCCGACGGAAAACTGCGTGGAGAGCACGAGCGAAAGCGGCAGCAGCGTCAGCAGGAAGATCGCGGCCCCGGTGCGATTGAGATAGGCGGCCAGCCCGGCCGAACCCCACGCACCGAGCACGCCACCTTGCAGAAACGGCCGCGCCTGGTTGTCGAACGTGCCAAATGCCAGACCCAGCAGGCTGGCGGTCGAGATCAGAAAGAGCGTGGCCCCGAAGAGCTTCGTGTAAGGCGCGTCGATGCGCTCGCACCAGAAGTAGTGCCAGCCGACGTACCCGAGCGCGATCGGAATCACGTAGGCGGCGTAGCCCACCAGCTGGAACGACAGCACCGCGATGAAGGCGCCGATCCGGCCGGCGAAATTGCTCACCTCGGTGGACGTGATGCTGTTGAAGAGCCAGACCGGATCCGCGTCCGAATAACTCACGAGCGCGATGAGCCAGAGCAGCGACGCGGCAAACACCGCGACTCCCGTGATTTCACTCAGACGACGCGACAAGGCGGTATCAGCCACGCTTCAGGTCCTCACACCTGCATTACGACGGGGAGCACGAGCGGCCGGCGTCCGGCACGCTTCCGAAACATCGCTTGCACCTCGGCCCGGATGTGCTCCTTGAGCAGCCCCGGATCCGTGCGCGCTTCGAGCGGTGCCCGGCCAATCGCCTGCGCCAACAGGTCGGGACCGTCCCTCAGCACCGCATCGTGTCTCGAATCGATGGCCAGACCGCGGGTGATGAGCTCAGGCGTCTGCTCGAGCGCACCGGTCTGCCCGTTGATGGCGACCACCGGGACGACCAGCCCGTCGGCGGCCAGATGCTTTCGGTCGCGGAGCACCTCGTCGGCGATCTCGCCGGTCCGGGTGCCGTCGATCAGCACGCGGCCTGCCGGCAGCCGATCGACGATTCGGGCGCTATCTCTATCAAACTGAAGGACATCGCCGTCTTCGGCCATCAGGACCGTCGTCTCGGGACACACCAGGCTGGCCATCCGGGCATGCCGGGCCAGCTGACGATATTCACCGTGTATCGGCACGAAGAACCTGGGCTTCACCAGGGAGATGAGCAGTTTCAGCTCCTCCTCGCTGCCGTGGCCGGAAACGTGGACGTGCTTTTCCCCATCCACAATGACCTCGGCTCCCCGGCGGGCAATGTGGTTCATGACGCGCCGGATCGCCTTCTCGTTGCCCGGAATTACCCGCGACGAGAACACCACGATGTCGTCCTTGTTGATGCGGACGTGCTTGTGGTCGTCGATCGCGATGCGCGGCAAGGCGGCCATGGGCTCGCCCTGCGATCCGGTGCACAAGCAGAGGATTTCGGACGATTCGTAGTCGCGAATGTCCGAGTCGCGGATTTGGGTGCCGGGCGGCATTCGCAGGTACCCGAGCTCCTGGGCGATCTGCGACGTTTGCTGCATGCCACGGCCCACGAACGCGACCTTGCGGTCGAACTGGTCGGCGAGCTCGGCGAGGAGCTGCAACCGGTACACGCTCGAGGAAAACGCCGCGACCACGATCTTTCCGGGCGCGCTGCTGAAGACCTCCTCGAAGGCGTCGACGACGTCACGCTCGGATCCGGAGAAGCCGCGGCGATCGGCGTTCGTGCTGTCGGAGAACAGGGCCAGCACGCCCTTGGCGCCGAGCTCCGCGAAGCGGTGCAGGTCGAAGGCCTGGCCATCGATCGGCGTCTGGTCGATCTTGAAGTCGCCCGTGTGCACGATGATGCCGGCCGGCGAGTGGATCGCGAGCGCGACGCAATCGGGCATGCTGTGCGTCACGCGGAGGAATTCGATCTCGAAGGGGCCGACGGTCACGCGCTGGCCCGGCGCAATCGCCACCAGGCGGTCGCGAGGATCGAGGCCGTGTTCTTCGAGCTTGGGTTTGACCAGCGCGAGCGTCAGCCGTGTGCCGTAGACCGGCCCGTTGATCCGATCGAACACGTGCGGCACCGCGCCGATGTGGTCCTCGTGTCCGTGCGTGAGGATCAGGGCCGCGATCTTCCCGCGGAACTGTTCGAGCGAGGCGAGATCGGGAATGACGAGGTCGACGCCGAAGAGCTCGGGCTCCGGGAACATCACACCCGCGTCGACGAGCAGCGCGACATCGCCGCACGCGACGAGCATCATGTTCATGCCGAACTCGCCGAGCCCGCCGAGCGGAATGATCTGCACCGCGGGCGCTCCTGGAGCGCCGTGCGTCGTCATCGACTTCCGACCTCACCGTACACCCGAACACCGCGAACGCACATCTGGCACGGGCGTACCGTGTGGGATCGCGTGCCGGCCTGATTGAGCCGCTGGGAGGGACTCGTCAACAGGCGGAAAATCCGGGCCGAACTATAGCACACGGTCCGGCGCCGTACCAGCGGCGAAGAGGTCCGCAAGCCGCGCGAACTCTTCGACTTGCAGCGTCTCGGGCCGGCGATGTCCGTCCAGTCCGGAGCGCGCGAGCACGTCGGCGCCTGCTGGATCGAAGTGCCGGATCGCATTTGACAGCATCTTGCGCCGCTGCGAGAACAACGCCTTCACCATGCGCGCGAACGCGGCCTCATCCGGTACACGCGGCGAAGCCTCATGGAACTCGAGCCGCACGATGGTCGAGTGAACTTTGGGCGCCGGCTTGAATGCCGTAGGCGGCAGATTGAGCAACCGGGAGATCGAGGCGTGGCGCTGCACGAGGACCGTCAGCGTGCCGTAGTCCTTCGTACCCGGTCGCGCGAGCAGTCGCTCAGCCACCTCACGTTGCAGCATCACGGTGGCGTCGGCGAAGACCGCGTCCCGCCGCGCACGTTCGATCAGCCAGAACAGAATCAGCGACGAGAGGTTGTACGGCAGGTTGCCGGCGACGCGGACCCGGCGGGCGACGGGCGTCTCCGCCGAGAGGCCGGGCGGCCGTTGCGGCTGGAGGCCGCCCAGGTACGGCACGACGTCGAGATTGAGAATGTCGCCGATGAGCAGCGTCACGTTGCCCGGGACCCGGGGCGCGAGCGCTCCGGCCAGGTCACGATCGATCTCGACCGCCAGGACGGGGACGCCCGTGCGTGCGAGCGGCAGGGTGAGCGCGCCGCGCCCGGGCCCGATTTCGAGGAACACATCGCCGGGGCCCGGCGCGATCGCCGCCACCACGCGCTCGGCCCACACGGGTGCCAGGAAGTGCTGGCCGAACCGGCGGCGCGGACGCGACGCCCTATTCGGGTTTGCTGGCCGCCGGCTCATCGATCTCATCAATGTCGCCGTTCCAGTAGCGCTCTTCGATCTCTTCGATCTCTTCTTCGGACAAGCCGAAGTAGTGACCGACCTCGTGAATCAAGGTCTCGCCAATCGCGACGACGAGGTCATTCTCGTCGGCGCTCGAGTCCTCGATCGGTCCTTGAAAGAGCGTGATCTTGTCCGGCAGCCGGTTGCCGTCCGCCCATTGGCGCTCGGTGAGCGGCGTGCCCTCGTACAGCCCCAGCAGCGTATCGGGCGGCTCGATGCCGACGTCGCTCAGCTGATCTGCCGTGGGCTCGTCCTCCACGACGATCGCGATGTTGTTCATGCCGTCGCGGAACCGCGCGGGGATGGTGGTGAGCGCTTCGTTGACGAGCTCGAGGAATTCGTTGCGGTTCATTTGCGGCGGACGCTCCTCGGCGGCTTCGTCAGTGTACGTCCGGATCGCCCGGCACGCACGCCACGACGCGCGTAGACGCAGGAGGTTTGGACGGCGCACCGATCGCACAGCGGCTTCGGCCGGCAGATGCGGCGGCCGTGGAGGATCAGCGTGTCGGACGCCGGCGTCCAGCGTTCCGGTGGGAGCGCGCTGGTCATCGCGGCCTCGACCACCTCGGGATCCTCCGACTTCACCAGGCCGATCCGATTCGTGACTCGAAGCACGTGCCGATCGACCGGGAACCCTGGCACCCCGAGCGCGTGGCCGAGCACCACGTTGGCGGTCTTGCGGCCGACGCCGGGCAGCACCACGAGCGCGTCCATCGTGGCCGGAATGCGGCCCTGGTGATCGTGAGTGACGGCGCGCGCCATCTTCACGAGGCTGCTGGACTTCATGCGAAAGAAGCCCGTCGACTGAATCTGCGGCTCGAGCTCTTCCGGCTCCGCCCGCGCGAGGGCCGCCGCGTCGGGATACCGCGCGAACAGCGCCGGCGTGACCTGGTTCACGCGGGCGTCGGTGCACTGCGCGGAGAGAATCGTCGCGACGAGCAATTCGTACGCGTTGGAAAAGTTGAGCTCGGTGTTGGCGTTCGGGTGCTGCTTTTCGAGCGCGTCCAGTGTCGACCGGACTGCACCCGGAGGCACGAGCAGGCGCGCCCGACGCGCTGGGCGCCGGCGGCGGGTAGCCATGAACGCAAGCTTAGTGAAGCGGCCCCTTCGTCTTCGTCCAGGGCCCGGGCTCCGGCGGCATCTGCTGCGCTTCCTGCATCGTGCGCAGTTGTTCCTGGAGCGCCGTGATGAGACCGGGCACGACGCCGAAGGGCAGCGCGATGCGCGCGACGACCGGCGCCCGGACGGTCTGGGAGGCCTCCGCGCTCTTGATGTCCTTCTCGGAGAGCGGCCGGACGTCGCAGAACGTGAGCGTGAGATCGAAGGGCGTGTGGGCGACCGCGCAGAAGTTCGCGTACTCGCGCCGCGACTGGCTCTGGTCGTCGGACTCCTCAGGGACGATCGTGAAGTTGATTTGCTTGGACATCAGTACTTTCTCATGACCCCGACGACCACGCCTTGCACCTGAACGTTCGAGGGGTCGAAGAACAACGGCTGCATCGCCGGGTTCGCCGGCTGCAGACGGACCCGCCCGTTGTCACGGTAGAACTTCTTCAGCGTCACGTCGGAGCCGCCGACGAGCGCGATCACCATCTCGCCATTGTCCGCGGTCTTCCGATCTTCGACGATGACGAAGTCGCCGTCGCGGATCTGCTCGTCGATCATGGAGTCCCCACGGACGCGGAGCACATACGTCTCGCGCTTGCCGACGAGGTCTTCGGGAACGGCGATGGTCTCGGCCGTGGCCACCGCTTCGATCGGAACGCCCGCGGCGACAAACCCGAGCATCGGCAGCTCGATCGCGCGATGTCCCGTGCGCGCCGAGAGCAGCTCGACCGAGCGGCTGCGGTTCCACGATCGGCGGATGACGCCCTTCTCCTGCAGATTGGTCAGGTGCTTGTGGACGGTCGCGAGCGACGAGAGGCTGAAACGCCGCCCGATCTCCTCGAGGCTCGGGGCGTACCCGTGCTGCTGGATGAACTCCTGCAGGTAATCGAGGATTTCCCGCTGGCGCTTTGTCAGTGGCTGCACGGCGGCACTCCCATACACTGAGGGCGAAACTGACGTGGGACTGTACACAAAGAAAAGGCGAAAATCCAGCGTCGGCCGCCGATGAGCTCCTGCACCTTGGGGATACCCCTGCCACCGGCCGGGGCGAAAGCCGCGGACGTCGTGTGCCTCGGTGAGAGCAGCCTCGACCTTGTCGCCGTGCTCGATCGTTTTCCGGAACCGGACACCAAGGTCGATGCGGCGGCCTTCGAGATGATGATGGGCGGGCAGGCCGCGACCGCGGCGGTGGCGTGTGCGCGGCAGGGATGGCGCGCGTGCTACGTCGGCTGCCTGGGCGCGGATGCCTGGGGCGACACGATTGCTTCGAGCCTCGCGAGTGAGCAGGTCGCGATGTCGGTCGTGCGTCGGGCCGGGGCACGTAGCCGCACGGCGATCATCGTGGTGGAGCGCGCGACCGGCCGCCGAACAATCATCGAGCATCGCGACGCGCGGCAGCGACTGCGTCCTGGCGACATCGATCCGGCCGTCATCACGAGCGGACGAGTGTTGCTTGTCGACGCGACGGACATCGAGACCTCAATCGCTGCCGCGCGCACGGCTCGCGAAGCCGGCATTCCGACCGTCGTCGACATCGATCGTGCCGAACCCGGTGCCGACGCGTTGCTGGCAGAGATCGACGTGCTCGTCGTGACGGCGTCGTTTGCGGCCGCCCATGCCACCGATGCGTCTCCGCGGACCGGACTCGCGGCGCTGGCTGAGAGATTCCGTCCGGCCGTCGCGGTGGCCACGCTCGGCGCGGACGGTTCCGTGGCGCTCTGCCGCGGCCGTGACATTCGCATGCCGGCGCCGATGGTGTCTGTGGTCGACTCGACGGGCGCCGGCGACGCGTTTCGCGGCGGGTTCATCGCGGCGTGGCTGCGGTTCGGGGCGGAGGCGGACCTCAGGGTGCTCCTCCAGTATGCGAACGCCACGGCCGCACAGAACTGTACGGGCCTGGGGGCGCAGACGGCCCTCCCGCGCGGGGAACTTGTGGACGACCTTGTCACGCGAGCCTACGGTGACCAGTCTAAGTAAGTTAGGGCGCCATCGCCCTGGGAACAGGCCGGTTTTGAGCGCGTCAGGGGGCGGGGGACAGGAACGACTATGGGGTGTGGCTCGGAATCAACGCTGCCGGCCGGTTGGGCGGCCTGGGACGTGAACGCGCGGGTCAGGGTGAAGATGAAGCGCCAGGACCGTCCCGGCGACATGACCGCGCCAGCGCCCGCGGGCGTGGATCTGTCGTCCGCCGACGATCGCACGCTCGTGGCGGCGTTCATGGCGGGGCGTCGTGAGGCGTTCGATCTCATCGTCGAGCGGCACCGGCGCAACGTGTACCACCTCTGCTATCGCTTCGTGGCGAATCACGAGGACGCGTCGGATCTCGCCCAGGACGTGTTCGTGCGCGCGTTCAAGGGACTGCGGCACTTCAAGGGTGACGCGTCGCTCGGCACCTGGCTCTACCGGGTGAGCGTGAATGTGTGTCTGAATCGCGCCGCGACGAAGCGCCCGGTGCTGGCACCGATTGAGGCCGCGCCGCCGGTGGATCCGCGCGCGGTCGATCCGCTCGATCTGGTCGTGCAGGGCGAGCGTGCGGAAGTCGTGCGGCAGGCGATCGCGCAATTGCCGCCGAAGCAGCGCGCCACCGTCATGCTGCGCGTCTACCAGGAGTTGTCGCACGAGGAGATCTCGCGCATCCTCGGCACGTCGGTCGGCGCGGTGAAGGCGAATTTTTTTCATGCGCTGGGCAATCTGCGGCGCATCTTGCAGGCGTCATGAACACACATCTTTCCGCCCAGGAGTTCGTCGAGGCCATGGACGGCACCCTGCGCGAGGCGCGCCGCGCGCACCTGGCGTCGTGTGACGTGTGCACCCGCGACGTGGCCGAACTGTCCGCCCTCGCCGGCGAATCCCACGATGCCGGTGCGGTGCCGGAGCCGTCGCCGCTCTTCTGGGAGCATTTCAGTGCGCGCGTCGCTGCGGCGACAGAGACCGAGCAGATTCGCCCGCTCACGTGGTGGGACCGCGCGTGGCGCCCCGTGGTCGCCGTGAGCGCCGTGGCCGCTGCGGCGATACTCGCGATCGTGGTCTTCAACGCGCGCACGATTCCGATGGAACCGGCGAGTCTCGGTGGGAGCGAACCGGCCTCCGTCGCAGTGGCGGTCGACGAGGAGTCGTTGGAGCTCATGGTGCAGATGGCGGCCGATGTCTCGAACGATGACCTGCAATCGGCTCGTCCCGGCCAGCAAGCCA
>Ga0137427_10001424_pt1 | contig 10813 bp, 10 predicted proteins | sample EasRivERMZT700_2_FD_102309 | JGI IMG/M metagenome (GOLD analysis project Ga0137427, IMG submission 102309) | Soil microbial communities from meander-bound floodplain in the East River, Colorado, USA - East River MetaG ERMZT700_2 | ecosystem: Environmental > Terrestrial > Soil > Floodplain ...
ATCGTTGGGCCGACCCGGAGCGTATGTCCAGGAAAGTCCTGCAGTCTATATTACTGGCGGGGAGGCCTGGGTACGCGCTCAAAAAATTAACACGCTACTCAATGCTGATATGCTCACGCGCCACACGGCGCAGGCAGTGACGGCGAGTTCAGCCACAGATCGGGTGACACTGAACAACCACGGGCTCACAGTTGGAGATCAGGTCCGCTTTCGAGGCACCAATGTGCCGGGAGGAGTTGTTGCGGGCAACTGGTACTGGGTCGTAAATCCAACAATTAATGATTTTCAGGTGGCAGCTACTTTTGTCGGCAGTCCGATTGACTTAACAACCAATGGCAGCTCCGTAACTATCGATTCCACTCCGTGGGCCATGTTTGTGACCATAACCGGAGGTAAACTGTTCCTGGATTGTCCGCATTTCGAGCGCGTGGGCAACCAGGCCGCACCTGCATTTGCGACGGCGGGTGGAATGCTTCATGTGCGCGGCCAAATGATGACACCGGTTTACAACGGGAAGGGCATTCTCCACTCGGGCGGCATAAGCCGCTTCACCGGCCTGCTGATAGACACGTCGCCAACGAACAATGCCGCTAATAGGCCAGTTGAAATCAGCAGCCCTGGATTGGTGCTTGAACAGTGCAAGCTCATTGCCCCCGCACGCGCCAACAGTGTCTATGCGTCGTCATCGAAGGCCCTCACTTGCTACGGTGTCAAAGCGAACCGCGCAAAGAATTCCAAGGTGAGCGTCAGGGTCGACCCTATTACGGTGAATGCTAATGTGGTGTGAATCCCCTGTTTGTTTTCAACAAATGGCGTACTTCGCTGTTGCAAACGCCGGCAAGGAAAGGTGATATGTCGGCATGATTTCAAGGATTGCACTTCTAGTGCTGGCTGTTGGCATCCATGTCAGCCATGCGCAGGATTGGGTGGTGAATTTCAATAACAACGTGGTCACCGATCCCAATCATTTTGTTATTGCGGTGACGCCGAATGGGTCTTTCGGACTGACCGGCACAAATTTTCAGGCGGTTCTGCTCTATGGCACAAACCCCAGCAGTCTTACTGCGCACACGCTTCCGGCGCGATTCCGTGTTTCGACCAGCGCGGCGGCGGGAACGTGGCAGGGTGGTGATCGCACGTTGACTGGCATCGGCAACACGCCGGGAACGGTGATAACGATGCGAGTCGATATATTCGATATCAACCGGTTCGCGAATTACGCCGCGGCTGTGGCGGGTGGTGGCATTTTTGGTTCGTCAGCCCAGTTCACTTATACGATCCCAGCTCCGCCATTGGCTCCGGGTGCGACAGACCTTCAGAACTTTCGAGGGTTCTGGGTCTTCATCCCAGAGCCGTCGGTGATTTCGCTTGCCGCCGTGGGAGGACTAGCCCTGTGGATGGTGAAGCGTCGGCGACGGGGCTGAGCCGGCGCCCTGCTCACTTGCCTTTCAGGCGGTGCATGGTGGCGCGCTTGAGTTCGCGGTCGGAGTCGCGCTTTTTGATGTCTTCCCGTTTTCGAACTGGAGCATGCCTGAGTTTCCGGTGAACCTTTAGCATTGTCATCGCGCTCGCATGGAAGTGATATATCTGTATGACTCCACGGTTGGCAGCTCTTCTGTTTGCCATCGGGGTCAACGCCGCGGTGGCACAGACAATGGTGAATTTCAATAACGTGGTTTTGAACCCGCCCCCCGATCGTTTGGTTCGCTTCACGGGGGGGGCGCCGGTCGTGGGAACCAATTTTATGGCGGTTTTGCTCTACGGCACGAGCGAGTCCAGCCTGATTGCTGCTCTCCCTCCGGCGCGGTTTCGCGTGCCGACGACTGCATTGCCCGGAACGTGGCAAGGAGGCGACCGCACGTTAACCGGTATAGAGATTCCCGGCACACAAGTGACGATGCGGGTCGATGTTTTCGATATCCAGCAATTTCCAGATTACGCCGCAGCAGCGGCTGGCGGTGGAATTCTTGGGTCATCGGCGCTCTTCACTTACCTTGTGCCGGCGCCTGGAGGTCAGTTTATTGACATTAACAACTTTCAGGGATTCTCAATAATTCCGGAGCCGACCGTGATCGGCCTTTGCGGACTCGGAGCGTTTATTGTGTGGGCGGTGAAGCGTCGGCGGCGAGACTGAGCCGGCACGCTATACGGCTCACTTGCCTTTCAGGCGGTGCATGGTGGCGCGCTTGAGTTCGCGGTCGGAGTCGCGCTTTTTAATGTCTTCGCGCTTGTCGAACTGGACTTTGCCTTTGCCGACCGCGAGGGCGACTTTCACTTTTCCGTTTTTCCAATAGAAGGAGAGGGGAAAGAGAGCGTTGCCTTTCACGGAGGCATGGCCGAAGAGTTTGCGAATTTCGGATTTGTGAAGGAGAAGTTTGCGCGTCGATTTTGGATCGTGATTCAGCAGGTTGCCGTGGCTGTATTCGTCGATGTGCGCGTTGTAAAGGAAGACCTGGTCATTATCGACGCGAGCGAAGGCATCGCTGATCTGGCCCTTGCCGGCGCGGAGGGCCTTGACCTCGGTGCCTTTGAGGACGATTCCCGCCTCGTAGGTCTCGATGATGTGGTAGTCACGCCGAGCTTTTGAGTTGGAGAGAATTTCGGAGTCGGCCATAAACGAATTCAGCCAGAAGGTAAGCCTTCTGGCTGAAAAATCCGAGCTTGTTTTCGAAAGGTTAGCGGCGTTTGCGCTTTTTGGGGGCCTCGACGAGTTGCAATTCCTCGGGGAGATCGGCGGCGATCTTGTCTTCGAGGATTTCCGTCAAGGCAATGTCGGCCACACCCATGCCGACGGTTTCGCTGACCAGGGGGCGGCTTATGGCGCCGCCGCCGGAGTTTAGTTGGCGCACGCGACGCGACACCAAATTGACGAGCACGTTTGGGTTTCCGACTTTCGCCAGCGCCTTCCTGCAGAGTTCACTATTCATCCCTCTTAAGTTCACGATTCGATTCGAGCCGCATACACTAATGCTTCGGGGACAGAACGCAACAGGAAAAACGTGTATTTTGACGTAAATCTTTCGGAAAGACGGGAATGAAGGCGAAAGGCCAATTTAGAGTCGACTGACGTCGGCTGCTACAAAGTGTTGAGGGTTGGTCGCGGGAACTGGTTTGCCCTTTTTTCAGGGCGGAAGGTTGCTGGGCAATTGTCGGTCCGAGGGCGTTGCCCTCTGACCAGGCTGGTGCAGCCCTTTGGGCTGCGCTCGCGGAGTTCGTCCCCGAACAAGCCGGCTTTTCACGAAACAGGAATAATCAACCTCCACAACAACCATGAAATCCATACATCAATTCTGCGTTTGTGTTTTGTTGGTCTGTGCCACTTCGGTGGGCGCTCAAACCCCGACGATGCTGCAGGAGTTTAATCCATGGACCGGCAATCTTTCACCCGACGGGACCTGGCGCAAAAACGGCGTGTGGGTCGCCACCGGCGGCAACACGTTCGATCCCGCGCGCTGCATCATGTCGAGCACGCATCCCGGCGAGAGCAGCAGTGGATTTGTGACGCTGCGGTCGTTGGCGAATTCGCTGAACGGCGCCGAAATGCAGACGATGAACAAGTTCAAATATGGGTATTACGAAACACGGTTGAAAGTTACGGGGGTGGGCGATCCGGCAAATAATCGCGGCGTGGTGGTTTCGTTTTTCATTTGGGATGACGTGAGCGGTTGTTAAGTGGATATCGAATTCCTCACGCACGGCTCCTGGATCACCTCTGCCAACAGCGGGCAGGTGACGTTCAATTACCATCTCAACGGGCAGGGGAACGTCCATTATCATGATCTTCTGTTCAATCCGAAGAACGGGTTTCATCGGTACGGAATTCTTTATCAGCCGGGAAGGCTGGATTGGACGGTCGATGGCGTGATTGTGTATTCGGTCCAAAACGCGGGGTTCACGCACAACAACACCGCCTATATCATGATGAACAGCTGGACCGGGAACCAGTTTTGGGGCGGATTGGCTCCAACTCAAAATGCCGACAGCGTTTACGATTGGGTGAGATTTTATGAGAATGCCACGTCGGTTCCCGGGTCCGGTTCCGGCCAGCCAGATTTAATTGTCACGGATGTGGGTTGGTCTCCCGCCAACCCGGCGACCGGCAATGCGGTCACGTTCAATGCGACGATCAAAAACCAGGGAACGGCCGCGACGCCAGCCGGTGTTATTCACGGCGTTTCATTTTGGGTCGATGGAACGCAAGTAAGCTGGGACGGGACTTCCACGGCTTCGCTGGCTGCTGGAGCAACGCGCGTCCTGACGGCGAGCAGCGGTCCAAGTGGAAGCGCCACGTGGACGGCCACGGCAGGGAGTCACACGATCATGGCCTGGGTGGACGATGTGAATCGGATGGCCGAAAGCAATGAGAACAATAATCAGTTGTCGGAACCGCTCACGGTCGGATCGGGGCTTCCGGCGGCGCCCAGCGGCTTGAGCGCAACGGCGGTTTCCAGCAGCCAGATTAATTTGGCGTGGACGGATAACGCGAACAACGAAACGGGTTTCAAGATCGAGCGCAAGACCGGCGCCGGGGGCACATGGAGCCAAATCGCCACCACCGGCGCGAACACTACGAGTTACAACAATACCGGTCTGACTGCCGGCACCACTTACTATTACCGCGTGCGCGCCAACAACGCTGCGGGTGACTCCGGTTATTCCAATGAAGCGAATGCGACGACTCCCGCCAGCGGGCCATGTGACTTGATCGTCACCGCGGTGTCGTGGACGCCCGCGAGTCCTGCCGCGGGCCAGGCGGTCACGTTTAGCGCGACCATCAAAAACAACGGCGGCACAGCGACTCCCGGCGGTATCATTCACGGTGTTCTCTTCACAGTGGACGGGGCGCCCGTTAACTGGTCGGACAATAGCACAGCCTCCCTCGCCCCCGGCGCGACGCGCGTCCTCACCGCCAACGGCGGCCCAGGCGGTCCGAACACATGGACGGCTACGGCTGGCAGTCACACCATCGTCGCGAATGTTGATGACATCAATCGCATTGCTGAGGGCAACGAAGGTAACAACACGCTGAGCGCTCCGATGACCGTTACGTCTCTCCCGTCGCCCTGGCAAACCGGGGACGTCGGAGCCGTTGGCGCGGCAGGCAGCGCGAGCCATTCGAGCGGCACGTTTACCGTGGCCGGCTCCGGGGCGGATATTTGGGGAACGGCTGACGAATTTCGCTATGTGTACCAAGTCGCCAGCGGCGACTGCGAAATCAGAGCGCGCGTCGCCACGCAGCAGAATACGGATGGTTGGGCAAAAGCAGGGGTGATGATTCGCGAAACAACGGGTGCGAACGCGAAGCACGCGATGATGGCGGTGACGCCGGGCAATAGCCTTGCGTTTCAATATCGGACCACCACGGGAGGAAACTCGACTCACGTCGCGGGCGGCGCTGGAGCAGCGCCGTATTGGGTCCGGCTCGTTCGAACCGGGGGCACGATCACGGCCTACAAATCGACGGACGGGTCGAGTTGGACGACGGTGGGGTCGGCAAGCATTTCGATGACGACGAGCGTGCAGATCGGGCTGGCAGTCACGAGTCACCTTGACGGAACGCTCAACACCTCAACGTTCAGCAACGTGACGGCCACGCCTTAGCGAGATGGACGCGAGACGAACGATTCTTTTCGCCGGTGCCATCACTCTGATCGGTGTCGGGGTGTTTTTGCGGCGGCAAGCCGCGTCGCCTGCGCTCTCGAGTGTCGGCGATGCGGTGCCCGCTGCTGGAGAGGAACGCGTGTCAGCGTCGCAGAGATTGTTCTCGCCGGCTCGCAACGAGGCGCGTTTGCCCGTTCCATGGGAGGACAATGTGGAATCCGTTCGGCAGTTGGCCGAAAGCGATCCGCCCGCGGCGGCGGCCTGGGCGGCGCGGCTTCCCGCGGGTCCCGCTCGCGTCGATGCGGCCAAGGCGGTGGCGCTTGCGTGGGCCAACCGGGATCTGCCAGGCGCAGTCGAATGGGGCCGCCAATTGCCGAATGAAATCGACCGGCAAACAGCGCTGACCTGCATTGGGTTCGAGGCCGCACGATCGGACCCTCTAGCGGCGCTCACTCTCGCCGTGGAGTTGAATGCGAATTCGGAACGGGACGAACTGGTTCGGCACGCCGCCGGCGAATGGGCCGTCACGGCGCCCGATGCTGCGGCGGAATGGGCGAGGCAAATCGAAGACGGCCCATTGCGCAGCCAGACATTCGCAGCCATCACCGTGGCCTGGGCGGAAAGGGATCCACGCGCGGCGGCGACATTGGCGACCGAGGAATTGGAGCCTGGGCGCCTTCAAGAAGATGCCGTTGTCAGCATCGTGCAGCGCTGGGCGCAACAGGAACCGGCAGACACCGCGGCATGGATAAGCACTTTTGAAGAAGGCGAACTGCGCGCTGCTGCCGTCCAGAACCTCGTTAAACTTTGGACGGACAAGAACCCTACCGAGGCTGGCGAGTGGCTCAAAGATCTTCTGCCCGGTTCCATTCGCAGTCTTGCGATCGCCGCTTACGTGGAGCAAATCGCGCCAGCCTTTCCGCAGCAGGCCAGGCAGTGGGCCGAGTTTGCAACGCTGAATTCTCCGTAATCACCCCGTACGCGGAGGGAGAGGGGATTTAGAATTTCAAATTTGAGATTTCAAAGGGAAGGAAACTGCTGAAGCAGTTAGGGGGTGTTTGCGAGATGTCCACGCCACCTTGCTGAAGCAAGGTGTTAATGAGAATGGCCGGGGCATGCCGCTCCTGCGGAGCTTGATCGTGGGTGAGTGGCGGTTCTACAGACGTGGCGCTCCTGCGGAGCTGAGAGGGGATCACGGAAAGAAGTGGCACCTCCAGCAAGATCATCATTTTCACCGAGGCCTTCGCCCGCAGGTCGGTGGTTACAGGGACAAGGAAGGGCGGATTAAGATTAAGATTAAGAAATAGGGACGGAGTTCAGGATTAGGACTAAGAGTGGAACCGTAGATACCCCTAATTGACTGGGGAGGGGATATGTGGAGAATGGAACTCCCTTTATGTGCGGAATTGTTGGATATGTCGGGAAACAGCAGGCTGCGCCCATTTTGCTCGGTGGATTGCGGCGGCTGGAGTATCGCGGTTATGACAGCGCCGGGATCGCGATCCTGCGCGATCATAAGATCGAGACGCGGAAGAAACGCGGGAAGATCGATGAGGGGCTGGCCAAGTCGGTGGAGTGCAGTCCATTCGAGGGGAGCATTGGGTTAGGGCATACGCGGTGGGCGACGCACGGGCCGCCTTCGGACGAGAATTCGCATCCGCACTACGACCAGAGCGGGCGAATCGCGGTGGTCCACAACGGGGTGATTGAGAATTACGAGCAGATCCGGGAGAAGCTCAAGGGACACAAGTTTTATTCGGCGACGGACACGGAGGTGCTGGCGCATTTGATTGGCGTGCATTACGAGAAGGTGAAGAAAGGGAACGGGACGTCGTCCGGTGAGTGCAACGCGGATGCGCATCCGCTGGCGCAAGCGGTGATGAACGCGCTGCGCGAAGTGATCGGCGCGTACGGGATCGGGGTGATTTGTTCGGACTATCCGGATGTGATGGTGGGGGCGCGGCGCGGGTCGCCGCTGATCGTGGGGGTGAGCGAGGGAGAACATTTTTTGGCGAGTGACGCGAGCGCGATCGCGGCGCACACGCGGCAGGTGATTTACCTGAATGATTATGACGTGGTGACGTTGAAGCCGGAGCGCTTCAACATGAACAGTCTTGGATCGGGCACGGCGCAATTTCAAATCAGCAAGCTGGAGTACGGCGCGGAGGCGACGGAGAAGGGGGAGTTTGCGCATTACATGCTCAAGGAGATTTTTGAGCAACCGCGCACGGTGGAGAATGCGTTGCGCGGAAGGATCGATCACGACGAGGCAACGGCGAAGTTTGGCGGGCTGAATCTTTCGACGGCGGAGTTGCGGGCGATCGATCGGATCGTGATCACGGCGTGCGGGACGAGTTGGCATGCGGGGTTGGTGGGCGAATATTTGATCGAGGAGTTTGCGCACATCCCGGTGGAGGTGGAATACGCGAGCGAGTTTCGGTATCGGAATGCGCCGATCGAGAAGAACACGCTGGTGCTGGCGATCACGCAGTCCGGCGAGACGGCGGACACGCTGGCGAGTTTGCGGGAGACGCGGCGGCGCGGGCACAAGGTGCTGGCGATTTGCAACGTGGTGGGGAGCACGATCGCGCGGGAAGCGGACGGAGGGATTTATTTGCACGCGGGGCCGGAGATTGGGGTGGCGTCGACGAAGGCGTTTACTTCGCAGGTGACGGCGCTGGCGTTGTTATCGTTGTTGATGGGACGGATCCGGATGCTGCCGATCACGCGCGGGCAGCAGATAATCCAGGCGCTGGAGCAGATACCGAAGCAGATCGAAGCGATTTTGGCGCAGAACAAAGCGATCGAACGCATCGCGAAGAAATACGCGGAGGCGAAGAATTTTTTCTTTTTGGGGCGGCAATACAATTTTCCTGTGGCGCTCGAGGGCGCGCTGAAGTTGAAGGAGATTTCGTATATTCACGCGGAGGGTTATCCCGCCGCGGAGATGAAGCATGGGCCGATCGCGTTGATCGACGAGCACACGCCGAGTGTGGTGGTGGTGCCGTCGGACCCGATGTACGACAAGACGTTGAGCAATTTGCAGGTGGTGAAGGCGCGCAAGGGGCCGATCATCGCGGTGGCGACAGAGGGGAACAAGCCGATCGTGAAGGAAGCCGATGACGTGATTTACGTGCCTGCGACGATTGAGCCGTTGTTTCCGTTGCTGGCGGTGGTGCCGTTGCAGTTGCTGGCGTATCACGTGGCGGTGGCGCGCGGGTGTGATGTGGATAAGCCGAGGAATTTGGCGAAGAGTGTGACGGTGGAGTGAGAAAGGGGGCCGGTGGGAAAGTGGGCAGGGGAGCAGGTGAACGAAGAGACCGGACACGAAATGCCCTCACCCTGACCCTCTCCCTGAGGGAGAGGGGAGAGCGGTCGACGGGTGTTTGAAGATTTCAAGTCGAGGGATTCAGAGGCTATCCAGCCATTCTTTGAGGGATTGAATTAATTCCCGCAAACCGGGACTGATTACGAAATCACTTCGGGATTGTAACTGTCACGAGCTTGACCGGGAGGGCTGGAATGGGTTTGCTCGGTGCGCCCGAAGCCATGAGTCCAGACAGGCAAACCCTTGATGAACTGCGCATTGACCGCACGCCCGGGCGACGTAGCACGTCGCCAATGGTGCTGGTGGCGGCGTTGCTGGTGCTCGCCGCAGCGGCGGCTTCGGTCGTGTGGTGGATGAAGCGGCCCAAAGCGCCCGAGGTGCGGACGCTGGTCGTGCAACAGCCAGGCTCGGGTAATGACCGGACTGCGCTCAACGGGTCGGGTTACGTGACGGCGCGGCGGGAAGCGACGGTGTCGTCGAAGGTGACTGGAAAGGTGGTCGAAGTTTTAGTGGAGGAGGGGATGCGCGTGGAGGCGGGGCAGGTGCTGGCGCGGATCGACACGTCGAACGTGGAGAAGAGTTTTCAATTGGCGGAAGCGCAGGCGGAGTCGTCGCGCAAGGCGCTGGAGGAGACAAGAGCGAATCTGGAGCAGGCGGAGCGGGAGTTGGACCGGTTCACGAAACTGGTGGCCAGTGAAGTGGCGAGCCGGTCGGAGTTGGACCGGGCTGAGGCCGAAGCGAAGTCGTTGAAAGCGCGATTGGCGCGGCAGCAGGCGGACGTGGCGGTGGCGGAACGGGAAGTGGCGTTGTGGAAGCAGCAACTGGATGACGCGATCATCCGGGCGCCGTTCGCCGGAATCGTGACCACGAAAAACGCGCAGCCAGGAGAAATGATTTCGCCGATCTCCGGGGGCGGCACCGGTTTTACGCGCACGGGAATTTGCACGATCGTGGACATGAGTTCGCTGGAGGTCGAAGTGGAGGTGAACGAGAGCTACATCAATCGGGTGCAGTCTGGCCAGCCAGTGGAGGCGACGCTGGATTCGTATCCTGACTGGCGGATTCCGGCGAAGGTGATTGCGATTATCCCGACGGCGAACCGGCAGAACGCGACGGTAAAAGTGCGCGTGGGTTTTGAGAAGCTCGATCCAAGAATTTTGCCGGAGATGAGCGTGAAGGTGGCGTTCCAGGCATCGGCGCAGGCCGCGAATGGCAATGCGACACCCCGCAACATCAGCATTCCGAAATCGGCGGTTCGCGAGCGCGAGGGAAAGCAGGGTGTGTGGGTAGTGCGCGACGGGCGGGCAGAGCGGCGGACGATTACGGTGGGCGCGATGCGGGGCGACCAGGTGGAAGTGGCAGCGGGACTGACTGGCGGCGAAAAGATTGTGATTGAGCCTGCGGAGAGTTTGACTGAGGGCCGAGTAACAGAAGCAAAACGATGAGCACAAACAATGGAGTTCTCGTGCGGGTGAGCAATGTGGAGAAGGTATTCCACCGCGGCTCGGAAGCGATTCATGTCCTTGCGGGACTGAATCTCGAAGTGGCGAAAGGTGAATTCCTGGCGTTAATGGGGCCGTCGGGGTCGGGCAAGAGCACGTTGCTGAACCTGATCGGCGGGCTGGACCGGGTGACGCGCGGATCGGTGCAGGTGGGCGGGGACCGGATCGACCAGATGAGCGACCGGCAACTCGCGGCGTGGCGCGCGCGGCACGTGGGGCTGGTGTTCCAGTTTTATAATTTGATGCCGGTGTTAACGGCTGAGCGGAACGTGGAATTGCCATTGTTGCTGACGCATCTTTCAAAAGCGGACCGGCGCAAGCACGTCGAGACGGCGCTGAAGGTCGTCGGGTTGATGGGCCGCAGCCGGCATTACCCGAGACA
>Ga0137427_10001425_pt1 | contig 10809 bp, 6 predicted proteins | sample EasRivERMZT700_2_FD_102309 | JGI IMG/M metagenome (GOLD analysis project Ga0137427, IMG submission 102309) | Soil microbial communities from meander-bound floodplain in the East River, Colorado, USA - East River MetaG ERMZT700_2 | ecosystem: Environmental > Terrestrial > Soil > Floodplain ...
GCGCGACCAGTGAAAGATCTCGAGCAGTTCGGCGGCTTCCGTGGAGATCGAAATGGCCAGGTTCTTTGGTGTGTGGAACTGGTCCCAGTTCCTTTCAGCGGCAAACGCTCTCAGGGTATTGGCGAGTTCTTCGTTATCGATCACGAGCCATTATATTCATCGCTGCTCCGGATAGCCCAGCGCAGCTTCGCGCTGTGGCTGCGTGGATTCGCTCGGATTTCTTCGGCGGTGGCGCGAATGACGTCGTGCGCGATCTCGGAGTAGGCGCCGGCGCGGTCGCCCGCTTGAAACGCCTTCTTCACGCGCCGGTCTTCACCGGAGTGAAACGTCAGAATGGCGACTCGTCCTCCAGGCTTGAGACACAGCGGAAGATCTCGAAGGAAGGACTCGAGAGCGCCGAACTCATCATTGACTTCGATTCGCAGTGCCTGGAAGACACGGCGGATCGCGTCGTCGTCGCCACCGGCGCGCCGAATCACACCGGCAAGCTGTGTCGTAGTTTCAACACGGGACTTCAGAATGGCCCTGGCCAGCCGTTCCGCAGCCGGTTCGTCGGCATTTCGAACAAGCAGATCGGCCAGAGCCGTCTCATCAAGTTCCTCAAGGAGAGCACTCGCCGGTTGGCCGCGCTGCGGGTTCATCCGCAGATCCAGCGCGCCTTCGAACTTGTAGGTGAACCCGCGTTCGGGATTATCCATCTGCATCGATGAGATTCCGAGATCGGCAAGAATGATGTCGGCGCGCTCGGTCAACATCCTCGCAAGGCCTGCAAAGTTCGTGCGTCGTGCCACGAAAACTTCAGGACCAAAACAAAGCGCCCTCAGCCGCGCTTCGGTTTTCGGGAGTTCGATGGGATCGAGGTCGAGGCCGATCAATCGACCGCCGGGCTGAATCGCGGAGAGCAGTGCTTCCGCATGACCGCCATAACCCAGCGTGCAGTCGATGGCGAGATCACCGGCGTTCGGTCGAAGAACCTCCAATACCTCTCGAAGCATGACGGGCAGATGCATTCCCGCCGGCGTCCTGCCTTTGGCGACAACCTTCGCGACCTCGTCCGCATAACGCTCCGGCGCGAGCTCTTTGTATTTTTCCGCGAAGTGCCGCGGGTTCTTGCCGCGATATCGTGACCGGCGTTTGGGTTTCTCTGTCATCGTCACCAAAAGCAAACGGGCCGCGATTATTCGCGGCCCGTTGTTACGAACAGGTTGATCTTAGAACGTGAAGCGGAGCTGACCCTGAATCGTCCGGGTTCCGGTCTTCGTGGTGATCTGGCCAAAGGGTGTAGCGGCATTGGCCGAGTTCATCGTCAAGCTTGCGCCACCGGGTTGAGGATGGTTCATGACGTTCTGAATGTCCGCCCGCAAAAGAATATTCTTGCCTTCCGCGACTGCGAACGCCTTGCTGAGGTTTGCATCGAACCGGAACTGGGCCTGATCGCGGAAAACGTTGCGGCCGAGATTGCCGCGAACGCCCGGCTGAGGATTCTGCAGGACGATCACGTTTCCGTTCGGAGTCACTCTCGCCAATGCCTGCAGCGTGCAGCGCGCAACCGCGCCACCGTTCAGGTTTTGCGCAGCCGTTACCGTCCCGCATTGCGGATCAGCGACTTTCACCCACTTCGCCGGATCAAAGAAACGACCCTCGAGCAGCGAGTTGTTGGATGCGGGGACGCCCCAACGGACTCCCTTGTCTTCCATGAGCTCTGCGAAGAGTTCGGCATTCACGATGTCCGGTACGCCATTCGCGTAGAGCGAATTGTTCGTCGTAATCGTGTTCCAGTTGCCGGTCGTGAGTGTGTAGATGACACCCACTTGCCATTTCTCGAAGACGCGGGCAAGGACGCCGGAACTGTTGCCCAGAATCGGCTTGTTGGGTCCGATCGGAAGTTCAAAGACGGCGTTGCTCCGCAGAGCATGGGGATGGTTGTTGTTGACGATTGTGTAATCCAGACGACGATCGAGGGGATTCGTGAACCCCGTGCCGTAACCCAGATTCTTGCTCCAGGTGTAGTTCGCCGAGCCCGTGATTCCGCGGGTCGGGCGGACTGTGACTTCCGCCTGCAGCGAATGGTAATTGCTGCTCGACATGTTGGACAGATAGTTCACGTTGCTGTACTGCGGATTCGTCGCGATGAAGTTCTCCGGGAAACCGTTGAACCGAAGAACCGAGCCGCGAACCGTCGACGGAACATTGGGAAGGCTCTGGTTCGCTGTTGCCGTTTTCACATAGTTCAACGTGTTCAGCGAAGCGGCGATAGCGGAGTAGTTGCCGTTTGCCAGGTTGCCCTGAAACGTCCCGCTCGAGCGCATTTGGTATGCGGCTGTCTGCCCCGGGTCTCCGACGGGTCCATAGGTTTGGCCGGCGGCGCAGCCGGCGGCGCAGATGTTGATGCCTCTGAACATCTGATCCAGCAGCATGGATTCGCCGCCGGTCCGGATCTTGTCGAACTCGGCGATCAGTCCGTTGTAGAGGAAGTTCGGACTGTTCAAGTTGACATTAGTGTAGAGCTTCTTCGAAAGCGTTCCGATGTAGCGGACATCCAGTGTCATGGTGTTGCTGATCGAACGCGTGATCTGGAGTGTGAGGTTCTGCGTGTAGGGCGAGGTGTAGTTCGGATCGAAGAAGCTGATGGCCGTGTTCCGATCGGTGATCGGAATCGGAGCCATCGGCTGTACCGGAATCGGCGTGGGGAGGTAGGACGCTACTCTTGAGAGATCCAGATACAGATTGGAGCTGTCACCCGTATAGGTGCCTGGATACGTCCGGCCTGGAGGGTTGGCAAGCGCTCCTTCGAGAGCGTTGAAGCGTCCGCCGCCCTGGAACGTGATTTGATATCCACCGCGAAGCGTGGTTTTGTCTCGGCCCAGCCACGGGAGCTGCCACGAGAAACCAACCGCAGGGCCGAAGTTATTGTTGTCGTTTTTGTAGACCGTTTTGTCCGCATTCGGAGAATTCGGTCCCACGAACTGCAGCGTTGTGTCTTCGCCTTTGCGCGCACCGGGAACCATCCAGCCTGAGAAGTCGTTGCCGGAATAGCCAAATGCGGAGCCCACCGGCGCCACAGTCAAGCCGGACGCGACAAAAGGAACGCCGTACCAGTCGTACCGGACGCCAAGGTTCAGCGTGAGGTCCCGGGCGATCTTGTAGTCGTCCTTGAAGAACATACTGAATTCCCTCTGCCGGAGTTCGTTCATGGCAAGCGGGCTTTGCCGGTAGTCGGAGAATGCAGTCGCTTTCGGATCGGTCAACATGTAGGTGTTGTTGATCGACTGGAGCGAACCGGACAGCAGATTCAGCAGGTTCCGTGCGCGATTGGCATCGTTGGTCTGAATGCCCGACATGGCCGGATTCGTGTTTGCAATTGCTGTCGGACCGGATATCAACAGAGGCGCGCCCGGCGCGGCGCCGCCGGCTACGACAGATGCCATTTTGGAGTTGGAGAAAAACACGTTGCCGGGGCTGCTGAACTGAGTTCGGCTGGAGTTGAAGCGTATTTCTCCGCCGGCCTTGAGCGAGTGCGTACCCTTGGACCAGCTCAGCGTGTCGCCGTAGGTCCAGCTTGGCGTCTTGTCACGCGCGGTGGCGGTCAGGTTTGCACCGTTAGGATTGCCCTGTGAGCACTGTCCTCCGGTGGGCCGGGCGCCTGTAATCGGGTTGCAGAGACCAACGGCCCCGAGAAGATCGGGAAGGACCTTGAAGCCGTTGATCGGCTGGGGCAGGTACTCATTGATCCCCGTTGCGTCGTTCTCCGGCCGATCCCATGGCGCAACGACGTTGCTTCCGGTCACTTTGTATCCAAATCTCGCTTCGTTGACCATCGATGCGCTCAGCATCGACGTCACCGCGGATGTGAGGACAAACGGGCGGGTGTAGTGTTTGTTGGCCCACGTTCCGGGCAACCCCGACACCACGTCATCGGAATCGACCTGTTCATAGGTCACGCCGACGTTCAGCTTGTGCGACTGATTGAAAACATGGTCGCCGCGGAGGTTGATTTGTTTACGATTGCCGGTGCCCTCACCGACGGCGAACAGGTTGTTCAGGCCGGTGAAGCGTCGCACTGAACGATAGTTGGCCACATTCAAACCGTCGACCGATCCCGGGCCAAGGTTGGTGAAATCGTTTGGCGCCGGCATCAAAGCGATGGTGCGATCGATGAAACCGGTGGCATCCTTCCTGGTTCGGAATTGATCCCATGAACCGCTGACCGTGCCGTTGGAGCAGTCCGCGTTCGGGGCACCGCCGGTAAACGTCACAGGTCCGAAGACGCTGATGTGACGAAGCTGCGCTCCCGAAGGCGGGGTGAGCGGGTTGCCGTTGATATCGACGACGGCTGTCGTCGGCGTGGCGCCGCCAACTGTTGCAGCACCATATGCACCGCTGTTAACGCCATCGAAATACCGGTAGACGCCGTTCCGCGCGCATGGCGTCAACACAGAAGCATAGGTCGTGGCGCGCTGCCGGTTGAAGTTCATGTTCCACAGTGCATAGAAGAAGGTCTTGTTCTTGACGATCGGACCACCCACTGCGGCCGTCCCCTCGTTGATGTTGACCCATGCAGGCTCTATGCGTCTCGGCTGAACGCGATTGTTGGACCACGAGTTTGGACTGAGCCCCGTATTCTGGACACTCCAGGTGGCGGCTCCGTGGAACGCGTTGGTACCCGAGCGAGTGGAAATCTGCACCGCGCCGTTGCCGCGTCCGAGTTCTGCGTCAACCGGAGCTACGATCAGCCGGATTTCCCCGACCAGATCCTGATTCATGACGGTCGCCGTATTGATGCCGGTCGGATACCGCTGGTCCTGCACCATGACGCCGTCGCGAATGACTGGTATTGCTTGCGCACTGACGCCGGCGAGCGTCGTGGCTTCGCGTCCGAAGGCGTTCTGCCCTGGGCCGCCGGTTGTCACGTAGTTATCGAGGCCGCCCAGCAGGTTAAGCATGTCCAGAACGTTGTTGCCAACGACTGGAAGATCCTGAACTCTCTTTTCCGTAAGCACTGTGCCGACGGTGCCCGATGAGGTAGCAAGTGAGATGTCCGCGGCGACTGTGACCTCGACGTTGGTGCTTACCGCACCGACCTGCATCGCGAAATTTAAACGAATTGTTACTGCGTTGCCGAGGGCGACGGTCGGGTATGTCTGTTTCTGGAAGCCCGGCAGTTCGCCGGAAACAGAATATGTTCCGGGAATAAGACCAAGAATATTGTACGCGCCGCTTTCGTTCGTGATGGCAGTCGAGACGACGCCGGTCGCGTTGTTTGTTGCAGTTATGGAGACGCCTGGCAGCACAGCGCCCGTGGCGTCGGCTACCGTTCCGGTCAATGTTGCGTTGTTCGCCTGGCCGAAAGCCATTGAGCCAAACAGGCCCAGTGCGGCAACGCACAGGAATATCTTTCGAATCATCAAAAACCTCCACCGAACTCAAAAATATTCGCGGGCAATCTCTGTGCCCCACAGTCCACCAACATCTATTGGCGTGCGGTAGACGTTAATAGGCATGCAGCGACGGAGTCAACCGGAAAGGCCAAAAGGGTTTTGTAAAAAGTGCTACGATCTCGCCGCCATGATCGGCAGCAGAGTCGGACATTACGAAATCACGGGCCATCTCGGTTCGGGCGGTATGGGAGACGTCTACCAGGCTACGGATGCGAAGCTTGGCCGCAGCGTCGCGATAAAGTTTCTTCCGGAGCTGTTCGCAGACGATGCCGACCGATCCGCTCGTTTCGAGCGCGAGGCCCGAACACTCGCATCGTTGAATCATCCGCACATCGCGGCGATTTATGGGTTGGAGGATGGCGGGCAGCGCAAGTTTCTGGTGATGGAACTCGTTGCCGGAGAGACGCTGGCCGGCCGCATCTCGCGCGGCCCCATTCCGCAAAGGGAAGTCCTGGAGATCGCGAAGCAAATCGCCGACGCCCTCGAGGCGGCCCATGAGAAGGGAATCGTGCACCGTGACCTGAAGCCGGCGAACATCAAGGTCACGCCGGACGGCCAGGTGAAGGTCCTCGATTTCGGACTCGCGAAAGCATTCAACGGCGAGTCCGAGAGTGTCGATCTCGCGAACTCTCCAACGCTCAGCGTCGCGTCTACAAACGCCGGCGTGATCATGGGAACTGCGCCATACATGTCGCCGGAACAGGCGCAAGGCAAAGAAACCGACCGCCGCACCGATATCTTCGCGTTCGGCTGCGTTCTTTATGAAATGCTGACGGGCCGTCAGGCATTCCCCGGTGAAACCACGGCGCAGATTCTGGCGCGCATCATCGAACGGGAGCCGGACCTGAACGCTCTTCCCGCCGCGACTCCCGCTGCCGTTCGCCGTTTGCTGGAGCGATGTCTCCAAAAAGACCGTACCCGCAGGCTGAAGAGCGCGGACGGCATCCGCATGCAAATCGAGGATGCGCTTTCGGCGCCGGCCGAGCTGCCGCCGTTGCCGGCGGACGCGGCGTCGATAGTTACGACCAGGCCGCAGCGGCTCCCTTGGATCGCGGTGGCAGTGCTGGTTGCTGTTTTGCTGGCCGTTTTGGTTCCAGTCGTGACCCACCTTCGCGAACCTGAAGCGACCGCGTTATTGGAGCTTCGAACCGACATTGTTACTTCGGCCACGTCTGATGCGGCATCGTTTGCGCTTTCTCCGGATGGTCGCCAAATTGTTTATGTGGCGACTGGAAGCGGAGCGGCACGCCTCTGGTTGCGGTCTCTGGAAAAAACGGCGGCGCAGCCCCTGCCAGGCACAGACGGCGCGAGTTATCCGTTCTGGTCTGCGGACAGCCGTTCGATTGGGTTTTTCGACGGCTCCAAGCTGAAGCGAATCGATATCGCCGGAAGTCCTCCGCGCGTTCTGACCGACGCCGCCAACCGCGGCGGAACATGGAACGCGGACGGCACCATCCTGTTTACTCGAAATACTGCGACTCCGCTGTATCGCATCGCGGATATGGGCGGAACACCCGTTCCAGTCACAAAGCTCGAGAAACAGACGAGTCATCGCTATCCTTATTTTCTTCCCGATGGACGGCATTTCCTCTTCCTCGCGCTCGGTGCGCCGGAGACCGCGGGCATCCACCTCGGTGCGCTTGATGAACCGGAAGTCACGAGGCTGACTGCGGCCGACTCAGCGGCGATATTCGCGCTCGGTAAAGTGCTGTTCATCCGCGGAGGCACGCTGCTCGCGCAGGCACTGGACGTGGAGAAGCGAATGCTCGTCGGCGAACCGGAAACCGTGGCGGATTCGGTAGCGTTTGAAGCGGCCAGCTATGGCGCAGCGTCTTCGGCTTCGACGACGGGTCTTCTCGCGTATCGCACCGGCGGCGCCACGCGCAGGCAGTTGATCTGGTACGACCGGACCGGCAAGACCGTCGGTACAATGGGACCGCCCGACGAAAGCCTCCTCGTACCGAATATGTCATCCGACGGCACTCGTGTTGTGGTGTGGCGCGTCACACAGGGCAATGCGGATATCTGGATACTGGATGCAGCGCGCATGACTCGTCTGACTTTCGAACCGAGCCTTGATCGGTATGCGATCTGGGCGCCCGACGGCAAGCGCATCGCCTTTGACTCGGCTCGGGCTGGTTCGCGAAACCTTTATGAGATGTCCGTTGACGCGCCGGGAAGCGAGAAACTCCTCTTCGAATCCGCTCAGGACAAGGTGATGAACGACTGGTCGCCGGCCGGCCGGCATGTCATTTTCAATAGTGCCGATCCGCAAACAGGATGGGATCTGTGGGCGTTGCCTTTGGATGGAGACCGCAAACCGTTCCCTTTCCTGAGAACGAAGTTCGATGAGCGCCGCGCCATATTCTCGCCGGACGGACAATGGGTCGCTTACACCTCCAACGAGTCCGGCCAGCAAGAGGTCTACGTGCGCCCGTTTATGGGCGCCGGCCAGTGGCAGGTCTCAACCGGCGGCGGCGCGTTTTCAAAATGGTCGCCCAACGGCAAAGAACTCTATTATTTTGCTCCCGATGGATCGCTGATCGCCGTACCGGTCCGCTTCAACGGCGCAACGATCCAACCCGGAACTCCGGTGACATTGTTCCGCACGCGCGTCGTCGGTGGCGGTACGGACATCAATCAGGGAATCCAGTTCGACGTCTCCCGCGACGGCCGCTTCCTGGTCAACACCCTCCTCGACGACGTCGGTACCGCGCCGATCACGCTGCTGCAGAACTGGAAGCGCCGGTAGAGCCAAGACCTCTTTTTTGGAGGACCTTTGTTCAAGATTGTTGCCTCGGCGTTTCGAAAATTCTTCGACGATGATGGGACATTCCTTGCAAGCGGCCTGGCGTTTGGTCTTCTTTTCTTTTCCGTTCCATTTACGCTGCTGACAGTTTCGGCGTTGAGCTATACCGCTCTGAATTCGGATACAGCGCTGACGTGGATACGAAGGATTTCTGTGAACCTCGTTCCTCGCTCAAACGACCTGTTCGATACCTTTGTGACCGACATCGTTGCGCGTCGCGGTCTGCTGGGTTTCTTCGGCTTCCTGGCCTTCATCCTGGCCAGCAGCACGAGTTTCGGCTCGGTACGTCTTGTGCTGAATCGCGTTTTCCGCTGTCGCGAGTATCGAGGACTCGTTCACGGGAAGGTGATGGAGGTCGTCATGATGCTGGCAACGTCACTGTTCTTCTTCGTGATTATCGGAGTGGTGTACCTGTTCAACATCGTGCATACGTTTCTCGAGAAGCTGGCGTTCGAAAGGTATGTTCATTCGGGAATCATGTTCATCGCCTGGCTCGTCGGAGTGGCGTCCACGTTCGCCCTGTTCCTTTTCCTGTACCGGTTTTCGCCTTCGGAAACACTCAGCAGGTCGGGTCTCCTGGTGTCGTCCCTGACGGCGACATTCCTGTTCCAGATTTCAAAATGGGCGTTCGGCCTGTACCTTCAATACGCTCGAACGACAACGGCTGTGTACGGGGCGCTCAGCGCACTTGTCTTCTTCTTCCTCTGGCTGTATTACGCCTGCACGATTTTCGTTTTCGCCGCTGAAGCAGGCTGGGTGTTTGATCGCCGCAGACGGGATGCCTGAGCCGGGCGCGCCCGCATTTTCACGTGCAAAACTTTTGTGCCCTCATGGTATGAGTTTTACTTACCCAAATTCATTCAGGGAGCTGCCTGTAAATGTTAAGGACTCAGCAATCCCAGACCTTGTCGATAACCGCATCGACGGAGACGCTGGCGGGAATCCGCCGGTCCATTCATGCATGCGACGCTTGTTCCGACAATGCCTCCGTTCCGTTTGCGCGCCTGCTCGAACGGCTTGTGGGGCAATTGTCCGAAAAGCCGAACGAGGAACTCCTCGGAGAACTGCAGTGTCCATCGTGCATGGGAGCCATCGACGGCGATAGTCGCGTCGAAGTGCAGATCAGCGCGAAAGCTTTCGCTGCCCGTGCCTGCGCCTGACTCTTTCAGAGAACGAAATAACAGTCGCCGATATATCGTCAGCTGATATACACTCCCGGTCAAACCTCCAGCGAGGCAGGCCATGAGATTGATTTCGATTCTTCTGATTGGATTGATTCTTCAGTCGCCCCTGCAGTTTGAAGTCGCTTCGGTCAAGCCGAACACTGGAGGGCCGGGACCGACCATAGTCCAGATACCGCTGACCGGCCGCGTCAACATCCTGAACGCGACGGTCAGGGCGTTGTTGAGAGCGTCGTATCGCCTTCAGGATTATCAAATCATCGGAGGACCGGACTGGTTGAATGCCGATCGATTCGATATTCAGGCAAGCCCGCCGGCGGACTATCGCCCCCCCGCGCCCTGTTTCGGCGCGGATTGCCCTGTTAGTCCGGCTCAGATGATGATGCAGGCGCTCCTGGCCGACCGCTTTCAGCTCAGGGCACACCGTGAAACCAGAGAACTTCCTGTTTACGAGCTGATAGTGGGAAGAAGCGGATTCAAGCTGAAGGAAGTCGCGGCTCCACCGCTTCCTGCTCCGGGTGCACCGCCACCACCGCCGCCGCCTCCTCCTCCACCGGGCACACCTCCGCCAATCAGTACAGCCGGGCTTCCGACGCCGCCGCCTGGATTCATGATGAATTTTGGAATCGGCTTCGCCGCAACTGCTGTGCAGCTTTCCGCTCTGACGTCGTCACTGACGCAAATACTGGGCCGGCCGGTCGTCGATAAAACGGGGATCAAGGGGTATTACACTTTCAAACTGGTGTTCAGTCGTGACGGACTTCCCAACAACGGCCCAACGCCTCCACCGCCCGGCGGGCTTGCCGGAGGATTATCTGCAAGCGATCCGATGCCATCGATCTTCACCGCCGTGCAGGAAGAATTGGGATTAAGGCTGGATTCCTCGAAAGGCACCGTTGAGGTTCTCGTGATCGACAGCGTTCGCAAGCCGGCTGAGAATTAGCCGCTAGCCCTTTCCCTTCGACGCGCCCGCGCTCGCGAGTCCCGCGAACAGACGCTGGCGCCAGTAAGGCATCGGAGCCATGAGGACCATCCCGGTTCCTTCATAGATCCGAACAACGCCTTCACCCGACGTCATAGAGCCCAGAATCGATTTTGCGGACCGCTGGACCGAGTACTTTAAAGACGATTCGCGCGCGAGGACGTATTTGCCGTCGACGACGAGTTTGTCGTTCGTGAGTGGGACAGGTTCGACGGGACCCTGCGACTGGATCACGACTCTGCCGCTGCCGCTGATCTTCGTCTGAATATCCATGAACCCTTCTCCGCTCTTCAGCGCCGTCAGCGTGCTTTCCTTGAACGCATCGACTTGAACGCCTTGTTCGGAGGCCCAGTAGGCGCCGTCTTCAAGAATCCACGTTTTGCCGGCGACGTCGAGTAC
>Ga0137427_10001429_pt1 | contig 10784 bp, 13 predicted proteins | sample EasRivERMZT700_2_FD_102309 | JGI IMG/M metagenome (GOLD analysis project Ga0137427, IMG submission 102309) | Soil microbial communities from meander-bound floodplain in the East River, Colorado, USA - East River MetaG ERMZT700_2 | ecosystem: Environmental > Terrestrial > Soil > Floodplain ...
GCCGTATCAGCTCGTCGCAATGGACGTGCCAGACCTCGCCGAAACGACCGTGCGGCTCGACCCGTTCAATCCGGACGGGGTCGACTATCCCGACAACGCGGGCGGGCAGACCACCAACACCTACAGCCTGTCGCGCGGCTGGATCTGGGGCTCGCGATTCTGTTGGGACTCGGTCACGCGTCGCGCGTTGGGCGTTCCGAGTCCGCACGGGTTCGATGAGTTCAACGGCTATCACAACGGCTTCATTACGCTGCTGTCTTTCTACGATGAGGACACTAACGGATTCATTGTGATGGAAAATCCGTTCAGCGCGACGGGTAACGATACGGGCGTGCCGAACGGTGTGCAGAATCCGCTCACGGTCGGACACCTGTTCGACACGCAGTGTATCCGGGGGCGGCACCTTCTGAAGATGACGCACCCGCGCAATCCCGGCGGCGGCGTGGGTTTTCGTCAGCCGCAGCTAATGGCGATACCGCTCGATAGCCTGACGACGGATGTCACGAGCGGGCGCAACGGCGCCTCGAGCCCCGTCAATCTCGGGCGCCCGTCCGACACGTTCCCAGCCGTCGTCGACATCAATGACATTACAGCACCGGCCGTCGATGCGTTCCCGAACGGCGATGTGGTGATGCTGCACAAGTCGACGCTGTATCGGCTGGTCGCGGCGACGGGGCAGTGGACGATCACCGACCTCGGCTTTGCGGTCACGAACGCGTTTCATAATGTCGGGCACTATCACCAAAACACCGGCTTATTTATCGGCGGCGGCGGGGCGTACGCCGGGACATCTACTCGCAATTTCGAGTTCGTCACCGTGAGTCAGGCGGGCGTCGTGACGCATCTCGACAATGCCCCGATTGCGTTCTCTGTCAGTGAGACGGACGTGAGCGGGAGTGAGGTTAAGTGCGTGTTCGTGCCCGACCCGAATTCGACTGAATCGCTGGTGTTCAGCGACAACGGGAACATCTACGGGGTTGATCCGACCCGCGTGCCGGGCACGCACTGGCGAACAATCACCACGATTAGCGCGGCGAGTGCCGGTGTGCTGTCGTTCGTGGATTGGGGCGCGGCGCTGTGGGATCGCGGGGCGATTCTGCTGGGCAAGTCCAACGCTGCCGGTGCGGCCAAGCTCTACGCTTTCCGAGGGGCCTGAATGATTATTTTGAATCTGTCTGAAGCGAACTCCGCGCGCCGTCGCATCCCGTTCAAGGCTGTGGACGCGACCGATAAGGTGACCCCTGAAACGGGGCTCACGTTCGCGGCGGGCGAGCTGAAGATCAGCAAGAACGGCGCAACGGAAGCGAACGTGGCTGGTTCGGTGGCAGAGGTCGCGCGCGGCCTGTACTACTACCAGGCAACCGCAGGCGAGCTTGACACCATCGGTTTCTTCTCGGTCGGCATAAATAAGACCGGCGTGCATCCGGACTTTGCTGTCGCACAGGTCATTGACAATGACCTGAACGGCAATCTGGACGCGAATGTCATACAGATTTCCGGTTCGACAACGGCCGCCGTTACCCATGAAGACGTCCTCGTGGCGTGTCATGCCGGCACCGTCACCACGGCGGACGTGGCTGCGACCACTACGACCTTCCAGGCAACCGGGCTCGGTGAACAGACGGCGGATCACTACAACGGCCGGCAAGTTCTCTTCACCTCCGGCGTCATGGGCGGTTCGGCGGGTCGGATAACGGATTACGCGTGGGATGCGGTGAACTCTCAAAGCATGTTCACCATCTCGGCCATGCAAGAGACGGTGGTCCACGGCACGACGTTCGTCGTTATATGAAATGTGGACCCGCCGGAAATTATTGGCGGCGGCAGCCGCCCTACCTATCGCGAATCCGTTTGCTCGGTGCAAGAAAACTTGTCGTCCCGTGCATGCTGTGTCTGCACAGGATCAGCTCCGTCCCAACATGACCATTAGCAACGTATTCAACGTCGAGATTGTCACGCCCTCGACCGGCTGGCCGACGCAGACGCCGAGTTACCTCCCGGTTGTCCCGAACCTCGCTGGGTACGGGGTCTCGACGCTCGCGGGCTATGGCGTCAACACGCGCGGCGATAACGTACAGGTGTTGTACGTTACGACGCTTGCAAATTCCGGCACAGGGTCACTCAGCGAGACGATGAGTCGCAACATTGGCGGTGCCGCGCGCGTCATCGTGTTCAATGTGGAGGGCTATTCCGGAAACGCGTTTATTTCCAGCGGGCTACCGCATACCACGATTGCAGGACAGACGGCGCCGGGGAAGGGGTATTGTCTGCGCGGCACGCGGCTTCTCATTGATGCCGATGATTTCCTGGTACAACATTTTCGAGTTAGGCCCGGCGATGGTTCGGTCCCTGGTCCGCAGTTGCCGAAGGACCGCTCGGGGCTCGCCATGCAGGACTGCGCCCGTGTTGTGTTCGATCACTGCTCGGTGAGTTGGGCGGGGGATGAGGGAATCTCGGTATACCGTAGCTCAGTCGATTGCACAGTTTCACACTGCATTTCGATGCAGAACCTTGACTTAGTTGGCGATGGCGGCGCTAACGCGCACGCCTTTATGTGCGGTGGAGGATCGGGTAACAATCCGCTGAGAACCACTTGGATTGGCAATCTAGCCGGGCACATTGGCCATCGCGCACCCCTGGTGCGTAATGCGGCGGTGGTGTTTGTCAACAATGTGATCTACCACTGGTACGGCAGTTGGGGCTGCGGGGCATTGGAGAGCGATACCAATTTTCTCGACCTCGACAATGTCACCGCTGTCAATAATTACTACAAACATGGGCCGTCACCGCCCCTTGTGGCGCCGTGGCGTGTACGCGGAACCGAGACTGTCTTTGGATGCAACGTTAATTCCAAACTCTATCTCGAAGGGAACAGCGTCAACGGATCTATCCCGTCGCAGGTGAGCATGTGCTCATTTGGCACGGGTCGATCTGCGGCGCAGAATTTCCTCACTGCACCGAGCGCGCGGCCGGTATGGCATACCGGCATCGTACCGGCGGCACATAACGATGCGTATACTCTCGTGTTGCAGGGCGTGGGCGCATTCTCGGCTAACCGCGACTCACTCGACGCGCAATTGATTGTCGACGTTACGACAGGCACGAGCAGCGGGACCGATCCGACGAGTAACCCCGCGCCGTATCCAATCTACGGCAGCGCTGTACGCGATCATCGCATCTCGTTCAACTATCCGTCCGGCTTTGATCCGATCCCCGATGGCGCCAGTGGCCGCCCCGCCCCCGGTACGATCAACGGCGGCACCGGACGCACGCTGATTGAAGAGTGGTGCAATCGCCGGGCGGCTGAGGTGGAGGCTGTCTAATGGCATTCACCGACTTATTTAACGGCACGCCCAACACGCCGCTGACCACTCACAGCGCGAGCTGGCTGATTCCCTCGGGTGGCACCTCGCTCGAGATTTCGAGTGATGGTGTCTCCGCGCAGGGCAACGCGGACTCGATGCATGCGAACTACTGGGATGCCACGTTCGCGAGCGCGCATTATTCAAAGATCATCATTGCCGCGTCGACCGGCACCCTGACCGGCCCCGCAATTCGCATCCAGTCTGGATCGAACGAGTACTACTACGCGCTGTGGTTGAGTAGCGATAGTGAGGTTGTCGCGGGTCAGTTTGTTTCCGGTGTGGCCACAGATTGGGACTCGGGGCATACGTTCGCTGTGGGCGATACGGTTGAGTTCGCGATAGATTTATCGGTCACGACAACGGTTTACCTGAAGCGCAACGGAAGCACCGTTGCGACCTATACCAACAAGAACGCGTTGAGCGGCGGCCGCTCGGGCGTCTGCGCGCTGTTCGCTCCTTCCAATACGGGCGCTATTGCCAGCTGGGAGGGCGGTGACGTCGAGGCGCCGCCGTCGGGCGTGGTGGTTCCGTCGCGGCTCAACGCGGGAATTAACTCCTGGATTAATCCCGGTACTAAGTAGTGGCCGGCGAAGTTACTCAACTCGGCAACGCCGGATTGCCGACGGGCTTCTTTGCGATCCTCGATAAGAGCGAGCAATCCGTCGATAAGGCGGCGGCCGATACGCTGCTCGTGACTCTGACGGAGGCGGATAACAAGGCGCCGTTAGAAATCGAAGTGGTCGATTATGACACGGCAGCAATTGCAGAAACCACGCAACTTACGCGCGTCTTACCGTTCAGTTTCGACACGCTCACGCCGAATTTCGCGGACGTAGCGACGCCGCCGATTATTACCGGCACGTTCCCACTCGCGAGGACCGACACGCTGACGGTTGGGTTTACTGACTCGTCGGTCCTCGTCCAGATTACGGATCCTGAAAAGAGCGCAACGGACACGCTGACCGTCGTTCTGACGGAAAGCGATGCGACGATAGTCGAGCTCGGCGTCGAGATTGTCGGCGAGGACGAGCTAATCCCCGTTATCGACGACGTATTCCAAATCGTGCAACTGGCGCCGTTTCAGGCGCTCGAGTCCGCCGATGCGCTCGGCCCGGTACTCACGGAGCGCGCGATCTTGGATCAAACCTCGTCCGATGTGGACGCCATCCAGATAACCGGCGGCCCGGTCGGTTTTATCACGGTCACGCCACGATGAGCCGCGAGGCAGCGGTCATCAAAGCTACGGCGACGTGGCGCCTCGTGAAATGGGAAGGCGATCCGCCGCCCGATGCTGACGACGTAGACCCCCTCGGTCATCCGCAAGTTCTCGAAGTGATCGAGGGCGGCGATGACGTTCCCACCAAAGTGACTTATCGGAGACCCGAATGGCCCTGACGACAGCTGGCGCGACCGCAATCGCAAAATCCCTCATGAACGACTCGCCGACGTTCTTTAGCAACGCTAACGCTTACATTGGCGTCGGCGACAGTTCGACGGCGTTTTCTGCTGCGCAGACGGACCTGGTCGCGGCAACGAACAAGGTGCGCAAGGCACAGGAGGCGACCTATCCGCAACGAAGCTCGAACGCGCTCACCTATCGGAGCCTGTTCGGGACGGCCGATGCAAATTTTGCCTGGGCCGAGTGGGGCGTATTCAACGGCTCGAGCGGTAACGAGATGCTGTCACGCAAGGTCGAAGCCTTGGGCACCAAAACCAGCGCCGCGTCGTGGCAGTTTACCGTGACGCTGACGATTTCTGCGTAAATGGCCATTACGATAAACGAACGGGCGGGCCTGGAATACGACGCCCGCTTTTTCGACTCGGCGAAACGTCCGGCGTTGCCGGCTACGGCTCACTGGCGGCTCGACTGTGAGACGACGGGGCGGGTGCTACAGGATTGGACGGAGCTCGCGGTGCAGTCCTCCACGGGCGCGACCGGGCTGGTGACGAGCGTTTTTGCGCTGATTGAGATTGACGGGTCGCTGAACGCGATTCAGTCGAATAAGAACGCGCGCGAGCTCAAGACGCTGCTCATCGTCGCAAACAAGGATCTGCCGCGCGAGTACAGCGTCAATCCGCCGTATCAGTATTACGTGCGCAATAACCGAGGGCGGTTGTGAGCGATAAGCCGTGGCAATTCCAGCCGGGCGAGGGTGGACGTCCCAAGGGGCTGCCGAACAAGACGACGCGCAAGATCAAGGAGATGTTCGCGATTGTCGCTGATGAGTTGGGCGGGGCAACGGCGTTGCTTGCGTGGGTCCGCAAAGATCCAAAGAATGAGACCATCTTCTGGTCGCAGATGATGACGAAAATGTTACCCGTCCAAATGTCAGGCGAGGACGGTGGACCGCTGGCGCTTCGGATCGTGCGGGATTTCAGTGGAAACACTGGCGATCAAGTATCCCCCGAAGCTTAATGTCCTCTTCCAGCCGAAACGCTACAAAGTCCTGTACGGGGGGCGTGGCGGCGCCAAAAGTTGGAACATCGCCCGCGCGCTGCTGGATAAGGGCCTTGATACGCCGGTTCGGGTGCTATGCGCCCGCGAGATTCAAAAGACGATTGCGGACTCCGTACATCGTCTGCTCGCAGACCAGATTTCAGCCCTTGGCTTGCAGAGTTTCTATCGGGTCCAGGAAGCGTCTATCTCGGGTGTGAACGGGACGGAGTTCCTGTTCGCGGGGCTGCGACATCAAGACATCGGCAAGATCAAGTCGTTCGAGGGCGTTGATGTCTGTTGGGTCGAGGAAGCCAATAGCGTCACTAAGAAATCGTGGGATGTGCTCATTCCGACCATCCGCAAGGAGGCGTCGGAAATCTGGATCAGCTTTAACCCCGAGCTAGACACCGACGAGACGTATTCGCGGTTCGTCGTGAATCCGCCGGCCGATTCGGCCGTTGTGTTCCTGACGTATGCCGACAATCCTTGGTTCCCGGCCGTGCTCGAAAACGAGCGGGTTTCGCTCAAGAGTCGCGATCCGGAAGCGTATGAAAACGTATGGGAAGGGAAGTGCCGGTCGGCGGTCGAGGGCGCGATCTATTCGCGCGAGGTGTCCGATCTGTTCTCCGCGGGGCGCGTGCGGGCAGTACCTCACGATCCCTTGCTCCCCGTGCACACGGTGTGGGATCTCGGTTGGAACGATCAAATGTCCATCGGGCTCGTGCAGCGCACGGCGTCGGAGGTCCGGGTCATTGAATACATCGAGGACAGTCATCGCACGCTCGCGGAATACGTCGCGCAACTCCGGGAGCGGCAATACAACTGGGCGCACGACTGGCTCCCGCACGACGGCCAAGCGAAAGACTACAAGTCCGGCAAGAGCGCCGAAGAGATATTAGCGGCTCTGGGTCGCAAGGCTCGAATCGTCCCCAAGCTCGATGTCGAATCGGGCATCAAGGCGGCGCGTCTGGTGTTCCCGCGCTGCTACTTCGACAAGGACCGCACAGAGCGGCTGGTGCATTGCTTGAAGCGATACCGCCGCACGGTCCCGGTGAATACGCAGGAGCCCGGCCCGCCGCTGCATGACGAGTTCAGCCACGGGGCGGACATGTTCCGATACCTGGCCGTGGCAATAGATCAGATGGCGCCCGATGTCGTGATTAAAGATCCGTACGCGAGTTTTCGGAGAGTTGGTCAATAAATGGCTGAGTACGAACAACCCGCCGACGGCGAAACTAAGAAAAAGGGCGGGAAATCCGTCAAAAAGAAGCTAGAGATCATCCGCGAGCGCTACAAGCGCGCGGTCGATGCGGACCAGCGCAACCGTCGCGAGGCGTTGGAGGATTTCAAGTTCACGCATGTACCCGGCGAGCAGTGGGACCCGCTCGTCCGTACGGAGCGGGGCGCGGACCGGCCTTGTTACGAGTTCAACAAAATCCGCGTCACGGTCAAGCGTGTTGTAAACGACATGCGCGCCAATCGTCCGCAGGGCAAGGTCCGGGGCGCGGAAGAGTCGGATAAGCCGACAGCGGAGATATACGAAGGGCTAATCCGCAATATCTGGTCCGTGTCCGATGGCGACACGGTCATTGACGCAGCAGCCGAGTATCAGGTCGGCGCGGGGATGGGCGCCTGGCGCGTCTCGGTCGATTACGCCGACGATGGCGCTTTCGAGCAGGACATCCGGATAGAGGCGATCAATAACCCGTTTTGCCTGTACTCCGACGCGGGCGCACGCGATCCTTTGAAGCGCGACGCTATGTATTGGTTCCTGACGACGCGCATGTCGAAGGAAGCCTACGAGGCAGCGTATCCGAACAAGAAAACAACGAGCTTCGACAGTGAGACGGAATTCGATGATGAGGACTGGGAGGACGAGGAAACCGTCCGCGTCGTCGAGTACTGGTACAAAGAGCCGGTAACGAAAACGATCTATCAGCTATCCGACGGGCGGACGGTCGATGAGCCGCCGCCGCCGGTTGCGCCGGAAGCACTGATGCAGGCGCAAGCGATGGGCGCCCCCCCGCCGCCGATGGTGGCGCGTGAGCGCAAGGTCGCGACGCACGCGATCAAGATGTGCATAGCCTCGGGCGATGCGATCCTCGAGGAGCAGGATTGGGCGGGCTCTCAGTTCCCGTTCGTCCAGGTCTACGGCGAGTCGATGGTCGTCGACGGGCGGCTGATCTGGTTTGGGCTGCCGCGTTTCGCCAAAGATGCACAGCGCGCCTATAACTACTCACGCACCTCGGCCGTGGAGACGTCTGCGCTTGCGCCACAGGCGAAGTGGTGGGCGACGCCTGCACAGGCGCTCGGGCATAGCGAGTTGTGGGGTCAGGCGCACAAAAAGAACTTCCCTTTCATGCTCGCGAATCCCGATCCGCAGCAGCCGGGATTCCCGCAGCCGATGTCGGGCGCACAAGTGCCGGCGGCGCTCATTGCCGAAATTCAGATGGCCTCCGAGGACATCAAGGCCGTTACGGGCATCTTTGATACGAGCTTGGGCGCCGAGAGTAACGAGACTTCGGGCCGCGCGATCATGGCGCGGCAGCGGCAGGGTGAGATTGCCGTTTTTAACTACATGGACAATCTCTCGAAGGGCATCCGCCGGACGTGGGAAATCCTGGTCGACCTGATCCCGAAGGTCTACGACACAGAACGACAGATGCGCATTCTCGGGTTCGACGGGGCGGAGAAGTACGCAAAGATCAACGCCCTCGACTCGATGACGGGTGAGGTGCTGAACGATCTGTCACGCGGCAAGTACGACGTCGCAGTCACCGTCGGTCCCTCGTTCGCCAATCAGCGTGAGGCGGCGGCTGAAGTCTACATGGGCATGGCACAGGCCAACCCCGGCGTATTCCAGGTAGCGGGCGATCTGCTCTTTAAGTCGCTCGACCTTCCCTACAGCGACCAGATTGCAGACCGTCTCAAGACGCTGCTCCCGCCGCAGATTCAGCAGATGGAATCGGGCGGCAATGTCCCGCCAGAAGTCGCGCAAGGCATGGCGCAAGTCGATCAGGCCATGCAGCAAGTGCAGATGATGGCGCAGCAGATGCAGCAGGACGCTGCCGGGATCGAGCAGGGCAAGGCCGAACTGCAAAAGATGGTCTCAGACCTCGAAGTGAAGAAGGCGCAGTTTCAGGCGGACGTTGCGAAGCAGCTCGCGCAGATGCAGCTACGTGACGCCGACTTTACCGTTAAGCAGGCTCAGGCCGGCGCGGACGAAGGCGGTAAGAAAGTCGAAGCGGACCGCGAGAAGTTCGGCGTGCAGATGCAGGAGGGCCTTGCAGCCATCCAGCAGCAGGCGAACGAGATGCTAGCGGAGATTGTGCGTGTGCTCGCCGAGATGCAGGCGCACCAGCAGCCGCAGGTGATCGTAGCGAACGAGCCGCGCTCTAAGCGCGTAGTCGTCGAGCGGATCAATGGCAAGTTAGTCGGAACGGTTGAGGAAAGCTAGTGGCCGACTCGCCGCTGATTAAGGTTACAGGCGAGGGGTACGTCACTCGCAAAGATGGGACGCAAGTCCCCTTCAAGATTACGAATGAGGTAGCAAATGGCTCTGACACTGGCAACCGCGATGCGGGACGCGATAGCGGACGCGGTAGACACTCGGATCGGGACAACGGCAACAATCGAGTTCCAGACATCGGGTGACGTTGAAGTCGCGACGATCTCGCTCGCGAATCCGGCCTTTGGTGCGTCCTCATCGGGGACCATCACGCTCGGTGGCGTGCCTCTTTCGGACACGTCCGCAACGGGCGGGACCATGGCGAAGTTCGTCATCAAGTCCGGCGGCTCGACGACGGAGATTACGGGCAGCGTCGGCACCTCCGGGCAGGATATTAACTTCGCGGGCGGGTTGACGGTGGGCGCTGCGGACACGGTCACGCTGACCGCGCTCACGATTACCTGCCCGGCCTCGTGACATGGCTCGTTTTTCCATAGCCGGCCGGGCTACGGTCGTTGGCACGAGTGCGCGCGCGATTGCCTCGCTCTTTGCCGTCGCTGCGTCGGGCGGTGCAATCCGCGAGATAGGCGTATTCAATACGACTTCGACGGCGCTCGCGGTTGGGGTGATCCGGTTCTCGGCGGCTACGAACGTCGGGACGGGACTGACGGAGGCGCAATACAACACGGCCAACCCCGCCCCACAATGCACCGGCTTTGCGGGTCATACGGGCGACGGGACGACAACCGGCGGCGTGATCCGTCAGGCGTCTGTTGCTGCGGCCGTTGGCGCCGGGGTTATTTTCACGTTCGGCGATACGGGGTTGATTATTCCCATTGGCACGGCCAACGGGATCGGGATCTACATTCCGACCGGCACGGGGCAGATTTGCGACTACTACATTGATTGGGATGAATGATGAATGGCCTCGACCGGCAATGTATTTCCCACGGTCTCGGCCTCGGTAGACCGCGCGGGGTCAACGGCCTGGACGAGCCCTGGGAACGTCGTATCGGATAACGCAACCGACGCAACCGCTGTCGTCCCGACGGACTATCTGGTTACCAGCGGGTACGGGTTTGCGATCCCGACGAACGCGGTCATTGTTGGAGTCACGGTTCGCGTTGAGGCGAGCGAGTCGGGCGGCGGGGCGAGCGACTATATCCCGCAGCTACACTCGGCCACGACGCCGACGCTGATTGGCTCAGCGAAGTCGGCGGAAGCGGTCAACGGTACGACCAAAGTCATATCGACGACTGGCGGCGTGACCGATACGTGGAGCGCGGGCCTCACGCCGGCCATGGTGAACGATGCCGGGTTCGGCGTTTCGATCTGGTCGACAGATACGACGAACACTCTTGCAATTGATTTTGTCACCATCGCGATTGAGTACAGCTTTCCGTTCTCCGTCGTGATGGCACCCCCGCGCCCCGCGCGTAGGGGCGGGCGGTGAGTTGGAGTCGTTGGCCGCCGTCGCCCCAACCTCGGGGCGGAGAGCGCGGCGCGCTGTATCCGGTCTCGCGGGTAAACGCCC
>Ga0137427_10001430_pt1 | contig 10784 bp, 8 predicted proteins | sample EasRivERMZT700_2_FD_102309 | JGI IMG/M metagenome (GOLD analysis project Ga0137427, IMG submission 102309) | Soil microbial communities from meander-bound floodplain in the East River, Colorado, USA - East River MetaG ERMZT700_2 | ecosystem: Environmental > Terrestrial > Soil > Floodplain ...
GCTCGGCCCCGACCGACGCGCCGAGCTCGGCGTCCAGCACCTTCACGGCGACCTTGCGTCCGTGTTTGGTCTCCTCGGCGAGATACACGGTCGCCATGCCGCCGCGGCCGATCTCGCGCTCGAACGCGTAGACGCCGGCGAACGCGTCGCCGGGACGGGTGGCGGTGGTGCTCATGGTATGAAATATGGCCGGGCGGGTTAGGCGAATGGGCCGCTGGGCTGCGTAAGATTCCGCTCGGTGCCGTTTGAGATCATCGCGCGGTCGCTGCTCGGACAATGCCCGCGTGTCCGGCCCATTGGGTCCATCGCGTCCATCGCGTCGGCATCGTGCGCGGGGCCGAGCGGCCTCCCCGACCGTGAAGCGCGCGCACGGAGCGTGATCGGCATCGCTCACCCGGCACGGAACTCGTTGAAGGGAGCCGAGGCCCGGTGTCCAGCGCGCATGGCGGAGGCAATGCTGCCGCCGTTGGGCAGCATTGCCATAGCTGCGCGGTGGATACCGGGCTCGGCGACCGCGCGCGCAACCGACCTCGCAACCGCGCACGCGACCCCGGTTACCGGGCGGTGGATGCGCGGGGCATGCGTTACCGGAGCGTGTGCCAAACGTCTGAGGACGACGCGCTTGATGCCACAACGAATCCGACGGAGCCGGAGATGCTGTTGCTTGGGGTGTTTCTCGGGATGGCGGTGGGAGCAGTGGTCGCCGGTCTGGTTGCGATCACGCCACCAGTGTTCGGCCTGTGCCTGAACGTGGTGCGGGCGATGATCTCGCGCTAACGTCGGACGCATCGCGCGTCGCTCACCCGGCACCGAAATCGTTGAAGGGAGCCGAGGAATCGGCCGCGTGAGCAACGATTCGGTGACGGATCTGCCGCGCACGACCGTACCATGAGCGCATGTTCGCTTGCCGGCGGTTCGCCGAGGGGCGTATCGTTGCACATGCCAATGCTCAGGCGTCGTTGGACGACGAACGACCTCGAGGATTTGCCGGACGACGGCAACCGGTATGAAGTCGTCGACGGCGAGCTGCTCGTGACGCCGTCGCCGTCAGCGCGGCATCAGATTGCCGCGTTCGAGCTGGCCGTTCTCCTTCGCGAGTACCTGCAGCGCGAGCCAGTCGGCTACGTGTTCATGGCGCCCGCCGAGATCGTCTTCTCTGCGACGCGCGCCGTTCAACCGGACGTCCTGGTGACGCCGCTGTTCGACGGCCGGCCTCCGGCCACGTTCGAGGACGTGAAGCGGCTGGTGTTGACCGTTGAGGTGCTGTCGCCGACCACCGCGCGCGCGGATCGGGTGACCAAACGCGTGCTGTTCCGCGATGAGGCCGTGCCGGAGTACTGGATCGTCGACCTCGACGCGCGCGCATTGGAGCGGTCGGTCCCGGATGATCCGCGCGTGGAGGTGCTCGACGATCGAGTCACCTGGCGTCCCGAAGGCGCGACCACACCGCTGGTGATCGATTTGCGCGCCTATTTCGGGCGCGTGCTCGGCGACTGAGCGACACGATCGCGGCCAGGACCAGCTACAGCGCGACCTCCAAGGGCGAGCCCGTGAGCGCGCTAACCCGCATGACCGAGAAGCCGAGCACGTTCCCTTCCTCGTCGACCTTTTCCATGACTTGGTCGTTCGCGGTGGCGCGAAAGAACCCCGGGGCCGCATCGAAGGTGACCTCGAGGTAGTCACCTTCGCGGTCGAACCAAATCCTCACCTGTCGCCGGGCCATAAGAGCACTCCGCGTTTGATGCTATCGGTAAGGTACGCGGTGAGAAACGAACGCGTCATGACCAGGACGCGCTCTCCAGCACGGCCGCTTTTGATACGAAGCGTCAGGAAATGATGACGCACGAGAGTCGAGTTCCCGGACATTGCGGCGCCTGCAACGCGCGTAGCAATGTCCTCATGGCCTTCCTGGTGGGACTGGGAACTCGAGCTCAGCCCGCACCTCCTCAAACGAATGGCTGAACGTGGGTTCAACGAGCTCGACCTACGCCGGATGTTATCCGTCGCGACGAGTCTTCGCTGGGATGTCGTTCCAGGCCGCTGGATTGCCCGAACACGGTTGCGCGGCCGGTTTTGGGAGGTGATCGTTGAACCAGACGACGACGCTCACCGCCTGGTGGTCATTACCGCCTATTCAGTCAGCCCATGACCAGCGCCTACCTCGAAGTCACGTATAAACATGGCCGAGCTATCGCGGCGTATTTCTATCTGCCGCGCCAGGGACGACATAAGGCGACAAGCACGCGACGGGCCGAGCCGGGGCTCGTGATCGACTTGGCGGCGAATGGTGTCCCGCTAGGTATCGAGATCACCGCGCCGTCGAAGTTGACCCTTGGTGCGTTGAACCGGGTGCTCAAACAACTCGGCTGCCCGCGGCTGAAGCGCGCCGATCTTGCGCCACTCCGGGTAGCGTAGGCGACGCGGTCGCTCGAGTCCGCGATCTCGCTCCCCGTCCGGCCCCGAACCGAGTGAGGGAGCCAAGTCCCGGTGTCCAGCGCGCATGGCGGAGGCAATGCTGCCGCCGTTGGGCAGCATTGCCATAGCTGCGCGCTGGATACCGGGACGCGGCGACCGCGCGCGCGAGATCTCGTCAGGGCGAACGGCTAAGAGCGAGATCCTTCGTCGCTGCGCTCCTCAGGATGACAGCTCACGGGGCTCCTCAGGATGACAGCTCGAGCGGCGACCGCGCGCGCATATATAGGATGCGCGCCAATGCGTCCCGCCCCGGCTTGACGCCGGTTCCCGTAGGCCGCATTCTAACGCGCCTGAACTGTTTCGAATGGGTTCGTACGCCGTCGGTACCAAACCGTGGCTCCTTCGTGAAACCCGTCGACCCAAAACGCTCCACGATCGCCGACGTCGCCCGCCTCGCGAGCGTCTCCAAGGCCACCGTCTCCGCGGTGGTCAATGGCACCGGCGTCGTTCGCGAATCGACCCGCGAGCGCGTCCTCGACGCCATCACGGAGCTCAACTACCGCTCGGGCCTCGCGCTGCGCGGACCCAAAGTCCTCAGAGGGCTCGGCTTCATCATCAAGGAGATCGACAACCCGTGCTACGCCGAGATCGCACTCGGCGCGCGGTCGGTCGCCGAAGAGCGCGGGTACCCGCTCGTCGTCGCCAGCTCCGAGGGGGACTACGAGGCTGAACGCCGGAGCGTGCAGCTCCTCCGCGCCAGCGGCATCGATGGGCTGATCATCACGCCCGTGCTGCACGACGGCGCGGATCTGGCGCACCTGTTCGATCTCAAGCACCGCAACTTCCCCTTCCTGCTCATGGAGCAGGTCCTCGGCATGCGCGCCAGCCTCGTCGACGTCGACAACATCGAGGCGTCGAGCATCGCCGCCGAGTATCTCATCCAGCACGGCCATGCGCGAATCGTACACTTCGCCGGGCCGCGCTATTCGATGCACAGCGAGGAGCGCATCAACGGGCTGCGTCGCGCGTGCAGCGCGTCGCACATCATGTTCACCGATGCGCAGATCGTGCCCGCCGGCGCGCACCTCGAGGACGGCTATCGCACCGGGCTCGCCTACTTCCGCGACCTCGCTCAGGAGGATCGCCCGACCGCCGTCACCTGCTACAACGATCTCGTGGCGATCGGCCTGTACCGCGCGCTCGCCGAGTTGGGGCTGCGCATTCCCGACGACGTGTCGGTGATCGGTTTCGACGACATCCCGCTGGCGCAGTACCTCCCGGTTCCGCTGACGACGGTTCGCACGCCCAAGACCGAGATGGGCGCGGCCGCCGCGCGCATGCTGATCGATCACGTGGAATCACCCGATGTCTTACCACCGCGGCGCGAGACGTTCGCCGCCGAGTTGGTGGTGCGCGCTTCCGTGCGCCAATGCTCACGTACGACCCCGGCCCGAGCCCCGGTCCGGTCCCTTGTCACCGCTTCGTTCTGAGGATACGCGCTTATGAGACCACGCCGGTTCGTGCGTAACACACTGCCCGCGCTGCTCGCATTGTTTCCCGCCGTCGCGTTCGGGCAGGGCGGCACCATACGGGGACACGTCACGGGGAAGACGGCCGGACAGCCGCTGCCGGGCGTGACCGTCAGCTTCGGCAGTCGCCTGACGCAAACGCGCAGCGACGGCCAATACGTGCTCGGCAACATCACGGGGCGTGACAGCCTCCGCTTCCGCGTGATCGGCTACGCGCCTGTGGCGCGGCTCGTCACCCTCACCGCCGGTCAGACGACGGACGTCGACGTGACGCTCGACGCACAGGCCGTCGCGCTGGCCGAGATGGTCGTGACGGGATACGGCGAGCAGCGCGCGGGCAACATCACGGGCGCCGTCACCCAGGTCTCGGCGGACCAGTTCAACACGGGGCGCATCGTGAGCCCCCAGGAGCTGATCCGCGGGAAGGTACCCGGCGTGCAGGTCGTGGATCAGAACGAACCCGGCGGCGGCATCTCGGTTCGCATCCGTGGAACCACCTCGGTAAACGCGAGCAGCGAGCCGCTCTACGTCATCGACGGCATCCCGATCGGCACGGGCGCCGGCGGCGGACTGTCCGCGGGGCGCAACGCGCTCAACTTCCTCAACTCGGACGACGTCGAGACGATCACGGTGCTGCGCGACGCGTCCGCCGCGGCGATCTACGGCGCCAACGCCGCCAGCGGCGTGGTGCTGATCCAAACAAAGACGGGGAAAGGCCGGCCGCAGGTCACCTATACCACGAGCGGATCGGCGTCGTCGATCACGCGCCGGCCTTCGATGCTGACGGCGGACCAGTTCCGCGTCGCCGTTACGACGTACGCGCCGCAGAACGTCACGCAGCTCGCTAACGCGAACACCGACTGGTACGACCAGATCTCGCGAACCGGCGCCGGTCAGGACCACAACCTCTCCGTCACCGGCTCCACCCCCTCGGCGAACTGGCGCGTGTCGGGTGGATTCCTGCGGCAGGACGGCATCATCCGCGGCAGCTCGACCGAGCGCGTGTCGCTCGACCTGAACTTCTCGCAGCGCCTCCTCGACGACCGGCTCGAGGTGCGCGTGACGGAGAAGGGGTCGCGCAACCTCGACCAGTTCACGCCCGGGGGCGTGCTGTCCAACGCGGCGCAGATGGGGCCGACGCAGCCGATCCACAACGCGGCCACGACTACCGGCTACTACGATTGGCCGGGCAACACGCTGCAGTCTCCGGACAATCCGCTCGCGGTCCTGGCGCTGGCGAAGGATCGCGGCACGACCTACCGGAACATCGGCGGCGTGCAGACCAGCTACATGATGCCCTTCCTCGCCGGTCTCCAGGCCAACGTGAATCTCAGCTACGACGTCGCGCGCACCGACCGGCAGACGTTCTTCCCAAGCGTGCTGCACGGACAGTTGAAGAGCGGACAGAGAGGGAGCGACTACCGCGCGAACCAGAGCCAGACGAACTCCGCGCTGGAGACGTTCCTCGACTACACGACGCAGCCGCTGTTCTTCCCCGGCGCGATCGACCTGACGGCCGGCTACTCGTACAGCCAGTCGAACGCCGAGTATCCGTCCTATCTGGCGACGGGGCTGAGCACCGACCTGCTCCGCGGCAACGGCGTCACGACGGCGCTCACGACACAGAACGTCGAGGACGTCCAGGAGAGCCGCCTGATCTCCTTCTTCGGCCGCTTCAACTACAACTACAACGACCGGTACCTGCTGGGCGCGAGCGTCCGGCGCGACGGCTCGTCGCGCTTCGGCACGGGCAACCAGTGGGGCGTGTTCCCGGCGCTGTCCCTCGGCTGGCGCCTCTCGGAAGAAGGCTTCTTCAGGGGCATGTCGTCGGTCTCCGATCTCAAGCTGCGCGCGTCGTGGGCCAAGACCGGCAACCAGGCGTTCGCGAACTACCAGCAGTACGCGACCTACGTGCTCGGCGACGCGCAGACGCGCGCGCAGTTCGGCTCGGACTACGTCACGACGATCCGGCCGAGCGCGTACGACCCGAACATCCAGTGGGAGTCGACGAAGGCCACGGACATCGGGCTCGATTTCGGATTCTGGAATCAGCGCCTCACCGGCGCCCTCGATTGGTACGACAAGAAGACGGACAACCTGATCTTCACGGTGCCCGTCGCCGCGGGGACGAACCTGTCGAACTACCTGACGACCAACATCGGCAGCATGAAGAACCGCGGCCTGGAGCTGAGCGTCGGGATGCCGCTGCTCCAGAAGAAGCGTGGAGTCGACTGGAGCGTGCAGTTCACCGTCGCGAAGAACGACAACGAGCTGACGTCGATCAACCCGGTGTTCGGAACCAATGCGCAGGCGCAGCGGATTCTTACAGGGCTCGTGTCCGGCGGCGTCGGCACCTTCATCCAGGTGCTGCAGCCGGGGCAGCCGGTCAACTCGTTCTTCGTGTACCAGCACCGGTTCGCGAACGGCAAGCCGGTCTTCAAGGAAGGCGCCGGTGCGGATACGGCGATGTACGTCGATCAGAACGGAGACAAGGTGCTCAACCAGGACGATCGCGTGCCGTTCCACAGCCCGAGCCCGAAGTTGATGCTCGGCCACACGTCGAACATCGGCTATCGCGGGTTCGACCTGAGCTTCACGATGCGCGCGTACATGGGCAACTATGTCTACAACAACGTGTCGTCGAACCTGGGCACCTACTCCGAGGTGACCCGCGCGTCGCCGTACAACCTGCACGCGTCGGTGCTGGAGACGGGGTTCAAGACGCCGCAATACCTCTCGGACTACTACGTCGAGGACGCGTCATTCATTCGGATGGACAACATCTCCCTGTCGCGCGGCTTCAACTACCGCCAGCAGCCCATCCGCGCACACGTCACCATCCAGAACGCGTTCACGTCGACCGATTACTCCGGCGTCGATCCGACGGCCGGGCTGAACGGTCTCGACAACAACATCTATCCGCGCTCGCGCACGTACTCTGCAGGCCTCACCGTCCGCTTCTAAGGCATCCATGACGACCAACTCCAGTCACGGGATCCGTTCAATGATCCGGCAATCGCTGATCACGGGAGCCGCCGCGCTCGCGCTCCTCTCCGTCGCCGCCACGAGCTGCACGGACCTCACCATCGAGCCGAAGAGCACACTCACCGACGCCAACGTCTTCAACGATCCGGGGTCGTACAAAGGCTTCCTCGCCCGTGTCTATTCCGGCCTCGCCGTGAGCGGGCAACGAGGCGCGGATGGGCGCCCGGACATCTCCGGCATCGACGAAGGGTTCTCCCAGTATCTCCGCCTGCTCTGGGAGGCGCAGGAGCTTCCCTCCGACGAAGCTGTGATCGGATGGGGGGACGTCGGCCTCCCCGAGATGAACACGCAGACGTGGGCGGTCACCAACTCGTTCGTCGTCGCGATGTACTATCGCATCTACTTCCAGGTCGGCATGGCGAACGAGTTCCTGCGCCAGACGACCGACGACAAGCTCGATGCGCGCGGCGTGACGGGAACGCTCCGCACCGAGATCGCGACGTACCGCGCGGAAGCCCGATTCCTGCGCGCCTTCAGCTACTGGCACGGCATCGATCTGTTCGGCGACATCCCGCTGCTGACGGAGACCGACCCGCTGGGGTCGACGCCGCCGACGCAGGCGACGCGGAAGGAGATCTACGATTTCATCGTCAGCGAGCTGACGGCAATCACGGGTTCCCTGCCGTCGCCAGGTGCCGCCACGTACGGGCGCGCGACCCCGGCCGCCGCGCAGATGCTCCTCGCCAAGGTCTATCTCAACGCCGGCGTGTACACCGGCACGCCGAACTACGCGGGCGCGCTCACGGCCGCGTCGGCCGTGATCAACAGCCCGTACAGCCTCGACGCCAACTATCGGCGCATCTTCTCGGCCGACAACAACTCGTCGCCGGAAATCATCTTCGCCATCCCGCAGGACGGGCTCAAGACGCAGACGTGGGGGGGCGTAACGTTCCTCGTCCACGCCTCGTGCGGGGGCTCGATGGCCAACGCGACGTACGGCATCGACGGCTGCTGGTGGGGCATTCGCCTCAAGCCGCAGGCCTACAACGCATTCGCCGCCGGCGACGGCCGGCGCTCCTTCTTCGTGACGAGCGGGCAGTCGGTCAACATCACCAGCATCGGCGACTTTACCCACGGCGTGGCCGCTCCCAAGTTCACGAACGTGACGACGGGGGGAGCGCCGGGCTCGCACGCCACGCACGTCGACACCGACTTCCCGGTCTTCCGGCTGGCCGACGCGTACCTCATCTACGCCGAGGCGCAGCTGCGCGGGGGCGGCGGAGCAGCGACGCAGGCGCTGACCTACGTCAACGCGCTACGGCAGCGCGCGTACGGCAACGCGAGCGGCAACATCTCGGCCACCGAGCTCACGCTGCCGTTCGTCCTGGCCGAGCGTCAGCGGGAGCTTCTGTGGGAAGGGCATCGCCGCACGGACCTCGTGCGCTACGGCCAGTTCACCGGCGGCTCGTACATCTGGGCATGGAAGGGGGGCACGGCCGCGGGTACGGCGACGGACCCGAAATACAATCTGTATCCGATCCCGGCGAATGAGTTGATCGCCAATCCCAATCTCAAGCAGAATCCCGGATATTGATCGGGCGTGTGGGCGTGTGGGCGTGTGGGCGTGTGGGCGAGTGGGCGATGAGGCGATGAGGTGATTTGCAGCCTAGTTGCACATTTGCCCCGACTTCGGCGTCGCGGACATCGCGGCGCCGACGTCGTCTCGGTCGTGCTCGTGCTGGGCGTGCTGGGCTGCAGTGACGGGCTCTCCACGCCTCCGCACAGCGCGGGGACGACCGTGGATCGGCCCGCCGTGGACCAGACGTACCGCCCCACCGGGCACATGGCGGCGGGGGACGTCGCGGTGCACCTCTTCGAGTGGAAGTGGACGGATATCGCCGCCGAGTGCGAGAGCGTGCTCGGTCCGGCGGGCTTCAAAGCGGTGCAGATCTCGCCGCCGCAGGAACACAGCGTCGTTCCGTCGCACGACTGGAGCGAACGTTATCAGCCGGTGAGCTACAGCGTCGCGCGCAGCCGCTCGGGTACGGGCGCCGAATTCTCGGCGATGGTTGCGCGGTGCAAAGGCGCGGGCGTCGACATCATCGCCGACGCGGTCATCAACCACATGACGAACTTCCCGAGCCCCGGAGTCGGGAGCAACGGGACGTCATACACGAAATACGAATACCCGGGGCTCTACACGCTGGCCGATTTTCACCCCGCGTGCGCACTCACCGACTACACGAACGCGGCAATTGTACAAGACTGCGAGTTGTTTTCTCTCCCCGATCTCAACACGGGGCGCGAGAGCGTGCGGCAGAAGCTCGCCGACTATCTGGTCTCGCTGGCGCGCCTTGGCGTCGCGGGGTTCCGCGTCGACGCGGCGAAGCACATTCAGCAGTCCGAGCTCAATGACATCTTCGCGCGCACGAACGCCACGCTCGCGGCCGAAGGGCGGCCGCTCCCCTACGTGTTCCTAGAGGTCGCGGGGGGCGGCGGCGGTGAAGCGCTGGGGCCCCGCGACTACTTCGGCATCGGCTACGCCTCGGGGGGCGCGGCGGACATCACCGAATTCACCTTCACCGGCACTGGCAACAAGTTTTTGGGCGTGAACGGCGAACGTATCATGCAATTGAACCCGAACGGACCGTCCGGGAGCCAGTTCTCCCCGACGGCGTGGGGGCTCATGGCGTCTGACAAGGCCGTGGTGTTCCTGCAGAATCACGACACGCAGCACCAATGCGGGTTGGGCTATCGCAACGGCTCCACGTTCCGGCTCGCCAACGTCTGGATGCTCGCGCAGCCGTACGGCTACCCCTCGGTGCTCTCGAGCTTCGCCTTCGCCTGTCCCTCGGGGAATTCGACGGGTCCTCCGTCCGACGCCGCCGGCAACACTCTGTCGTTGCGCTGCGCGGCATCACTGGAGACGGCGCAGATCGGGGAGTGGGTGTGCGAGCACCGCGACCCATCGATCCGCAACATGGTCGGCTTCCGCCGCGTCGTCGCCGGGACGGATGTGAACCGCTGGTGGGACGACGGGACGAACGCGATCGCGTTCTCACGGGGCGACAAGGGTTTCGTCGCGATCAACAACGGGCCGGCGCGTGTGCAGGCGACGGTGGCGGCGGGGATTCCCCCCGGCACGTACTGCGACCGGATCGGCGGTGGGCGACAGGGGGGCGCGTGCGCGGGAGCGGCGATTGTCGTCACGCCGGGGGGCACCGTCGCGCTCGACCTGGCATCGCGCACGGCGATCGCCATCGACGTCACTACTAGGGAGTAGGGCTGCCGAAGACTTCACGGCGATCAAATTCAATGGGGTCAGACTCCATTGATTCTCGAATTCAATGGAGTCTGACCCCATTGATTCTCACGGAGACAACCAACATGCGCAGCGCCTTCTTCTCAGTCGTTCTGGTGGCCGCGGTCGCCTGTAACACGGACACCGGCAAGACATCGACGCCGGCGGCCGCGGCGAAAGCCGCGCCGGCCGAGTGGACCAAGTCCGCGGCGATCTACGAAATCAATGTGAGGCAGTATACGCCCGCGGGAACGTTCGCCGCGCTGCAAAAGGAGCTGCCGCGCCTCGACTCGCTCGGCGTCGACATCCTGTGGCTCATGCCCGTCCAGCCGATCGGGGTGAAGAACCGAAAGGGGCCGCTCGGCAGCTACTACTCCATTCGCGACTACACGGCGATCAATCCGGAGTTCGGCACGCAGGGGGATGCGAAGTCGTTCATCGACGCGGCGCACGCGGCGGGGTTTCGCGTCGTGCTCGACTGGGTGGCCAACCACACGGCATTCGACCATCCGTGGATCACGGCGCACCCCGACTGGTACGTCCACCATGCCGAC
>Ga0137427_10001431_pt1 | contig 10777 bp, 10 predicted proteins | sample EasRivERMZT700_2_FD_102309 | JGI IMG/M metagenome (GOLD analysis project Ga0137427, IMG submission 102309) | Soil microbial communities from meander-bound floodplain in the East River, Colorado, USA - East River MetaG ERMZT700_2 | ecosystem: Environmental > Terrestrial > Soil > Floodplain ...
CAATGACGCGTTCGGGAGCAGCCCGACTTGCAGCGAGCATCTCTCAAACCTTGTCGGGGGTATCCGCATGTTAGGCGACATCATTCCCTGGCCAGAGTGCTGCACGTAAGTACTCTGGATTGCGCGCTGAGATGTTTGAGTACCGAATCTTCCCGTCTTCGGTCAACGAATGCAGCCATCCGATGAACTCCGGCAGCCGCGTCCACGCTGGCGGTTGTTTTGGGGCGTTCATGGACTTCGCGATCCAGGCGGTCGAGGCAGAGGCAAAGTTCACGAGAGCAATTCCGTGCGCCTGCGCGAACTGAATCGCGCCTCTTTGGAAACCGCTCGTTGCCGCAATGAGCCCCTTCTGCGCGCCTAGTGAGATCATGCGTTGGTGAAGTGCCGCGACAATCTCCCTTTTCACCGGGTTCTTCCACCGCTTGCATTCCACGAGGATCAAGAACTTCATTTCCATTAGCTCAAGCGTAACCGCAACATCGATCTCGTACTCGCCGTCGAGCCCCTGGAGCAACTGACGGCGTTCAGCATGAAACGACTTGAGCTGGGCCGGTGCGGCCCGGAGCCATGAAAGGACGTATTCTTCAAACTGCTCCGGCGTTGGCCTCGGGGAATCGCAGTCGGAGTCGTTCACTTCCCCGGCTCCCGATGTTCGCCTAGGTTGAGACTAGACAGCGAAGATCGCAGGAGAGGTGCAAGGCGGAAGCGCTGCGCGTCAGTGGTTCGATGTTGCGCGGTACCAGGTGGTATGCCCGGAGGTGGCAACGACTCGAACCAGTGACCCTCAGCGTTCGCGGCTTCATGTCCATGGTTCGAGCGGATTCCTGTACCAAGAACGCAACGCAACTCCCAGAAACTTGACGCAACGAGCGGCGACTCGTTGACGCGCGGCGGATCGGCCGTAACCTCCCGGCGTTCCTCGGCTTCCGGTCCGCGAGCATAGTGCGGCCTCGGCACGTCGACAAGCTGGGGGTCACTGGTTCGAATCCAGTATCGCCCACCATCGATCGCTGCGTGGTCCGCAGTCAGTCCTCAGCCCCGCGCGCAGTCGCGCATCGTCGGTCGGCTCGCTCTAGAAACGGACCCCGATCGCGAACTCGATGCCTCGGAACGTCGCCGAGGCGCCCTTCACCTGGACCGGGCCCTCCGTGTCGCTGCTGCTCTCGATCGTGTCGCGATAGATGAAGCCGAGGCGCGAGGTCACGCGGCGGGCGAAGAGGGCCTGGAGACCGAGCGAGGCGCCGACGGTGTAGCCCTCGCCGCTGACCGTGGTCCGCGAGTTCCCGCCTCGGATGTCGACGTCGCTGAAGTGGATGCCTCCCGAGACGCCGCCGATCAGGCCGAACGAGAAGTCGTCGCGCTGGAGGAGCCAGTACTCCGGCTCGACTTCGAGGCGCGCGCCGATCCCGGCCCAGTCCACGCGCGACGGGACGACGTCGCTCTCGATGGCGAGTCGGTGGTAGTAGGGCCCGAACCGGAACGGCAGGCGGAACGCGTCGACGGACGGCGGGATGCCGGCCACGTAGTAGAGGGAATAGAGGTAGACGTCGCGGGTGTGGCCGTACGTGCCGAACGACCGGTGCTCCAGGAGGTCGGTGTCGGAGCGCGTCCTTTCGATCGAGAGATCGGCACCCATCGCGGAGTCGCTGAGGAATTCGCCCTGCAGTCGCGCGTAGCCGCCCGCCGTGCGCCCCGACGCGGCGCCGGCGTCGCCGCGCGCGTCGTGCGAGTAGTTCCCGCCCGCGACGGCGAGATCGGCGAAGACGTAGGGCGCCGCCCCGAGCGTGTCGACTCTCTCCGTGGAGGGGCCGGCGCCGGGATCGGACTGGACGTTCGTGCAGGCGGAAGCGACGAACAGGACGACGACGCACGTCGCCGGCGGCTTCATCGATTCTCCATCAGAAGCGCACTCCGACCGACAGCATCAATCCGCTGAACGACGTGGTCGCGCCGGACACCCTGAGGCCGTTCTTGCTCTCGCTCTCGTCCTCGCGCCCGACGCGGTAGAGGTACCCAAATCGCGTCGAGACGTGGCGCCCCCACAGCGCCTGCACGCCCGCCTCGGCGCCGAGCGTCGCGCCGTCGCCGTCGAACGTGGTCTTCCCGCCACCGCCCTTCAGCGCGACGCTCGTGGCGTGCACGCCGCCCGAGGCGCCGCCGTACAGACCGAAGGAGAAACGATCGCGCCGGACCAGCCAGACCTCGGGCTCGATCTCGAGGCGCAGCCCGACCGCGTTCCAGTTCGTCTTGAGCGAGGTCAGGTCGTCGTCGAGCGTCGTCGTGTGGAAGTACGGGCCGATGCGCATCGGCATGCGGAACGACTCGTCGGTCGACGGCTGGGCCACGAAGAAGAGGAAGGCGTCTCCCGTCCGCCCCTGGATGTCGATGCCGCCGTTGTCGCCGAAGAGATCGTCGTCGGAGCTGCTCCCCTCGAACGCGAAGCCGCCCCCGATGCCCTGGTCGAAGATGAACTCGGCGCGCAGGCGGGCGAAGCCGCCGTCGGTGTCTCCCGACAGCGTGCCGCCGTCGCTGCGCGTGTCGTGCTCGTAGCTCCCGCCCGCGAGCGTCATGTCCGCGAAGAGGCGCGGCGGCCGCGGCGCCTTCGCCGGCGCGGTCTGCGCGGCTGCCCGCGGCGGCGCGAGCTCGGAAGGCGGCGGCTGGTTCTGCGCGAACTGCCCGGCGGGCTCCGGATCGGCGGCGACCGGCTCGTAATGCGCGGTCGCGCAGGCGCCGGCGAGCGTGACGAAGACGACGCAGGACCGCTTCGGAAGGTGCATCGCATTCCCCGTTCGGCGGGACGCGGCGGGAGGCGCCGCGTCGATCGAGCGCCGGTTCGAACGGACCCCGCCGCTCCTCCGCCCCATCATGCCAGGGCGGCGCGTCCATCACCGCCGCGCGGGAGACGTACGATGCGCCACCGATCACGGAGGAACTGGATGGCGCACACTCGAACCTCCCCGCTCCTGCTCGCCGGCGCCGCGGCGCTCCTCGCCTGCAGCCCCCTCCGCGCGCAGGACGCCGCCGACCCGGAGAACGTCCGCGGCCGCGTCACCCCCATCGTCCAGGTCGTCCGCAAGGTCGGCCCGACCGTCGTCAACGTCTACGCGAACCTCGAGATCGACTCGGGCGGGTGGTACGGGACGCAGCAGGCCGGCTCGCTCGGTTCCGGCGTGATCATCCACCCGTCGGGACTCGTGGTGACCAACGCCCACGTGATCACCGGCAACGTGCGCGGCTCGACGGTGCGCGACCTCGCGATCACCTACCGGCCCGACTGGGGCGCCGGCCAGCCGGAGATGAAGAAGTTCCGCGCAAAGCTGCTCGGCTTCGACCGCACCAACGACCTCGCGCTGCTGCAGATCCAGTCGGAAGGGAAGTTCCAGGCCGCGACGCTCGGCCGCTCGAACGACCTCATGGTGGGCGAGACGGTCGTCGCCGTCGGCAACCCGCTCGGGCGCGAGGGCTCGGTCACGCACGGCATCGTGAGCGCGACCCACCGCAACCTCGCCTCCCCGACCGGCGAGGAGTTCGACGACCTGATCCAGACCGACGCGCCGCTCAACAGCGGCAACAGCGGCGGCCCGCTCTTCAACATCCTGGGCGAGCTGATCGGCATCAACGAGGCGATCGCGGGCGACCGGCAGTTCGGGCGCGCCGAGGGGCAGGGGCTCGCGATCCCGGTCGACCGCGTGCGCGGCCTCCTCGAGAGCGAGTTCAACCCCTACGACCTCCGCCACGCCTGGCTCGGCATGGACATCGAGAACACGGGCGGCGGCGTCCAGGTGAAGACGGTCGAGCGCGACGGGCCCGCCGCGCGCGCCGGCATCCAGGTCGACGACGTGATCAAGAAGGTCGGGACGTACGACGTGACCGACCGCACCTCCTTCAACCTGTCGATCTGCGCTTTCGACGCCGACGACTCCGTCCCGCTCGCGCTGCAGCGCGGCGGCAAGACCAAGGAGGCGGTCCTCACCCCCGTCTCCATCGACGACGCGATCTTCGAACGGATCGGCGCGCGCCTCGCCGTGCGGCCGGCGATGGTCGCGCTCACCAACGTCACCCCGAACGGCCCGGCCGGCCGCCTCGGCCTCATGAACAACGACCTGCTCACCGAGCTCAACGGCCGCAAAGTGACGACGATCCAGGAGGTCTTCGAAACGCTGCGCGAGAAGAAGCCGGGCGACCGCGTGCAGGTCGCGGTGCTCCGCTACCTGCGCGGCCAGCGCAAGGAATACGAGGGCGAGCTCAAGCTCTGACCGTCCGCGGATGCCGCGTCCCGGTGCCGCGGCTACGGGATCGAGCGGAGCGCCAGGAGCAGCTTCGCGAACGACTCGACCGCCTCGCGGCGCGGCTCTTCGAGGTCCTCGAGCGCGAGCGCGAGCAGCCGCCCGCCCGCGTCGGCGTAGCCCGCCCCCGCAGCGCCGATCCGCAGCAGCCCCGTGCCGACCAGTGCTGCGTCGCCGTTTTGGCAGCGCCCCTGCCGCCGCACGACGAGCCCCGTCGCCGGTTCGACCAGCAGGACCTCCGCGCACCCCTCCTTCGTGAGCGCCTCTCCCGCGACGAACTCGGTGAGCCGGCGCGCCGCCGTCCGCACCCGCCCGCCCACGAACGGCGCCGCGCGCTCGAGCGCGGCGGCGGTGATGCCGACGCTCACCCAGCCGTTCACCCAGACGAACTCGCCGTCGCGCAGCGTCCGGCGGTCGCCGTCGACGTATCCGGCCGGCGTCTGCCGCTCGCAGAGATCGACGCTGCACGCCTGCGCGAGCCGCCGCGCGATCGGATCGTCGGCGACCTCGAGCGCCGCTGCCGCCGCGAGCAGCGGCCAGGCGAGCCGCCGCTCCGGACCGGCGAACGCCTCGCGGTCGGCGCGCCAGCCGTCGAGCGCGCGCAACAACCCCCGCGCCGCCTCGCCGGCCTCGATGGAGCCGTCGTGCCGCGCGAGACCGAGGACCCCTTCGATCCACTGGTGGCCCGCCTCGACGCGCCCGCTCTGGTGCTCGTCGCCGTGCATGAAGAAGAGCCCCGCCGGCGCGGCGCCCTGCGCCGTCGCCATGCGGTCGAAGTCGACGTGGTGGCGCGCGCAGGTCGCGGCGAGCTCGAGCCAGCGGCTGTCGCGCTCGCGCGCGCCGAGCCAGAAGAGGCTGCCGGCCAGGTCGTATTCGCCGTCGGCGCGCTCGCCCTTCGGCGTCGAGTAGCAGCCGCGGTCGTCGACGCGCGCCGGCGCGAGCAGGTCGCGCGCGAGCAGCTCCTTCCACGCGCCGAGCACGCGGCGCGTCGGCGCGTCGAACGGCGCCGCGGCGGCTGCCGTCCCGACCAGGTGTCCGCGCACCGGCGCGACGCCGCCGCGCAGCGCCCGCAGCGCGAAGCGCCGCCGCACGACCTGGCCCGCGCGCAGCGCGAGCGGCTCGCTGACGAGCGCGAGCTCGAAGCCGCCGTCCGCCTTGAGCGCGAGCGCGCTCGGACGCGCCCGTGCGAAGTCGTCCCACGCGAGCTCGACGCCCGCGGCGCCGCCGACCCGCAGCGCCGCCCCCTCCGCAAGCGCCCCCTCGGTGCGCGCGAGCCCGGCGAGGTCAGCGCGCAGCGATCTACGCCCGCCGCCGCCCGGCCGCACCTCCGCGCCGCCACCGAGGAGCTGCCCCGTCCCGCCCAGCAGCCGACCCGGCAACACGATCCGCTCGACGAGCCCGTCGCGGCTCGCCCGCCACGCCACCTCCACCTCCGCCTGGTCGGCGGTCGGCGCGACCGACCAGCGCACCTGCAGCGAGCCCGGCGGCGCGCCGGAGTCGTCGTCGAAGAAGAGCTCGCAGCCGCCGCGCGCCCCGCCACCGTCGGGCCCCGTCGCCGGCTCGGGGGCGCCGCGCAGCGCGCGCCGCTCGCAGCCCTCCTCGAAGACCGCCGCCCGCCCGAAGTCGAGCGCGAGCGCGAGGCTCCCCTTTTTCAGCGCAAGCGACCGCGCCGCCACCTCGAACGAATGTCCCGACCCGACGTCGACGAACTCGCGCGCCCCGTCGCGCTCGCGCTCCACCAGCCGCAGCCGCGGCGGATCGAGCCGCGTCGGCTCGAGCCGCACGTGCGTCGTGCCGGCCGGCAGCGGCGCGGCGTCGACGCGCGCAAGCGCCGGCCCGCCGTCCTGGTGTGCCCAGATCGGCACGATCGCGGCCGGCAGCTCGACTCCCGACTCGCCCGCCAGCGCGAGCCGCTCGCCGAGCTCGAGGAACCCGCGCGGCACGGCGACCGCCGCCGGCCTCGTCCAGTTCGGCGCGCCGCGCGCACCGCCGACCACGTCGAGCCCGATCCGGCGCGGCGCCGCGGTCGCCTGCGCCAGCCAACATGTGACGATGACCAAGATGGCCGCCATCGACGCCTCCCGGCGGCCCCCGCCGCCATCGGCAAGAAGGACGCACTCGCGGGGCGGGGGTGACGAGTCGCGCTGTCCGCTCGCGCGAGCTAGATTCCGGCGGTCTGCGGTTTCCCGATCCGGAGCGAAGCCATGAGCGATCCGTCCGCCGCCAAGCCGAATCCGACCTGGGACCCGACCGCTCGCCCCGACGCCGCCGTGACCGAGCGCGGCTTCTTCGCCGAGCTGCTCGTCTTCGCCTGGCAGAACAAGCTCTGGTGGATCGTGCCGTCGCTGACGATCCTGCTCGGGCTCGGTGCCCTGGTCTTCGTCGCGGGCCAGGACCGCTTCGCGCCCTTCTTCTATTCGCTCTTCTGAGCGCCCCGCCGTGGCCGCTCCCGACTCGCGCGCCGGCTCCTCGTCCGCGCCGCCCTCCGACTGGAACGTCGCGCCGCACGCCGCGCCGGTGCAACGCGGTCCGCTCGCCGCCTTCCTCGCCTATGCGTGGGCCGAGAAGGTCTGGTGGATCGTGCCGATGGTGGCGACGCTCGTCTCGCTCTTCGGCCTCGTCTGGTTCGCGAGCCGCCAGCAGGTCGCGCCCTTCTTCTACGCCGTCGGCGGTTGAGCGGACCGGCCGCGGATGCGCATCGGCGTCCTGGGCGGCTCGTTCGACCCGCCGCACCTCGGCCACCTGCACGTCGCCCGCTGCGCGCGCGACGAGCTCGCGCTCGACGAGGTGCGGCTGATCCCGGCCGCGATCCCGCCGCACAAGCGGGCGCGCGAGCTCGCCGACGGGCGCCACCGCCTCGCGATGCTCGCGCTGGTCGCGCGCGGGCAGCCGTGGCTCGTCGTCGATCCGCGCGAGCTCGAGCGCGGCGGCCCCTCCTACACCTTCGACACGCTCGCAGCGCTGCGCGCCGAAGGGCGCCCCGCCGACGCGCTCTTCTTCCTGATCGGCTCCGACAGCCTGGTCGACCTGGCCGACTGGTGGCGCGCGCCGGAGATCGTCGAGCTCGCCACCTTCGTGACCGTCCCGCGCGATCCGGCGAGCACCGACCTCGGCCGCGCGCAGGTGCGCGCGCGCTTCGCCGCGCCGGCGGCCGAGCGGATCCTCCGCCACGTGCTCGACGCCGAGATGCTGCCGATCTCGTCGAGCCAGATCCGGGCGCGCGTGCGCGCCGGCCAGCCGATCGTCGAGCTGGTGCCCGCCGCCGTCGCCGACTACATCGAGCGCACCGGCCTCTATCGCGACGGCGAGAAGCCGCGGGGCGGCGCGCGCGACGCGACGCCCGCCTGACCCGTCAGTCGCGCCGGTCGCCGGCGCGCCGCGCCTCGAGCACGAACTGCACGCCGTAGCGCTGCGCGAGCGTGCCCTTCGCGCGTTCGAGCGCCGCGCGCGTGATCTCGTAGTCCGTGATCGACGCCGTCTCGGCGTCCTCCGCCTCGACGAGGTCGCGCTGCACCTCGCGCACCTGGAACGTCGTCGAGTGCTGGTTCTCGAGGCGGACCACCTCGGCCTGGTACTGCTCCTGCGACAGCACGCGCGCCTGCGTGGTCGCCTCTGACGACGCGCGCGCGTCGACGACGTCGCGCAGCGCGCCGCGCATCTCCTGGACGATCTGCATGCGCTTCTGCAGCCAGGTCATGTCCGCGCGCTGCTTCACGAGCTCGGCGCGATGCTGGCTCGCCTCGGCCGTCCGGTTGCCGATCGGGTGGGAGAAGTCGAAGCCCAGCGTCCAGGTCGGGAAGTCGCCGCGTCCGATCGGCTCGACGCTGTCCCACCAGAGCGAGCGGTTGGGGTCGGAGGTGGCGCCCGGCGAATTGCCGCCGAGCCCGCCGAGCCCGTAGGAGCCGATCAGGTCGAACTTCGGCAGCACCGCGTCGCGCGCGACCGTCACGTTGAGCTCGGCCGCGGCGACGTCGCTCTCGAGCGCCTGGAGGTCGGCGCGCGACAGGAACGCCTCCTGCACCGTCGCCTCCTCGTCGACCGGCGGGTCGTCGCGCAGCTGCGGCGGCGTGGTCGGCACCAGCGTGACGCTCCAGTCCTTCAGGTCTCCGCCCGGCGAGAGCAGGAACTTCAACGCGTCCTCGGCGCGCTTGACCGAGTTCTCCGCCCGGATCAGCCCCTCCTTGCGGCGCGCCGCCTCGGCCTGCGCGGTCAGCACGTCGAGGCGCGTCATGGCGCCCGCGTCGAGCCGCTTCTGGTTGTTGGCGACGAGCTCGTCGGCCACTTCGAGCGCCGTCTTGGCGGTGTCGCGCTCGCGCAGGACGCGCACGTAGATCCAGTACGCCTCGACCGCCAGGAACGCCACCGACTGCACCTGCGCGTAGAGGTCGAGGTCGCCGCGCGCGACCAGCAGCTTCGCCTGCTCGACCGGCGCCTCGGTGACCGTCGTCCCGGCGCCGCGCAGCAGCGGCTGCGCGAGGCTGAGCGAGAGCCCGCTCACCACGGTCGGGTTCAGTCCGAAGAACGGGTTCGCCGGCGACTGCCGGTTGTAGTTCACGGTGTAGCCGAGGTCGTAGGTGAGCCCGGTGCTCGCCAGCCCGCGGATGCCGGTGCGGCCGTTGAGCGACTGGTTCTTCGGCGACTGGAAGCTCGACGCGGTCGGCTCCTTGGAGACGCCGCCGCTCGCGCTCGCGTAGAGCTCCGGGTCGAACGCGCCGAGCGCCTCGAGGATCGAGGCGCGGTTCTCGGCGGTCCCGATCTGCGCGATCTTGAGCCCGAGGTTGCGCGCCAGCACCTGGTGCACGCACTCGTCGAGCGAGAGCTCGAGCCGTCCGTTCTCCGCGATGAGCGGCGCGGCCGGCTCGATCTCCTGGGGCGCGGGCTTGGCGGGCAGGGGCGGGGTCAGTGCGAAGAGCAGCGACCCGAGCCACGTTCCGATCACGAGTTCCTCTCCTTGTCCTCGAGCGCCGCGAGCAGGGCCTTCTTCCATTTCTCGTCGGCCGACCGGCGCGCGAGCTCGCGCAGGTCGGCGAGGTCGGCGCGCGTGAGGAGGCCGGGCCAGGTCTTCCGCAGCCACGCAATCTCGCGCAGCACGTGCGCCCGCGTCCACGGCTCGATGGAGCCGGCGTCCTCGTAGATGCGCCGGCGCACCTCGTGGCGCCGGTCGTCGTCGCGCGGGACCTCGCGCAGCGCGAGCGTCCGCTCCAGGAGCTTGCGCTTCGCCTCGAAGTCGGAGTCGGACTCGAGGACGCGGTTCAGGTAGGTGAAGCGGCCGCCGTTCTCGAAGCGCTTGAGGAAGAGCAGGAGCTCGGTGCCGGTGAAGAAGTCGTCGGGATGCGCGAGCAGCGTGACCTCGCTCTGGCCGGGGGCGCGCGCGCCCCAGAACCACGTCTCGACCTCGACGCGCACGATCGCGCCGCCGCGCAGCTCGCTGATCGCCCCGACCTTGCCGGTGACGATCGCGTCGCACTTCGCGACGACGGTGTCGCCGAGCTCGGAGTACCAGGCGAAGGCGGGCTTCGCCGGGGTGCCGGCCGGGCCGGCCGCCGGATCGGCGGGCTGCGCCGGCGCCCCCGTGGGCCCTTCGCCCGGGGGCGGCTGCCCGCACGAGACGGGCGCGAGCGCGCCGATGGCGGCGAGGAGGAGCGCGAAGACGCGCTTGCTCGCGACCGGACGCTGCATGGGCCCGCTCCACGCCGGGGACGTCCTCCGCGGCGACGGCCGCGGAAGGGCGGGAGAGTGTACCGGCGACCTCGCCGGTCGGTTGCGTCAGCTACTTCGGGCGCGTGTGGCCGCCGCCGAACTTGCCGAGCCGCTGGCGCATCAGCGCGAAGTCGTCCGCCCGCGCCGCGACCGAGAGCGAGAGCACGCCGAGCGCCGTCTCGTAGACGGTGCCGCCGCCGAAGCAGTCCCAGCGCCGGCCCGAGTCGAAGAACCCTGCCTGCGGCGACTGGATCGAGCCGAGCCCCTTCTCGAGGCGCCGCTCGAAGTCGGCGAAGCCTCCGTCGACGCGGCCGCGCCGCGTCGCCGCGAGCGCGCTCGCGACCAGGAAGCGCAGCGACGGCTCGATGCCGGCCGGGTCGCTGAGGACCTTCTCGACCGCCCGCCGCCACGCCTCGTCGCTCGGCGTGCTGGCGCGCGACGCCATCGCGTCGACGGCGTGCGTGGTCGCGACGATGAGCTCGGGCTGCTCGTTGCGCAGGCGCGCCAGCACGTCCTCGGTGAGGCGCGTGCCGGTCGGCTTCAGGTGGAACGCGTCGCCGCAGTGGCGCGCGGTGGCGAGCGTGAGCGCGGCCCACGCCGCGTTCTGCCCGGCGCAGCGCGCCAGCGCCGGGTCGTTCGCGCTCGGCCGCACCAGGCGCTCGAGGTCGACCTCGAGGCGCGCGAGCGCGCGCTCGATGCGGTCGTGCTCGCCGACGAGGTCGGCCGTCGCGCCGCGCCCCGCTGCCGTCAGGCGCAGGTGGCGGTCGAGCAGCGCGAGCGTGCTCACCGCG
>Ga0137427_10001433_pt1 | contig 10766 bp, 14 predicted proteins | sample EasRivERMZT700_2_FD_102309 | JGI IMG/M metagenome (GOLD analysis project Ga0137427, IMG submission 102309) | Soil microbial communities from meander-bound floodplain in the East River, Colorado, USA - East River MetaG ERMZT700_2 | ecosystem: Environmental > Terrestrial > Soil > Floodplain ...
CAACGCCTGAGCGTTGGTGTTGTTGGGTTCGTCGCGTCCATACTCAGCCAGAGGCACGATGTGGTCCCGTATGGTGGCCACGCTGGTGATGCCCTTCGCTTTACACAGCACGCACAAGGGGTAGTCCCTGAAGAGCTCTGCCCTGAGCGCCTGGAGCTTTCGACCACGTATCCGTGGAACCTCACGGGCGTGCGTCCAGGCCTGCCTGACGTGCTGCTGGCAGCCAACCTGGCCGCACGTTGAGCAGGGCCGTAAGCAAGCGGTAGGCATCAGATACACACGCCCATGTCTGGATCGTCGTCCTCGTCAAGGTCAGGGAATGGCATCGGCTGGCTCTTCTGGTTCAGGCGCTTCGAGTGTGGGGTGCAGCGCGCTCACCGCATCGATCAGCGCCATCAGCGTCTGCTTCACCGCGGAGGCCTTGAGGGCCTTCACGTGCGTGGAGGCGCGGTCGAGCGCTTCGGCGACTTCATCGGCCATCAGGTGTCCTCCACTACGCCACGTCCCCGAGAATCACCAACAGGTCATACCCGCTGTTCGGTAACGTCATCCGCCCACTTCCGGTGTTAAGTTCGTATTCCATCTCGAGCTCGGTCGTCTGGTAGAGCCCTTGGGTGTTCGGGAGTTTCGGATCGGTCGGCTCAATAGGCGCCCAGTCCGTGGCGACCCAGGTGTACCGCACCACGCCATCCGTATCAGACCCTTGCTTCACGAGATCGCGCGTGAACACCGCCGTCGGACTCACCTTGACGTGAAGCTTGAGGTCGGTGATCCCCGTCAGATCAACCGCGGTCCCATCTGGATTCTTGAGGGCGACTTCCAGAATCGGTAACGTGTCGTGGGCTTTCAGCGTGAAGCTCGGCATGGGCGTTACTCTGACGGTTCCTTCACGAGTGGTCCGAGTAGGACGAGATCCGCTGCCGTGAACGTCTGCGCGGCACCGAAGGCCTCCAAGTCGATCGGTCCCAAGTCGAGCGTGACCTCCAGGGCTTGTAACTCCTGCATCCTGGCCGTAAACGCTTCTTGGTTTTCCGCGGTGACGGACAGAAGTTTCTGGTCGCCAAAGCGCCCGCGCTCGTCTGGCGTCGGGTCGCGCTCCACGCCCAGCGCCTGGATGCACGCGTGTCGTTGGGCCTGAAAGTGTTCGATCTCCTGGCGCACGAGCCTGAGCAGCTTGGCGATGCCATACGCCTGCTTTACCGGCAGGGACAATGTCGCCAGTTGCGCCAGGGCTGGCTCGGCGACGACGAGTTCGCCCATTGTTATCGCGATCGACGGCCCTCGTTGTGGCAACGCGTGGACGTTCTGCGCTCGCTTCATCGATGTTCCTTTAGGCAATCGTGACACCCGTCGCATTGGCGTTCAAGACTTCCGCGATGGCCTGGCACGTGTGATTCGCTGACGCGCCGCCGCTCTTCGTAATCGTCACTTGCACCGGGAAGGTGTTCGACGCGCCGACAGCGCCTGAGACCGCGCCGACCGTCAGAACAGCCGTGACCGTGGCCGCCCCAGCAACGGCAGAAGCCGCCGCTCCATAGACGGTCGAGATAGCCGCCACGGCATTCACGCCGGCTGTTCGAGTCACGACGATGTCATAGGTATTGGTGGCGCTCGCTTCGTTCGCTCCGATCGCACCACCTGCTCCTAACGACCCTACGAGTGTGACTCGAATCTTGGCGCTATGGGCCGCATTCGGGACGGTGATCGTCCAGACCGTGGTAAGCGTCGCGTCCGCGATGGCGGCCACAGATTTCTGGACCTTATCAACGGACCCAACCGCGCCGGCCCCGCCGTTGATGCGATAGCTGAGGGCATCCACAGCCGCATAGCCAGTCTGAGCACGTGTGCGTACCTTGAAAATGGTATCCGTCGCAAAATCAACGCCTACGCCAACCGATCCAGTCACGAGATTCATCTGCCCGGCCGCGATGAAGGCCAGTGTCCCATTCGTCGTCGAGCCAACGCGCCCAGTCGCCACCACGAAGCATTCGCTCATCGTGCCAGACCCAAGTGAGGTAAATGCTCCGGCACTGGTGACCTGGAACGGCGTGGTCTCGGCTGCTCCATGGACGGACTTGATAAACCGAAGAATACTTGAGGGGGACGCGCCGTTCACTGGGATATTGCGAATCATCCAATCGCTGGTATTGCTTAATGTCGACGTCGAATTCCACATGGTTCCGCGAATGCGTAAATCTGGGCCCCATTGCACTGGCACGCCTGCAGTTGCGGCCGTGGTGTTTTGGAGAACGAGTCCGTCAGCCTTCGTCACAACGAGATTGAGTAATCCGCCCTGCGTGATCACCCCAGCCACATCCAAGATCGACAACACGCCGAGCGGTGGAACCGTGCCGAGAACCGCGCCAGTATCAACCAGAACCACGCCAGAGTTCCCGAACACCTGGGTATTCGTGACACTGGCGCCTCTCACGAGAATGTCGGCCGTCGTGTGACTGCGCACGATGTTGTTCGTGATCACGTTCGCATCAGCCGCCGCCCCCGCGGACCAGTACACCGCGATCCCGTAGCGGCCAAGCGTGGTTGTGCCCTTCTCGATGATGTTGTTCGTCACGAGATTCCGCGACGCCGGAGAATACAGGGTGATGTTCGCGAGGTAGAGGGTATTGACGTTGTTCTGCCAGGGGGCTCCGCTCATGACGTTATTCGCGAACACGCTGTCGGTCGCCTGGGTGAAGATCCCCATCCCGCCTTGATGGCGGATCGTGTTGCCGGTCACGGTATTGTGCTGGCCGTGTAAGGTAATCCCCACGTCCTGCCCGTCTTCGATGAGGTTGTTCACGATCCGAGCCTCATACCCGAAGACGGAGCATTGATCCGACCAGCCACGTCGAAAGATGTTCTTCTCGATAAGAATGCTGCGGGTGCTGTACTCTAAATGAAGGGGATAATTCGGATGCGTCTGCAGCACTTCGTAGCGTGTCCCAGCGGATGGTGTCACCGATGTCCCATCGAAATCGTGCCATCGCCCAACGGTAATCGTCGTCGCCGTGGACGAGCTGATCGAGCCGATGACCACGCCATACACAGTATAGGTGCCGTCGGCCGGAAGCGCGACGGGCTGTCGATCAGTATCCGAGAGCCAGTCCTCAACACGCAGCACCGTCTCGAGTTCCACATTCGCCACCACCGCAAACGCCGACCCTATCCGCACGATATCGCCACGCCGCACAAGATTCGCGATGAATGTCGCCGAGGCGTCAGTGATCCGCAGCCGATCACCTAATACAGCGGTCCCGGTTTGTTTGACCGCCATCACACGCACCGTATCATTGGCGCCCAACCCCGTGAACGACGCACCCGTATCGGTGAGGACCGTCCCGCTGTACGTGACCGGCCCACCGCTCCCAGCGAAACGTGATGTCAGCAGCCACCACCCTCCCTCAAACAAGTTCCCTTCCACCGTCACGAACTCCGTCACTTGCTCGGACTGCCCCACCGTGCCCGTATCAACCGTGAATCCATTCGACAGCCACGAGAAGCGATTCCGGCGGAGAGTGACGTGCTTCATCCCCTGCGTGCCAGTGACCCCGGATCCTTTCCCGTCTCCAGCCGACGCGAACACACTATCCTCCACCGTCAGATGGGCCACACTGTCAAGACTCACGTGCGTGGTCGCGAACCGATAGAATCGACACCGACTCACACGCACCAACCCACGCACATAGCGGTACAACACCATCCCAACAGTGGTCGTCCCCTGCCCATCGAACCCGAGATCCTCAAATGTCACATCCGACACTGGAAAGGACGCGCTCGCCTGCGCCAGTGTCCCAGACGTACACGTGAGCGTGGACGCGTACATCCCCGCTCCGCGGTAGATGATGTTGGACTTGCGAAGAAGAAGCCCACTCCCAGAGAGCAGGTACCGACCAGGCGGAAAATACAGCACGCCGCCATAGGTGGATGACAGCGAGATCTGCGCGTCTGAAATAGCCGTCGTATCATCGGCTACGCCGTCGCCCACAGCGCCGAAGTCCTTCACGCTGACGACCTCGCGCAGTCGATTCTCGACCGTGCGAATAACCGCGCCGGTCCCACTTTGCAGGAATGACGACATCGCCGACGGGACGGTATAGGTGGACAGCGCCGTATTCTCGACCAGGTTCAACGCGAGATCGGCCTTCAGCGTGGCCACGGCGACGTCCTCTGGCACGCCTGTTCCTGCACTCGTGCGGCCCTTGTAGGTCTTTGTGGCCATGTTCGCCAGCGCCGCATTAGCGAATGACGCCGCCGGCACGACAACGGTGCCAGTGAACGTCGGTGAGGCGAGATTCGCTTTCAGATCCAGGGCGGTTTGCCCAGCCGTCGAGACAGGCTTGCCGGCATCCGTGGTGTTGTCGACGTTGCTGAGGCCGACGTCCGCCTTGGCCAGTGCGATGTTGCCAGAGAGCGCATACCCGTTCACCGTGCGCGTCGACGGCACGATCCCTGAGAGCCCTGACGGCGCCACCCAGATCATGCCGTCCGCGGCCCCTGTATCACGCGTCAGGACGTAACCGGCCGTGCCTCCTGTGAAGACGTGATCATCGTTCCAATTCGACGGGCGGAGCTTGGTCGCGTCGCCGCCATCGGAGAAGGCCGAGACGAACTCGTGATTCAGTGGCATGGCTTAGTGTCCGTTCGTAACGCGAGCTAGGCATTGCCATCAGTAAGAGCGAATGAGGTGATCGTGACGACCTGAGCAACAGCAATGTTCGTGTTGTCGAGCGTCATGTCGCCGCCGGCACCAGTCAGCGTGACCGTGCCCTGCATGTGGCACGTGGTGTTAGTCGAGTCTTTGATCCGGAAATGCGCCGCGACGCCGGCCGCATCGCCAGACGGATCGGACCACGTCCCGGATTTCGCTTTCACGCCAGCCGCAGGCGCCGCCATGAAATCGGCCGGCAACGTCATGGACGCCAGCAACGTGCCGCTGTCAGCTGTCGCGCATGTGGCCGGCTGCGCGCCCGTGCGCAGGTGTAACAGTGGCGACGCGCCGACGACGGCTTCGAACGCATCGAGCCGGGCATTCCTGACCGCCACGGACAGTTGTATCGCCATTTATGCTGCCTCCTTGAATTCCGCTGCCGTCTCGGACGACACGAGCGTGGTCGTGGTCCGTGACGATCCCATACTCGCAGACGCCTCAGAAGACGAGAGGGTTGCCGTGGTCCGTGACGCGCGCAGACTCGTGGTGAACCGATCGCCAGGCCGCGCCACTGGCTGAAACGCACTAAACGCCACGACCACCACCGGCGCCAAGGTGACATCGGCGGTCCCTGCCACCTCTACGGTAGAGGCCGAAGCCATCGTCAGCGCGTCGAGCGTCACGTCGAGATCGCCACGAATCTCGGCCGCCTCGACCACGCCAGTCGAGACAAGACCCAGCGCGTCCAGCGTGCGATCGAGATCGCCCACGATCGTGCCTGGATCCGCGACGGCGCCATCTGCCACGAGCGAGGCGTCGGCCAGCGTGGCTGACAGCGCGCCGGCCACATCCACCGTCCCTGTCACGACGTCGACTTGATCCACCCAGTCGAGTTGCAGCCAGGCGCCCTCTTCGACCCAGAGTGACGTCGACAGCGGTTGCAGTGTAATGTCGGCTGCCCCGTCGATCGCCAGCACGCCATCGGCCGATCCAGTCATCGCGTCGAGCGTGGCGCCGAGATCACCGACCACCGGTATGGTGGCCTCCGCCACAACCGTCAGCGGTTCGAGATACCCGCTTTCGAGTGAGATTAGACCCGACAACGTCACCGCGACATCGCCAGACACGGCGACCGTGCCGTGAGGCTGAAGCCCGAGAAGATAGTGCGTGGCAATCTGGGACTCGGTGAGCGCGATGTTATACAGCGCGATCTCGTCTAAGCTGCCATCGTAATGGGTCGTCGAAGGCGACGAGGCGCCTGAGAAGGCACCTATCGCCAATGCACGGCTCGGTGTGATGTCCCAACCCGCACTGGGCACATTCGTCGTTTTGACAAGCATGCCATCCACGTAAACGGTAAGCACGTCCGTGGCCCCACGTGTGAGAACACCGACAAAGTGATGCCAGGCGCCGTTGCCGTACACCCCTTGCGACGTACACGTCGCCTGGGTCGTGCCGTCACTAATCCTGAAGACGACCTGATTCGCCGCAGCCCCGGCCTGTGCCGCAAATCCAGGCGCCGCACTCGTCGCAGCCTTATTATCGACAGCGTAATCATCGGCGGATGTCGTGGTCTTGAACCAGAACTCCACCGTCATCGGACCAGTGCTGAAATTGTGATACGTCCCATCCGGTACGGTGATCCGACCAGTCGAGCCGTTGAACAACATCGCCGGATCGCCGTCTGATATCGCGCCAGCCTGGCCAAGCGTCACACCGCCAGCAATCACCCCAACCGCTCCGCCCACGACGTCAGTCGCCGTCAACCCACTTGGTTCATTAAGCCGCCAATACGCCGTTGGTCCGTCACTAAGGACGGCCGCCTGATACCCATCCATGACGGCGAGGGTAAGTGGCGCGAGTGCTTGATCTAGATCGCCAATGATGACCGGATCGCCAGCCGTGCCAGCCGCCACCAACGTGACGGCGTCGAAGATCGCGCCGCTCACGCCTTGGACCTCCACGCCTGCCGTGGCGGCCACGGCGAGTGCGTCCAGTGTGATCGATACCAAGCCGACCAGATCGACCGTGCCAGTCGCCGCAGACGTCAGCGCGTCAAGCGTCGGTGACGCCTGCCCAACGATCTCCAGCGTGCCTGTGCTAGCGAGCACGAGCGTATCCAGCGTCGCGGCGACCGCTCCGCCGACGTCGGCCATGCCCGCACTGCTCAGCGTGAGGGTGTCAAGGATCTGGGCGAGCTCGCCTTCAGAGGTGCCGGCCTGAACGCGGACGTCTCCGGTGGTCGTGGTGCGCCGGTCGCCGGTGGTGGTGAGGCGATTCTGTGACATTACACGAATGTCCCGACATTGCCGGCAAAGAGCCGCCTGGCTGTGTAGTAACTCCCGCGCTGAGGGGTGATGGTCCCGGCGCTACTCGTCACGCGCAGACGGATGTTGCCGGCCGTGCCGCATTCGGCCACCACTCGAATAAATGCCGAGTGACTCACGGCTGTCGTGAGCGACCCCGTCGCCGGCAACGCCGCGGCCGCAGACGTCACGCCTTGAATCGCCGCGCCACCGGTCGTGCCGGTCGCACCGATCCCCCCCACCGCTGTCTGCATCCAGTGCGCCGTGATGTTCGTGTAGGACTGCGTATTCGTAATGGTATAGGTGACGGTTCCGGCGGTCGTTTTCAGATACCGAAGGTGGTAGGTCAGCTCATACACGCCGTTCGTCACGGTGGGCAGCGCACTGGTCGCCCCGAAATAGTCCGCAATGCCCGGCCCGATCGCCGCGCCGTTCGCCACCAGCCGAAAAATCTGCTGATCGCAGGTTTGCCGGCGCCCGTTTGTCGTGTCGATACTGTTGAAAAAGGCCGTCCCGTCAAACTCGAGTGCCCCGGCTTCGACCACCGTGAGCAACGTCCCGGCGGTTAATTTTGGCTTGGACCCAGCGGAGGCACTTCCCGCGGCAAACACGGGCGCCGTTTCGATGTAATCCTTGACGATGGCATACGTGACATTCTTGGTGACACCGCCCTGCTCGATCTCCAAGAGATCCGCATCGGCCACAGCTGAGGCCGGGGTGGTGATGCCGCCAATGGTGACGTCAGCGATGGCGACCCATCCACCCTAAAGTATGCTAGACAGGACCGCTTGAAACTCGCAACATCTTGCGCGGCGCGCGTCTAATTTTCACGGGACAGATCACTTCCTTGGTGGTATAGCGATGCTGACAGGCCGTGCATTCGCGGAGGCGGGCGATCCCTTCAACGTCGGCGGCGTCGAACAGGAATCCGGTATTTTTCACGACGGAATGCAACGAGCCACAGGCTGGGCAGGAGAAGGTTTCCGGGCGGGCTGAACCGGAGACGTGCATGGATCAGGGCTCGCCGCCCGGGGGCGCCGGGGAGGAGACGGGATGGGCCGGTAAGGGCATCCAGTGCGCCACGATAGTCGGTTGATATGACGTCGCGAATCCGCTCTCCCACACGGGACCGCGCGAGTCTTCACGCTGGTCATTCCACCGGGCGACCGCGATTTCTTGCCCGCCTCGCCACTTCGCGAAAATCACGATCTTGGTTCCATCCTTCGGGGCCGTCGCGATGTCCTGCCAGGCGGGCGCCGCGGACTGGGGCGGGCACGCCGCTAGTAGGTCTTGAAATTTCACCCACTTCTCAGTATGCGGCAGATAATCCGGATGCGACTCGCCAACGTCAACCATCGCCCCGTACGAGGTACGTTGACACGTCCGCAGATCACGCAACCAGGCGGGCACGGCGTCAGGGTCCGACATCAGTCACCACTCCAAACAACACGAGATATAACAACAGGGACACACCCAGAGGTCAGGGCCAAGCGACGGCCTCCAGCCCTCCGCACAATACGGCGCTTCTCGAACGCGGTGTAGATTCGCGGGCGTCCTCTCCTCACAATGGGGATCCTCAGCCGGGAGCCGTCCGAGAGCTGGGCCATCCAGAAGCGCCGCTGAATCTTCATGCGACCTCAAGGGGGAGGACGTCCTGCACCATGCGCGTCTGCCCGTCCCACGCAGGCGGCGGAGAAGCGTGGGCAAAAGAAATCACCCCTGTCCGACCACGCAGGCATGCGTAGTCGAATTCCCATGGGCTGTCGGTGGGCGTCACCTGAGCCTGCCTGCCGCACTCGCAGCGATGCCGATCCGTCTGCCGGCTCATGCGTCCTCTCCCTGATCCGCCACCCGCGGCTTAGTCATCCTCGGTTGTCCGCTCCCACGGCTCCAGGTGAGGCCGCCGCGTCCGCTTGATCGAACCCCTCTCCCCATTCGTGAATTGCCACTGCGCGATCTTGCTCGCCGCCATCCGCGGGAGCTCCCGGGTCGCCGCCGCGTCGAGCTCGCCCCTATCCAAGCCGATCCACCAGGAGCGGGGCGACGTGGGCCCGTTCACATGATCCCCACGACCACTAAGGCTTCCTCCAGCGTCTGCACTACGGCTGATTGTCCGCGCCAACCATCCAGGAACGCCTGCTGCTTCTGTGAGCGACGGTTGAACCCCGTGGCCGTCTTGACTTCCAAGAGGTAATTGCGCCCCTGGTAGCCGCACAGCCAGTCCAGGGGGCATCGTGGGTCCACACTGACACCGACCGTGCGTAACCCGTCCCGAATGGCCTTCGCGTTGCCGTCCAACCGGTGATACGCATATTTGGCCATCTACGCCTCCCACTCGCCCCACTCGCGCGGCACCATGCCATCGTCCTCGGTCCACCGCTCGAGCTTCTCCAACCACGCGGGTACCTTGACATCCATCACCGGCACTCCTGCAACGTCACGAATACATCCATCGTGACCGGCTGGCCGGTAAAGTTGAAGATCCCAATCCCGTAGGTTTCGCCGGGGTTAATCGGCCGACTCAGCGAGTCAGAGTCCCACACGCCGTCCACCCCATCGTTGCTGAACATATCCGCCTTGGCGCAGTACCCGTCGTGGCAGAGCAGCGCCCAGACATGAATCGAACCCTTCGGTGGACCGCTCGGCACGAAGATCGCCCAATTGATGACCCCCACGCGTTGCGCCCGGCCGGCCGTGAAGGCATAGACCAGCTCAGGGGAATAGAACCCCTTGAACACCCCGTTGATGACGCTGGGCGGCACCGCGAAGGTGGTCCCCCCGACGCGGCCGGGATCAGGCTGCTGCTGCGACGGGAGCTCGATGGTTTTACAGACTGGTTGCGCGACCACGGGACGCGCCAGGAGGAGCGAGAGCACACAGATGATCCATTTCATGCGGTTCACATCCTTTATCGCGACGGTGTCCAACAGGTTGCCGACCGCGCGTCCGGCCCCGTCCAGGACTCGGCCCGCGTCATTTCATCGCTCGTGTCTTCGTCTGCTCATAGAACCGCTTCCAGAAGGCGTCCCGTGCCTCATGCCACCGCCGAAGCTCCCGCCCGTGGAGCCACCGGCCAGTATCGCGGTCCCTGATCTGCACCAGCGTCGACACGCCAGCGAGAATGCACGCCTCGCAGGAACACGCCATCTGCTGGAAATCTTCGACCTTCATCGACCCAAACTCACCAGCGTGGCGCACTCGTGCCGGCCGTTGCAGTGAGGCGTGTGCTGGCAGGCCCAGTCCTCGCGCGGTCGATCCGGTTCGTCCATCCAGCGCCCTTGATTCAGCCACGTCGCCGGGTGACACCAGTCCGCATACGCGGGTTTCGTGTGCCGGTACGTGTCGACCCCGTCAAGGAGTTGTTGGGCACTCGCCATCGTGCGCGCCTTCTTGTAGGACTTCTGCGCCGCCAACTTCCCGGTATGGCGGGGAAACGTGAGCCAAAATGCCTCGAACTCGCTTTCGATACTCATATCTGTTATTCTTAAGAGACAGGGACTTTTTTCCCGGATCCGCTCTTGACGGGAGAACGTCAACAGCGATCACGGGCCACAGTCACCCGGCTCCCTGCCACAACAGGATCCGGTCGGCGAGGAAAAAGTCCCTGTTTTGAATCCTGGCTCGCCTAAATGCCGGTGATTAGCGGTCCACCGACTGACACCGATGAGCGCCCGCTAAAACGCAGCGTCCTCAACTGGGGCAGCCTCTTTCTTAAGCGCTGCTGCCTCGGCGCGTTGCGGTGTCCCGAATAAGCTCGTCATTAACGCGTCGTCTTTCGCCCTCTGCTCAGGCGTGATCCGTGCGCGCTCCTG
>Ga0137427_10001434_pt1 | contig 10762 bp, 11 predicted proteins | sample EasRivERMZT700_2_FD_102309 | JGI IMG/M metagenome (GOLD analysis project Ga0137427, IMG submission 102309) | Soil microbial communities from meander-bound floodplain in the East River, Colorado, USA - East River MetaG ERMZT700_2 | ecosystem: Environmental > Terrestrial > Soil > Floodplain ...
TGGACGTCATTTGATTATTAAGGACTTTCCCGTTAAATGCGTTCACCAAGACCTCAGGAATTAAGCCAAATGTAACGTTTCTTCCCATTTCCGTCGCTTAACGGAAGTAACGGAAGTTGGAAACTCCTCGCCACATCGTATCCAAGCGTTCAGCTGGAGATAGCGATTTCCAGTAATTCCCTTCCGCGCACTCCTCTTCCTCACGGCGGAGTGTGGGGACTGTTTGGCTGGAATACCGAACTTCGCCACCCTCCAAGTGATGGGACTCTCTTGTATGGATGCGTTCAGGCAGCCAGGTTTTGGTTCGCTCACGATATATTGGCCACCGCGGAGAATCGCATCGCCGGCAATTTGGGCCAGTAGAGAGGAGTTCGTCATGAACACTCTGCAGCACATTCAATGGGACACGCGATATGCTGCGCGAATACTCAAGAGGCGACCCCTCGTTCTCATTGTCATGGTCCTCTCGTTAGCATTCAGCATCGCCACCAATTCGATCGTTTTTACGATTCTTAATGCTGTCTGGAAGCCATTGCCGTACCCGAATTCCAAGAACCTGGTGATGGTTCATTTCGCCACGCGTGATGGGCAGTCGTTCGTGCCTATCAATCTTAGCGATTGCCGCGACATCCAGAACAGGGCTTCGATATTTGAGGGCGTTGGGTGCATGCAGGCCACGGAACTTGTGTTCCGCGACGAATCCGGAAGCAATCTCGAGGCTGAACGATTCGTCGTTGGAAGAATCACGCATGAAATACCTCAGATCCTTCGGATATCGCCTCAGATCGGACGGTGGTTCACTCCAAGTGACGGGTATTCAGGAGCGCCTCTACTAGTTGTACTCAGTCACCGTCTCTGGCAGAACCGCTATGGCGAGTCTGGAACCGTCATCGGTAAGACTGTGTGGATCGGTAATGATGTCGCGACGATTGTCGGTGTCGCTCCTTCGACCTTCGACTTGCCGAACAGCAATGTTGCTTTCTGGATCCCATTAAGCGAACTCGACTCATCCACCGATCGCAGTCAACGACTGCTTATGTTAGGACGCTTGCAACCGTCTGTGACGCTGCAGGGTGCGAATTCCGAGTTAGAGAGGTTTGAAGCTTCGTCTCCGGAGGGTGCACGAGGGGACAGCGGCCGAGTCTTCGTGATCCAGTTTGATATACAGTCGACCACTGCCGCTCGTCTTACGCTCTTCGTTCAGTACGTGATGGTTTTGATCCTGCTAATTGCCTGCGGAAATCTTGCGATGATGGCTCTGGCGATGGCAACTGCCGAGAAGAAGAATCTGGCCGTACTAATGGCTCTTGGCGCCAGTCGCTCGCGCATCGTACTTCAACTGGTCACCCGGAGCCTCCTGGTTTCCACATCTGGAGGAATACTGGCGTTAGGATTCGTTGCCGCCGTTGGAATGCCGTTGTTGATGCAATTCCTTCCGCCAGAGTTTCCTCGACGCAATGAACTGAGCATCGATATGACGGTTTTCGGTTTCACGATGCTGCTTTCCGTTGCAACAGGTGTCGGCTGCGGTTTGATACCCGCCTTACATGTTTCGCGACGAAGCTTGATAGAGACCTTACAGCAGGTGACGCAACTGGTCACGACAGATCGCAAGAGCCGCACCCTTTGGAATAGTTTTGTGGTCGCTCAAATCTGTATCACCATGGTGCTCCTCGTGGGCGCCAACATGGCCATCACGTCATATGAGCGTCTATCGACGCTCATAGTTCCTTTCGATACACGCGAACTGAAGGCATTCCAAATCGAAATCAATGACGCTCCCGGCAACCCGCCAATGGTTGATACGATCGCTAGCTAGGATTCTAGAACGTCTTTCGGGGATTTCCGGGGTAACCACTGCCGCAGCGGCAGCACCCGCCGTTCGTCGGCTTCGGCCGTCCTGTTCGATTGATGGTTGACGGAAAGGACGTGCTGGCTCCCTGGCGTGCAGTCAGCCCCGATTACTTCAACACTCTAGGGATTGGAATGGAGCGGGGCCGGCAGTTCTTGAAAGAAGACTCGACGACAACACCCGCTGTAGCGATCGTGAACACCACATTGGCGAAACATCTATGGCCCGGCGAGAGTTCGTTGGGTAAGCAAATTCATGTCGGGACTGGTAGTGGCACCTTTTGTGAAATCGTCGGCGTCGTTGATGATTCGAACCACAATATCCGGATCCACAATGCGCGTGTACGTACCGTATTCGCAACTTCCTCTGAAATTGGACGAGATTACGGCGGCCACTCTTCGGACGACTACCTTTATCGTGCGCTCCACGAAAACAAGCAGAGATCTGTTGAATGAGGTTCGGTCGGCGGCAGCGGGCATAAATCCGGCATTGGCCATATTGAACTTCAAGTCAGCGGATGAATATCTGGCCGATCTGCTTGGAGTCCCCTTGCAGATCACGATGATGATGGGTGTTTGTGGCGCGGTTGCCCTCATACTCTCAGCCTTGGGACTCTATGGCATGATGGCTCAATCTGTCGCCGAGCGAACTCGGGAGATCGGCATTCGATTGGCTCTTGGCGGCAATTCGCTGCACATTATTGCTTTGGTGTTCCGAGAAGCCGCAGTGCGACTGGCCTGGGGGATGCTGCTCGGGTTGGCGGGATGCTTTGTGTTGAGCCAGATTCTGGGCAGCGTGCTGCCGAATGTCCAGGTGAGGGATCCACTAACCTATGTGCCCGCCGTGATCGTGTTTTGCGTTGTGTCTGTCTTGGCCTGTTATTTGCCGGTGCGCAAGGCTCTGGTCGTGGATCCCGTGAGTGTCCTGAAGTCCGATTGTTGATGGCCCAAACATGTGCTATCGCGCAGCATTATAGAAACACCATCTTCCTCGCCTCGTTCCTCCTGCTCGGCACGATAGGAATATTCAAACGCAAGGACCAGGTTGTTTGGAGGTCGCATAAATCCCCGATTATGACGGCAGACCGGCAGGCCGAAACGGGCGAGGTCTTGAGGCAGCGGATTCAAGCCTGTTGGGGCTGTTGGGCAGCAAAAGTCACGTTTCTTCCAATTCCGTCGTTTAATGGAGTTAACGGAAGTACGGAAACCCACGCCTCAGCAAGCTTTACGCCTTGTTCGTTTATCAAATTCCGCTAGGGTAACGCTACGATCGGTGCGCCGGTCATTTCTTTCAGTACCCTCAAATATACTGCTAGAGCTCCACGGTGGTGGATTTCATGGTCGAGGTTCGCGCGAACGAGAATCCACCAAATGGTGCTGTCTATGCCGTCGCCATAGTGATCATCGGGAATGCGCCGAGCCAGCTCTTCGTCGGTCATGTTCCTGAACAACTCGGCGCGTCTTCTCCCAGACTCGACGAGCCTCGTAACGAGCGCGTCATACTCTTCGCGCCGCATGATTGTCACTTCGCCCGGATTCCCAGTAATGATCTCCGTGGTTGGATTGGCGATTTTGCGCAGAAGCCATTCGTCGGCGCGTAAGAGGTGCTCGGCCAGGTCTGCAATACTCATAGACTCCGGGGTTATCCGCCAATTTTCCATTCCTGCCGGAACTGCACGAAAGCGCTTTAATGAGGACTCACGCACGGCGAGAGAGAACTCAGCCAGGCTTTGTTGTTGAGTGGTGTTGTCCATGTGAGATTGTACATGGCCTGACTTGGGCGAAGTAGGCTCTGCGTGATTGCTCTTCCGTCCGGCGCACGTGCGATTTATCTCGCATACTGCGATAAATCTCACATATGATTTCGCCATATGCGGCACTTAATCGCATGGCTCGTCGCCGGGGAAATTGGTCTGTCAGGGGTCCCTCAGACTCAGAAGACCCTTTCGTTCGAGGTGGCCACGCTCAAGATAAACAAGAGCGGATCGCCACAGGCCGATGTAATGCCTACAATTTGTAGCAATAAGTCCAATGGGGAGGTATTCCGCATGAGATGTTCGCGCGTTGTTCTGATTGTTTTTGGTCTCGCACCGGTTCTTTCCGTGTTCCCGCAATCCATGCAGAAGCCGCCGCTTTCCTTCGAGGTCGCATCGTTGAAACAGAACAAGGAAACCGGTCCAGGTATTATTGGCGGCAGTTGCCGCGGCGTCGATACCACGCCTCCAGCCGCGCTTCCAACGACGGCGAATGCAGCGCCGGTGCGCACGGTCGGACCGCCGTCGGTTCCCGTGGGGCGCTGTGTTTTCAGTCGCGCCAGTCTGCTGACTCTGGTTCGCTTTGCTTATCGTGTCGGCCCAACCGCAGAGATCAACCAAGTGACCGGCGGGCCCACTTGGACGAGTACCGAGACTTATGACCTCAACGCGAAGGCGGAAGATCCGGAGGCAACCTCGCAGGATCAATTGCGGGAGATGCTGCAGTCGCTGCTTGCGGGACAATTCAAGCTCAAGTTCCACATCGAGTCCAAGGAAGTGCCCGGCTGGGATCTGGTGATTGCAAAAGGCGGGCACAGACTCAAAGAAGCCGACGCAACCGAACAAAAACCGGGCAACCTTCTCGCTCAGATGTCCCCGAACCCGGGTGCCGCTCCAACTATGACAGTGAAGGGTGTCAATGCAGCGATCAGTACGCTGCTCGGCATGCTTTCCAGCCAGTTGGGTCGGCCTGTTCAGGACAAGACGGGACTGAAGGGACTCTACTCTTTCGAGATGAAGTATACGCCGGAGGCGGCCGTTGGTAGCAGCAGCGTAACCACTTCCGGAATTCCGCAACCGAACACGTTTTCCATCGATCCAGGCACTCCACTGACAGCCGCTTTCCAAGATCAACTTGGTTTGCGTCTGGAATCGCAAAAGGTGACGGTTCGAATCCTTGCGATCGATTCGGCCGAGAAGCCGGCAGTTAACTGATTATTCTGGGTCTTAGATTTGTTAGCATTTTGTCGCCTGAGAGCTTGAGAGCAGGGTCGTTCGGATTCTCCAGAGAAACCGAACAACTCGTGGCTGGTCCCAAGCGAAATCAGTCCGACATAACGTTTCTTAACTATTGCGTCGCTTAATGGAGTAAACGGAAGTACGAAGGCTGCCTGGTCTGATGATCGCGGACATTTCCGATAGGCACGGGGATGTGCAAATGAGACTCGATTCGCGCAATAATTCGTCGCCGCCGACCGTCGAGTTAACTCGGATTATGAGACTTGAACGGACTCCACCGGAACCCTTCAATTCGGAACGGAGCCGCTTATTCCGACTATCCGCTTTCCGTCATTCCATTGCAACGTCAGCACGAGGATGTTTTAATGAACTTCGTTACGACCGTTAGCTCAGATGGGATAGCGCGGTGTTCGCAACGCCGAGGTCGGTTCGATCCCTTACGGCCATTCCAAAGCCTATGAAAAACCGCCCCATAAAAGCCTATAGCAAGGTCAAGTTAGGGACCTTGGTTATCGTTGTGTTGCTTGCCGGAATTGCATACATGATGCGGAGCGGCGGGACGGGACAGGCCTCCGGCCCGGTCGCGGTTCAGACACAGGCGAAGACTTCCCCCTTTAACGCGGATCGGGCTTTCGCGGACTTGCGAACCATGGTGGCTTTCGGGCCGCGTCCGGCAGCAAGCGAGGCTCTCGCCAAGACGAGGGCATACATTGTCAGCGAACTCGGCAAGGTCGGCCTTAAGGCGCAGTTGGATGAATTCGAAGCATTGACGCCGCGCGGTCGCAAGAAAATGATCAACATCCGCGCGTCTCGCGTTGGCCCGCGCCCTGAAAGCATTGCGCTCGTCGGTCATTACGACACCAAGATATTCGAGAACTTTTCCTTCGTCGGGGCGAATGATGGCGGTTCCAGTGCCGCATGGGTTCTTGAAATGGCGCGCGCGACTGAGGGCTTGAAACTACAGCACACTCTCGAGTTCGTCTTCTTCGATGGAGAGGAAGCCGTACTGGATTGGACCGACGACGACAGTGTCTATGGAAGCAGGCACGATGTGGACCGCCGGAACAAGAGCGGTACGCTTCGACAGCTAAAGGCCTTGATTCTCGTGGACATGATCGGGGACAAGAATCTCAATATTGCCCGTGAGGAGAATTCCACGCCTTGGCTGGTCTCCGCAATTTGGGACACTGCCCGATCGCTTGGCCGTACCAGGGAATTCGTAAATGCGTCGCACACGATCGCGGATGACCACATTCCGTTTAAGAGCGCTGGAATTCCCGTTGTCGATCTCATCGATTTCGAGTACCCGGACCAGTCTCATCGCTACTGGCACCAGTCCGGCGACACTCTCGACAAGACGAGCGCCCAGAGCTTGAAGACTGTCGGAGACGTCGTTTATTTCAGTCTTCCGGAAATCGACCGTCGGCTCGCTCAATCCAAGTAGCTTCGGCTATTACTTTTCGCCGCCGTTCGTGAGTGTTTAGCAATAATTCGCGGCCCGCGAAGGTTGTTCGGATTCTCAACAAGACACCGAACAACTCGGTGCTCATCCGAAAGTGCGCTGTCTGACTACACTGAGCCGAAGCCACGTCGGCATGTAAATAAGTTGGCGGTGCTGGACAATTCAACCTTAAACTGACCTAAATTGCCTTAGCTCTTTAAATGAGATGCCCGGCGCCTTTGCGGATGGAGGGTCGAACTCGATGCTGTCCAATTCGGGATTCCTCGTCGGTACATTGCTTTGTCTAGCGTTAGCACATTCGCAAGAATCCACCACTCCAACTTCATCGCTCACTTTTGAAGTCGTATCCATCAAAGTGAATTCATCTGGCATGGGGAGTTCAATGGTTGGCTGTCGCGGAGTCGACACTCAGGTCAGTATCCAAACTCAGATTCCGCTTGGACGATGCCGCGCTGTTAATGCTCCGGTGAAGTCGCTCATTGGAATGGCTTACCAACTATCGTTTGAACAGTTAGACAGCATAATCGTCGACGGACCTTCCTGGATAAATACGGAGCGATTCGATATTGATGCCAAGGCTGAAGATGCGGCGACTACAACTCAAGGACAGCTATTGAGTATGATGGGCAGACTTCTGGCCGATCATTTCAAGTTGGCATTTCACCGTGAAATGAGAGAGGTTCCCGGATACTTACTCCTCCTTGCACCGGCAGGGCATAAGCTTGAAGAGGCCTCTGGAAACGAAGTTTCACCGGGATTTAACATGAGGAATGCTCAAGTGACCGTAATGAATGTCCCGATCGCAAGGCTCACCACGTTTATAGCGGGCCGGGTTCGTCGCCCAGTAATTGATAAAACTGGACTCACAAAGACATATAACTTCCGCTTGGATACTTCGAGCTTCGGAGCGGCCGTAGATGTAGCGGACACCTCCAATGTCTCCATGTTTACTGTATTGCAGGAAGAACTCGGACTTCGGTTACAAGCCCAGAAGGTTCCGTTTAGGGTTATGGTGATCGACTCCATCATGAGGCCCCATCAAAACTAGCGCGGCTTCGACAGCAATCGCAGCAGAGCCATAGCCTGTCGTGGCTGCGCTGGCAGTCCCGGCGGCTTTTGCAATGGAAGTCCAGTGAGTCGTTTTTGCAAAAACGCGCCAGTCTTCTCCCGGCGCACAAGGAGCACATGATGAGATATTGCTTACCTGCGTTTCTAGTCGGGGCCGTCATGACCATGGTGCCCCTCCTCCAATCAGAGACTCAAGTACCTCGTCTAACGTTCGAAGTTGCAACGGTCAAACCCACCATTTCTGAAAGTGGCGGTGGGACAATCGCGCCGCGAGGGGACCGATTCATGGCAACGAACGTACCACTTAGAGCTTTGATACATTTCGCATATGCCCCTAGCACCGGCCCCTTTCTTGACGCACAGATCATCGGCGGCCCAGATTGGACGAAGACTGATAGGTTTGAGATCCAAGCCAAAATGGATGGTACGTCAATTCCCAGAAGTCAAATACAACTGATGTTGCAATCACTTTTGGAGGAGCGATTCCAACTCAAGATTCACCGTGAGACTCGAGAGTTGCCTGCTTATGACCTAGTGATAATAACAGGCGGATTGAAGATGAAGAATTGGAGTAACTGGCGCTCGACGGCGCGGTGGGGACCGTTTTGTCCGATGGCGGAGGCGTGATAATCGCGATTTCTTTGCCGCCAGGTCCCGCATACACGTGATCTTTCTTCCAGTAAATCTGTTGCGCTCCGACCTGACTGACGATCAGCAAGGTCAAGCCGGCCACGACCGCACACGTTCGGATTCGCATCGATCCCCCGTTTCTTCACATGTTGAAATTGTGAAAGCGGGCGGCACGATATCCGATTTTTCTAACGTTTATGTGTCATAAGTTGCGGTTTTTTTCGGTTCATCTCGCGATAAGCAGCGGGTGTCAATCCGAAATGAGTTTTGAACGCCTTGTGAAAGCAGCAGCGCTCGGAATAACCGATATCGAATGCGGTCAGCGAAATGCTTCGACCGGAAGCCAGCAGATCACACCCGCGGAGAAGCCGGATTTCAACCTTTTCCCGCTGAAACGTGACGCCTGCATTCTTACTGAACAGCCGGGAACACTCGTAGCGGCTCCGCCCCAGACGCCTGGCAACTTCAGCCAACGTGATCGCTCCATGACTCTCTCGAAGCAAGGCCCGGATTTTCCGGACAATCGGATGATTCTCCTGAACAGTCTTCCAGCGCATTTCCCGTCCTCCTTATTCAAAAGGACGTATTTCCAGCGCGGATTCCTGTTTTCAAAAATGTGAATTTTTCCGAAAGGCTTTAACGCGGAAATGGACGCGCTCCGGCGGTAACGCGGTGTCCAAACTTGCATTTCAAAAACAGGAGAATTGGAGATTCAAGGAAAATCCATCACCGGCGCGCTGGAAGTCAAAGTCGGAAACGGCGCGGGAATCGATGAGGGCAAACAACCACAGGTATTGTGCAACGGTCAGTCCGGTTTTACTATGGCATGATCACTTTGAGATATGGGCGCCACATTCGATCATGTGTTGCAGTTGAGGCTGGACGTTGAGAACGTCCAATCGCCGGTCTGGCGCAGATTTCAGGTGCCGTCGACATACACGTTCTGGAGCCTGCATTGCGCGATTCAGCGCCTAATGGGATTCGACTTCGATTTTACGTTCGTTTTTCATGCGAAGGATGCCGACGGAAAGCTCATAACGTTCACGATGAATGACTCGCGAACGCACTATGCCACGGAATACAATCTGTCCTGGCTGTTCAAGCTTACCGATTACCTGCCAGTGAAAGGGTCTCGCGTCCAATATTTTTATGATTTGTGGAGTCCGTGGTTGTTTTCGATCGAACTCGAAGGCATCTTGCCGAGCGTGCCGGGTATCGAGTATCCCCGGTGCCTGGATGGGGAACGCGCCATCCTCGAGGATTGTTCTGGGTCGTTAGGATTTGCCGAGACGCTTGAAATTCTGCGGGACTCTGAGCATCCAGCCTTCGAGTCCATTGAAGGTGACGTCGGCGATGGGTTCGACCCGGAGGCCTTCGATGCAAGGGCGGTCCGCTTCGATGACCCGGAGGATGTCCGAATCTGGACGATCGTGATGGCGCCTGTTGTGAATGACCTGATTGAAAGTCTTCCGGATTTGAAAGCAAAAGTGGATTCGGAGGGCAGGCATCCCGTTCCCATACCCGTTCGGTTCCACGACGTCCTGATACGTGAAGGTCTCCTTCCCGGAGCCAAAACTGTCTTATCCGCACCAACAGACCCGACCGGCCTGCTAACCGTATTTCTTTCAAGAACCGAAGTCGATGTCTTGGTCGACGCCATCGGCCAACGCTTGTTCGAAAAGACAGACGTCGTCATTGCTCGACAACTCAATACTATTCAATGGTACGTCGAACACATTCAGTCAGCGCTCAACGAGCCCGGGGACGATGATGACCATCCCGGTGATGAGGTTCCTGAGAATCATCTCGACAGTGAGTCCATACCACTGCCTCAGTTGCGGAACGCTTTGGGTATGGTCGAACCGGATCCGACGCGTGAGATCACACTCGCCGCCGCCACCTTCCAAATGAAAGGATTTTCCCTGCCGGCGATCGTCTGCCTCAGCAAGGATTCCGGGCAGCACAGGTTCGTAGCCACAAGAGTGCCTTTTAGCATTCAGCGTCGGACGAAAGCCGCCGAAATGGCCCGCTTCGACTTGACTCGCTTATCAAATGAGTTCGCGATGCCGCGGACCGACCTGGAATCGCGAATCCTCATGCTTAAGATTGGATATGGGATTATCGAGGGAATGGATTTCAAAGGCCTGAAAATGCTGCCATGAAGGCAATCGCGATGAAAAAATGGCCTGCCCGTTATTCGGCCGTGGATATCGAACGTACGATGCAGTTTATTCTCGACTCCCAGGCGAAGTCCGAAGTTCGCATGGAACGACTGGAACGCCGCGAAGCGAAGACGGACCGCCGCATCCGATGCGCTGGAGAAACGACTCGACAAGCGGATGGACGCCATAACCAAGCTGCTGCAGCAGGGTATGAAGATGCTGGTCCAGACGAACGCCGAATTGAAGGAATTGGCGCAATCGCAAAAAGAGCTAGCTCAAGCACAAAAAGAAACGGATCGATGTCTAAAGGCCCTTATAAATAGTCTACGTAATGGCCGCCGAGCACGCACCCGGATAACTTCGAGCAAGACCGTGGCGGAAGCTGAAACACACGGCGAAACTCGACGAACGCCCTTAAAGGGGGCCGTGAAGGTCAGAAAGAGTTGAGACAAATGAGCACACATAGCGGTCCAGCATGCACAGTTGCTCGACCAATCGCCATATCTGGAGTTTAGACATCATGGTAAGCGTCGAGACCGGAAAGCGAGCAGTCGAGATCTCAGCGCCAACTCTTCAGTTCTCGTATCCAGAGTTAA
>Ga0137427_10001435_pt1 | contig 10762 bp, 14 predicted proteins | sample EasRivERMZT700_2_FD_102309 | JGI IMG/M metagenome (GOLD analysis project Ga0137427, IMG submission 102309) | Soil microbial communities from meander-bound floodplain in the East River, Colorado, USA - East River MetaG ERMZT700_2 | ecosystem: Environmental > Terrestrial > Soil > Floodplain ...
CATTTTTCAAATCGGCCATTTCTCTTCGTCCTGCGATTCTCGAAAAGCGATCATCCTGCAGTCAAGCGCAACCCTTTCATCCTCGGGGGTGGCCCACCAGGGCCATGAGACTTTCCTATCCACAGTCGCCGGCAAAACGACAACTGAGTGGCCATCGTGATTGGTAAACACAAGGCGACTTATGGGGAGTAATCCGCTGTACAGACGTTTCCGGGCGCCTCAACGTTTTCAGTCAGTCGGAATCTCAACGTGGCTGAAACTGCCTTGCTCTGCTGCGGCCACGGCGGCAGCGATTTCCGGAAGTCTACGCTTGATAAGTTTCCACCGGGCCTTGTTGAGAACAACGATGGCGATCTTACGGCCCGTCAAATTCTGCTGGTAAAGGATGTTCCGGTCGGTCGTTACAAAGACATCGAATCCGGCTGCTTCGGCAGCGTCAAGAAGCTCGCCGTTCCCGAGAGTATCCCAGCCACGCGAACGGGCCTCTTCGACAATGTGGCCCGTCAAAGCGCCGGCTACACCTCTCGGCGTCCCGTTATCGAACAGAATTCGCATCAACGGTGGGGAGTGGGAGGTCTAGGCTTCGAGCGGCAAATTCCAGCACCGTCTTGACCTGTTCCCGGCTCACCGGAAACTGCTCGGTCACTTCGTCAATGGTCATGCCGTCCTCCAGGTTTTCAAACACAATGGCCACTGGTGTGCGCGTCCCCGTGAACACCCACGCACCGCTCACCTTGCCAGGTATGCGTTCAACGCCAGGACATTGAGACCAGTCGAGAGATGGCATTACGGAGCCTCCATACATCATCCAGTTTACGGTATCTGCGCCTGACGGTCACACCGAAGTCTTGCACCGCCGCAGATGGACAAGGATGATATTTCCGGCACGATCAAGGCGGCGGTTACGGAGGCCGTCGCCCAATGCCGAGATCTCGAAAGAAAAACAAGTCACCGAAACGCGTCGTCGTCTTGCCCGATTTGGAACAGGCGAAATCCGCTGTTCTTAACACGCTCACGTCGAAAAGCGGCCAGCGAACCTACGATCACGCCATCACTGCATTCGTCGAGTGGTACTGCTCGGAGCCTCGGTTGGCTTTCAACCGAACTGTCGTGCTGCGTTATAGGATCAGTCTGGAACAAAGACAATACGCACCCTCAACGATTAATCTGCGTCTCGTGGCGGTCCGCAGAATCGCATACGAAGCGGCGGATTCTGGATGCTTTAGAGCACAACCTCCCAGGTGAGTCCGGACGATTAGAGAATCTTCTTCTTCGCGGGTTTACTCCGCCCCTTGATCCATTCACGCAACTTCAGTGGAACAAGAGCGTCGGTGAGCGACCCATCGTGCCGGTAATCCTGTGCGAGTATTTGCGATTCGCGTGCGTGAATCAGCGTGCGTATACCCTTATCCGTTATTTTGAAAAACGTCTTCGGGTACTGCACGACGTCATCCGGGGAAGGGGGCTCGCTCCTTCGCGAGATGAGGCCACGGCTCACCAGAGTATGCATTAATGTGCCCACTCTATATTTGGCTTCCGTATCTGCCAGTTCGGTCGCTTTATCGGCCACCGCCTGATAAGTAACTTCTTCGCGTAGCAGGTAGACGGCGTTAAGCACGAGACATTCCCACGGACCGAGTTCCTCGATGGACTGGGGTTCATCCGCGGGTTGGTTTTTCATGTTCGCCGCGGCGTCCAGGAACGTCTGCAGGTTCCGTTCGCAGGCTTCATCCACTTCGTGAATGGACGGCTGTTCCAGGCTGCGCTGCAACAGAGCGGCAATCTTTTCGTCGATGGACTTCATTGTTCCCCCTTCGCGAGTTTCTTCAGACGTCGTCTCAACCGGTATAGCGTCACTGCCACTACCGCTTCCGACTTCCCGAGCTTTTGCGCGATGTCGTAATTGCTGAGGCCTTCCAGGTATCTCAGCTTGACCAGCAGTGCGGCTGCCGGTCGCAGGCTTTCGATGAAGCGGAGCATTTGCTGCTCCCGGCTATCGGTTGAGGAGTTGTCCGGTGGTGGCGATGCAGCGTACAGATCCGCGTTCGCCGTGAGTTCGACGTCTTTGCGCTTGCGGATGATCTTCAAAGCCTGATGCACGGCGGCCTGACGGAAGTATGCGGGCGGACACTCGATCAGATACAGGCGATCGTAGCGGGCCATTTGCAGAAACGTATTCTGAACGACGTCGTCCGCATCGAATGTATTGCTCGTGTAGGTGAGCCCGATTTTATAAACCAGATGAAAGTGTTTGCGGAACACTTCTTCCAGCGTCGGCCTCGGCTTAACCTCGATCGGCTGATCGACCTCTAATTTGAGGGCCGTTAATGAAGTCTCCATGAGATTTCGGTCCATTCTAGTGGGGTAATTCGGGGCAGGCACGTAAAACTGATCAACAAGTGCCTGCCCCGAACTCCAGGATCACACGGCGATCCGGCTGGCCGTGTCGCTCCAGTCCGTCAGTCCTGCGATTCCGAAAGCACGGACCTGAAACACATAGGCCGTGCCGGGCGTGAGGCCGCTGACGGCAATGCGCGAACTGGGATAGGGCGGCAGCACCACCCAGTCGCCGGGTTTACCCTCGACGTCTTTTGCCGCGTAGCGCACTTCGTACGAGCGCGCGCGGAAAAGCGGTGTGACCTGGAGCAGGATTTCGCGGCTGACGGTCCCGTTGAGCACTTTCAAAATCACGGGCTGGGCCAGCGGACCCGCCGATGTCTTCGTCATCGAGTTGGCGTGAAAGCCGCTCGATTTCAGAATGCCGAGATCCTGCTCGCTGTGGGCTTCCACCCAGTGGCCAAGCTGGCGCATCATCTTCTCAAGGTCGCCCTTGAGTTTGTTGCGCTCGACGATGGCTTTCCGGCTGCCGTCCGCCGCAGCAGACATCGCGCTGAGATACGCGTCGATGCCCGCCTTGAACGTGGGCAACGGGATGGGCGGATCCGGGAACGCCACATTGTCCTTGAGGCCGTCGTAGACCGTCATTGCGTCATGAGCGAACTCCAGGTGCGGTTTGCTGAAGTTGAGTGAAACTCTGATTCTCTGAGCCATGGAATACCTACCTTTCCTTATTCGTTGTTGTTTCGTGACGTTGCTGACGGCCGTCACTCGCATGACCCGGGAGAGGGATTTAAATAAACATTTCGGGATAAATATTTTTTGCGGCGAGAAATCTTGCTGGACGGCGACTTTTGCGCAGGCACGCGAAGTCTTGAATTAGAAAATCAAAATCCGCACGTCTGGACGCGAAGAGATCGGCACGAATAGGAAATCTTCATTTGAAAAAGCGAAATCTTGAATTAGAAAAGCAAAGTTCTGCGCGGGAACGCGAAAAGATCGTGCTGGACAAGTAATCGTCATTCAATCCATGAAGGTGGATCGCAAGAAATAGTCGCGACCTTCACGGAAGTTTGAAATGGCAACGTGGGCCCCGGCTTCCTGCAGTTGTTTCACGGAATACTGCCCAGTCGCGACGCCGACTGTTTGAAAGCCCGCATCCGTTCCTGCCTCGATGTCACGCGGTGTGTCGCCGATCACAAAGACGTCCTGGTTCCGGATGACCGCACCATGTTTCAGTTGGGCTTTTTCGGCAGCGCGACGGACAAGGCCCGTGCGGTCTTCAGAATCGGAACCGTATCCACCGAACGAAAAGAAACGATTCAGATCTCCCCGACGAAGTTTGATTCTCGCGCCAGACTCGACATTGCCGGTCGCCAAACCCAGTAGAACATCGGAGCGAGTGTTCAGTTCTTCGAGAATGTCCATGATGCCGGGAAGTATGTGGTAAGTGTCGGACGTCTCAACTTCCTCGCGCAGATATTCAACGTAAGTTTCGAGAATATTCGCAACCGTAGTGTTGTTCGGCGGTTCACTTTCAAAGCGTCTCTGGAAAATCTCCCGGATGATCGCGGGATCGGTCTTGCCATGTGGGGCAACACCTTCCATGGCTCCACTGATACTGTAAAGTTTCAGGAAAGCACGGTCCAGCGCTCGAAGCCCTGCGCCCCCCGTCAGGATGAGCGTGGCGTCCACGTCGAACAACAACAGTTTCATGCGATCAATTGTACGGTAGTTTTAAGAAGGATCTGGCGCCTTCGCGGTCCACTAAGGACGCGGCGCACCACCGTCAGGCGGGGAAATTCTGCCAACTGTTTCGACTTACACGCAGACGAATTCTTCCGTTACCTGCAATACTTCGTGCGCCTCTTCCATAGACATTTCAAGCTCGAAGCCGCAAGCAGGTTCCAGGCAAATCAACCCACATGAAAGAACCGAGTAAGCCATTTCGTTTTCAGTTCCACATCTTGGACAGACCATAATGCACCTCCAACCTACTTTTGAACGAGCATTTAGACTGCCAAACCTGTGAAAAGGAAATCCGACAAAATAATCGGTTGGTCGGCCGAGCTAAATCTGATTTATGCTTTCCCATTTGATTGGAAAGGCTGGATGTGTCTGACACCTCAAAAATAACGCTGGAAAGCCTACGGGCCTACTCGGATCGCACCAATACGCTGGTCACCGCAGATGCCCCGCTGTTTGGAAGCGTGATGCTTTTGCATGGACGGGTGCTCAACAAAGGATCCGCTGTAGAACCCGAAAAGATCGGTCACGCTACAGGATTTCCACCTCCAGAACAAATTGTGGCAGAGGCAGCACGGTTCTGGATTCTCCTGGACAATGGAGTTCGCGAACGGAAAAGTCGCGAGGAAATGGTCAAGTTGCTCGAAGAAGTTTAAGCACGTACGGGTATGGTTGACGAACCTCGTGCGTTTACTCGTAGCGAACGGTTCAAAGCCGGACTGATCGGCTGGATCGGCTTCTTCATCATCAATATCATCGGCCGTACGATGCGCTGGCAATCGGTCGGGGACTCCCACATCGACGACATTCTGAAGTCCGGAAATCGCGCGATTTTTACCTTTTGGCACGGACGAATTTTTCCAGCAACCTATTACTGGCGTAATCGCGGAATTGTGGTTATGACCAGTATGAATCTTGACGGCGAAGCGATCGCTCAATGCATCCAGCGCTTCGGTTATGGCGCCGCCCGCGGGTCGAGTTCACGCGGCGGACTTCGTGCCCTTGCAGAAATGGCTCAGCGGATTCGACAAGGTCTGGACGCCGCCTTTACCATCGACGGACCTCGAGGTCCACGCTACGTGGCAAAGCAGGGGCCCGTCCTGCTGGCACGGAAGACCGGAGCGGCCGTTTTTTGCTTCCACATCTCCTTAAAGCGTAAACTTCAGTTGAACAGTTGGGACCATTTTCAAATCCCGTTGCCGTTTACCCCGGCAGTCGTCTTGAAGGCGCCACCAATCTGGGTTCCTCCTACAGCTTCCGAGGATGAGGTCCGCGCCTTTCACCAGCAAATGCAACAAACTCTTGACGATCTGCGTCAAAAAGGTGACTCCTGGTGGGCTTGATATACTGTTGTATACTTACATGACTAAGTTTGTAGAGTAGGCAAAAATCATGAGTACTACGTTCAAAGACATACTTTCACAGGTAAAGAGGGAAATTCGAGAAGCGACGGTCTTCGAAGTCGACGCCGCTACCAAGAGTCAATCGAACTCTATTCTTCTGGATGTGCGTGAGAAGGAAGAGTGGGATGAAGGGCATCTGCCCGGAGCCGTGTTTCTGCCTCGAGGGTTCCTCGAAGTTCGGGTCGAGAAGGCCGTGCCGGATAAGAACTCGCCAGTGATCGTCTATTGCGCCGGGGGCGTGCGATCGGCACTTGCCGCTAAAAGCCTCCAGCAACTGGGTTATTCCGACGTTGTGTCGATGGCGGGTGGATACGGTGAATGGAAAAATAATGGTCTGCCTTTCGTCGTTCCCGAGAAAATGACCAAGAGTCGATTGGCTCGCTACAGTCGACATTTGAAAATCCCGGAGGTCGGCGAACAGGGCCAGTTAAAACTGCTTCAAAGCAAGGTTCTGTTAATAGGTGCTGGTGGACTGGGCTCACCCGCGGGCGTTTACCTGGCCGCTTCCGGCGTCGGAACTCTCGGATTGGTGGATAGCGATATCGTCGACGAATCCAATCTCCAGCGACAAATCCTGCACTGGAGTTCGTCCGTCGGCATGCCCAAGGTGGATTCAGCACGGCGCACACTGTTTGAAGTGAATCCGGACGTCAAGGTGCGTTCATATCAGGTACGCCTGGACGCGTCAAATGTGTTGGATATCATGGAGGACTACGACGTCGTGGTGAGTGGTTCCGACAATTTCGCCACCGCCTACCTCGTCAACGATGCGGCCGTGATGCTTCGCAAACCCGTAGCCTATGGCAGCATTTTCCGCTTTGACGGACAGGCCTCGACCTTTGTACCTTACCAAAGCCCGTGTTTCCGATGTCTGTATCCGCAAGCAACTCCGCCAGAACTGGCGCCGAGTTGCGATGAAGCGGGAGTGCTGGGAGTCTTGCCGGGGATCATTGGATTGATCCAGGCAACCGAAACAATCAAGGTTTTACTGAACATCGGCGATCCGCTCGTCGGGCGCCTCCTGCTGTACGACGCGCTTGGAATGACTTTCCGATCTTTCAAAGTGCGGCGTGACCCCAATTGCACCGCGTGCGGTGCGAATGCCCATATCGACCTGGAGGCGATACCGGAGTTCGTGTGCGCCACCAACGTTCGATAAGCATTGAAAACTGACACTATCCACGTCGGCGACTTCATTTACTGCCGATCCAAGTACTATCGAGACCAGCTTCAGCTCCCGCAAGAGTTGGGGCTGGTCATCGAAATCAAACGCAGCAACTTCAAGGTCCTTTACGCCAACGACAAGCGTTGCTGGCTCCCTCGAGAAACAATCGCTCGAATCCGTCCTGAAATGGACTACTCCACTTTCCTTCAGAAGCTGTTTTACCTCATCAAGAAAGTCCATGCGCATGAATGCGAAGTCTTCTCTGAAGAGGGAATGCATCGCCTTTCGTTGAAGATCGACAAGATTGATCACGAAACGGTGGACGACATCCGAAAGTTCCTCGGAACCTCATTCATTTCCCTGGCGGTGGTCCCCGAAGGTATGGCTTTCATGCAAACCGAAATCCGATTCAAGACGTAGCGGCGGTCGGTAGTGGTCTAGGGCATTTACATACCTGACTCAAAAAGTGAGGGAATTGGAGATTGGACGAATCCAGCAATGCAGATTCGTCCAATCTCCAATTCCCCCACTTTTTGAGTCAGGTATTTCAGCAGTCTCCGTTGCACTTGAGTCATCTCGAGTAGTAAAAGAGATTCAAGATGAATGTCGCACCGTCCATGGACCGGCCACGACAGCGGGCGCGTCCCCGCTTGTTCGTGTATTTGTCACTCGCCCGTGCGTCGTTCCTGCCAACCGTGTGGACGAACGGCCTGGCTGGCCTGACCCTCGGCGGAGGATATTCCGATAGCGACCCGGTTTCACTTCTGTTGGCACTTTCATTGATGTACACGGCTGGAATGTTCTTGAATGCCGCCTTCGATGCGGACTATGACCGGCAAATACATCCTGAACGGCCGATTCCACGGGGTGAAATCGATGCAGGGTCCGTCTACCTTGCAGGTTTTGGCCTGTTGGCGGCAGGCATTGTCATCGTGGGTTGGAAAACGGGCTGGTCTATCGAACCTCTGACTTGGACGTCGCTGCTTGCGGGGTTAATTGTTTATTTCAACTACCGTCATCGATCAGATCGACTGAGTCCTCTGGCGTTGGCCTTGTGTCGCGTCATGATCTACTTCGCGGCGGCGGCTACGGTCGATAGCGCCTTCAATAGCGAGATGATGATTGGAGCGCTAATGCTTGCCGGATACTGGATCGGGTTAACGTATCTGCCAAAGCAGGGGGATTTCAACAACCTCCGGAATTTGTGGCCGATCGCATTAATCAGTTTGCCGCTCATTCATTTCTTCCGCGGGGCTCACCTGGTTTTCGTTGTGTTGTACGTCGGTTGGGTCATCTATGCGTTGTCTTTCCTCATCGAAACCCCGCGCAATGGTCAAGCCGCAACGACCAGTCTGATCGCCGGTATTTCCCTGCTGGATGCCCTGACCATCTCGACGTTCACAGGTCACATGACTCTTGCCGTGACAGCATTGGTTTGTTTTTTGCTGACGCTTACCTTCGAGCGAATCAGTTCCGGATTCTATCGAAAAGCGTCAGACGTCATATCGACGAGTCGCGACCTGTCAAGCTGAGCTAGACTGCCGGAACCGACGAGGAACATCGCTGTTCGTATTTCAGAAATCAGCCGCTGCCCTACTGCCAGGACGGCATCCGATGATTCCACTGCGCCAAGGAGGAAGGGACGTGCGACCGCCGCATGACTTGCTCCCAGGGCAAGCGCCTTGACGATCTGTATGCCGTCGCGGACACCGCCGCTTGCAACGATTTGCGTGTTCCCGAGTCTTGAGCGATCGAGGTTTCTAAGAATCCAACTGGTCGGCAGGCCGAAGTCCTTGAAGAGATCGCCCAGCGGATTTCCGCTGATCTTGCCCTCAACGCTTGCCCAGCTGGTGCCATCACTTCCGGAGATGTCCACGTAGGCGATTCCGATGTCGGCGAGTTGATAGATCAGTTGAGGAGCGATTCCGCCACCACATTCCTTCACAAAGATCGGCAGCGGACACTGGCGGACAAGTTCTTCCAGGCGTTTCGTCAGCCCCTTGAAATTTGTGTCGCCACCGGATTGAATCACTTCCTGAAGTGCGTTGAGGTGAAGGGCAAAAACCGACGGCCGCACGATGTCGATGATCCGCTGCATGTCGTCATAAGTAAGGCCGTAGTTGAAACTGACGAGCCCGAGATTCGCGATCACCTGCAAATTCGGACAGATGTCGCGAACTCTGTAACTCGCCTCGGCTTCCTTATGGCGAAGCAGGACCTTCATCGAACCGAGACCCAGAGGTACGTTCAGCTCGTTCGCGGCAATGGCGAGATTTCGATTGATCGTCTGAAACTCTTCGCCCACGCCGCCGGTCATGGAAGAAATGATCAGGGGAGCTGAAACGGTGTGTCCGGCGAATTGGGTCTCCGTAGAAACTTCTTCAAGCGCGATTTCAGGTAAGGCGTTGTAGATGAGTTTCAAAGAAGCAAAACTGTCTCGCTGCAAATCGACAGAATCATCCAGGCAGGCCTGAATGTGTTCCAGTTTTCGCTTATTCAGCGGGCTGCCTTCTGCCATTTCGCCAATTATTTCTCGAAGACGGCGATGTTGTAAAAGCGGGCAAGTTTTTCCATAGCGGGTACGGCCTTACGAACGGTGAGGCTGTTGAGGACAAGACTGCCATAGAAGGCGGGAAGGCTGGGTCGCGCTGCCTGACAACTCTGACACAATGGATAGGCGCTCATATCTCCAGTAATATGGGCCTCTCGTAGCTTCACCATGCCGTCGGAATTCCAGACTTCCATCAACGTCTGTTTCTTGAGATCGCCGACGGGAGGCTCGTCGTACATGTAGCAGCACGGATATGCAAGCCCGTCATATCGAATGTAAAGCGGGCCGCGCCACAACAGATGACATGGATTGCGACGTTGCCCATTCAAATGACTTTGAGGGCTGGCCGATCCATCGATTTGGATTTCATCGCGCTTGAAACGCACCTCATCGACGCCTGGGATCGACCATAGCTTGCGGTAGGCCTCGATTTCTGGAATGTTCTCTTTCAAAAGCACCATTTGCAGAACCACATACACCGCTGACTTGCGATCCAGCTTCTTGTCAAGAAAGGCCAGAATATTCGAACGCGTCTTTTCGAAGGTGGCTCCGATTCGGTATTTCTCGTATGTCTCTTTCGTAGCGCCATCAAAGGCGAGAATCAAATAGTCCAGTCCGCTGTCGAGAAGCATATCCGACCGTTTATCGTCCATTAGTGTCGCGTTCGTGGACATGCCGGCGCGGATACCGGCGTCGCGTGTGATCCGAATCATCTCGAAAATGTTGGGATGAATCATCGGCTCGCCGATGCCATACGGCCAAATAAACTCGACGTAGTCACGGCAGTCCCGAACGACCTTGCGGAAGAGTTCCAGGTCCATGTTCTCGTTGTCGAAGGTATAGATATGACGCGGGCACATCGGGCAGTACAGATTGCATTTCGCGGTGCTCTCCAGAGTGATCTCAATCGGGCCACCGCTGAGCACTGTCTTGTGCCGAAAGTAGCTCGCCGCAATACTCAGGCGGTTCCGCATCTTTGCCGCACTCATTCTTTCGATCCTTCGCAGATAAAGCCGAGTGTGTAGGACCTATCGTGGTCAATACCATCTAGATAATAGCAGCAGAGCGGCAGAATCAAGCCAAACACCGGCGCCAGCACGGGAAACAGGATCCAACGCCACCCTTGTTGTGCAAAGCTGAGAACTCCAATCAGACGACGGCCCAATTGCCAGAAGAAACCTCCAATGGGCTCCACTCGTTTGACCCGCAGGCCGGCACTCTCCATTAAGAAGCGAATGCCGCTCGAAGTAAAACGAAAGAAATCATGAGGCTTTTGATGTTCTTCCCACATATGGGGAACGACGAGATGTATCGTGCCGCCATTCTTGAGGACTCGTTTGAACTCGCCGATGACGCATGCCGGCTGCCGCGTATGTTCGAGGACGACTATGGACAGCAGCCGCTCAAATGCGCCGTCACCGAAGGGTAGTTCTTCCAATCGACCAACGACGTCAATTTTCGAATAGTCCCAGGCTGGATCCCCTTGAGCGAAGTCGATACCAACATACGCGGCGTGGCGAAACATCGACTTGAACCGGCATTCTCCGGCGCCGGCATCGA
>Ga0137427_10001436_pt1 | contig 10759 bp, 8 predicted proteins | sample EasRivERMZT700_2_FD_102309 | JGI IMG/M metagenome (GOLD analysis project Ga0137427, IMG submission 102309) | Soil microbial communities from meander-bound floodplain in the East River, Colorado, USA - East River MetaG ERMZT700_2 | ecosystem: Environmental > Terrestrial > Soil > Floodplain ...
AGCCGGTCACGATCCAGGCGGCCGACGCGATGCGCCGCATCGTCGAGAAGCTCGAGGGCACCCACCGGCTGCTGCTGCACGGCCGCGTCAACCCGAACCAGCCGGGCGACCTCGCGACCATGGACGAGCTGAAGGAGAAGTGGGGCGTGAGCGCGTGGAAGACCTACACCCAGTACGGCCCCGGCGGCCGCGGCTACTTCCTCTCCGACGACGTCGGCATGCGCTTCATCGAGAAGGCCCGCGCCCTGGGGGTGAAGAACATCTGCGTGCACAAGGGGCTGCCGTTCGGAAGCCAGTCCTACGCCCACAGCCAGTGCAGCGACATCGGGGTCGTCGCGAAGCGCTTTCCCGACGTGAACTTCCTCGTCTACCACTCGGGCTTCGTGAGCACCGTGGCCGAGCAGGCGTACGACGAGAGCGGCAGGCGCGACGGGATCGACACGCTGATCACGTCGCTGCGGAAAAACAACGTCGTGCCCGGCTCCAATGTGTATGCGGAGCTCGGCAGCACCTGGCGGTTTCTGATGCGCGAGCCCGGGCAGGCGGCGCACGCGCTGGGCAAGCTGATCCGCTATTGCGGAGAGAACAACGTGCTGTGGGGCACCGACTCGATCTGGTACGGCTCGCCGCAGGACCAGATCCAGGCCTTCAGGACCTTCCAGATCTCCGGCGAGCTCAGGGAGCGCTTCGGCTATGCGGAAATCACCCCGGACCTGCGCGCCAGGATCTTCGGCCGCAACGCGGCGAAGGTCTACGGCCTGAGCCCTACCGAAATCCGCAGGTACACGAGGACGGACAAGCTGTTTCAGGAAAAGCGGGCCTATCTCGAGCATCCGGAGCCGCACTTCCTGACCTACGGGCCGAAGACGCGGCGCGAATTCCTCGAGGTCTTCAACCCGGGCGGCTAGCCGGGGCGGCCGGCCCATCGGGGTCGGACCCCGATTTAGTAGAATCGTCCGGACATGCTCTACGACCTCCTGCTGCGCGGCGGCCGGGTCATCGACCCGGCCCAGAGCCTCGACGGCGCCTACGATGTCGCGGTAAGGGAAGGCCGCATCGCGGCGGTGCTGCCGTCGATCGCGCCCTCGAGCGCGAGGGAAACCGTGGACGTGTCCGGCAAGCTCGTGCTGCCGGGGCTCATCGACACGCACGCGCACGTCTTCCAGTACGTCACCGGCCGCTTCGGCCTCGAGGCGGACCTGTGCGGCGTGCGCTCCGGGGTCACGACGCTGGTCGACCAGGGCGGGCCCTCCTGCATGACGCTGCCGGCGTTCCGCGAGTTCGTGGTCAACGCGAAGAAAAGCCGCGTGGTCGCGTTCCTGTCGGCGTATCTCGTCGGCGGCATGGAAGGGCATTACTACCCCTCGCTCTACAAGCCCGACTGCGTCGACGTCGACGCGACGGTGAAGGCGGCGAACGAGAACCGCGACATCGTCAAGGGCTTCAAGGCGCACGCCGAGCTCGGCGGCTTCGCGCGCTGGGGCATCGAGGTGATGAAGCTCGCGGCCGAGATCGGCAGGCAGGCGAAGCTGCCCGTCTACATCCACTTCGGCCAGCTGTGGGGCCTGCCCGACCCGGGCGAAGCGGGAGCAAATGCGGCAGTTGACCCGGACACTATCCTCGAGCAGGTCATCCCGCTGCTCAAGCCCGGCGACATCCTCGCCCACCCGTTCACCCGCCACCCGGGCGGCTTCGTGAACCGCGAAGGCAGGGTGCACCCGGTGGTGAAGGAGGCGCTCGCGCGCGGGCTCAAGGTCGACGTCGGCCACGGCTCGCACTTCAGCTTCCGCATGGCGCGCATCGCGCTCGACGCCGGCATCGTCCCCGACACGCTCGGCGCCGACATGCACGGCTACAACACCCGTGTTCCCGTGCCCTCATTTTCCCTGGCGGGAACGCCAAGCGAGCATCGGGACAAGGAGCACATGTTCTTCGGCCAGACGCGCTTCTCGCTCGTCTCGGCGATGAGCTCGATGCTCGCGCTCGGCGTGCCGCTCGAGGCGGTCGTGCCGATGGTCACCACCAACCCGGCGAGCATGCTCGGCATGCAGGGCGAGGTCGGCAACCTCAAGCCCGGCGCCGCCGCCGACGTGAGCGTGCTGCACGACGAGCGCGGCCGCTGGTCGCTGCGCGACAACGAAGGCAGCACCGTGCGCGCCGAGCGCATGCTGCGCCCGCACTTCTGCCTGCGCGACGGCCTGCGCCACGACGCGGACGCCTCGATCCTGCCGCCGCTCGCGGCAGCAGCGTGACGACCAAGGGCGTCGGGGCGCGGCTTGCGCGCAAGGAAGACCGGCGCTTCCTGCTCGGCGAAGGCGAGTACGTTGCCAACATCCGGCTTCCGGGGATGCTCGAAGTTGCGTTTCTCCGCTCGCCCGTCGCGCATGCGAGGTTGAGAAGCGTTGGCAAGCCCGATGCGTCCCCGGGTCGGGTCTTTACGGCCGAGGACCTCGAAGGCGTAAATCCGATCCGCGCCGTGTCCGGCCTGAAGGGTTTCAAGCCTTCGGAGCAGCCGATCCTCGCGCGCGGCAAGGTGCGCCAGGTGGGCGAGCTGGTGGCGATGTGCGTCGCGCCTACGCGGGCCGAAGCAGAGGATCTGGTGGATGAAGTGGAACTTTCCTTCGAAGAGCTTCCGCCCGTCGTCGACATGCTGGAAGCGAGGCTGAAGCCGCCGGCGCTGGTGCACGAGGAATGGGGCGACAACGTGTTCCTCGAATCGCTGGTCGACGATGACCTTTCAACCGTAAGGCGCGAGGCGGCCGTTACGGTAAGACGGACGATCCGCACCGCGCGCCAGCACATGTCGCCGCTCGAAGGCCGCGGCGTGGTGTGCGAGTGGAACCGGCGCCTCGGGCAGCTCGTCATGTACAGCGCGGCGCAGATGCCGCACGTCAACCGCGCCGGCCTCGCCGAGTGCCTGGGGATCGACCAGGGCGCGGTCCGGGTCATCGCGCCCGACGTCGGCGGCGGCTTCGGCTACAAGGGGATCCTGCTGCCCGAGGAAGTGGCGCTCGCGTGGCTGTGCCGGCGCCTGGGCCGCCCGGTGCGCTGGATCGAGGACCGGCGCGAGCAGCTCTCGGCGAGCGCCAACTGCCGCGAGCACCACTACGATCTCACGCTGTACGCCGACGCGAAGGGCGGGATCCTCGGCATCGACTGCGAGGCCACGGTCGACTCGGGCGCGTATTCCTCGTACCCGTTCTCGGCCTGCCTCGAGGCGGCGCAGGTGAGCTCGATCCTGCCCGGCCCGTACAAGATGCAGCGCTACCGCTGCCGCACCTGGTCGGTGGCGACCAACAAGGCGCCGATCCTGCCGTACCGCGGCGTCGCGCGCACCGGCGTGTGCTTCGCCCTCGAGCTCGCGATCGACGCCGCGGCGCGCGAGCTGAAGATGGAGCCGCACGAGATGCGCCTGGCGAACCTGGTGCAGCCCGGCGAGATGCCGTTCGACAACATCACGAAGAAGCATTTCGACAGCGGCGACTATCCCGAGGCGGTGCGGCGCGCGGCACGTCTCATCGACGTTTCAAATATAAGAAATAGACAAAGGGAAGGAGAGGCAGACGGGCGGCGCATCGGCGTGGGCTTCGCGATCTACTGCGAGCAGGCCGCGCACGGCACCTCGGTGTACCACGGCTGGGGCATCCCGATGGTGCCGGGGCACGAGCAGTGCGCCGCGCGCCTCACCCCCGACGGCGTGCTCGAGCTTCGCATCGGCGCGCACTCGCACGGCCAGGGCATGGAGACCACGCTCGCCCAGGTTGCCAACACGATCCTGGGGATCGACCCCGACCACGTCCGCTTGATCCATGGCGATACGGCATTGACGCCCTACTCCACGGGCACCTGGGGCTCGCGCAGCATGGTGATGTCCGGCGGCGCCGTCGCCGCTGCCTGCGAGACGATCGGCGCGCGGGTCAAGGCTATTGCCTCCAAGCTCCTCGAGGTTGCGATCTCGGATTTGACGCTGGAAAACGGCTTTGTGCGCGTGGAGGGGACCGACCGCAGGCTCAGCCTCTCGGAAGTTGCGCACGTGTGGTACAGAAAGCCGCAGCTTCTGCCCGCGGACATCGACCCGGCGGGCCTCGAAGCGACCGCCGGCTACAAGGCGAAGGTCGACACCGGCACCTTCAGCTACGCCTGCCACGCCGCAGCCGTCGCGGTCGACCCCGAGACCGGCCAGGTCGAGATCCTCGATTACGTGATCGTCGAGGACGGCGGCACGCTGGTGAACCCGATGATCGCCGAGGGCCAGGTGCTCGGCGGCGCGGCGCAGGGCGTGGGCACGGCGCTGTACGAGGAGATGCCGTTCGACGCGCAGGGCCAGCCGCTCGCCACCACGCTCGCCGACTACCTCCTGCCGAGCGCCGCCGAGGTGCCCGCGATGCGCATCGAGCACCTCGAGACGCCCTCGCCCTATACGCGCTTCGGGCAGAAGGGCATCGGCGAGGGCGGCGCCATCGCCCCGCCGGCGGCGATCGCCAACGCGGTGAACGATGCGCTCGCGCCGCTCGGGGTCGAGATCACCGCGTCGCCGCTCACCCCGCGGCGCATCGTCGAGGCGATCCTGGCGAAGAAATGAAAGCGCCCTCTTTCGACTTCGCCCGCCCGAAGGATTTGCAGGAGGCCTTGAAACTCGTCGCGGAAGGCGGGCGTCCCGCGGCCGGCACGCAGTCGCTCGGGCCGATGCTGAACCTGCGCATCGCGCATCCGAGGCTTCTCGTGGACATCCGCGGCATAGAAGAATTGAACTCCACAAGCGAGAACGCCGATTCCGTTGTCCTTGGGGCTTGCGTAACCCATGCGCAAATCGAGGACCGCCGCGTGCCCGATCCGACCGGCGGCCTGATGGCGTCGGTCGCGGCGAATATTGCCTATCGCGCGGTGCGCAACCGCGGCACCCTCGGCGGCAGCCTCGCGCATGCCGACCCCGCGGCCGACTGGCCGGCGATCATGGCTCTCCTGGGTGCGGTCGCGATCATCGCGGGGCCGAACGGGGCGCGCGCAGTTCCGGTCGAATCGTTCATGACCGGAATCTTCAGCACCGCGCTCGCGCCCGACGAGCTGCTGGTCGCGGTGCGCATCCCGAAGCGCTCGCCGCGCGCGCGCTACGGCTACTGGAAGTTCTGCCGCAAGGCCGGCGAATTCGCGCAGGCCATCGGCGCGGCGCTGCACGACCCGGAGCGCGACGAGCTGCGCGCCGTGATGGGCGCCCTGCAGGGCCCGCCGTATCTGCTGCCGGACGCGGAGCTCAACGACGCCGCGCTCGCCGCGGCAGGCGCCGATGCCTACTCGCGCCACCTTCATGTCGTCGCGCTCAAGCGCGCCGTCGCCCAGATCACCGAATAGGGGTCCCGCCATGATTCGTCTGCTCCCGTTTCTCCTTCTGTTGATTGCATCGGCTGGCAATTCGCAGCCATGGCCGCAGAAGCCGGTGCGCATCATCGTGCCCTTCGCCCCCGGCGGCGCCTCCGATCTCATGCCGCGCCTCGTCGGCGAGAAGCTGAGCGCCATATGGAGCCAGCCGGTGGTGATCGAGAACCGCCCCGGCGCGGCCGGCAACATCGGCATGGAGGCCGGCGCAAAGTCGCCGCCCGACGGCTACACGCTGCTCTCGGCGCCCAACGGCAACCTGGTGGTCAACCCGCACATGTATTCGAAGCTCGCGTACGACGTGTTCAAGGATTTCGCGCCGGTCACCCGCATCGCCGCGGTGCACAACGTGCTCGTGGTGCATCCCGACGTGCCCGCGGCGAGCATGAAGGAGCTCGTGGCGCTGGCGCGCGCGAAGCCCGGCACGCTCCACTTCGCCTCGCCCGGCAACGGCAGCCAGGCGCACGTCGGGGTCGAGCTCCTCAAGCTGCGGCTGGGCCTCGACCTCGTGCACGTGCCCTACCAGGGCGTCGGCCCGGCGATGAAGGACCTGCTCGGCGGCCGCATCAGCCTGATGCTCGCGCAGGTGCCTTCGGCGCTGCCGCACATGAAGGCCGGAAAGCTGCGCTCTCTCGGTGTGGCGAGCAGCGCGCCGCTTGCCACGCTGCCCGACGTACCCACCATCGCCGAGGCCGCGCAGCTACCCGGATTCGAGGCGGTGTCGTGGTATGCGCTCATGGCGCCCGCAGGAGTTTCAAGAGAAATCATCACCAAGGCCTACGCCGATCTTGCCAAAGTCCTGCAGCTGCCCGAGGTGCGCGAGCGGCTCGCCGGCATGGGCGCCGAGCCCTCGGGCGAGTCGCCGGACGCGCTCGCCGCGCGCATCAAGGCGGAGTTCGACCGCTGGGGCGAAGTGGTGCGCAAGGCGAACATCAGGGCCGACTGATCCCGCATGAGCCTGGTGGCGAACGCGCGCATGTATTCGGTGACGCCGGCCGCGGCCGAGGCCTGGCGCGCGCTGATCGGCTGGGTGACAAGAGAGGCGGGCCTCCCCGTGGAGCTCGTCGAGCACGCGCCGCCGAAGCTCCTTTCCGATCTCTGGGCGCGCGGCGACCTCGGGGTGGTGCAGATGTGCGGCTTGCCCGCATCACTGCGTAAGCCCTCTCCCACGGTTCTCGCTGCGCCGCAGCCGAGCCTGCCGCGCTACCAGGGGCAGGCGATCTACATGAGCGACATCGCGGTGAAGGCCGACTCGCCTCACCGAACGCTCGAGGACACCTTCGGCGGCGTCGCCGGCTACACGCTGAAGGATTCGCAGTCTGGCTACTTCGCGTTCCGCACGCTGCTGCTCACCCGGTACCCGGGCGCAAGATACCGCAGCATCGTCGGCGGCCTGCTCAATCCGCGCGGCGTCATCAGGGCGCTTGCGACCGGAGCAATCGACGTGGGTCCGCTCGACGGCTACGTGTACGACCTCATGCGCGCGGGCGACCCCGAGCTCGCCTCCCAGGTGCGCTCGATCGCGACGACCGACCCGACCCCGATGCCGCCGCTCGTCGCCACCGCTTCTTTATCCGGTGAGGAAGTGAGAAGCCTGCGCAGCGCTTTCCTCGAAGTTCACGAGGAAGAATCGCTCGACAAGGCGCGCGCGACGCTGCTGGTGGAGCGCTTCGTGGTCCCCGAGCTCTCGGTCTACGACGAGACCAGGCGCCGCGCCGAGCGCGTGGAGCAGGCTGAACAATGGCCCTGAGGCGCGTGCGCCTGACGGTCAACGGGCAGCCGGTCGACGAGCTGGTCGAGCCGCGCACGCACCTCGCCGACTTCCTGCGCGAGAGCGGCGGCCTTACCGGCACCAACCTCGGCTGCGAGCACGGCGTGTGCGGCGCGTGCACGCTCGAGATCGACGGCGCGCCGGCGCGCTCCTGCATCACCTTCGCCGTGGCCTGCGAAGGCGCCTCGGTGCGCACGATCGAGGGGTTCGCCGGGGATCCGGTGATGGCCGAGCTGCGCGCCGCCTTCAGCGCCGAGCACGCGCTGCAGTGCGGCTACTGCACCCCGGGGATGCTGGTCACCGCGCGCGACATCGTCATGCGCCTGCCGCAGGCCGATGAAGCGCGCATCCGGAGGGAGCTATCCGGCAACCTCTGTCGCTGCACCGGCTACCAGGGCATCGTGCGCGCCGTCCAGCGCGTGCTCGCCGCCCACGGAGGCTCGGGTTTGTCGAATCAGGCTTGAGATACGAGCTGCGCAGCCACGGGACCCCAGGGAGGGAGGCCACGTCTTCGTGGCGAAAGCTCTTCGCAAGGAGTGGCGGGATCGTCATGATTAGCGATGACTTTTATGACATGGGGATTGCGTTCACCGCGATTCCGGTCGTCTTCGCATTGCGCCTCGCTGGCGCACAGGACTAGCAGCCGGATAACCCCGCTATCTCGCCATCGCCTCCATCAAGTCGATCACGCGATCGATCTGCCGATTGATATAGGTCATCATTAGCAAAGCGGCGTTGCGCATCGGGCACCTCTCGAGCGGATGCCTCGATGCTAGAACCAGCCGCTTTTGACTGTCTGCGGCACGGTTGGTCCGTTTGCATACTTTGACCGGGAGAAAATCGGGGTCAGACCCGGGCTACCCTCTCGCGATCGATTCCATCCAGTCGATCAGGCGATCGATTTTCCGGTTGATATAAGTCACAAGAAGAGCGACATTGGGCATCGGGCACCTCGCAGGTGATCGATGCTAGGAGCGGCGCGTTATAGAACCCGTGTTGTGCAGTTGGTCCGCTGTGCTCACTTCGGGTCCTTCACGCAGGAACAAATTCACCGCCGCCGGCGATCCCGCTTGCTAGTGTCCATGCAAATGAAGACGACCTACGATCCTCCTCCGCCGCCCCCCGGCTTGCTCGGCCGCCTCGTCGAGAGCGCCGCCGCGACCGTGGTGCGGGTTCTCGCGGTCCTCCTGCCCCGCTGGCGATAAGCTGGCGGTACGATGTCCCCCCGGGGGGCATCCATGGCGCTGACCGAGGGACGCGTGGGCACGGCAATCGATCGCTTTCAGGCATCGCTCAAGCGCGCGAAGGCGGTCAACCTCGACGCCGCCCTCAGGCCGGTCACGATCGAGGAGGCGCGAGAAGCGACCCCCGGGCAGGTGCAGACGCGCCGGCTCGCCATCCAGCGCGAGGTCGCCGACCCGCTCGCCGCCCGGGTGCGCCTCGAGCGCATCCTCGAGGGCAACGACCTTGCCGACATCTCCTACCTCGAGGAGGGGCTCATCGTGTCGCGCGCGGTGTGCCGGATCGTCATCCGCCGCAACGGCAGCCTGCTCGGCTACGGCACGGGGTTCCTGATCGCCCCCGGCGTGCTCATCACCAACCAGCATGTCTTCGAGGACGCATCGTGCGTGCGCGAGAGCATCGCCCAGTTCCGCTACGAGCGCGACGTGCGGGGAAGCGAGCTGCCCTCCGTGGACTTCGCCTTGCGCATCGCGCCCGCTCCGATCATCTCGCAGCCGCTCGATTTCGCCATCGTCCAGGTCGAAGCGCGCTCCGCGCGCGGCGAGCCGCTGGACCAGTTCGGCTGGCTGCGGCTCCACCCGGAGCCGGGCAAGGCGTTCGTGGGCGAGTACCTCACCATCGTCCAGCACCCCAAGGGCGAGCGTAAGCAGATCTGCGTGCGGGAGAACAAGCTGCTCAAGTACTCCGAGGGCGGCCCCTACGTCTGGTACCAGACCGACACGATTTCGGGCTCCTCGGGCTCGCCGGTGTTCAACAACTCCTGGGACGTGGTTGCGCTGCACCACAGCTCGGTGCCCGAAACGCGGCGCGTCGACGGCAAGGACCGCTGGCTCACCCGGGACGGCACGCTCTGGACCCCAGAAATGGGCGACGACGAGGTTGCCTGGAAGGCGAACGAAGGCATCCGCGTGAGCCGGATCGTCCAGCATCTGTCGGCCGAGCACGCCGCCCACCCGCTCGCGCGCGCGGTGCTGACCGCGACCGATGCGCGCTCGTCGCGGGGCGGCGGCGCAGAGACCCGCGTCGACCCGAACCAGATCCAGGTCCGGACCGACGCCAGCGGCAACATGCGCGTGCTCATACCGGTGGACATCGGCATCAAGGTCGGCACGCAGGAACAAGCGCTCAGCGGCGTCTCCATTTCGCCGCCGGCGGCGCCGGATGCGGGTCCAGCGCTGCAGGCGGCGGTCGCGGTCGAGAAGGTGGTCGTCGACCAGGCGAGCTACCCCAAGCGAAAAGGCTACGACCGGAAGTTTCTCGGCGCTTCGGTTGCCCTCCCCCGGGTCGTGAACCAGAAGCTCGGCAAGGTGCTGGTGCTGCCGGGAAACAGACACGAGCTCAAATACTGGACCTACAGCGTCGTGCTGAACCGCGACCGCGGGCTGGCCTGCTTCTCCGCCGCCAACGTGGACGCCGCGAAGTTCAGCGGCAATCGCGACGCGGAAGGCGACACCTGGTACCGCGACACGCGGGTCGACGCCGTGGATGCCGCGGCGCAGATCGGCCCGGAGTTCTACAAGAAGCAGAAGACGTTCGAGGCCGACCGGACCGGGAACCCGTTCGACCAGGGCCATCTCACGCGCCGCAGGGACCTGCAATGGGGCGCCGAAGCGGAAGAAGCCAAGCGAAACGGCGACGACTCGTATCACTACACCAACTGCGCCCCGCAGCACTGGCAGTTCAACCAGAACAGCCGGGCGAGCGGCATCTGGTTCCGGCTGGAGGACGCCGCCCTCGAATCGCTCGCCGGCGGCGCCACGCGGCTCTGCGTGATCAACGGGCCGATCTTCGACGCACCGCGCTGCAAGGCGGCAACCGACGGACAGCTGCACCTCGACCTCACGGGCAAGCGCGTGCCCGACGGCACGTTCGGCGGGGTAAAGATCCCGAAGCAATTCTTCAAGGTCATCGCCTACATGTCGGGACAGGAGCTGCGCGCCAGGGCGTTCGTGGTCACGCAGGAGGATCTTCTCGCGACAGTCGACCGCTACTACCCGGCGGAGCTCGCCCCGGAGGCCCTGAGCGAGCTCGAGGTGCGGCTCTACCAGGTACGCATCGCCGACCTCCAGCGGCTCACCGGACTCAGCTTCGGCACCCTCGCCAAGCACGACACGAAGAGCGCCCAGGAGTCGCTTGCGGTCCAGGAAGGCCTGCCCATCACCGACGAGGCCGAGCTGCGGTTCTAACCCTTATTGGGATATTTGCTTAGAGCGCGGTTCGGTATCGACGGCCGGCGGATACCGCCGATATACTCCGGCGCGTTTGCCCTAGGGGAGGACAAGCCATGTCGCTGATGCGTACTGTCGCGCCCGCGTGCTGTGCGGCGCTCGTTGCGTGCTTCATCGCCGCCTGCGGCGGCGGGGGTGGCGGCGG
>Ga0137427_10001437_pt1 | contig 10749 bp, 8 predicted proteins | sample EasRivERMZT700_2_FD_102309 | JGI IMG/M metagenome (GOLD analysis project Ga0137427, IMG submission 102309) | Soil microbial communities from meander-bound floodplain in the East River, Colorado, USA - East River MetaG ERMZT700_2 | ecosystem: Environmental > Terrestrial > Soil > Floodplain ...
ATGGTAAAGACTTCGCTGTTTTGCCCAACTCTTTCCTGACGATAGAATACCGGCCCGGCACTATCCAACTTAATCGCTATCGCCGTGATGAGAGTAACCGGCGCGCTCACCAGCAATCCAACCGCCGATACAACCAAGTCGATAACTCTCTTAGTGAACATGATGACGTGATCACGCCGGAATCCCTTAGCTCGAACAATCCACTCTGGAGAGAGATCGGCTATTGCAATCTTACTTACCAACCTTTCGTAGAAGGAATGGCAGTCCTCCATGACTACTCCCCGAGCACGTAAAGATACTAGCTCGCGCCCAAGCGCGTCACTATAGTCCTCGACCCTAGCAATTAGTATGCGGTTGACGTTTTTCTGCTCGAATAAAGTCGTCAAGGAAGATGCCTGGTACACTGGTAACGATATTCGAACGGGATTCCCCAAAGAAAGCGTAAGTTGGCCAGCCGCTTGGCCCACAAACCCTACAACTTCCATCCCCAGTTTCTTTTGCTTAAAAAGCTCTTCCGCCACCAATGTACCGATCGCTTCCAGCCCAACCACCAACACTCTCGCATGAATGCTTGCCTTTTCGATAACCCTCATAAAACTAACCCGCCATGCACAAAGGCTGAGCACCATCAATGCCATTTGACTAGCATAAAGTGTTCTGCCGAATAGTGGTATCGGATAGCTAATAAGGGCTACGAGAATGCAGGCAATTCCCACCGCACTCATGAAACGTAGAAACAACTCCCGAATGGACAATGTTTGGTCGATCGCATACAGATCAGAATAATAGAAAGAGACCACAACAATGATCGTTACAGCTATCGCCTGAAGAGACCAAAAAGCCCACTCCGGACTCGATGAAATTTCAAAAACGGAAACCACCGCAAGAATAGCGACGGTCGCAAAGAAAGCTACAATCACGTCACCCGACACAAGAATAAAATCGTAAACGGAAAAGTACCGATTAAATATGCGCATCGGCTATTGTTCACCATTAGTAGAATAATAGTAATACTTAGAGGAGACGCCGAGGTCCGCGCCATTCAATATGACACCCATCACTTTGTGTGAATTTAGAGTCTGCAAGGCCATCGTCAAGTAGTCACGCGGAGTTTTGCCTGCCCGCACTACGAGCAAGACTCCGTCTACATGTCGGGCGATTACCAACGGGTCCGGCGTGGACAATATCGGTGGGCTGTCGATTATTATGTGATGACCAGCAAACTCCGCCTGAGCTTCTTGCATGACCTGTGTCATTTTATCTTTAGCCAAGAGCTCAGATGCGAGATGTGACGGTCTCCCCGAGGATAGAATGCGCAAACCTGGGAGAAAGGTATCCTGTACCAAACTCTTGAGATTCATTTCCGAATTTGACCCGAGATAATCAGTTAGACCCGGCGATCGAGATGCATTGAAGTACCGATGGACACCAGGCGCCCTTAGATCCCCATCAACAAGCAAAACGTTTTCCTCATAATCCAATGATAGAGCCGCTGCCAAATTGACCGCCACTGTTGTCTTTCCATCGCGCTTAACTGGGCTAGTTATCGAAAAAGTCCGAATTCCCGATTCTATGCGCAGCCTCTTGACTTGTTCGCGAAGAATCTTGTATTGCTCCGCTGCAGGAGATTCTCTTTCCAATGCAACAATAGGAAAACTACTATAGCGTCGCAGGTTCCACCCCAAAAGCCATTCTTCAAATTTCTCACGCCAGGATTTGTCGCTGGTCGTGATTTTTGGAGACAACTCATGAGAGTTATAAGACATACCATTGGTTCCACTAACTGCTCCGGTTAGCCCAAAGTACTGATCGGAGATTCGCCTGTCTCCTTCAGCGAGTGCCGCGAGGGCGAGAGCATTTTCATAATTCTCCACAGGACATCCAGCCTGCTTTTCCTTTTCTTGCCCCGCTCTTGTCAATGCTTCGAACACTCTGCTCATTCTTCGATACTCCCAATCACAGCACTTTGTTTAGTTGCTATGCTATAACCGTACACCGACCACTCACTGAACGACCGCGCCAATTTACACTAAAGAAAACTCGAGTAATTTTTTCAAAGCCAAAGGCAGTAGCTCCACTGCAGAAAACCTATCATTTATTTGCCTACACTATGCTCTCGTCTCGTGGGCGCATTTTTGGTCGCCTTCCGAGCCATTTGTACTGCCTGTAAATTTAATCTATTGACCTTGTATTGATCGAATTTGCACATGCATATACTTCCGAAACTGTTCCCGCATCGTTTCATCAAGAATCTCGCGGCTCACTGACTCAATAATCATTTCCAACTTAGTATTTGGGAACCGGTCAGATGACTCCCCAATCGCTCGAATCTGATCACGGAGTACAATGTGCGCCATCGGACCCATCGCTTCGGTGAGCGCACCGACCAAGGCATCCAAAAAACTGGCTGGCACACGCAAAGGAACGGGTGAGATTTTGGGAGGCGGTCTAACGTTTAGCGCTTTCGGCTCCAAGCGTGCGATAGCGGGTCGTATCTCGGTGGACCCCACTCCAAATACTTGTCCAGAATTATTCCCGCTCGAATTATTGACGACTTGGCGAACCGGCCTAACGCGTCCCTCTATGTTAGCTGTTATGCTAAGGTCCTGCGCCACTTCCTTTATAATTGCGGCGTCAATATCTTTTTTTCCTAGGGCATAACCGGTCAGCAACGCATTGTCACACAAGACGTTTACAAGCCTTGGAATCCCGCCTGAATACAAGTAAATGCTTTCCAGGGCGCTAGGGGTAAAGATTGCTTGGCCTCCGCCCGCGACCTTCAAACGATTTGATACGTATTCGCAACACTCTTTTGACGATAGGGCACGCAAATGGTGACGTAGCATGACTCGTTGCTTAAGTTGTCGTAATTCAGGTGAATTGAGTCGAACGGCCAACTCAGGTTGACCGACCAATAGAATTTGTAATAGCTTATCCTTCGAGGTCTCAAAGTTCGACAATAGCCGGATACTTTCAAGAACCTCAGCCGAAAGATTCTGTGCTTCATCAATAATCAACGCGCAATTTTCGCTCTTCCGATAGCTCTCTAGAAGAAATTCATTCAAAGATACTAGGTAGTCATGGATCTCTTCGAGAGGTCTCTTTGGTTTTATTAGGCCGAACTCTTCACACACCGAGCGAAGCAAATCGCCCGGGCTCACGATTGTGCTAAAGAGAAGCGCGGTCTGACAATTTCCGTTAAGATCATTCAACAGGGCGTGGATTAATGTTGTTTTGCCAGTGCCTACTTCCCCGGTAAGCACAACAAATCCTTTCCTCGCTCTGATTCCGTAGGAAAGCTGCGCTAACCCCTCGCGATGACTCGCGCTGAGGTACAGAAAACTGGGATCAGGGGTGATATTAAATGGTGCCTCGGAAAGCCCAAAATGCGTTTGATATAATAAATGATCCATTAGCTTCCAATCTTTCCTAAAAGTACATAGGACCAATAAACCGGACACAAACGAGCCCGACGACGAGGCTTCCGATCGAAGCCAATACAAGGAGTCCCTGAGTCCGACGTAGTTCCAGCACACTGCTACGGGTTATGAGAGTCGGAATTGTCGCGAGCAATGGTACATTCACAGACGCAAGGATTTCGTCACTTCTCTTAAAGGACGTATCCAGGTTATCCCATAAAAGAGCTAATCCCACGCCGCTGGCCACACCAACCAAGAAACCGGCCAAGACAACTAGCAAACGATTCGGACGAATCGGTTTCAGCGGGTAATTAGCCGCATCGACAATCTGAAACTGCTCTCCTTTTTGCCTTTTTTCCATGTTTTCCGATAGTTCAGATTCAAGACTTTTCCCTAACAAATCTTGGTATTTTCGGAGCGTGATATCATAACCACGGCTGATTTTGAAAAGCTCGATTGATCGAGTTGAAGTATTATCAACACGCGACTGGAGGACCCCGATTTGACTCCGGGTACGTTCGCTCTGCGAACGGAGAGCCTGTATTTCCGAGTCAATGTCAATAATTTGCACCCGTAAAACCTCTTTCACAGGATTTAAGTGAGAAACTTTGGTTGGATTCGAGTGCTCGCTAGGGATCGTATCCCCATATTCACCATTAAGAGCCTGCATCTCTTTCTTCAACCGAACAACGTCAGGGTGCTTTGAACTGTACCTTTGCAACAAGGCATCCAGCTCTTTCTTCTTTATATCCATCTGAACACTTTGCGTTACCCCATTTCCTGAGATTATAAATGGAGCGCCTTGCACATCTAGTTTCATAGTGTCCGATTCTGCCGCTTGCTTTTGCAGAATACCTTTTCTTTCCTGAAGCGCCGACAATCTTTGGGTACTAGAGTCCAATTCGCGGCGAAACTGCTCTAAACTTCGCAGATTCGTTTCCAGTTGCTCTGGAAGTTCAGATCGATTAGCGGCCTTGTACTGAGCCACCACTGCCTCCTGCTCTTCCAATTCCTTTCGTAGTCTTTCTAATTCTATGTCAATGAAGGATTTGGTTCCGTGGGCCTGCTGTTCCCGTACGTGCAAGTTTTGTTCAATAAACAACGCTGCAAGACGGCTGGTGACTTGTTGGGCTTTCGCCGGGTCCAAAGACTCAAAGGATAACTGAAAAACATTATTCTTACGAAACTCGACATTGACCCTTCGACGCAGGCTTTCAATGCGATCTTCCGAAATTGATCCTTTAGTTCCAGAGGGATAAAGATCGTATTCATGAATAATTCTTTCAAGCTGGGTTCGGCTTAGAATCTCCCGAATACTTGACTCCATCCGTTCGCCGAGATCCGCAGTGACTGTCGACGCTACGAAGGAAGTAGGAACTCTCTGTGGAGTGATAAGAATGAGGCTGCTGGAACGATAAACGTTAGGCAGAACACTTGCCAAGTAACCGCCCAATAACGCAACTACAATGAATCCGGATACAACAAGTCCCTTCCTCCGATATAGGCTACTCGCTATCTCTGAAACATCAAAATCCGCTCCCGACTTCATACCGAGTCCCTCTAGCCCTCGATGCGTCTTGCTCACCAAAAATCCCCCATCTACGGCACAATAATCCGATCCCCTGGCCTAAGTAAAATATCCTGCTTCAAATCCCCCTTTATAATTCCGTCATAGTCGGCAATATACTCCGTTATCTTGACCCCATCTCGACGCAATACCCGAATGTTACTACGATCCGCGAAAACACTTAATCCACCCGCGCGAGTCAGGACCTGGAGCAAACTTTCGTTTCCATTTAATGGAAGAGCCCCGGGGCGAAGAACCTGTCCAACCAGAAAAACCTCGCTCGAAGCAATCGTTTCAAGGCGAACCGTTATGAACGGATCGACCGTAAAATCCTTATACTTGTCCTCGAGCACCTTTCTTAACTGTCCCGTGGTCATACCCATGACTTGAATTTCATTAACTAAGGCTACCGTCACGAATCCGTCAGGACGCACCTTAACGGTACCCGAAAGGCTCGGCTCCTTCCAAATATTAATATTTAGCACGTCACCCGCGCCTATAACATAAAACTCCTCGGGAGGCCTACCTGGATCCGGGGTACCAACCGCTACGTGAAACTCTTGTATTCTCAAATCCTTAGTACCACAGCCGGTGAAAAACAAAATCGCGAGCCAAACAAACAAGGTTTTTCCCTTCATCGAATCTCCGACTTCAACGTGAATTTTGGTTGCGAATAACAGCGACAGCCGAGCCTTACGTAAGGCAAATTCCGCACCAGTCGAGATGTGGACCAATCACATGTTCAAACCGATAAAAAGTATATAATATGTAGAGAAATGGTTACCGCGCAGATTGATCCTGTTTGCGCTCGGTGCCTTTTGGGCTGCCCTAGGGATAAAAACCAATGCACGAAAGGGCATTTTTGCCCTAAGGGACCAGAATTTAGTCGGCATCTATGAAAGCGCCCACTCTCGCTGAAATCTGCTACGGTTTCGTCGGTGAAGACGGTACTATGGGGAAAGGTGTTCTTAGGTTAGACACTATTGTGGAACGATTGGGCCCGCTGGTGCCAAACCCGACGTTTGGCCAGAGATCAAAGCTGGATGTAAGAGTGAAAACTAGAGTGTTAGCTTTCACCACCCCTTTGGTCAGTAAATCTGTATTGGTCGCTCCTGACCCGCTGTCAAGCCAACGGAAATTATAACTAAGCGCAGACGAAAGCCATGGAGCGATTAAATACTGCAATCCCAAGGTGCCTTGAAACGTCTTGAAGTTGACATCCTCAGTATCAAAAAGTGAAAAATTCACACCGGCGTTGATCGAAATCTTCTCAGTAAAGCGCATTAGAAAATTTGTAGACACTGACGTTGTATCAGAGATGCCAGACACACCATAACTTGGCGTCAGCCCTTTCTGCACTCCGCCAATCAGGGTCGCGGTCTCCCATAACTTCGTTATGGTCAGATTAGTATTGTTAGCTACACGAGGGCCATTGTTCCCGATATTGAATGAAAGGCCCGTACTCGCGGCTAGAGCCAATGTAGGGGTCAATTGCAACTTGTACCCTGTAAAATAATCATCGCCAACGTCAATGTTATGAATGTAATTGGTATCGCCATCGCGAGCCTTCGCTAGTGAAATGAAGTAGCCGGCATGAAGGTTATGATCTTGTCTCCATTTGTACTCCCCCCTCGCACCGATGGTCTGAAACAATTCGCTGCCTCCTTGGTCTATGAAGTTGGTGTAAGTATTGGTGTATCCTCCGCTAAAACTTACGTCCGGCCGATAAAGATAAGAGCCTTGCAACGAGAAATAATTAATTAGTTGGTCTCCTCCAGTAATGAAATTTTTAAGATTGCGAGCGGATCCCGGTACTGCTTCTGCGGACGGGGGTGGAGGAGCGACGGGAACACGTACCTGAAAAAACTCTTCGTTTCCCAAGCCGACAGCCCGCGTCTCACCAACACGCTGGAGATTATTCGACGAATAGAAACTCAATCGTGGTGAATACTGATAGCTATAAGCTCCGTTCAACACGAGGTTTTCGCCGAAGTTGCTCAGCTGGCTGTTACGGGCAAAGACCTGTCCATTAGGGCTAAAGCTCAAACTTAGCGCTGGCGCAACTTGACCATCAGGGGCGTACAAGAACGACACCATAGGAATTATAATTGTTACGAAATCATGTTCTTTATCCTTCGAAAAAAAGATGTTGTCACTGTACCCCTCTCCCATGGTTAAAGAAAACTGAGTGGCAAAACCTCCCCAGGCGAGACTCGGAAGAATCAAGAAGCCAACGACAGCAAAAAATTGAGATCCCATCACCCCAAATCTTTGAACGATTCCTTATGCAGTCCATGCCGCCTCATTTTTCTGTAGAGGGTTTTGTTGTCAACCTTGGCTTCTTTGGCCGTTGATGAAATACTACCCTTGTATTTGATCAAGAGACTTCGAAGATAGTCCTTTTCGCTACTTGAGAGCCACTGCTTTAGAGAGATTTCTCGATTCCCGTTCCCCGCGTACCATGCGTCGAGAATACGCTGTGGTGGTGCTGGTAAATCCACATTTTCAATCGCATCGCCGTGGGATTTGACTATGGCTCGCTCCAGAATATTCTCAAGCTCTCGGATATTCCCTGGCCAATGGTAAGCCAACATTTGGTCCAAGACCTTTGCTGCGACCTGCCGAATACGCTTCTCCATTGCTACCGGATGACGGCTCAAGATGTGATCGACTAGCAATGGCAGATCTTCTAGTCGCTCCCGCAGAGGCGGAAGCTGAATTGGGATTACGTTGATTCTGTAGTAAAAGTCTTCTCGCAGCGTTCCCCGCGCCAAACACAGAGATAAGTCTACATTAGTCGCCGCGATGACACGCATATCAATCTTGGCTTTTCGATTACCGCCCAGACGCTCGACTTCCCGCTCCTGTAAGACGCGTAAGAGCTTCACCTGCATCGGAAGTGCCATTGCTTCGATCTCATCCAAAAAAAGCGTTCCCCCGTCTGCGAGTTCGATTTTCCCCCCCCGGCTTTGCACTGCCCCTGTAAAAGCACCCTTTTCATAACCAAAAAGCTCGCTCTCCAATAGAGTATCCGGAAATGCACCGCAGTTGATCGCGACAAATTGTTTGCTCTTCCGCCTGCTTAGATTATGTATCGCTCGAGCGATCAGTTCCTTCCCGGTTCCTGTTTCTCCGGTGATCATCACGCCGGAATCGGTCTCGGCTAGAGATCGAATTAGGTCAAAAACTTTGAGCATCTTAGGACTTTTGCTCAGTATATTTTCAAGACTGTGCTCTTCATGAACTCTCTGTCTGAGCTCTTTAACTTCTTCTAATAGACGCCTTCTTTCGATAAGCTTTTCGCTTACAAGCCGAATGGCCTCAGGTTGAAAGGGTTTGGTGATATAGTCACTCGCCCCTAACTTCATGGCCTCAACGGCTTGTTTGATGTTGCCAAACGCGGTAATCAAAATTACGTCGGTGTCAGGATATCTCTCTCGTGCATGGCGAGCCAGCTCAAACCCATCAAGCCCCGGCATTTTGACATCCGACACGACGATCGCGAATTTTTCCTGCGACAGCTTCTCAACCGCCTCCTCTCCGCAACAAGCCGTTGTTACTTTAAAGCCCTCCTGCTCGTAGAATTGACCCAATTGTTCTCTAAGCCGATCATGATCTTCGACAATCAATACGTTATACATGCTGGAACCTATCGAGATAGTAATTCTGACTATTTCTGTAGAAATTGTGTTGGTTTAATAAAAGACGGTTGCCCCTCGGACTCCATCGGAAGCAGTATTTCAACCTCGGTCCCATTTCCTTCCTCACTTCTAACTCGTAGGATACCCCCGTGTATGTCGATGAATCGAGATGCCATACTCAGCCCGAGACCGTCATGATTCTTCTTTGAAGTGAAGAAAGGAACTATGATGCTCGCCAGTTTATTCTTATCGATGCCGCAACCAGAATCTATAATTGAGATGGTCGCCACAGCATTGATACGGTTAAAGCACACCACACTCGCACGAAGTGTAACTCGGCCGCCGTCCTCCATAGCTTCCAATGCGTTCTGTAGAACATGCCCGATCGCTAGATCCAGTAGATACGGATCACCATGAATAATCGCTCCGCTTACCGCCACATCGATTTGGCTATCAAAGGCAATTCCTTTGGTTTCGAATAAAGGTCGCCGTGTCTTGGTCGCGGCTTCAAGAACGTCCATCAGCTCAACCCTGGAAAAGCACGTCGGAATCTGATTGTAGTCCGAAAAGCTACGGGTAAGCTCGATGGCTTTCTCCACAGTTTCCTGCAACATCAAAGTCTCTCTGGACTCAGGAACCGCTCTCCTCAGGGAACTCACAATGAGATTTAGCAACTGGAAATGGTTACCAATCTTGTGAACAAACCTTGAAATAACCGTCTGTTCTGAACTATTAGAACGAGCGTCGCTATTCATCGGAACGATGCAGCCTCGTATTATGACCGTGTTGTTAAGATTGGCTTTCCAGAAATTATGCAAAACCCAGAGTGGCAAGCCCTGTCGGTCCAAGATACGATGAATTAGAGAAATCTTTCTATCGACGTGTTCGAGCTCGGCAACACCGTTGCATAGCCGTATAAGATCTTCAGGAGGAATTATTTCCGGCGTTAGCAACGATTTACCGAGTAACCCCCTGGAGTCTAAACCGAGCAACTCAGATATATTTCCTGACACATCAGTTAACTCTAGTACGGCATTGCACTGGTACAAAACACAGGGCAATGATTCCCCAAAATAGGTTGATAAATGATCGCTCACCAAGGAAACCGATTGGCTAGGCTGGTTTGTTGATTTTTCGTCGGTAAACAGAGTGTTCTGAGTGCCCAAATGTGAGCCATGTGACGCTATCTTTGCTAGCGGGCTAGTCACCCAGACAACCTACCATCCTGTTGCTCAAACCATTCGCATCGTAGTTCAAACAGACGTTAAAGTTTGCCATACAACAGCTAACCCCGTCAAGAAAAATACTATGAAGTGTTGTAGCAAATTGATTATGTCAGGGGTTAATGGCAACGTAATTATGTCAGGGTGTGAGGATGACAACCCTGACGATGAAAGACGAGAAGCGGTTAGAGATTATACAAAGAGTGTTTCGGGAGGAGCTGACGGTGGTAGAGGCGGCAATGGTACTGGGGAGTCAGCGATCGGCACTGTTACCGTCTCAAGGGTCGGGTAAGCGAGCAAGGAGCGAAGGGGGTGGTGCATGGGAATCGAGGGCGACCCTGTAAGCGCAAGATCAAGGAAAAGACAGTGGAGCGGATTGTGGAATTAGCCCTGGGAAGTATCGGGGATTCAACGATCGTCATCTGACGGAGAAGCTCAACGAGGAAGAACAGATCGAGTTTTGTCGGGAAAAGATCCGCCAAATCCTTCGCTGTGAGGGGATCGCTTCCCCCCGAAAGCGACGTCCCAACAAGCATCGAAGCCGTCGAGAGAGAAGAGCCGCGGAGGAGATGATGCTGCAGGTCGATGGGAGCCCGCACGACTGGTTGGAAGGACGGGGGCCGGTGCTATGCCTGATCGGAGCCATTGACGATGCCACAGGGAAGGTCCCTCGAGCTTTCTTTGAAGAAGCGGAGAGTTCGTGGGCTTACTTTCGCCTGTTCTGCGACATCTTCAAGAAATACGGCCTGGCAGTGCCTGCCTGGAGCAAAGCTTTACACAGATCGAGCAAGCCCTATGTTTTAAGCAACGGCGTACCGTTAGGAAGGACAACACCGTCAGTTTGCAAGGCACGGTTTTTCAATCCCAATCCCTTACATAAGCACCATTGCAGATTGACA
>Ga0137427_10001438_pt1 | contig 10749 bp, 10 predicted proteins | sample EasRivERMZT700_2_FD_102309 | JGI IMG/M metagenome (GOLD analysis project Ga0137427, IMG submission 102309) | Soil microbial communities from meander-bound floodplain in the East River, Colorado, USA - East River MetaG ERMZT700_2 | ecosystem: Environmental > Terrestrial > Soil > Floodplain ...
ATTCCCACCACGGCCTTCATTGGTAAAGACCTGGAGTTCTGTGGAAAGGATGTCCTGCACGATCTGGGTAACCTGACGCTGGCGTTCGTCATGCTCTGGGCGTATCTGTCATTCTCGCAGTTCCTGATCATCTGGGCCGGCAACCTGCCGGAGGAAATCCCCTGGTATTTGCATCGAGGAAGGAATGGCTGGCAGTGGATAGCGGCCCTTCTTGCTCTGTGGGGATTTGCCATTCCATTTCTCCTTTTGCTGGCGCGCGGCAATAAGCGCAAGCGCGAAGTTTTGACAGGCATCGCGATTTTCATTCTGGTGATGAGAATCGTGGACATGGTGTGGCTGATTGCACCGGCATTTCGCCCGGCCTTCTCGGTTCACTGGTTGGACGTTGCATGTCTCGCGGGCGTCGGGGGGATCTGGCTCTCGGCTTTCTTCACACAGCTACCGAAGCGGTCGCTACTGCCATTACGGGATCCGAACTTTCGAATCGAAAGGGCCGCATGAGAGAGAAGAGCGATCTGGATCCGAAGTATGTCGCGTGGTTCGCTGTTGGACTGGCAGTCGCGCTATTCGTGGCGGGCGTCGTCGTGTGGCTGGCTCTGGGAGCTTTTTCAGCACGGGAGGATCGGGCGCAGATGGCTCCAGCGTTAGTTCAGCCTCAAAACACTCTGCCGCCTGAACCCCGTCTGCAAATCAGCCCGGAGAGCGATAACCGCTCCTACATCGAGCGCGAAAAACAGCAATTGGGCCAGTATGGCTGGATCGATCGCGATAAGGGGATCGTTCGGATACCGATAGATCGAGCTATGGATCTGTTGATTGAGCGAGGCATCCGGTAATGCGCTTTGTGTTTGTTCGTACCATTCTCCTGGTGTTCCTGCCCGCTCTTCTCTTCGCTCAGGATCCGCCTTCGGGGATCCTCACCGAAATCGGTGTGGATCAAAAGCTCAACGCGCGGATTCCGCTCGACACCACACTGCGCGACGAAAGCGGCCGCATTGTGCGGCTGGCCGACTTCTTCCGAGGCAGGCCGGTCATCGTATCGTTCGTTTACTACGAGTGCCCGATGCTATGCACGATGTCGCTTAATGGACTGCTACACGGCATCAAGCCTTTGGCATTCAATGTCGGTGAAGAATTCGAGATTGTGAACATCAGTATAGAGCCTCGGGAGACACCGGAGCTTGCGGCAGCAAAGAAGAGGCACTATCTCAAAGACTATGGCAGAGCGAGCGCCGATCGCGGCTGGCATTTCCTGACTGCCGACGAATCTGCCATCCGTCAACTCACCGATGTGGCCGGCTATCGCTACAAGTGGGACAAACATACGAAGCAATGGGCACACGTCAGTGCTCTCATCATCGTTACGCCGGATGGACGCATCTCCCAGTATCTATATGGTATCGAATACTCGCCGCGCGATATCCGGCTGAGTTTGGTTCAGGCAAGCCAGAACGGGATCGGGACGCTCGTCGATCGAGTGCTGATGTATTGCTATCACTACGATCCTGTTACCGGCAGGTATGGCTTCGTCATTATGAATACAATCCGCGTCGCGGGCTTTGCAATGGTAGCCGGTATTTTGAGCTTCATTGTGCTGGCTCGCCGTAGAGAGCGCTGAGGCTGGCATGTTCAGCGCGCTTCCATTGTTTCCCGAAGCAGCATCGTCGGTCGCGAACGGCGTTGATTTGCTCTATTTCTTCCTGGTTGCTGTAACAGTTGTGTTCTCCGGACTCATCTTCATTCTCATCTTCTACTTCGCTGTGAAGTATCGCGGCGGCCCGCAGAATCAGGGCCCCGAGCAAATACCCACCTTCATGGGACTCGAACTGTTTTGGACCGCGGTACCGTTCGTGATCACGATGGTCATGTTTACATGGGGCGCGAGTCTTTACGTCCACGATGCGAAGATTCCAACGGGCGCGTTGGACATTTACGTTGTCGGGCGGCAGTGGATGTGGAAGGTGCAGCATCCGGGAGGTCGCCGTGAGATCAACGAACTGCATGTACCCATCAATCAGCCGGTCAAGCTGATACTTGCCTCACAGGACGTGATCCACAGCTTCTACATTCCTGCATTTCGCATCAAGCAGGACGTCGTTCCCGGACGGTTCACAACCATGTGGTTCGAGGCGAATCGGGCCGGTGAGTATCACCTTTTCTGCGCCGAATATTGCGGCACCCAACATTCGGGAATGATTGGACGTGTTTACGTTTTGGAGCCCAAAGATTATGAAAACTGGCTCGGAGGCGCGCGTGATACGACGCCGGCCGAGTCCGGCGAGAAGCTGTTTACCGAACTCAATTGTGTGAATTGCCATGGAACCGGCGCGCGACAACGATGCCCGCAATTGGGTGGAATGTTTGGCAAAGACGTGGCGCTTGAGGGTGGAGGCAAAGTGAATTTCGACGAATCCTATATTCGTGAATCCATCATTACGCCGAACGCCAGGGTCGTTGCGGGATACGCGCCACTTATGCCGACGTATCGAGGGCAGGTGACTGAAGAGCAAATCCTGCAGTTGATCGCGTATATCAAGTCGCTTTCACCACCGCCGGAAGGAGGGACGGGGAAGTAACCACAAGAAGCGCAAGAAGCACAATAAGGAAAAAAAGCGCTTAGTGTCCCTTGTGTGCATCTTGTGCTTCTTGTGGTTACTTCCTCTCACGAATGTATGAGTTCTGCGGTGCTTTATCGTGAGCATTATCTGAATGTGAGCTACGGCGTGAAGTCGTGGTTGCTGACTCGCGACCACAAGCGGATTGCGCTGCTCTATCTGATGTCGATCACACTTTTCTTTTTTCTGGGCGGCGCTTTTGCGGTTCTCATCCGATTGGAACTGCTAACCCCTGTCGGGGATCTGGTTCAGGCGGAGACCTATAACCGGTTGTTCACCATGCATGGCGTGGTGATGGTGTTCTTCTTTTTGATCCCCTCGATACCTGCGGTGCTCGGTAACTTTCTTGTGCCCTTGATGATTGGAGCGAGGGATCTCGCATTCCCAAGATTGAATCTTCTGAGTTGGTACATCTACACATTAGGCGGAATCTTTACCCTGGCTGCGGTGGTCATGGGCGGTGTGGATACGGGCTGGACCTTCTATACGCCATACAGCAGCACGTACGCGAACTCTCATGTTATCGCGACGGCGGTCGGCATCTTCATTACCGGCTTTTCTTCGATTCTCACGGGATTGAACTTCATTGTCACCATTCACACGATGCGGGCGCCGGGATTAACGTGGTTTCGATTGCCGCTGTTTGTGTGGTCGAACTATGCGACTGCGATCATCATGGTGCTCGGCACACCCGTTATAGCGATCACCATCTTGCTGGTGGGCGTCGAGCGGCTTTTCGGAGTCGGCATATTCGATCCTGCGTTGGGCGGAGACCCACTGCTCTTTCAGCATCTCTTCTGGTTCTACTCCCATCCCGCCGTCTACATCATGATCCTGCCGGGGATGGGAGTGATCAGTGAACTCGTGACGTGCTTTTCACGCAAACGAATCTTCGGATACGAGTTCGTTGCCTTCGCCAGTGTCGCAATTGCGGTCCTAGGGTTCCTGGTGTGGGGACATCATATGTTCGTGAGCGGTCAATCACCATATGCGGGAATGGTGTTTTCTTTGCTCAGTTTCATGGTGGCCATTCCATCCGCCGTCAAGGTCTTCAACTGGACCGCGACAATGTACAAAGGATATGTGTCCTATGACGCGCCCATGCTTTATGCAATGGGCTTCATCGGTCTGTTTACACTTGGCGGTCTGACCGGCTTGTTTCTAGCCTCGATGGCAGTTGATGTACACGTCCACGACACTTACTTCATCGTGGCGCACTTTCACTACATCATGGTCGGCGGAATGGTAATGGCCTATCTGGGCGGTATCCATTTTTGGTGGCCCAAGATCACGGGCAGGCTTTACCCGGAAGGCTGGGCTCGCTTCGCGGCTTTGGTTGTCTTCATCGGATTCAACCTGACATTCTTTCCTCAATTCATTCTCGGTTACCTGGGTATGCCGCGACGCTACCACGCCTATCCGGAGGAGTTTCAGGTGTTGAACGTGATGTCGACCGCAGGCGCTTCTATTCTGGCGGTAGGGTATCTGATCCCAATGGTCTATCTCATTTGGTCACTGCGGTACGGGAAAGTGGCGGGTGAAAACCCGTGGCAGGCCAAAGGGCTGGAGTGGCAGACCTCATCGCCGCCACCGACCGAGAACTTTTATCAAACGCCGGTCGTGACCGAGGAAGCATACGGGTACAGGTCCGGTTCGGCGGGACGAATGGCGGCTTGATATGGACGCTCTGGCGCATCAATTCGACGACCTCGATCAGCAGCACGAAGCGGCATCTCTAGGGATGTGGGTTTTCCTCGCCACCGAGATCATGTTTTTTGGCGCGCTGTTTCTCGGATACGCCATTTATCGAGGTATGTATCCGGCTGCGTTTGCGGCAGCAAGCCACCATTTGGATATCGTTCTCGGAACGACGAACACGGCCCTGCTTTTGTGCAGCAGCCTGACGATGGCGCTTGCCGTTCATGCGACGCAACTAGGAACCAGGAAAGCAGCTACGATCTTTCTGATTCTGACAATTCTTCTGGGATCTGCTTTTCTGGGGATCAAGGGCGTCGAATACTTTCACAAGTACGAAGAGCGGCTCATTCCGGGATCGAACTTTTACTTTGAAGGTGCAGATGGCCGCCACACCCAAATCTTCTTTTCGTTCTATTTCGTGATGACGGGAATGCACGCATTGCACATGATCATCGGCGTTGGTCTTCTGTCGATCATGATTCTTATGACATCTCGCGGGCGTTTTTCGCCCGACCATTATTCACCGGTTGAGATGTCGGGGTTGTATTGGCATTTCGTAGATATCGTGTGGGTGTTCCTGTTTCCGCTGCTCTATCTCGTCGATCGGAGCGGAGGCTTCAAATGACTGGGCATGTCGTTCGCCCGAAAACGTATTACAGCGTTTTTAGTGGGTTGTTGGTTTTATTAGTTGCGACCGTGGGTGTTGCGTATCTGCATCTTGGTGAGTTGAACATCGTAGCGGCGATGTCGATCGCGGTAATCAAGGCCGTGCTCATCATTCTCTACTTCATGCACGTTCGATACAGCCCCCGGTTGATATGGCTTTTCGTCGGCGCCGGCTTCTTTTGGCTCGGCATCATGTTTGCGCTGACGTTCAGTGATTACCTGACCCGAGCATCCGCAGGCTGAAGCAAAGGAATTCGGGGTCAGGCACATAAAACTGATAAAGCAAGTGCCAGACCCCGAATTCCGCGTTATACGATATGTAACACTCTAGCGGGAGCGAACCCGGGGAAGATCCGGTTGTTAGCAGGCGCGCCCATGTGTTTCGTCAAAACTTCGGCGAGCACATCGCGGAAGTCGGTGGTCATCGCGAGATCCCGGCCTTCGTGCAGGTTCTCCGGGGCGAGTCCAGGCCATTTACCATACACTTTGCCGCCCTGAACGGGGCCGCCGAAAGCGAACAGCGAACTCGCATGGCCGTGATCGGTCCCGCCGGAACCATTTTGCCGAATCGATCTGCCGAACTCGGTCATCGTCATAACCACTACATTGCGCATTCGATCCCCGAGGTCGCGGTAGAGCGCGGCGAGTCCGTCGCCGAATTCTCGAAGTCGATTCGCAAGCTGGCCGCGGTCACTGCCTTGGTTCGCGTGCGTATCCCATCCACCGATGTCGGCAAATGCGACCTCCAGTCCGACGCCGGCCTTGATGAGCTGAGCGATCTGCAATAAAGCCTGGCCGTAAGACGATGCTGGATAGACGGCTCCATTTGCGGGAGTGAACTGCTGTGGGTTCGCTTTCTTTAGCATGTTCACGGCTTCGAAGGTTTCCTTACCGGAATCGTCTCGACCATACATCGCTTCGAAGGCTCTGGCGAAGTCGTTCGATGAAGCACCTGAACGAACACCGAAGTCGGAAATCCGTGTCATCGCGATGGCGGGCGCGAGTCCCATGAGCGACCTTGGCATGTTTGGACTGAAGGCGATCGCGCGGAATGACGTTGATGTGCTATCTGGATTCGATTGGAGATAACGATTCATCCAGCCGTCCACAATGCCCTTGTTGCCCGGAGCTCCAGATTCCATGTAGTCCTGAGCGTCGAAATGAGAACGGGTGCTGTCAGGAGATCCTACCGAATGGACAATCGCGAGACGTCCTGAGTCGTAAATCGGTTTCAGTGAAGCGAGTGATGGATGCAAACCAAAGAAGCCGTCCAAATCGATGGCTGCCTCAGCCGGAATCGATATCTGAGGACGAGCCGAATGATAGTGCGGATCGCCGAAAGGAACGACCATCGAAATGCCATCGGCTGCACCGCGCTGGAAGATGACGATGATGATTGGGTGATCCTTGCCGGTTCCCGAAAAAGCCAGCGAAGGATTAACCGCGAAGCTCGCAAGAGCCAGTCCGCTGGACTTGATGAAGTAGCGACGACTTAACATTATCTTTTACCTCTTTTGAAACTCAGGCGAGCCCAGAACCATTGCGAATGCTTTGACGAGCGGTGGTTCGTTTGTCGTCCGAATCTGATCGACGAGGATTCTCTTCGTGGCGTCGGAGACGTCTCCGCCAAGCAATGCATCAACGGCGACGTCGATTGCTCGATCATGCGACGTCACGCCTTTGGAAAATCGGGCCAGATCGATGGAAGTAGCGGGGACTTTGTTGGCAGCGAGGGCAATTCCAAAGTTCAGGCGTTCCACCAGTGCGCCGGCGCTGGTCCACTGCGACGCCCGATCCGGAAATCCGGTCGGCGCCTGATACTGGTAAAGCGGTTGCCCCATGCGGGCGATTTCCTGTGCCAGGCGCGGACCGCCAGTTGTCGTTGCGCCCAGAGCGCGTATGGAAGAAACGACCAATTCGAATGGTGACTTTGTCTTGGCTCTGTAGGCGTCTACCGCATAGAACTCATTTGAGGTGAAAATGGCGTGAAGCATTTCCCGGATATCGCCATCGGTTCGTGTGTATACCGCAGCTACCCTATCAACGAGTGTCTTGGGCGGTTCGTCGCTGACGAAGCGACGGACGAGTTTCGTGGCAATGAATCGGGCCGTGCTTGGATGGCGAACCAGGATATCGATGACCGCCTCACCATCCTTAATGCCTCCCTCGCTAATTTTGTGACCAAGCACAGTCTTCTCGCCCCTGTCATGCATCATCGGGCGAAACACAAAACCGGCGTCTTGCCGGGGACGGTCGATTGTCCATCCTGTAAAAGCGCGGGCTACTTCCTGAACGTCCTTTTGCGTGTAACCGCCTTCGACGCCAATCGTGTGTAGTTCCATCAGCTCACGGGCATAGTTTTCGTTGATGCCGGGCTTGCGGGCCTGCGGTCTGTTGGCCAATCTCTGCAGCATGCGTGAGTCAGGCGCTGATGACTGGAAGTTATCCAGGTAAAACAGCATCGCGGGACTCTTGGCCGTAGCCATCACGAGATCCTTGAACTTACCGAGGGCGTGGGGACGAATAGCGTTCATTTCGTAACCCGTCGTCAGTTGCCGATTGGCGCCCTTGCCCCAGAACACATTGAAATGGTTAAACCAGAAGTCGGTCATTACTTCCTGCAATTGACGCTCGCTCGAAACGGCGCGTACCAGCTTCTGACTCTGCAGCTCTTGCAGGAGACGTTGCGGCGGATTCAAGCCTCTCTCCTGCATCATCGACTGGAGCTCCCGTCGAAGCCGCGGGTTGTTTTGAGGGGCATTCGGATTGGCCTGAGCGTTTCTTGGATTGATCAATCCAAGGCGTCGAGCCAGATCCATCGGCGCCACGTATTTTTCGTTGATTTCCGTAACATCCATCTTGAGCGATGGAAATTGGCTAAGTGCGGCTTCGGTTGAACTGTCGTCGATCCGTTCGGGATGCAGTTGTTGATCGACGAATTTGTCGACACCAAGCTTACGCACTCGCTCGACGTCACCCGGCCGGGCGCCAAAGGCAATGCGGTTGAGCAGGTGCAGAATTTTTTGATTTTCGCTGAGCTTCGTCGTTGCCGGCTGAGCCGGCAACGGGACCAAAGAAACAAATATCAGTAGGAGTAAGAGGACCGCCTTCCGTTTCATGCCCTGTATAGACATCTCGGAAGGCGATCGGTTTACTCGTCTTCTCCTTCAAGGCCCGTGGCGAAATTATCGATTTCGGGCTCTTGTTGTCCGACATCCTCTTCGTCGTTGACCTCTCCGAAGATCTGGCCACCGAGCTTTTCCTTGAATTTCTTTCCGCCCTCGGTCTTGAAGGCCTTGGCGCGGCTGCGTGCGGGTTTTGCATCCGGCCCGAATTGCCGCCTGGGCCGGTTGGAATCGCCACCCTGCTCAGGGATGAATTCGGGTGCTGGTCCTCTGTGCATGGGGGGGCCGGACGGCCGTCCTGCAAAAGGCGGTCCGCCAGGCCGATAGCCTCCGCCACCGCCACCGGGACCTGCCGGTCGATAGCCGCCACCGCCACCAGGCGGACGGCCTCCCCCGGCTTCTTTTGCACGGGCTTCATTCACGGCAAGGTTGCGACCTTTAAACGATTGATTATTGAAGAGGCGAATGGCTTCCTGCGCGGCGGCGCCATCGTGGAACTCGACGAAGGCGAAACCTCTCTTCCGGCCGGTTTCACGATCGACCGGAATAAAAACGCTGGCTAGATTCCCCGCTGTCGCGAAGTGAGCTCGAATTTCATCTTCGGTCGCGTCATAGGGGAGATTCCCGACAAATAGACGAACAGGCATTGTTCCTCTTGTTACCTCTCGATACCTTGGGATTCAGAAAAATGGATCTGGGGTTTCACACTCTTGGGGCAGAAGAAGGGCCTAGGGGCAGACCCACGGCCGGGGATAGAACGGCTATTGGGATTAAAGCCATGATCATTACGACCGACATCTTATCACGGTAGCCTTAGAAACAAGAAGTCCGGAGAGAAAGAGAAGTCGGCGCGGATCTGGAGTATCAGGGGGGAATTTTCGTCCATGACGACCTCCCGGTGAATCTCGTCCGGCTTGCGTGCATCGACGATCTGAAACCGAAACTCATGACCGGTTCGAAAATCTTCTGGTGAATAGACGTAGCTGCCTGCGGACGCCTGATCGATAAACCGACTGCTTTTGCCGTCGGTGCTTCCTTCGATTACTTGCCGGCCCGGCATGATGGGCTCAAGTAGTTGGCCGTCACGGTAGATTTTGAAGTCTTGAAACTCGCCTTTAAATTCCATGTCCAGCTTGCCGGTGCGACCAAGCATGAAAATCGGGGCCACGATTCGTGCGAATTTGCTGCGCCCCGTATAACCGGCGTTGGGCCGGATATCGAACGTAACGGCGTAGTCGAGTGCGTTTTCAGTGGTGCGGTGCCACTCGAAGAACGGGTCGCCGGCACCCTGGAAATTCGGATCCGAATTGGGTTTACTCCGGCGTATATGTCGGTTTTCTTCGCGCATTCGCCCGGTGGCGTACTGCAACTTACCGATCAATACTGGCGTTATAGCGGTTACAGAGAAGTCACCGGCTTTGAATTGGTAGGCTTCCCAATTCAACGGTTCCGTTTTGATCTTCATGTTGAGAAGATCCACGGGATATCGAACCGAACTCAGTGCCGGCAATAGACGCTGCGAGGGCTCGATCTCGATACTGTCCCAGATGTCGTTGGTCTTCAGTAGATCTCGCAGTGTTCCGATCCGGACTGCACCTGAGATGCTACCTTCACCGAACGTATTAATACCGAGCACCTGTCCATCAATGTTGATAAGCGGGCCCCCTGAATTGCCGGGCTGTAGGAGAAAGTCGCCAAGAACGGTTTCCTCATTGACCTTGGATAGAATTCCCTGCGTCATCAGAAACTTTTGATTTAGCGGTGAACCCATCGCCACAACAGGGATGCCAACCTTGACGCCGACCTCTTTCTCTTCAGGCAATAGCTGCAGCGGCCGGATGCCCTGGACGACGCTGCTGTTCACTTTAAGCAGCGCCATGTCGTACTTCGTGTTCACCGCGATGATGTCGGCTTTTACCTTTCGACCGTCAGGAAATTGCACCGCGAGATATCGGGTATTGTTTATGACGTGGAAGTTTGTTGCGATATGACCGAAAGGACTGACGAGGAAACCGGAGCCGGATCCATCGTCCGTCGAGATCAGAACGATTGCCGGACTCGCCTTTTCATACAGTGGCGAGAAGTCGTACGCGATTACTTGCGCTTGAGCTGCCGATTGCAAACAGAAGATAACAAGCAGCAGTCCCATTCCTCGTCTCATTATCGTTTCTCCTGCAGTGATGTACTGCAAGAGGCGTGCCACACCACATTGGAAAGTAATCGCTAGAAGCTCGTGCTTCTTGTGGCTACTTTTCTTTGCGTTTACGCGCGGAATGCTGGCCGTTTTTTGTGGAAGTCCGTTTCCTTCTGGAAGGCCATAGCAACGTCGAGTACCGTTTGCTCATTCCACGCACGCGCTACGATTTGGAGACCGAGGGGCATGCCGTCGTTGTCGAAACCGCAAGGTATCGAGATTCCCGGCAAACCGGCCAGGTTCCCGATCCGAGTCAGCGCCGCCGCTGGTCCGCGGTCCGTTCCGCCACCACCACCGCGACCTCCTCCGGTTGGATTTGGATTACCGGCAGGCTGAATCAACCCGGCACCTGAAGCATTCGTTGGGGCTACCAGCGCAGCGTACTTTGACACCAGTTCGTCAGATTCCGCTGTGATGATTGCGCGGATTCGTTGGGCGGTGAGGTAGTCCG
>Ga0137427_10001442_pt1 | contig 10734 bp, 11 predicted proteins | sample EasRivERMZT700_2_FD_102309 | JGI IMG/M metagenome (GOLD analysis project Ga0137427, IMG submission 102309) | Soil microbial communities from meander-bound floodplain in the East River, Colorado, USA - East River MetaG ERMZT700_2 | ecosystem: Environmental > Terrestrial > Soil > Floodplain ...
ATGACGGCACTTGGTCGCGTCGAAAACTTCGTGGGGAAAGTCGCTGCCGAAGAGAAAAGGCTCTTGCCCGCCTTTCTTGACCGCGGTGCCGAGGCCGTCGTCGTCGCAATCAAACCCGACAAAGATTCGTCCTTTGCGCAGCTGCTCTTTGAAGTAATCACGCGCCTTCTGGCCTTGTTTCGGTCCGCCGAGAAGGTTCCCCTCAAGATCTAACTGAACATGGCCGTCGTGGTAAGAGCGGTCGAGCCGATCCATCATGAAGGGCACCCAAGTGGCGCCGCCTTCGAGAAACGCCACGCGGAGCTTCGGGAAGCGCTCGAACACGCCGTGGGCGAGCATTCCCGCCGCCTGAATCATGAGGCTGAATGGATGTCCCAGGGCATGCGCGGGGTAGTAGGTGCTGAAGGAGTCGAGACCCATCTGGTGAAGGCAACCGACGTGCACGGCGAGAGCGCAGCCGAGTTTCTCGGCTTCTTCATAGAGCGGCCAGTAGACCTTGTTTCCCAGATGTCCTTGAATCGCTTCGCCGTTGGACGGCAGCATGCCGCCGAGCATGCCGAGTTCTTTCACGGCCCTTCGCAACTCCGCAATCGCCGCTTCGACATTTTGAAACGGGATGAGTGCTATGCCTCTGAGTCGCGGATTCTTGTTTAAGTAGCGTTCGTAGAGCCATGTGTTGTAGGCCTTGCAGGCGACGACTGCCCATTCTTCGGACATGATGCGACCCACGGCTAGGCCGGCAGTAGGGTAGAGCACGGTCCAGCTGATGCCGGTCTGGTCCAAGAATTTCATCCAGTCTTCCGGTGTTGGATTACCGGTGCCACGGCGGTTTTGCTTCAAGTAACGAAAGTGCAGATGATCGAACTCCGGAAAGAGCTGCGCCATTTGGTTGCCCTTGGGCATGTACCGGGCGATCTCCTCGCCACAAGCGTGGTCGTTGATATGGCCGTCCGCGTCAATAATCTGCATCTTTGAATCCTTTCATCCTGCGATTTTCGTCGCCGCGCTCTCTCGATCTTCTAAACGATTAGTACAGGGAACTTACGGGCGTCAAGAGACTGGAGCAACTGCTAGACGCTGGTTTAAACGTTTTGAACGATTTGAACGGCTGGAACGTTTTGAACCGCCTTGGCTCGGGCGCAGCCCGCCCGCTCAGTGGACATGATCGTCCGGCGGCAGGCCGGTCATGGTGAACGCTGAGGCTCGCGGATGGTGAAGGGGAACTCGTCCTCTACGATGTGGCCGTCGACGGAAAGCACGCGGAATCTAATTTTGTATTGACCCGGCAGAAGCGGCTTGACTCCCACGGAGATTCGCTTGGGTTCTTCGGTATCGACCGCGACGTCGCCGCGATCGACGCGCTTGCCGCCGGAGTCGATAACCGTGAGAGAGGAGAACCGAGCCTCGAGACGCTCATTAAACCATAGTTGAATTTGCGCCGGTGATTGAAAAATCTGTGCCCGGCGCGCGGGAACGGATTTTACCAGCGAGGCGTGAGACCAGACCGTGGAAGGGGAAACGCACAAAAGAGCAACTACCAGGCCCCACAACTTGCCCATCACCGGCGACCCGTTTGGCTTCTAGTTCTCCGGTCGCTTGTCATACTTTACGGTCATGTTCTTGTTGTCCGGCGTCCATGAAACCGTTCCCTTGACGCCCGGCGTGTAGCGCATAATCCAAAATCCTCCTCCAGGATCGGTCTTATACTACATTCCCGATGAAGTTCACACAGGTTCCTCAGTGGGTTGGATTCCCGCAGCTTGCTGCGGAGTAGCTTATTGTTGGTCGAGGATCTTTTTTACCAGCGCTACGACGTCGGGGGGTTGATCCATGACTTCCTTGACTATGGCCTCGATCTCCTCGCCGGTTGACGGCTCCATATCCAATCTCGATTTGGTGACTTCCGCTATCAGTTCGGGATCCTTCAAGGCCTTGTTGTAGGCTTCACGCAGAATTTTCACTCTGTCCGCGGGAACCCCCGGGGGGGCGATCATGGGGCGACCCAACTCATCGCCACTGAGAATCACCTGCGCAAGACGGCGTCCGGCCTCCGGAGTCTTGTATCGATCCATGAGCTCGTAAATCGTCGGCACGTCGCCGAGGCGTGGATCGCGCTTTTTTCCCGCCTGGACGAGATGCCGATCGAAGCCTTTTTTGTCCCACGTGACAAAAGGTTCTCGGCTGAAATGAACTGTGATTCTCGTCGCCCGGCACACGACTTCGCCCCGCTCCATGGCGAGATCGACGTCGCTGCCTCCCGGGTATCCCAAAACCCGGATAAATTTCGCGCCGATGGTTTCTTCCAAAAGTCTCGTCAAGAGAGCGGTTTGATCAGTTGCGCCGGAGCCGCCGCATTTCGGCGGCTCTTTGGCTTTCAGGATGTCTTCGACGGATTTGTACGGCGAATCCGCGCGCGCGTAAAGCATCATCTGGCCCCTTTCCTGGGAGCCGAGCCAGTTGAATTTTCGCACGTCATACTTTACTTCGGGGACGCCGACCAGTTGCTGCAGGTACATGAACGTCTGAAACATGCCGACGGTCAAGCCGTCAGGTTTGGCGATCCCATAGAGATAGTTAGTCGCGATCATCGAGCCGCCGCCGGGCATGTTCTGGGGAACCAGGCTAGGATTGCCGGGTATATACTTGCCCAAATGCTGGGCGAAAAGGCGGCCCCAGCGATCGTACAGGCCGCCGGGCGCGGAACCGATCACGACTTGAATGGTTTTCTTCTCGTAAAAAGGCGGCTGTGACTGTGCGTGCAAGATTTGCGGCGATGCCAGCAAAATACCAACCAAAAGCAGGAATGCGCGCTCTTTCACGATCATGACTCCTCCGAAGTAAATAAACCTCTGTGTTATCGACGCTCAAGAAGCTCCATACTCGATATGGGCGCGATTGTCCATTCGATATTGAGGAACCACTAAGAAGCCATCTCGCTCGCCGGCAGAGCCACTTTTGACTCGAAAACCGACGACGAACATTGGACAGCGTACCGTTCCATGTTAGTCTACAAAGCGATCGGTTAGCAGCCCTCAGGAGGTTACATGCGTCATAGATTCTGGACGTCAAGGTTCGGTCTAATTGTGGGTGTTCTGGTCGCGAGCTTGCTGTGCGATGCCTCGGCCTTTGCCCAGAGCGACTTTTATAAGGGCAAGACCATCACGGTTTACATAGGCACAACGCCCGGAGCCCTATACGACCAATGGTCGCGTCTGCTGGCGCAATACATGCCCAAACACATTCCAGGCAAGCCCGAGATGATCTCGCAAAACATGCCGGGGGCGGGTCACAAGATTGTCGCCAACTATCTTTACAACAAAACCAAACCGGACGGCTTGAGTTTGATCGGTTCGATCGTACCCTCGCTGTACTTTGACCAGTTAATCGGTCGCAAGGAAGTGCAATATGATTGGGCTAAGTTTGTCTGGATCGGCTCTCCGGTGCAAGGTGAGTACCAGATGTATATGCGGGCTGACAGCCCGTATAAGACCATGGAGGATGTTCGTAAAGCCACGGAGGCCCCCAAGTGCGGGGCTCAGGGCACTTCGGACACGGCCTACTATCTTCCCAAGCTTTTCGAAGATGCTCTCGGAACAAAGTTTAATCTCGTTACGGGCTACCCTGGCGGGCCGGAGATCGACCTCGCTGTCGAACGCGGCGAGATCCTATGCCGCGCCTTTACGATCGAGGCCTTTCTCTCTCGCGAGCCTTATCACACCTGGCGCAAGAATGGCTTCGTGCGGAATATCATCCAAACCGGGCGCAAGCGCGACCCGAAGCTAGGCGACACGCCGACGATGTATGAGTTGATGGACCGATATAAGACTCCAGATGCCAGCCGGCGTCTCGCCAACGTAGTTCTCGCCGCCGGTGCGCTGGGGCGCCCGATGCTGGGCACGCCTGGCATGCCACCGGATCGAGTCAAGATCCTGCGTGATGCGTTCAACGCGACGATGAAGGATCCGGAATTTCTCGCCGATCTCGACAAGCGGAAATTTGACCTTGACCCGACAACGGGTGAGGAACTGGAGAAGGTTGTCAAAGAAGCAATGAGCCAGCCGCCCGACACCATCGCAAGATTGAAGAAGCTCTTGGGCGAGTAGAGAGAGCAGTTCAGAAGAAACTGGTCGGTTCAGTTCTTCAGCACGGCCGTTACACGATCATTGAGAGTGTGGCGGCCGTTTCTTGATGCATGAGGAAATCGTCCCTTTCATCTCAGCGATAGAGCCCGTCGATGTAACCGGAACGGTCAAATTCTTCGAGAAAGCTTGCCTCGATGAACTCCTTCGGGTTCGCTGTTTTGGCCGCGGGTATACGATCGCTCACATCCTTAAAGATTGTCTTGAATCCTTCCATAGAAGGGTAAGGCTTGGGCCGCACGATTTCGCGCAAGGTTTCATAGGCCTCTTCAAGTTGCTTCTCGTCATTGGTCTTGCGGTACTTGGCGAAAGCCCGCTTGGAAACCTCAGGGTTCGTCCTGATTAGATGGATCGCTTCCAGATAGGTTTTTACCATGCGCCGTGCTACATCGCGGTTCTTCTGGATATGGCGCTGGGTTGTGACTAGCCCGGTTCCCTGATAGGCCACGTTCAGCTCGCGCATATTGAAAAGAATCTTCATCCCGGCTCGGGCCGCCACCAAGTGGTCGGGGGGCGAAAAGCTCGAGGCGTCGATAGACCCGCCAATCAACGCGACGACCCGCGCAGGGGTATCGCCGATCTGCAGGAAGGTGACATCTTTCTCGCCGAGGCTGAACCGCGGCAGCAAATTAAGCACGCGCATGTGGGAGGCGGCGCCGAACCGCGAGATGCCGATGCGTTTCCCTTTGAGCTCCTCGATGGATTTGAAATTCGGTCGCGCCACGATTCGATCGTCCAGATAGTCCTGAACGCTGACAAGCATCACCGGATCGGCGCCCTGAAGGCGCGCCGGAGACATGAGCGCGCCGGTCATCTGGGCGAATTGGATCTCGCCGGACAATAATGATGGCAGCGAGATGTTGCCGGGCATGTAGACGATCTCGAGCTCCAGGTTGTTCTTTTTGAATAGGTTGCTGGTGTCTGCGACCCAGAGCACGCCGTGGTTGGGAGTTGGCGAGGTGTAGCCGATTCTAACTTTGTCCGCTGCACTGCACGGGCTCTGAAGGGAGACGACTGCGATAAACACAGCCAAACAGAGGCTTACCGCGCTACGCGATGGGCTTGGGCGTGAGAGCATCATGTCCTCCCTCAGAACGTTCGGTGTCGTTTCTGATCGAAGTAAGAATTAGGAAAGCCGTTCCAGCAACGAACTTAGTTCTCCGGGGCGGTGCGCGTCAAGCAAAATAACAACGGGACCCCCACTAGTTGCATTTTCACTTTCTCGCCGGTGTGATAAGGACTCCTGCTATGCCAAACAAAATCACCCGCCGATTTTCTGAACTCCTAAAACGTCCCGAGCTGCTCGTCATGTCGGGTGGCTTCAGCCCGCTGCACGCGCGCATGTCGGAGGTGCTCCATTACGAGGCCTTCTTCATGTCGGGCTCGCAGGTGGCGGCCTATGTCTACGGTTATCCCGACGTTGGGTTGCTCGGTTTGAACGAAATGGTTGAGTCGGTGCGGCGGATCACCAATGTCACCGACATCCCGATATTCGCCGATGCCGATACGGGCTATGGCAACGCGGTGAACGTTCACTACACGGTCAAGGAATACATCCGCGCGGGGGCCGCGGGACTGCACATCGAAGACCAGGAATCGCCGAAGAAATCGGGTACCTTGGCGGGGCGCCGCTTGATTTCAGTTGAAGAAGCCGTCGGTAAATTCAAAGCGGCAGTAGCGGCAAAAAAAGACCTCGACCCGGACTTTGTCATTTGCGCGCGCTGCGACTCCATCGGATCGGAGAGTGGAAATTTCGAAGATGCGGTTCAGCGGAGTATCGCTTATGTGAAAGAGGCGGGGGTCGATGCCATCTGGGTGAACACGCTCACCAAACAGGAAGAAATTGAAGCAGCTTGCCGGCGGATACCAGCGCCGGTGATCGCACCGTACTACGGCCCGCGGCCGTCGCCGACGTTCGAAGAGTTTCAGAAAATGGGTGCCGCGGCGGTTTTATATCCGAGCCTCACCACGGCCAATGGCCTGCAAGCGACCTGGGAGCTGCTTCACGAATTCAAAGAACGGGGTCCGGGGGTGCTCGAGGAGTGGAACAAAAAAGCTGAGTCGTCGAAATGGGGCATGGTCCCGCGCACGCAAGATCCGATCCTACCCGCCGAAAAGATCCGCAAGCTCGAAGACGAATTCATTCCCAAAGAGTTGCAACGCGATTACGACAAAACCTTTGGGCACAATCGGCACTGAGGTGGTATGGCGGCGAAATTGAACAATGACTTCGGATATCAATGCTTCAGCTCAGCTGCTGCTAAAGCGGTCGGTTTGAAGGGCAGCGTTCGGCCTAAGTGGAGCTGCGTACTGGGATGGAGCCATCCGCATCGGCAGAATTTCCCGGGTCAACGGATTGAGCATGAAACCGAGGGTCTCGAGTGTCACCGCTCCCAACAACGCGCCGTCGTGCTCTTCGCCTAACACAACCGGTGAGGTGGCTGCCGCACCCCGGATCTCAACCCGACACTCGGAAACACCCCGTTTGATCGGCGTGCCATCCGCCAGGGTGAATTCCACCTCGCGCTCTGCTTTAAGGCGTAGGGCCCGCCAGGTCTCCTCGGGAAGCACCGAGTAGATTGCGCCCGAGTCAACGAGAAACCGTACGTTACGAGTTGGTCCACGCCCGTCGGGCCTTCGCACCGCGCGTGTACGTAGGTGATACCCATATAATAATGAACCGTATAGTAGGAAGTTGATGCGGTCAACTAGAGATACCGCGGACTGAGCGGGTCGTTTAAGATGAGAGGATCCTTATGCTCATCAACTTCTCGTAACACCGGCTTACTGGCCATACTGGCTCAACGCCGAAACAACAAAACGACAAAAAGGTTTGCCCTAAATCAGGTCGATCCGGCTCTACAGCAAGAACCGATGACCTCTGCGCCTACAGTCGCAAAGGCCGACTGATCTAAAGCAGCTGAGACAAAGATTGGATAAACTAGTGACGGTCGCGCTTCCTGAGCAGCTCAGCAACATATTGAGATCTGGTGCGGCCATCGACAGACAAGCCCCGGCTCTTACACCAAGCTAGAAGCTCCTCCAGGTCAATAGTGACCTTTTCCGCGTCTAGACCTTGAGCACGTAAATCGCGTAACTTTTCCTCCGCTAGGGATTCCCACTCAGCAAAAGTTTCCTCCAAGTCTTCACGGTCTTCCGATATTTCAAGAAGCCGCGACCACTGCTCCAGCCGAAACCAAGCGATACCAAGTTTCAATTGACCCGAGGGTTTCATTTTAGAGGCCATCGCCAGAGACTTCGGAACAGGATGCTTGTCTCGCGTGAAATGCCCGGCTATACCGAGCTAACGAGTCCCATTTCTGCTAAATGTATGCCCGTTTGCTATTCTTGGTCGGGCCGCCCGCGTATAAGACGAACACGATCACTGCTCACGAATCCGTTTGCTCATACTTCGCTCTCGAGTATTTCCAAACCGTTCAGCCGGTCGATCAAATACAGCAAGCCATTGTCGGCGCGGAAGACATCGTTGCTCTTGACCGTCTTTTGGCCGCGCCCTGGTTCGGGGACATAATGTCCAATCTCGGTCGGGAGATAAGGATTGCTGATGTCGACGACGCGCAGTCCGCCGCTGAACCAGGTGACGAACATCTTGTTGTCGTAGACTTGCTCGGCGGGTTGGTGCGCGCCGTACTGATGGCCCGGTTCGATGCTGTGGGTTTCCGCCGGATTGAATGTCGAGATCGGCACCGGATGTGCCTCGTCCGTGATGTCAACCATCCACATGAAAGCATACGGCATCGGTGCGAGCTTGCCGGCTTCCTCGTCGGAAACGACCATCACGTCGCGATTCATGAGCTTCCACGGGATCGGCAACGTCGTGTGAATCGGTGACGGGTAGGCCGGCGACCAGTTGTAACCGCTGATGTATTTCGGCCGGCTCATGTCGGCGATATCGAGGATGACGAAGCCACCGTGCCAGTAGCTGGTGTAGAGCCGGTCGCCGCGCCGGATCGGATGGTGACACTGGTGCGCGGTGCCTTCCCAGGTCGGCTTCTCGCCGCCGGCGATCCACTGTCCCGGCATCCACCAGCGGCCCACTTCCTCGGGCCGCGCGGGATCCTTTAGATCGAAGATCATCGGGATGCGTCCGATGTATCCCTCGATGTGCGCCGATATGTAGGCGTAGCGGCCGTCGAAGGTAAAACGATGCACGCCGCCGTTAGTCTGTAAAAAGGCAATCTCTTTGGGCTTTTCGCGGTTGGAAATATCGTAAACCTTGAGTCCCGCCGGTTGCTGCTCTTTGCTGCGGTATCGTTCCAGGTTCACCAGCATGATATCGCCGCTTACCCGCACCTTGTGCGAATGCACCCCCTGCGGGATTTCAATCTCAGCGACGATCTTCGGATGCTTGGGATCTTTGACGTCTAGGATCGACGTCCCATGGGGCGGGTCCATGTGGCCGACGAAGGCGTAGCCGTTCTCGACTACGACCTGGCCGCCACCCGCCACATCCGTGCGTCCGATCTGTCTCACGTTCTTGCGAATACCAAACTGAGGCGCATTGCCGTTTTTTTGGCTCATGAATCTTTCTCCCCCGTTCGAATTGAGTAAGTTCTTCTACCAAGCCGGAGGTGATGCGGTCAACCGGCGCAATGATCTCAGAGGCATGCTGCGCCATTGGCTGAAGGCTTCACGTGAGGATGCGGCGAAACGTCAAGTTGATGCGCGGCCCGCATGGCCGCGTTTCTTTGTCGATCCCATGCTTCCAATAGCGCTGGGTGTCGCCCTTCATCAAGAGAAGGCTGCCGGATGCGAGTTTCAGGCGAACAGGCTTCAAAGCCTTTTTTCGTTTGTGCTTCAAGATGAAGGTCCGTTCTTCGCCAAGACTTAACGAAGCGAGGATCGGTCGTTCGCCGAGCTCCGGCTCGTCGTCGCTATGCATTCCCATGCTGTCCCGGTGGTCCCGGTAGTAATTGATCAGGACGCTGTTGAAGCCCGTATGAGCTGCCGCTTCAACCCGGCTCTTGATATCCAGTAGCGCCAGCGTCCAGGGCAGCGGGCTCAAGTTAATGCCCGAGTAAATGTAGTTCTTTCCGAGATCACCGTACCACGCAATCAGACGAGGCTGCGGGTAAGTTCTGCCCCAAACCACAATGTTCTCTGCTCGCCAAGGAACTTCAGCAATCAGGTGACGCATGAGGATGGGAGGCGTTTCCGCAAGGGGGAGATGGCGCAAGTAGGACACCTCAGCGTCTTGCTTGGGAATATGTTCAAACCCCGCCTGCGCTGAAAATAGGTCTGCGGTCACGTTCACTCTTTTCTCAGCACGGCGACACCGGATAAGTACTGGAAAAGGTCCGGTCAGTCGTTCGGCATCAGTAGCTGCAGACGATGGCCGTCCGGATCGGAGAAGTAAATGCAGGTGGGATCGCCTTGGCGGCCGATGACTTCGATGCCGGCGTTTTCCAACGTCGCTTTGACGCGTGCCAATTCCCCGGAGGCGAGACGCAGCGCCATATGGTTCACTTCGCTTCCTGCATGAACTTTTTCGTCGTCTTCCACCTCGAACAATGCGATGCCCTGGTGGCCGCACTTGAGGAAGCACTGCCAGGAGCTCTCATGATCGATATCCATTCCGAGGAAATCGATATAAAACTTCTTTGACCGCGCGAGATCCTTGACGTGGAACACCACGTGGTCGATGCCGGTAACTCGAAGCGGTGATTTCATAATTCACCTCCTATGTTGGGACTAAACGTTCAAGGTTCAAAGTTCAAGGTTCCAGGTAACTCAACGCATTTCAGTTGCGCTGACAGAAATCTTGTTGAATGTTCGAAAACCCCTAAGTCTTTCAATCAACCACGGCGATGGCTTGAATCTCGACCATCATCTCGGGCCGCGCCAGTTCCTTGATGCCGATCAGCGCGCTTGCCGGATAGCGGCCTGGTTGAAAAAACGCTTGGCGAAGCTGCGTGAAACGCGTACCGTTGGCCATATCGGTAATGAACACCGTCATGGTGACGATGTCGTCCAGCTTGCCGCCGGCTTTTTCCAAGGTTTGCCGGATGCGTTCGAAGCTCAGCCGTACCTGCCCGTCGAAATCGCCGGCGTAACTCTTACCGGTCTCGTCCTGGAAGGCCCCGTAACCGGCCAAGTAAATCGTCGTGCCGCCGCCGACCTTGACGGCGGGGGAGTAGGCGCGTTCGCGCTGGCGCGCATCGCCCGGCAGAAATTCTTTCTTTGTCATGGTGACGTTCTCCTATTTAAGAAACAGCTTTTGATACTCTTGGGTCTTTTCCGCAAATCCCTTGGCGTCGAAGTCGTCGGCCTCCACTGCCTGTATCTTGTCGGCGTCGGCAAGGGGCGGATGGATGCCTTTGCGGTTGACGAACTCACCCATCTTGGCCAGAATCCGCATGCTTTCATCGCCGAGGAAAAAATCGATGAATGCCTTGCCGCCATTGGGGCGCGGGGCTTTGTTGCTGAGCGCCAGATACTGCCCGATGCTGAGCATTTTCCCGAGCCTCACATAATCCACCGGCGCTCCTTTCTCGCTGTAGGTGACAACGTATCTGACGAGCGTAATGGCGATGGGCGTCTCGCCGGTTGGCACGCGTTCAGCGGAAGGCGCGAA
>Ga0137427_10001446_pt1 | contig 10722 bp, 7 predicted proteins | sample EasRivERMZT700_2_FD_102309 | JGI IMG/M metagenome (GOLD analysis project Ga0137427, IMG submission 102309) | Soil microbial communities from meander-bound floodplain in the East River, Colorado, USA - East River MetaG ERMZT700_2 | ecosystem: Environmental > Terrestrial > Soil > Floodplain ...
CGACCACAAGTGCGGCCCTGCTGCAACGCCGTGCTGCAATGCCGTCGCTTGCCGCGCGCTGTCACATAAGCTTCACCGCGCGTTTCTACGGTCCGGCCGCGAATGTGGTGGGGGGACAAGGGTGCGTCTCGCAATGCAGCCCGTGCACGAACGCGCGCTCATGTCCTCCGCGTCTTTTCTCGCTGACATGGTGGAGGACCTGAAATGATTGCCTTGAAGAAATTCAAGATGCTGCTGGCGTTCGGCGCGGCTCTGGCGCTTGCCGGTTGCTCGCAGGCGGATGGCGTCGCGTCTCCCGGCGAGGGCGGGTTCCCGGCCGGAGGCGGCGGAGGCGGCGGCGGTGGCGGCGGAGGTGGCGGCGGCGGCGGCACAGCGGCTGCGAGTTGCCCGGCTGGCTTTGCGGATGGCGGTGTCATCGCGGCCGGCACGATGCGCAATTGTCAACTGCCTGCGCTGATCACCGGAAACCTTACGGTCCCATATCAGGCCAATACCGCTTACTCCATCAACGGCCGCGTCGATGTCGGTGTGGACCGCGGCGGCGATGCCGCCAATCCTGTCGGGACCTATGGCGGCCTGACGATCCAGCCGGGCGTGCGGCTCTACGGTTCCGCGGGCCTCGACTATATCGTTGTCAATCGCGGTTCGCAGATCTTCGCCGTCGGCACGCCGAGTTCACCGATCATCTTCACCAGCAAGCAGAGCGTCGAAGGCACCACCGGTCTCGATTCAATCGGCCAATGGGGCGGACTTGTCATTCTCGGACGCGCCAATATCGCCAACTGTCCGGGCGTCGATGGCGCCGCGCGGGCGGCGATCTACAACACGCCGGAGTGCCACGCGACCGTCGAAGGAACTGCCGCTGAATATGGCGGCAACAGCAATACCGACAGCAGCGGATCGCTGCGCTATGTGCGCGTGCAGCATTCGGGCTTCCAGATCCTGCCCAATCAGGAACTGAACGGCATCACGCTCGCGGGCGTCGGCAGTGGAACTACGATCGATTTCGTCCAGGTGCACAACAGCTCCGACGACGGCATCGAGTGGTTCGGCGGCACGGTCAATGCCAAGCACCTCGTGCTCACCGGCGAGGACGACGACAGCATCGACACCGACCATGGGTTTCGCGGTGCGATCCAGTTCGCCATCGTCGTGCAGCGCTCAGCCGGCGGCAACCGCTTTATCGAGTCGAGCATGGCCTCGAATTTGGCGACCAATCCGCCCGTCGATCATCCCGAGCGCGAGACCAATCCCGTCGTTGCGAACTTTACGTTCGTGGGCAGCGCGGCCTCGAGCGCGGCAGAGGGCATAGTGCTGAACACCGGCTCGCAATTCCGCCTCTACAACGGAATAGCCACCACCACCCATCCGACCGCCGCATGCCTGGAAATCGACCAGCAAGCGGAACTCGGCACTGCGCTCGCCGCTGATACGGCCTTCAGGTCGATATTCATGTCGTGCCCGACATCGTTTCATCCCGACGATGATGTGGATCCGGAAGAGGCAACGATCTTCGGCGCCGGCACCAACAACAACACGGCCGGCGGCACGTCCACCCTGACCAACACCTTCATAAACGGTGGGAACGAATCCAGCGTGCCGGCCGTGTCGTTTGCCACGCTGTCCGATGCGGAATTGCCGCCGGCCTATAAGGGCTTCCTGACCTCGGTCAATTACGTCGGCGCAGTACGCGATGGCGCCGACACGTGGTGGCAAGGCTGGACCTGTGGATTGGGCGGCGGACCTGTCTGCTGATCACTCGGGCGGTGCAGCAGCACCGCCCGATTTGCCTTTCGGATACTCATCAAGGTGCCCACATGACGAAGCATTCTCTTAGCCTCAAAGGTTCGTTGCTGGCGACTTCGGCGCTGATCGGCGTTTCGATGACCGTCATTTCCGGCGCACCCGCCCGCTCGGGCGAGGCTCAGCCGCCGGTTGTCGAAGCCGAAGGACCGGCGGAGGAAGTCATTGTTCGCGGCATGTTCATTCCCGACGTCGTGCGCCAAACCTCGGAAGTCGCCAACGTGCTCGTTCCCGAAGATCTCGTTCGCCAGGGCGATGACACCGCCGCCCTGGCCCTGACGCGCTTGTCGGGCTTGAGCGTCGTGAACGGCAGGTTCGTGTATGTGCGCGGTTTGGGCGAGCGCTATTCCTCGGCGTTGTTGAACGGCTCGCCGCTTCCGAGCCCCGAGCCGCTGCAACGCGTCGTGCCGCTCGACCTTTTCCCCAGCAACATCCTCGCCGGCGCGCTGGTGCAGAAGACCTATTCGCCGCAATACCCGGGCGAGTTCGGCGGCGGCGTGATCAATCTCGAAACCGTCGGCGTGCCCAACGAACGCTTCATCAGCATGGCCGTAAGCGGCGGCTACAACACGGAGACGTCGTTCCGGAAAGGCATTACCTACAAAGGATCCGACACCGACTGGTCCACCTTCGACGACAAGGTGCGCGATACACCGCATTTGCTGAGCGCAGCGATGCAGTCGGGGCGCGGCCGCATCTCGGAGGGCAATTTCACCGATGGGGAATTGCAGGAGATTGGCCGCGACTTCGTCAACGCCCCGCTCAATCTGATACAGCGTCTCGATCATGTGCCGGGGAACTTTGCCGTCGATGTGAGTGCCGGGGACCGGTTCAATCTCAGTTGGGGCACCGTCGGCGCGATCGTCGTCCTCGGCTATGACAATTCCTGGCAGACGCGCCGTGGCGTGCAGGAAGAGGGCATCGTCACCCTCGCCGGCGATATCGCCCCTGTCACGCACTACGATTATGAATCCACCCGCAACGATATCGTGATCAATGGACTGGCGGGTTTCAGCTGGATTCAAGATACCACGGAACTCCGCTGGACCAATCTCTATGTCCGCAGCGTGACCAAGGGCGCAAGAATCCGGGCCGGTTACGATGACCTCGCGGGCGCCGACCTGCGGCACGACAACACGGACTGGTTCGAACGCGAGCTCGCGAACACGCAGCTCACCGGGTCGACGACGTTCGGCGACTGGGCCTTCAACGGACGCGCCGCCTATGCGGTGACCAGCCGCAACGCGCCTTACGAAAAGGGCATCACCTACCGTCTCGTCAACGGCGAGTATCTCCATAACGCATCCCAGGAACAGAATTTCACCCGCTTCAGCAATGTGAACGACAAACTGGCGAGCGCCGGCGTGGATGGCACCTACACGTTCCAGCTGTCGGCGCAGCGCGATGCAATGATCAATTTCGGCTACGCCTATTCCGACAACAGCCGCAGTGCCGAGGCACGCGAATTCCGCTTCCTGGCGACAAATTCGGCGCTTCCAATCGAAATCCAGCGCGAGCGCGTCGACTATCTCTTGTCCGACGCCAACATCCAGCCCAACCGGCTGGTCGTTCGTGAAACCACGGGCGCCGACGGCGCCGCGGCTTACCGGGCGTCGTTGGGTGTTCATGCGGGCTACATTCATGCCGACGTGGAGATCCTTCCGCTCGTCCGCGTCGCCGCGGGCGTGCGCTATGAGACCGCCAAATTGGGCGTGGACCTTGTCGATCTCTTCGGGGCTACGCCGCCTGTCTCGCCGGCCGACCAGAAGAACTCGTACTGGCTGCCCGCTGCGTCCGTGACCTGGAACTTCTACGAGGACATGCAGCTGCGCCTTGCCGCATCGAAGACGATTGCACGGCCGCAGTTCAGAGAGCTCGCCCCGCAACCCTACTACGATCCGGATTCGGACCGTCTCTATATCGGCAATCCGTTCCTCGTCGATTCCGAGCTCATCAATGTGGATGCGCGCTATGAATGGTATTTTGGTCCGAACCAGTTCTTCGCCGTCGGTGGGTTTTACAAGAACATCGATAAGCCCGTCGAATTGATCGTCAACGAAGTGGGCGCGACCCAACAGACGACCTTCCTCAATGCGCCCAAAGCGGCGCTCTACGGCGCCGAGATCGAAGTGAGAAAATTCTGGGAGCCGTTGGGCGGCGATGGTTGGCTCGGACGGCTCGTCTGGTTCACCGCGGCCAACTACACCTACAGCAAATCCGAAGTGAAGGTCGAAGACGGCGACGTCGTCTTTCCGTTCGCCAGCGGCGGCTTGCCTGCTCCGGCCGCCATCTTCGTGCAGGACGGAGACCGGCTCCAAGGGCAATCGGAACACCTGTTGAATTTCCAGGCCGGCTTTGAAGACGAGACCATCGGTTTGCAGGCGACGGTCCTCGTCAACTACGCGAGCGAGCGTATCTCGACGCGCGGCCGTCCGGGATATCCCGATCTGCTGGTCGATCCGGGCGTGACGGTGGACTTCACCTTGCGCAAGACGTGGATCAGCGCCAACGCCACCGAGACGGAGCTGGGGTTCGAGGCCCGCAATCTCTTGGGCGAGGACTACGACGAATTCCAGAGGCTCGGCGGAGGAACAGTCATCGTCAACCGATATGACCTCGGCCGGTCGTTCTCGGTCAGCCTGCGGCGTCGCTACTGAGCAAGTATAAAAAACGTCATCGTACTGTCATCGGACCTTCTTATAACGGCGCGTAGCATGACAATTCCCCGAGCCCGACAACGTTCTGCAAGGGAGAACGCCTTTGCATCAACTGGACCCTCGAGCGCGCGCTGAGTTTTGGCGGGGAGCCGTTCGTAGCGGCGTGGAGATCGCGCTGGTGCTCGTGCTCGCCGTGCAGGCGGCGCGCATGGTCTGGATCATAGCCGAGCCGTCGGGCCCGTTCGGTACCCCGGCTGTGGACGCGGGTGCTTCCGATCGCGAATTGTCGATCCTGAAGACCTTCAACGCCTTTGCGCCGCGCGCGCCCGCTGCCGTCGCGGCTGAAGGCATCGATGGTCTCGCTCTCTTTGGTGTGCGCGTGGGAAGCCGCGGTACGGGATCGGCCATCATTGCGTCCGGGGGAAAGCAGTCCGTCTATTGGGTGGGCGAGGAAGTTGCGCCCGGTGCCGTATTGAAGGAAGTCGCCGCCGATCACGTTCTTGTCGCGCACGGCAAGGGCACAAGCCGGCTTGCGCTCGTCGCACGCACGGCCCCAACCGCGACCGCGTCGGTGCCGTCTTACATGATCGCGCCGCGTCCCGCTGCGCCCGCCAAGCCGGCGGCGGTCGCATCGGTTGATACGAAGAAGCTGCTCGAGGAGGCGGGGCTCCGGCCGCGGACGCAAGACGGTCGGATCACCGGCTACACGCTGCTGCCGCGCGGCCCGGGCGAAATGCTTGGCCGGGCCGGTCTTGCCGCGGGCGACGTTCTGGTTGCGCTGAACGGCAATCGTCTCACGCCCGAACTCTATTCCGAGATCGAGCAGGAGTTCACCGGCCTCTCGCAAGTGCAGCTCACCGTCGAGCGCGGCAACGAGACGAGGACCATCACTCTTCAAACGGGCAGGTAGGGCAATTTGAAACGGACCATCTCGGCTCTCCTTCTCACGGCCGCGCTTCTCGCCGCGCCCTCGGCCGCGTTCGGTCAGCAGGCGCTGAACCTGCAAATGGCCGACATCCGCGCCTTCATCGAGGACGTGGCGCGCGTGACCGGCCGGACCTTCATCATCGATCCCCGCGTTCAGGGCAACGTCACCATTTCGAGCAACGCAGCGATCGGGCGCGACGAGCTGCTCGATGTGCTGTTCTCGGCCTTGCGCGCCAACGGGCTGATCGCGGTGCCGATCGGCGACAGCGCCTTTCGTGTGCTGCCGGACCAGAATGCCGCTCAGCTTCCGACCGATCCGAACGGCAGCGTCGGTTTCGCCACCGACGTCTACCGTCTCAACAGCATCGAGGCCGCCGCCGCGATGGAAGTGCTGCGCCCCTTGGTCGGACCACAGGGCGTCGTGCTGGCGACACCCCAGGGCAATACGCTCGTGGTCGCGGATTACACCGACAATCTGCTGCGCATTCGCACACTGCTCGATCAGATCGACCAGGACCGCACCACGATCGAAATCATCTCCTTGCGCAACAGCTCGGCGCGCGAAGTCATCGCCGCGGTCAACCAGCTCGTGACGCCGCCCGGGCAAGCGCCGACGCGCAGCAGCCGGTTCGCCCTCGCACCGGTGGAAAGCAGCAACTCGATCGTTCTGCGCGGCGATCCGACGCTTGTCCATTCCGTGCTCGCCATCATCACCGATCTCGACCGGCGTGCAGCGTCGACCGACGACGTCCGCGTGGTGCGCCTCCGGCACGCCAACGCCGAACGTCTTCTGCCGGTTCTCCAGCAACTCATCGGACAGACGCCCACCACGCCGACGGGCACGGCGTCCGGCGATGCCGCTCCGCCCGCGTCCGCCGCCGCGCCTCTCGCGGCCGCGCCCGCACTGCCGGGCTTGCAGGCCCAGCCCGGCCGCCGCGCCAACATCGCGTGGTTCGAAGGCGCCAATGCGCTCATCATCAGCGCCGATCCGGAAACGCAGCGTGTGCTTGCCGATGTCATCCGCCAGCTGGACACCAGACGCGAGCAGGTGCTTGTCGAAGCCATCGTCGTCGAGGTCTCCGACGATGCCGCCAAGGCGCTGGGTGTCCAGTTCCTGCTCGGCGGCGACGGCAAGGCCGCTCCGTTCTTTGCCACCAATTATACGAACTCCGCGCCAAGTATCTTGGCGCTGACCGGGGCCATCGCCGGCGGAAACGCCGTGCCTGCAAACGACAGCAATCTCGCGACGTTGCGCGCCGCGGCGCTCGCTTCGCTCATCGGGACCAACGGTGCCCTGGCAGGCGGCGCCGGTACGTCGAACGGACTCCTGTTCGGCATGATCATCAACGCGGTCAGAAGCGACGCGGCTTCGAATCTGCTCTCCACGCCTTCGGTGATGACGCTCGACAACGAGAGCGCGTCGCTGCTCGTCGGACAGGAAGTGCCAATCACGACCGGCGAAGTTCTGGGCGTCGCGAACACCAATCCGTTCCGCACCGTTCAGCGCCAGGATGTCGGGGTTCAGCTCGAGGTGAAGCCGCAGATCAACGCCGACGGCGCCATCACGCTGGTGCTCCGCCAGGAAGTCTCGAGCGTCGCCGGCCCGGTGAGTGCCGGGTTCAACGAATTGATCCTCAACAAGCGCGAGATCCAGACCACTGTGCTGGTCGATGACGGCGATATCATCGTCCTTGGCGGGTTGCTGGATCAGAACGAGCGGCTGCAAGTGGATCGCGTGCCGGGGCTGGGTGACATTCCGATCCTCGGCGCGTTGTTCCGCAGCAACACGGTTGACCGCAACAAGCGCAATTTGATGGTTTTCATCAGGCCGACGATCGTGCGCAACACGGCCGACGCGCAGAACGTGACCGCACCGCGCTACGACTATATTCGCGATCTCCAGATCGGCGCCCGGCCCGGCGCCAGAAGTTCCCTGGACGACGCCGTTCAGAATTACCTTCGCGCCAATCCGCCGGTTCCGGCGCCTCCCGGCGGTGCCGGCCGGTGACGGCCGCGCCCCAACCCGTGCTCGCCTACGGCTTCGCCAAGAAGCACGGGATCGTCGTGCTGTCGCTCGGCGAACGCGCGGTCGTGGGCCTTCGGGAAGGCGCTGACCCGGCCTCGTTGGCCGAGGCGCGGCGCGCGCTCGGCCGCCCGCTCTCCGTCGAAACGCTCGCCCGTCAGGCCTTCGAGCGCAGGCTTTCGGAAGTCTATGCCGGCGACGGTCTCGCCTCCGCATCCGGCGCCGAGGCGCTCGAGCTTTCCGGACAACTGGACGATCTCGTCGATCACATGCCGGCGGTCGCCGATCTCCTCGAAACCGAGGATGATGCGCCGATCATCCGCCTGATCAACGGCCTGATCGCCGAAGCCGTTCGCATCGGTGCATCCGACATCCATGTCGAGCCCTACGAGACCGCGCTCACAATCCGCCTGCGCGTTGACGGCGTGCTGCGCGAGGTGCTGAGCCTGCCCGTCCGTCTTGCGTCGCTGATCGTCTCGCGCATCAAGGTCATGGCGCGGCTCGACATCGCCGAGAAGCGCATCCCGCAGGACGGCCGCATCTCGCTCAATCTCGGCGGCAAGACCTTCGATGTCCGCGTCTCGACCTTGCCTTCGCGCACCGGCGAACGCGTGGTCATGCGCATCCTGGACAAGGAGCAGGCGAGCCTTCAGCTCGACGAACTGGGCATGACGCAAGGCGTTCTCGCCGCGTTCGAAGCGGCGCTCAGGCAGCCCAACGGCATCATCCTGGTCACCGGCCCGACCGGCTCGGGCAAGACGACCACGCTCTACGCCGGTCTTGCCGTGCTGAACGACAGCACACGGAACATTCTCACCATCGAGGACCCGGTCGAATACGCCGTCGCCGGCGTCGGCCAGACCCAGGTGAATCCGAAAGTCGGCATGACCTTCGCCGCCGGCCTGCGCGCGATTCTGCGCCAGGACCCGGACGTCGTGATGGTGGGCGAAATCCGCGATGCGGAGACCGCACAGATCGCCGTGCAGGCCAGCCTGACCGGACATCTCGTGCTGTCGACGGTTCACACCAATGATGCCGTCGGCGCGGTCACGCGGCTGCGCGACATGGGGGTCGAACCGTTCCTGCTCGCCTCGACGCTGCGCCTGATTGTCGCCCAGCGACTCGTGCGCAAGCTCTGCCTCGAATGCCGGAAGCCGGAGATCGCCGATGGCGTGTTTGCGAAATTCGCCGGCGTCGATCCCGGAACGCTGCTCTATCGCGCCGCCGGCTGCGCGCGCTGCAACGATACCGGCTATCGCGGCCGGCTCGGCATCTACGAAGCGGTTACCGTGGATGACCGGATTCGGCGGCTCATCGGCGAGCGGGTTTCGGAGGATGAGATTGCGCGGATCGCGTTTGCCGACGCGCCCGCGCTGGGCAACGCCGCGCACGCCGCAATCGTGCAGGGCATCACCACGGTCGAGGAGGCGTTGCGGATAACGCGCAATGAGATGGCGGCTTATGGCGCGGCCTGAACCCTCGGTCGCCGAACGCGCCGTACGGCTCCGCCGGGACAATCCCGCACGCGCGAATTTGCACCGGCGCGACCCGGCGCCGCCGCCGAAGGCGCCGGCAGGCCACCTTCGCTTCGGGCGGGATCGTATCAGTGGCGGCACGCTCGCACTGGTCACGCGCCAGCTCGCGACTCTGGTGCGCGTGATGACGCTCGAGGAGTCGCTCCGCACGATCGCCCTCCAGATCGAACGCCCGGCGGCGCGGCGGCTTCTGCTCGCCACCCACGCCCGCGTCGTCGAGGGCTATCGCCTGTCCGACGCGATGACGCGGCAAGGGACGGCGTTTCCGCCGCTCTACCGTGCCATGATCGCGGCCGGCGAAAGCTCGGGTGCGCTGCCCGAAATCCTCGATCGTCTCGCCGACCTGCTCGAGCACGAACAAGGTGTGCGCAGCAAGCTGCTGACGACCCTCATTTACCCCGCGGCTCTGAGCGTGACCGCGATCGCGGTCATCATCGCGCTTATGACGTTTGTTGTGCCACGTGTGGTCGACCAGTTCTCATCGATGGGCCAGACGCTTCCCGCACTGACGCGGGTCGTCATCTTCGTCTCGAACCTGATGACCCAATGGGGATGGCTGATCCTCATCGTTCTTGCGCTCTGTTCGTGGATCGCTGTGCGCGCGCTGCGCAATCCGGCGCTGCGCCGGAAGTTCGACGGTGCGCTGCTGCGCCTGCCCCTCATTGGGCGGCTGATCCGGGATCTCAATGCGGCGCGGCTGGCGCGGACGCTCTCCACCATGATCGCCAGCGGCTTGCCGCTGATCGATGGCCTCGTACTGACCGCGCGCACCATCAACAACACGGTCCTGCGCGAGGCGGTCGAAACCATGGCGTCGGCGATCCGCGAAGGCGGCAGCCTGTCGGCGGCGATGCGCCGCGCCGGCGTGTTCCCGCCGGTCGTGGTCAACATGACCGCAAGCGGGGAGAGCAGCGGCAAGCTCGACACGATGCTGGGAAGCGCCGCGGGCTATCTGGAACGCGAGTTCAACACCTTCACGTCGGTAGCTCTCAGTCTGCTGGAGCCCGCGATCATCATCGTCATGGGCGCGCTCGTGGCCACCATCGTGCTCGCGATCCTGTTGCCGATCCTGCAGATCAACACCCTGTCCCTCAGATGAGGAGCAACGCCATGAACCCGCCCGTTTCGATCCGCGCCTCGCGCGAAGCCGGCTTCACCCTGGTCGAGCTGATGGTCGTGATCGTCATCATCGGCCTTCTCGCGACCGTGGTGATGATCAATGTCCTGCCCAGCCAGGATCGTGCCATGATCGAAAAGGCGCGCGCCGATATCGCCACGCTCGAGCAGGCGGTCGACACCTATCGCCTTGAGATGCTGTCCTTTCCGCGCACGGCCGACGGACTGGAGGCGCTGGTCAGACAGCCTGCGCGGCTCGACCGGCCGGAGCGCTACCGCACCGGGGGCTATATCCGCCGCCTCCCGCCCGATCCGTGGGGCAATCCCTATCACTACGTCTATCCGGGCCGCCGCAGCTCCTATGACCTCTATTCGCTAGGGGCCGACGGCCGCGAAGGCGGAGAAGGCAACGATGCCGACATCGGCAACTGGTAGGGCGAGACCCGATTCGGGGTTTACCCTGGTCGAGATGGTCGTTGTTCTCGCGATCGTGGGGATCGCTGCGGGTGCGATCCTCCTCACCGCACCCGATTCACGCCGCACTTTGACCCAAGAGGCGGAGCGCTTTGCGGCAAACCTGGTGCGCGCCAAGGAAGAAGCGGTGCTGACCAATCGCACCATCGATGTGAGCATCACGTCCGAAGGCTACACGTTCGGCGCG
>Ga0137427_10001447_pt1 | contig 10720 bp, 10 predicted proteins | sample EasRivERMZT700_2_FD_102309 | JGI IMG/M metagenome (GOLD analysis project Ga0137427, IMG submission 102309) | Soil microbial communities from meander-bound floodplain in the East River, Colorado, USA - East River MetaG ERMZT700_2 | ecosystem: Environmental > Terrestrial > Soil > Floodplain ...
CGCTCACAGCGATATGGAAGACGCCGCCGCTATCGCCTGGGATGTCGACTCGCGACCGGAACTTCTGGCGGCTTGTCAGCTGGCGACGCAGGGACGACCGCTTGTCCTTGGAATTGGAAAGCAGCGCGGCCAGCTGCGAGGACCACTTGGCCTCGGGCAAGCTGCTGATCTCGACCTGCGCAAGGCTCTGGTCCATTTCCCAGAAACAGTCCGAGGACGCCTCGGCGAAATCCTGGAAGCGCATTTGGCTCTCGAGAATGTCGCGTTGGGCCCGCTTGCGTTCCGAGATGTCGCGGACGATCCAGAGCTGCCGGCGCTCGCCGGACATGTCCAAGTCGGCAGTCGAGTACTCGACGGGGAACGTACGCCCGTCGAGCGCTGTTCCGGACATTTCCTGTGCATCGGCCGGAGCTTGTCCGTCTCGCGCAAGCGCGGACGCGACAGGCCCGAGCAGGCTTTCGATCGACCGCCCCGTGAGGCCGGCCGGCCGCGCGGTGAATTGCCGTTCGGCGGCCGCGTTGGCGTGATCGATCGTTCCGTCGCTGCGAACCACCAGCATGCCATCCGACGCGTTGTTGAGTATCGCCGCCAACACGGCGTCATACTCCCGCTGCGCCTTGTCGTTGGCGGTCTTGAGCTCATCCTCCATGAGACGAGCCGCGCGGTCGTTCAGGCGGCGTTCGCGATCGAATTCATGATAGGTCTGATCGATGATCGCGATCAGCGCGTCGATGTCGATCGGCCCGCCATTCGCCGAAGCCGCACGCAGCTGCCGGCTTAACAGCTTATGCACGGGTACTCTCGCCGAAGACGGTGATCGTCATGGTCTGGTTATGCAGTTCGGCGCAATGCGTCGCCGCATGAGGCGAAACCTCGCCATAGGAATAGAACCCGGTCAGCATCGCGCGCTCGCCGAACACGTCCTGCACCGCTTCGACTTCCTCGCAGATCCGCTGCCCCAAGAGCAGCTTGCGCCCGATGCAGCTGACGAGAACCGCGACACGGTCGCCCGACATGTGCGTTGCGGCCTGCTGAGCGGCATCCGCCGCGCCCTCGACCAGCCGGTCGAAATTGCCGCGCATCAACTGCGCGCTGTAGCCTTCGGGCACGTCGCCGGCGAAGGTCATCGCGCGGCATTCCTCGTCGACGGCAACGATCGTCCGCGTCAGAGCTTCGTCGGGATTGGACGAGGGGAAGACCTTCAACGGAAACAGCAGCGCGCTGCCGGGAAGGCCTTTGGCATCTTCGCCGAGGTAGCGCTTGTACAGATCGAGCGCCGGCTCGCCGTCGAGCTCGTAAAGCACGTTACCTTTGGAGCGCGTGATGCGCCGCTTGGGACCGAACACGTCCCAGCCGCCGGCGCTGCCATGGCCCACTTGGATCGCATCGCCGTAAAAGCCCACCGCGGCGATGCGGCCGGGCCGGGGCGCGCTGTTCAGTCCAACATAGGTCGTGCCGAAACGCGGACCGTCGCCGGCAAGGCCGCCCGTGATCACAACGTCATTACCGGTGCAGGCGCGCACGCCGCGAATAAGCTCGCTGCCGTTCACACGCGTGCCATCGGACAGCAAGAAAACGGTTTTGAGGTCCGCGGCTGCGAGGCGCTCGCCGATCTCTACACCCGCCCGATAGGAGCCGGTCGCGTCCTCGATGGCGGCTTCGGCGGACCTCAGCTTGGTGCGATCGAAGCTGATCGCGGTGACGGAAAGGCTCTCGTCCAGCACGTCGCGGCCGTGGATTTCGCCGCCCGTGCTGCAGCCGAGAAGGACAGCGTTCGGATGGCGCCGTGACAATTCATCCCACAGCTTTTGGTCCTTGATCGGTGCCGTACCGCCGAAGACGAGCAGCAAATTGGCCTTTTCGTCGGAGCGTCCGATCCAGCCGGTATTCGCCGTCCATAACGATTGTTGCGCGCGCATGAGTTCGCCCCCCTTGGCCGGCCGTATGAAGAGGTCGCCGGATGCACGCAACAATAGTCCGCACTGTGTTAATGCTGCCTTTCGGCTGCATTTTTGGAAACCACCTGTTAAGGGTTTGCCGCCGCGAAGTGCGGGATGGAGGCCCGCTCGGTTCTGCGACCCCACACATCGCGGTGATCGTCGCGTTTCGCGCGCCGCGTGCGCTTGAGGAGATGGCCGACCGGCGATAGCCTTCCACACATGGACAAGCGACGCGCCGTCATCCTCGGGGGAGTTACGGGCTTCGTCCTGCTTCTCTCCCCGGAAAGTCAAAGCCAGAATTTCAATTTCAGCCGGCCGACGATCGCCGCCCTACCACAGAGCGTGACCGCGCCCGCGGACAATCCGCAGACCGCCGACAAGGTGTCGCTGGGCCGGCTGCTCTTCTGGGACCCGATCCTTTCCGGAGACCGGAACGTGGCGTGCGCGAGCTGCCATCATCCGAGGGCTGGTTATGCCGAGGACCGTGACATCTCCATCGGCGTGAACGGTGTCGGTTTCGGAAGGAACCGCAGGTTCCAATCTCCAAATTCGATCCCGTTCGTGAAGCGCAACAGCCCGACCATGCTCAATGTCGGCTTCCACGGCGTGAATCAGGCCGGCCAATACGATCCCTCAACCGCGCCCATGTTCTGGGACATGCGGGCTAAGAGCCTAGAGGTCCAGGCGCTGGAGCCGATCAAGTCGTTCGAGGAGATGCGCGGCGACGTCTATCCGGAAGACAAGGCCGTCGAAACGGTCGTGGCACGGCTCAACGCAAACGCGGAGTATCGCGGTCTGTTCAGCAAGGCATTCGGCGGCGCGAACGCGGTGAATGCGCCCAATCTGGCGAAAGCCATCGCCGCGTTCGGGCGTTCGCTCGTCGCCAACAACTCGCCGTTCGACCGCTACATGCGCGGCGATCGCAACGCCATGACGCCGGCGCAGATCGAAGGCATGCGGCGCTTCGTGCGCGTCGGCTGCACGGAATGCCACAACGGCCCGATGTTCTCGGACTACAAAATCCATGTGCTCGGTGTTCCGGACAACCGCGAGCTTGCGGAGTCCGACCGCGGACATGCGGACACGCCGCACGCGTTCAGGTCGGCGTCGTTTGTGGAGACGCCCTACGCGTTCAGGACGGCATCGCTCAGGAACCTCCGCTACACCGCACCCTATATGCACAGTGGCGAGTTTCGCACGCTCGAGGACGTGCTCGAGTTCTATGACGACCTGCCGGAGAATCCGAACGTGAGGCGGCGCGACGTGGATCCGCTCGCGCGGCGGCTCGACGATCCCGACGACGAAGCGGGCGCGATCATCACGTTTCTCGAGGCGCTGAACGACGACGATTTCGACAAGACGATTCCGTCGCGTCTTCCGAGCGGTCTAAATCCCGGCGGCCGGATCCAATAGAACGGAGATCAGCCTCTGCCCGGAGGCGGAGGCGGTCCGTTGCGTCCCGGCGGCGGAGGCGGCGAGACGGCTCGCGGGCGCGCGAAACCGGGAACCTGATTGCCCTTGGAATACATGCACTGGGCATAGGCGATATCGTAGCGCCGCTGGATCGAATAGTTGGCCTGATCCGACATGCCTGCGCCGATCGTGGCACCGACCGCGCCGCCGGCAACCGCGCCCGCGGTGGCCGTGTGGCCATCACCGGTCGCGGCTCCGAGCGCCAAACCCAATCCGGCGCCGATGGCGGCTGCGCCGAGCGCGCGGGTGTTCGCGGCTTCGGCACCGCCGGCAACCTGGCTGTCGGCATAGCCGGTGCACTCGTATTGATCGCGCTGGAACACCTCGAACGGCTTGTAGGGGCCGGGCATGACGCGGACGGTGGGGCCGACCGGCGTGGTCGCGCAGCCCGCGAGCATGATCGAACCGAGGGTCAAAGCGGCAATCGTCGTCTTACGCATCATTGCTCCACTCCTTATTGCTCAGGCCTGAAATCGTCGTCCTGGTACTCAGGATAATCGCCCGGCGGCGGACCGCCTTGGGCCGGCTCCTGCTGCCAATCGTCGCAATCCTGAATGTAGGGGTAATAGCCCTCCGGGTTCTGGCAGAAGTACCAATATTCTGGCCGCTGAGGGTTGCCGTCGGGGCCGCGCGCATAACCTTGCGCGTAGTCCTGTCCGCTGTCCCGCGGGGAGCCGTAATAGTCCTCACCGACGACCGGCGGACCATAAGCGGGATAGGGATAGACCGGACGCGGATAGAGGTACCAGGAATTGCCGACGGTCCACCACCAGCCGTAACGCGGCCCGTGCCAGCCGTGAACCCAACGCCCGCCGGTCCATGCAGGGCCGGTGCCGAAGCCAAACCCCACGCCGGGTCCGCCCCAGCCGGGTCCATATCCATAGCCGTACGGAGCGGCTTCGGCCGACTGCGCAATCGCGGCGGACGTACCCGCCAGCATGAGAGCGCCCAAAACGAGCTTGCCAATCGCCTTCATCTTCTTGGTCCCCAGACTGTGGCTTAGGCTTAAGTAGAAGACGATTGTGGCATGATCTAGCTGAACCGAAGATGAACCCCTTTCCCCTTGATTTCATGAGGAAAAATCTGTCGCTGCCAGAACGCACCCAGGACTACCCCGGCGGCCGCATGAAATCCTGCTTGCCGAGTTCCACGCCATTGTGCCGGAGAATCGCGTAGGCGGTCGTGACGTGGAAGAAGAAGTTCGGCAGCACGAGCCCGATCAGATAATTCTCGCCTTTGAATTTCTGCGGCTGGCCACCCAGCACCAGCGAGATGTCGCGCTCCTCGGAACCATCGATCTGCGAGGGCTTGAACTCCTTGATGAAGTCCATCGTTTTGGCGATGCGTGCCTTGAGCTCGTCAATAGTCTTTTCCGTATCCGCATATTTCGGCGGCTCGACGCCGGCGAGACGGGCGCAGGCGCCCTTGGCAAAGTCGGTGGCGATCTGGATCTGGCGGCTCAAGGGAAACATGTCCGGATAGAGCCGCCCATCGAAGAAGACCTGGGGGTCGATCTTTTTCGCGGCGGCGTGGGCGGCGGTCTTGTCGAGAATGGCCGAAAGGCAGGGCAGCATCTGCAGAAAAACGGGCACGGACGCGCGATACATCGACATCGGCATGGGCGGTTCCCTCATAAAATTTAGCTGGTTGAGGGTCCACTCTAACGAATTTCGAGTTTCCAAGCTAAGCTGGCGGGACGAAGTGTAGCCCGCTCGCGTGCCGGGGGACCGGCGGGTACCGGTGATGACGCGATCATGAGGCGGGTATGTTCCAGCTCGTTTTGACCCTTCGCTCACTTGCGGCGCCGGCGTTTGCGGCGCTGGCATTTGCGGCGCTTATCCTGGCGTCCGCGACCTCAGACAGCGCGGCGGCGCCCGCTCCCAGCGGCGCTTTTGTCGGCACGTGGACCATGGAGCAGATTCCTCCAGGCGGCGCCGCACGCCGGCAAGGAACGCTGACCGTCACGCGCAGCGGCGACGCGCTCGCCGGCACGATGCGCGTGGGTGGAACCGATGTGCCGCTGTCGAACGTCCGGGAGAGCGGCGGGATCATCTCATTCAGCACGACCATGCCGGGCAGTCCGGGGCTGGTGCTCAACTATTCCGGTGCGATCCGCGGCAATGAGCTTGGCGTCGCCAGCCAGGATTTCGGCAGCGGCTCGTACACGCTGACGGCCAGACGTGCGGGCGGCGCTGCTCAGGCTCAGGCGAAGACCGCGCCGGCAGCTCCGCCGCGCGCGGCCGCCGCTCCGCGTGCTCCGGCAGCCACCGCCTCGGCGCCGCCGGCATTGGGCGCACCGGGAAGCGCCGCCCAGGGCGATTATGTCGGGCGACTGCTGGGACAGGCTTCGCCCGAAGCCGCGCCAGCCGTGTCGCCTCCCCCACGGCCCCCGCAGGTTGTTGCGAGCGCGCCGCCCCCCGCACGCTCCGTCACGCCCCGAGCGCCGGCGCGCCCACCGGCAGAGCCGCCGCCCGAGCCCGGACCAAGCCTGGAGGGCAGCTGGAGCGGCGAACAGACCACGCCCGAGTCCGCCGGAGCGAGCGCAGCGACGCTCAGCTTCGCACGTGAGGGAAACCGGGTCGCCGGGGTGTTGCAATCGGAGGGACAGGAATTTCCGCTGTTCGACATGAAACACGCCGGCGCCGAGCTGTCGTTCTCCGTGGTCGTTCCCGGCATGCCTTACGAGACCATCCTCTACAGCGGCAGGGTGGTCGGCGACCGGCTGGAATTGGAAGGACTCGGCGAGAATCAGCGCGCGTACGCCCTCAAGGCGACCAAGCAGGAACCGTCCCCTTCGGCCCCCCCGCAAATCGCCAGCGAGACACCGCCGGCTGAACCGGCGCCCGCGCCACAGGTGGCGCTCGCCCCGCCTCCGCTGGCCGCGCCGGAGCCCACTCCCGCCCCGGCGGCTGAGCCGCTCCCGGTCCCGGCCCCCCCGGCGTCCGCCGGGACCAGCGTGGACCTCCAAGGGACTTGGTCCGCCGAGCTGACGGACCCGGGGGCCCCGTCGAGCATCCCGGCAACGCTTTCGTTCGACGGCGACAAGGCCACCATGCATGTCGGCGCAGACGCCCTGCCGCTTTACGACCTGACCCAGATGGGCATCGATGTGTCATTCACGGTCATCGTCCCAGGCTCGCCCTATGTCAGCGTCCGCTATAGCGGGGTGGTCACCGACGACACGATGCAGCTCGCCAGTCTCGACAACGGTCGCGGCGTTTCCACGCTCATGGCTCGCCGGGTCGAAAGAAGCGGATCGCCGGCCGCCGATCCGCTAGGGCCGATGCAGGCATCGCTGGCGCCGCCCGCGGCGACACGAACGGTACCCCGCCCGCCGGTGGGCGCGGGACTAGCGCCGCGTACGCCCTCGCCGCCCTCGGCGCTGCCATTGGCGCAAGCTCCGGCTGCCGTGCCGTCAGGGCCTCCGACCAAGCTGCCCTTGCCCGCGTTGCGCGATCTGCCGCCCAACGGACTGGCCGCGACACCGCCGATGGGCTGGTCGAGTCGGCAGAAGCTCGGTTCGAGAACGGATGACGCGGCGATCCGCCAAGCGGTGGAGGGGCTCGTCGAGTCGGGGCTGAATCTCGTCGGCTACACCTATGTCGAGATCGGCGACGGCTGGCAGGGCGCACGCGACCTCCAGGGCGTGCTGCATCCCAACGAGCGGTTCCCGGACATGAAAGCGCTCGGCGATTACATCCATTCGCAGGGACTGAAGTTCGGGCTGACCGCAGCCGTGGCACCGAGAAGCTGCAACGGTTTTCAGGGCAGCTACGGCTATGAAACCCAGGACGCACGCACATTCGCCGAGTGGGGCGTCGACTATGTCGTGTTCGAATGGTGCAGCGCCGAGGGGTTCATTCTCCCGCAAGACGAAATGCGGGCTGCGTTCCAGATGATGGGAGAAGGACTGCGCGCAAGCGGCCGCGATATCGTCTACGGCGTCAGCCAAAAGGGCCCGCCTATCGCCGTCGAGCAATGGGCGGCGAGGACCGGCGCCAACATGTGGCGGATCGGGGGAGAGCTCGAGGAGAACTGGGCTTCGGTCGCGGCAGCAGGATTTGCGCAGAACGGCAGGGAAGTTCTGGCCAAGCCCGGCGCATGGAACGACCCGGGTCTGCTTCAAACCGGCAACAGCGCGATGACCGCCGATGAGTCACGCATGCAGATCAATCTCTGGGCGGTGCTGGCCGCGCCGCTGATGCTCGGCAACGACGTGCGCATCATGACGCGCGAAACCGTTGCGCTCTTGAGCAACCGCGAAGTCATCGCCGTCAATCAGGACAAAATGGGCCGTCAGGGAAAACGCGTCGCGAGGTTCGGCGACACGCAGGTCTGGGCAAGACCGCTCGCGGACGGATCGCTCGCCGTCGCATTCTTCAACACCGGAGCGCGCACCACATCGGTTGCTGTGACGTGGGCGCAGTTGGGAATCGAGGGCCCACGTCTCGCCCGCGATCTGTGGTGGCACGAGAATCTCGGCATCGCCAACACCAGCTACACGGTCGTCCTCGCGGGCGGCACCTCGATGCTGGTGACACTCGCGCCTTGACGTCGCCCTTAGGGGAGCGTGAAGCGCTCGTTGAGGATGCGCGTCAGCAGCGAGGCGGTGGCATAGCCGTCTGCAGGAATTCCCCGCGCCTTCTGAAATTCGCGAATCGCTTGGCGTGTGCGCCGCCCGAGAACGCCGTCCGCGCCGCCGGTATCGTAGCCAAGCGTGGTGAGGCCTTCCTGGAGTGTCTTGCGCTGACGCACGCTGAGCATGGTTTCGCCGCGCGGCCAGCTTCCGCTGATGCCCGTTCCGCCCCTCAGCCGATCGGAAAGCACGCTCACCGCCAGCGCGTAGGAGGTGGCAAAATTGTATTTGAGGATGGCGTAGAAATTTTCGTTCAGCAGGAAGGCCGGTCCGCGGGCTCCTGCCGGCAGAAAGATCGCGGACTGTGCACCCGTTTCGGTCAGCAGTTCTCCGTTCAGCTTGCGCACCCCCTTGGCCGACCATTCGGAGACCGCCATGCGGATGTCGGGATCGGCGGTTTCATAGGGGAAGTCTGGAGGAAGCTGCACTTCCTCGCCCCAGGGGAGGTCGGACCTCCATCCGGAGCGGCTGAGATAGCTTGCGGTCGACGCCAACGCATCGGCCTGCGAACCCCAGAGATCGCGCTTGCCGTCGCCATCGCCGTCCACGGCCTGCTCGAGAAACGTGGTCGGCACGAATTGCGTGAAGCCGAACGCGCCCGCCCACGACCCGCTCATTGTCGCCGGATCGCGGCCTTCGGTGAGCGCGATTTTCAAGGCCGCGATCAGTTGCCGCCGGCCATAGGCGGCGCGCGGCCCCTCATAGGCGAGCGTGGCCAAGGCCTCGAACAGATTGAAGCCGCCGAGATTCCCGCCGTAGTTCGTTTCCATGCCCCAGATCGCCGTCACGACTTCCGTCGGGACGCCATAGGTCTGCTGGAGCCGTGCGAACATCTCGGCGTTCACGCCGATGAGGTCCCTGCCCCGGCTGACCCGCGTCTCGGTGACGGCGCTTTCCAGATAGTCCCAAACGGGGCGGACGAATTCCGGCTGGCTCAAATTGAGCTGCTCGACGCGCGGATTGAGCGCGATACCGGACGTCGCCTGATCGTAGAGTTCGGCGGGGATACCGGCTTCGATCGCCTCGCTGCGGAACTCCTGCAGGAAGACCCGAAACCGCGTCGCCGGATCGGGCTGCGTGACGCCCTCGCTCGGAACGTCCTGCGCTTGCGCGGACAGCGGCCAGGCGCAGGCAAGCACCATCGCGGCGGCGGCCGCCATCCGACGGGGCTTGCCCTGCAAGGCCTTGATCAGAGACGCCTCCCTCTCGGCATGGTGGTCATCGGCTGCCCTGAAAGCAATGTTGCCAGATGCGCGATCATCAGCAGCGCAACAACAACGCAGCCGATTTGTACCACATGGTAGTTGATCATGCGTACCTTGAGCGGCTGGGCGGGCTGGCGTCCGCGCCAATTGGCAAACGCGAACATTCCTAAGGTCAGCACGAGAATGGCGACCGTGACCGGCAGACTGAGTTCCACGCCCCCTCCAACACAATTTTTCGGCGGCCCCAACGGCCGCCGAATTGCCGGCTTACGACCTCGCCGGTGCGGTTGACAGGCCCGAAGGCCCCGCATAGTTTCCGCGCCTTCTTGGCGGCTGACAGGCCGCCCATTCTAGACGCCGGAGACGACGATGAAAGTGCGCAATTCGCTGCGCTCGCTGAAAAAGCGGGACAAGGACTGCCGCGTCGTCCGGCGCAAAGGTCGCGTTTACGTGATCAACAAGAAGAATCCTCGGTTTAAGGCGCGTCAAGGCTAGCTTTCGCATTTGACGGTCTTTTCAAGACGCCCGGTATCGCGTCGGCGCGGTTTTTTCGTTAGCATCTCCGGATGCGCAAACTAGCTCTCCTCTCGCTTGCGATCGCCCTGGCCGCCTCGGCCGGGGCCTGGGCCCAACAGATCAATCCGGACCGTCCGCTGCCCGGGTTGCCCCCGCTCGGCAAAGAGCTGCCGCCGGAACCGGACGACCCGGCCGATCCGCCGGATCCGCATGACCAGCAGCAGCCTGACGCCAAGGCGCCGTCTCCGGATGCCAAGGGCCGGCAGACCGGCAGGCCGACGCCGCGCGCACCCGAGACCGACGACCAGCTTCTTGCGCGTCTCGCCAAGGCCCCCGACCGGCGCGCCGCGCGCACGATCGAGCGGGAGCTTCGCGCCCGCTGGTCCCACTCCGAGAGCCCGAGCGCCGATCTGCTGCTCAAGCGCGTCGACCAGGCGATAGAGGCGATGGATGCGGAGACCGCGCGCACCATCGTCCAGAAGCTCACCGAGATCGCGCCCGATTTTGCCGAGGGTTGGCACCGCCGCGCGACGCTGGCCGCCGAGAAGGACGATTTCACCGACGCGATCGATTCGCTGCGCCGCGTGCTCGCCTTGCAGCCCAAGCATTTCATTGCGATGGCGGAGCTCGGACAGATCCTCGAGGAGTTCGACGACAAGAACCGCGCGCTGGACGCCTATCGAAAGGCGAAAGAGCTCGATCCGTTCATCGACGGACTTGACGACCGCATCCGCCAGTTGAGCAAGGAAGTCGAGGGCCAGGGCATCTAAGGTCCCTGCCCTCGTTTGCCGCCATGCGCAAGCCTCTGGTTTCGCTTTTCGTCGCTGCCGTCCTCTTTTCCGCGCCCGCGCTGGCGGAACCGACGTTCGTCGGCATCTGGTACGGCGCCAATCAGCCCGATGAGCCCGGCGTCATGTCGCTGATCGAATTCCTGGCCGCCGGCACGTTCC
>Ga0137427_10001448_pt1 | contig 10706 bp, 12 predicted proteins | sample EasRivERMZT700_2_FD_102309 | JGI IMG/M metagenome (GOLD analysis project Ga0137427, IMG submission 102309) | Soil microbial communities from meander-bound floodplain in the East River, Colorado, USA - East River MetaG ERMZT700_2 | ecosystem: Environmental > Terrestrial > Soil > Floodplain ...
GACCGCATCAAAAATTACCTGGGCACGATGGTGGTCGAGAACATCGGCGGCGCCGGTGGCGGGGTCGGCGCGGCCCAAGCATCGCGGTCGCGCCCGGACGGCTATACGCTGCTGCTCGGCGGCGCGACCACCCATATTACCGAGGCTCTGCTCAAGACCAAGCCGACGTTCGATCCGCTCAAAGATCTGGAACCGATCTCTCCGATTGCGGTCACGGCTTTCGCGATCGCTGTCCATCCCTCGGTGCCGGTCAAAGACCTCAAGGGATTGGTTGCCCATGTCAAAGCCAACCCGGGCAAGATGTCCTACGGCTCCGCCGGCCATGGCTCGCTCAATCATCTCGCTGGCGAACTGTTCAAGCTCAAGACCGGGATCACCGATCTTCCGCACGTTCCCTATCGCGGCGCGGGGCCGGGACTAACCGATCTTCTGGCCGGCCAGATTCCCGCGCTCGTGCCGGCCATGACCAACATCGTGCTGGAGCATCACCGCGCTGGCAAACTGCGCGTGCTCGCGGTGACGCACCACAAGCGTCTCGCCGCGGCCCCTGAACTGCCAACCGCGGTCGAGCAGGGCGTCGCCGATCTCGTTGCGCCAAATTTCATCGGTGTCTACGCTCCGACCGGCATGCCGAAAGCGATGGTCGACCAGATCGCGGCAGCGAACCTGAAGCTGTTGGCCGAGCGATCGTATCAGGAATTGCTGATTTCCGGGACATTCGAGCTCGAGCCGCTGCTCAGTGCCGACAAGTATAAGGCCTATGTCGAAAGCGAGATCGCACGGTGGCGGCCGATCGTCACGGCGATGGGTATCAAGATCGACTGAGCGCAATCGGTTCCCCAACGCGGCTTTGAGCTGCCGGCGATGCCAACTCGCTCGGCTTGAGCGGGGACACCAGCCGCCAGCTTTTTAGCGTTTGTCGCATTTTCAAACGGAAAACCGGTTTCCACTTTTCCTGAAAATGCTCTACACGATCTGAAATCGTATCTGGGAGAAGCTTCAATGAACGACGCGCGGGCCGCGGGCTCCGACATCATCACCGCCGCGATCCTGGTGATCGGCGACGAAATCCTGTCCGGGCGCACCAAGGACAAGAACATCGGCTACATCGCCGAATACTTGACCAATATCGGCATCGATGTGCGCGAAGTGCGCGTCGTACCCGATATCGAGACCGAGATCATCGCGGCGCTCGATACTCTCCGCCATCGCTACACCTATGTGTTCACCACTGGCGGCATCGGGCCGACACACGACGACATCACCGCCGATTGCGTCGCCAAGGCGTTCGGCGTCTCGATCGACGTTGACCCTCGCGCCCGCGCGATGCTGCTGACGCGGATAGCGGAGAAGGATTTGAACGAAGCGCGTTTGCGCATGGCGCGTATCCCGGCCGACGCCGACCTAATCGTGAACCGGGTTTCGAGCGCGCCAGGATTTCGCATCGGCAATGTCCATGTGATGGCCGGCGTGCCGTCGATCATGCAGGCGATGCTCGACGAGGTCGCGCCGACGCTGAAGACCGGGATCAAGATGCTGTCGTCGTCAGTGCGCGCCGATTTGCGCGAAGGCGATATCGGCACGCCGCTTGGCGACGTTGCCAAGGCGCATCCCGACGTGATGATCGGCAGCTATCCATTTCAGGACGAGGGCCGGCCCAACACCAATATCGTGATCCGGTCGCGCGATCCGGGGAAGCTTGCCGTTGCCCAAGCCGCGGTCGAGGACATGCTGGCGCGGGTGCGCGCTGGGTTGCGGCAGACGGCTTGAGCGCGCGCATGACGGAACCACAACCGCAGGTCCATCCCGAGAAAGCGTTTCCGGTGTCCTGGGATCAGTTCCATCGCGACGCCAGGGCGCTGGCGTGGCGGCTGGCGGCCGCCGGTCCGTTCACCGCGATCGTTGCGATCACGCGCGGCGGGCTGGTGCCGGCGGCGATCGTGGCCCGCGAGCTGAATGTTCGGCTGATCGAGACGGTCTGCGTTTCGAGCTATCACGACTATACGCGGCAGGGCGACTTGAAGGTGCTCAAGGGCGTGACGGAGTCCATTGTCAGGCTCGCCGGCAAGGGCGTTCTGATCGTTGACGATCTGGTCGATACCGGAAAGACCGCCAAGGTGGTGCGCGACCTGCTGCCCGGGGCGCATTTCGCCACGGTCTACGCCAAGCCGATGGGCCGGCCGCTGGTCGATACGTTCATCACCGAGGTCTCGCAGGACACCTGGATCTATTTTCCCTGGGACACCGGGCTCGCTTTCCAGCCGCCGATTCGCGAGGGCGGGGCCTAAATTTCCGCGCGCGCGCTCGTCAATTATCGGTTATGATGGCGAACAGCGCCCCCGTAAGCTGCAGAGGAGCACCGTCATGGATGCCATTACTCCGAAGGCCAACGTTAGCATCGACAAGCATTCGCATCTCGTGCGGCCATCCCAGATGGAATGGAAGAAGACGCGCTTTCCCGGCTGCGAGGTCAAGGTGCTGATGTTCGACGCCAAGACCGGGCTGATGACGTCGCTGTTCAAGTTCGCGCCCGGCGCGGTGCTGCCCGACCACGAGCACGTCAACATCGAGCAGACTTACGTGCTGGAAGGTCACCTGGTGGATAAGGACGGAGCGGCCGCCGGCATCGAGGCGAGGCAGGGCGAGTTCGTCTGGCGCGAGCCCGGCAGCCGCCACTCGGCCTGGGCTCCGGAAGGCGGGCTCATGCTCGCGATCTTCCAGGTGCCGAACAAATTCTTCGAGGCCGATGGCCGCGTGACCGATCCGACCGGCGAGGTCTGGGAAAAGGTCTGGGGCCACACTGGCAAGGGTTGACCGCGCCAGTTGTTAGGCATTCGCTTTCGATTTTCTGGCATGTGGTGCTAGAACCGCCGCGCGCCGACGTGGCGGAACGGTAGACGCATCGGACTTAAAATCCGTGGGAGGGAAACCTCCGTGCTGGTTCGACTCCAGCCGTCGGCACCACTAGAGTTGATGCCGCAACAATGCATGATCGCCGGGGAGGGGATGCCACCGGCGACAAACTGCGGGAGCAAGCCATGAGCATGAAAACCATTCTGGCTCCGATGGAGCCACACGAAGGCATGACAGCGGTTCTGGAAACCGCGCTGCTGCTGGCGCGACAGTGCGGCAGCTATATCGAGGGTTTTCCGCTGCGATTTGGCATTAGTGAGTTTGTCGCGGTCGATCCGGCCGGCAGCATTCCGCTGGAAACCTACCGGCAGGAGAGTCAGGAGGAGGCGGCGCAGGCGCGCCAACTGTTCGAATCGTTCATGCAGGAGCGCAACATCCCGCGATCGAGCGGGCCGACCGGCGGGCTGTCGTTTGGCTGGCTGGACGACGCACCGGAAGGCGAGAGCTTCGTCGGCAGCTACGGCCGCGTGTTCGATATCACCGTGCTGAGCCGGCCCGACGGCAACACCATCGGCCTGCACAATCGCGCGATTGAATCCGGCCTGTTCGAAAGCGGCCGGCCGGTTTTATTGTCGCCGCCCAAGCCGCCAAAGCAGATCGCGACCAACATCATGGTTCATTGGAATGGCAGCACCGAGCAGTCGCGCGCGACCGCGTTCGCGATGCCGCTGCTTCACCAGGCCGAGCGCGTCACCGTTCTCAACGTCGTCGGCGGGCAGGGGGTGCCGGGGCCGTCGGTCGAGCAACTGCTCAAGCATCTGCAGCACAATGGCATCGCCGCCAAGTCAAAGAGCGTCGGTCTTGAAGGGCGAAGCACCGGCGAAGCGATCCTGGCCGCGGCCAAAGCGGAAGGCTGCGACCTGCTGGTCAAGGGTGCCTATACCCAGAGTCGGTTGCGGCAGATGATCTTTGGCGGCACCACCAGCCATATCCTGGCCAACGCGGAACTGCCGGTTCTGATGGCGCATTGATTCCAGCGCAACGATCCACGAGTGTTCGTCGCGACCAGTTCTTCAGAGGGCTGTTCTGGCGGCCTTCTGTTGCTCGATCTTCTGGCGCATCTGCCCGACCCAAGCAGCTTGACAGATGGCAATAATGATTTTTGATTTGCATCTTCAATCGACAAACGAGCGCCCCGCGCGCAAGGTTCATGTGCCGGCCGGCGTGCGCCGCATCATATTCGGCGTTAGCATAGTGCTCCTAACGGTGAATCTAACCGGTTGCGCCGCAATCACGGACACAGCTTTGATCGCGCCTGGAGCGTTTGATCACTACACCTGTCAAGATATCGAGGCCCGCGCCAAGAGCACGCAATTACGGCATACCGAGCTGGAACAACTGATGGCCCGATCGGCGCGGGGGCCAGGGGGCGAATTCGTCAATGCGATCGCCTACCGCACCGACTATCTGCAGGCGAGCGGCGAGCTCAAAGTGCTGGCCAAAGCGGCCGCAGACAAGCAATGCGCCATCAAGAGTCCGTTTTCGAGCGCGCGTTCGCTGCGTTAAGTTCTCAAGCGAGGCGTTTGCGCGCCAGCGCCGCGCCCTTGCCGAGCGCTTCGAGCTTGGCCAACGCGATATCGCGGCGCATCGGCGCCATGCCACAATTGGTGCCGGCGATGATGCGTTCCCTCGGGACGTGCTGGACCGCGGATTCGATGGTCGCGGCCACTTCCTCGGGCGTCTCGATCGTCTCTGTGCTGACATCGATAACGCCGATCTGAACGTTTTTATCCTTGAGCAGGGAAAGAAGATTCAGCGGCACCTTGGAGTGGATGCACTCGACCGCGACCTCGCTGATCCGGCTTGCCGCTAGCGCCGGGAATATCGCCTCGTACTGCCGCCACTCGCCGCCCAGCGTTGCCTTCCAGTCGATGTTGGCCTTGATGCCGTAACCGTAGCAGATGTGTACGGCGGTGGTGCACTGGAGTCCGTCGATGGCGCGGTGCAGCGCCTCGATGCCCCAACTCTTGACCTCATCCATGTAGACGTTGAACGCCGGCTCATCGAACTGGATCGTGTCGACGCCATCGCGCTCAAGCGCGCGCGCTTCCGCGTTGAGCAGATCGGCGAAGGCCAGCGCCATTTGCACGCGGTCGCCGTAGTGCCGGTCGGCGACGGTGTCGACGATGGTCATCGGTCCCGGCATGGTGATTTTCAACTTGCGCGTGGTGTGGGCGCGGGCATGGCGGGCCTCGGCGCCGTGCACACGGCCCTTGAGCTTGAGCGCGCCGGTGACCGTCGGCACCATCGCCTTGTAGCGGTTGTTGCGGATGCCCATCTCGACTTTGTGGGCGAAGTCGATGCCATCGACGAATTCGAGAAAGCCGTGGACGAAATGCTGGCGCGACTGCTCGCCGTCGGTGATGACATCGATGTCGGCATCCTCCTGCAATTTGATCGCGAGCAGCGTGGCGTCGAGCTTGCCAGTGGCGAGATCGGCGCCACTGAGCCGCCACTGCGGCCATAGCTTGTCGGGCTCGGCGAGCCAGGAGGGTTTGGGAAGGCTACCTGCGATGGTGGTCGGAAACATGGAGATGGGTTCTTCCGTGCTCATTCCTCGCCTGCTAATGCGGACGGTGCGAGGCGCCAATCATAAAGCCAATCATACCGGCGCAGCAGCATCTTTCCGCTGGCCAGCCGAAGCAACAAATCGCGCAGCAGCGCCTCGGCGGCGGTGAGATGGTAGATGCGGCCATTGCCGCGAGCTGCGTTCTGCACCTTCGTGGTGCGCCCGAGCCTGGCGCGTTCATAAAGCCGCATGGCGGCGGCAGGATATTCGGGCTTAAGTACGAGGCTATTCGCGAGAACGGCGGCATCCTCGATCGCCATCGCCGCGCCCTGGGCCAGGAACGGCAGCATCGGGTGGGCGGCGTCGCCAAGCAGCGTCACCGGCCCCGCGCCCCATTGCCGCAGCGGCGCCAAATCGTAGAGCGACCATTTGAGCCAGCGATCCGGCAATGCGAGGAGCTCACGCACCGGCTTCGCCCAATCTTGAGACGCATAACGCGCTAGCAATTCGTTGCGTTCGCCGGCCGCGCTCCAGCCGGGCTGCGCCCAATCGTCATTGACGATGGCGACGATGTTGATCAACGCGCCGCCCTTCACCGGATAATGGACGAGGTGCGCATTGCGTCCAAGCCAGAGCTGCACTTCGCCGGTGCGGAATTCCGGCGCAACCATTGCCGCCGGCACCAGCGCTCGCCAGGCGGTGCGCTGACGGAATTGCGGCTCCGCGCGGTGTCCAAGCCGCGTGCGCAGGTTCGACCAGAGCCCATCGGCGCCAATCAGCGCAATGCCATGCTCGCCGGCCGCGCTGACGCCGCTGCCGTGCATGGCGAAATCCTCGAGCCGTGTGCCAAGCCGCAACACGATATCGGAACTGGCGCGCACCGCCCCCAGCAGCGCCGCTTGCAGATCGCCGCGATGGATCGACCAGTACGGCGCGCCGTAGCGCCGCTCGGCGTCGTCACCCAGCGGAATGCGCGCGAGCCTGCCGCCACCGGCGGTCCTGATCGCCACCGCCGAGGGCGCGAAGACGTCCGGCCGCAGCCGGGCATCAAGTCCGAGCGCGGTCAGGATGCGGGTGGCGTTGGGCGCAAGTTGGATGCCGGCGCCGGTTTCCTCCAGCCGTTCGGCTTGCTCCAGCAGTGTGACGCGAAAGCCGCTTTGCGCCAGCGTGAGCGCCGCGGTCAGTCCCCCGATCCCGGCGCCAGCGACGATGACATTGCGCGAAGACGCCATGGCTCGCGCGCCGGGCGATCAAACCGGCTCGGTCAAGGCGCAGACCGATGGCCGCGCCGCATGCGGGTCGAGCTTCGGATCGTGCCGAAAAAGCGTCGAGCAATACGGGCAGATGATCTCGGCATCGTCGCCCATATCGAGGTAGACGTGCGGATGATCGAATGGCGGCTTGGCGCCGACGCACTTGAACTCGCGCGCGCCGATCTCAATCACCGCGACGCCGGGCTCATTATGGAAGTGCGGAACGATCGTGTCGGCCATGATTCGATTCGGTGCTCTCGATTGATTTGACGCATGGCACGATAGCGGTCCACAGGCTGGTTTCATAGTGATCCGTTACGGCCATCCGCCAAAACCGATGGGCCGGGAATCGCAATGATCGTCTTGTGGGCTTGAACCCTCGGCCGTCCTGGTCTCTATCCTTGCCCCATGCCGCGTTTTCATCATGGCTCCGTGGAGATCGCCTACCTCGACGAGGGAGAGGGCGATCCCGTCGTGCTGGTGCATGGGTTTGCCTCCACCAAGGAGGTCAATTGGGCGCAGCCCGGCTGGGTCGCAACGCTTAAGGGCGCAGGCCGGCGCGCGATCGCGCTCGACAACCGCGGCCACGGCGGCTCATCCAAGCTCTACGAGCCGGCCGACTATCACACCACAAAGCTGGCCGGTGACGTGAGCGCGCTGATCGATCACCTCGGCCTCGGCCGTGCCGACGTCGTGGGTTATTCCATGGGCGCGCGGATCGCGGCGTTCCTTGCCTTCGAACATCCGGCACAGGTGCGATCTATCGTATTGGGCGGCCTTGGCATGCATCTGATCGATGGCGTCGGCCTGCCCGAGAGCATTGCCGAAGCGCTGGAGGCGCCGTCGCTCGCCGCCGTCGCCGACCCGCAGGGCCGCATGTTCCGCGCTTTCGCCGAGCAGACCAAATCCGACCGCCGCGCGCTCGCCGCCTGCATTCGTGGTTCGCGCCAGACGTTGATGCGCGAACAGACGGCGTCGATCGGGATGCCAACACTGATCGCGGTCGGCGCCAAGGACACGATTGCCGGTTCGGCCGAGGCGCTGGCCGCGCTGATGCCGCGCGCGCGGGCGCTGCCGATCCCCGATCGCGATCATATGCTTGCCGTCGGCGACAAGGTGTTCAAGGCGGGCGTATTGGAGTTTCTCAAGGAGCAGGCATGACTCGTCATATCGCGCCGGCGGCCGCGACGTTCAAGGGCGCCGCCGGCAACACGCTCGCCGCCGATGTCTATGGCGAGGAGGGGCCGCCGGTGCTGTTGTTGCATGGCGGCGGCCAGACCCGCCACGCCTGGCGCAAGACGGGCGAACTGATCGCACGCATGGGCCGTATTGCCTATGCCGTCGATCAACGCGGTCACGGCGATTCACAGTGGATCGCGGGCGGCAACGGCTACAACTTCGCCGATTTCGCCGCCGATGCGCGGGTGCTGGCCAATACGCTGGCCGAACGTAGCGGTGTGCGGCCGGTGACGGTTGGCGCTTCGCTTGGCGGCATCGCCTGCATGCTGGCCGAAGGCGGAGTGCAGCGGCCGGTGAACGGCAACGTGTTTTCCGCGCTGGTGCTGGTGGATATCACCCCACGGGTCGATCTCGATGGCGTCGGCAAGGTGCAGGCATTCATGCGCTCGCACGCGCAGGAGGGTTTCGGCACGATCGCGGAGGCGGCAGATGCGGTCGCTGCCTATTTGCCGCACCGTCCACGTCCGCGCTCGCATGAGGGGTTGAAAAAGAACCTGCGGCTGCATCCCGATGGCCGTTGGCGCTGGCATTGGGATCCGAAGTTCCTTGACGGCAAGCGCCGAACTGGCCCCGGCGCTGGCGCGACCGAGCAAGCCCTGGTCGAGGCCGCGCAGCGGATTACCATTCCGGCGCTCTTGGTGCGCGGCGCGTCCTCCGAGTTGGTGCAGGAGGAGCATGCCAAGGATTTCCTGAAACTGGTGCCGCATGCCAGCTACGTCGACGTCAGCGGTGCTCGCCACATGGTTGCCGGCGACCGCAACGACCAGTTCGCAAATGCCATTGAGAGCTTTTTGGAGCGATTGAATGCAAATCAGTAAGACATTGAAATATATATGTATTTACTGAACATTTGCAGCCCGCGAGCCGCTACCTTACTTGTGCTAAACTACACTTTAGATTTAGGAGGCGCTTATGGCCCAACAGCACAGCCGGTCAGCCAGTGCGATCCAGAAGGTCGATCCTGTTTGGGCGCGCATCCGCGACGAGGCCGAGCAGATCGTCCGGCGCGAACCGGAGATCGGGACATTCATTTATTCATCGATCTTGCATCACGACACGTTGGAGACCGCGGTGCTGCATCGCGTTTCGGAGCGGCTTGATCACTCCGACGTGTCAGCCGAGTTGATCCGGCAGGCCTATACCGATGCGCTGGAGGACCAGCCGCAGATCGGCGAGATATTCCGCGCCGACATCGTGGCGACCTTCGATCGCGATCCGGCGACAGATCGATTTCTTGAGCCGGTGCTTTACTACAAGGGCTTCCACGCCATTCAGACTCATCGGCTGGCGAACTGGTTGTGGAACAAAGGCCGCAAAGACTTCGCCTATTACCTACAGAGCCGCTCGTCGGCGGCATTTCAATGCGATATCCATCCGGCGGCGAAGGTCGGCCGCGGCATCTTCCTCGATCATGCCACCGGGCTTGTGGTCGGTGAGACCGCGATGATCGGCGACGACGTATCGATGCTGCACGGCGTCACGCTGGGCGGCACCGGCAAGGATCACGGCGACCGCCATCCCAAGATCGCCAACGGCGTGTTGATCGGGGCGGGCGCGAAAATCATCGGCAACATCGAGATCGGGCGTTGCGCGCGCGTAGCAGCCGGTTCGGTTGTGCTAAAATCGGTGCCGAACAATGTTACCGTCGCGGGTATTCCGGCCAAGATCGTCGGCGATTCTCCCTGCGAGGAACCGTCGCGCACCATGGATCACATGTTTCCTGGATGATCGTTGCGCAGTTTGTAATCCCGAGCGCCCGTGTTAGAGCGGAATAAGAGAGGGAAGGGATTCCGTGGACGTATTGGAAGTACAAAAGCTCGACGCCTATCTGAGGAAGCTGTTCAACAACGCGAGTATCCGCGTGGTGCCGAAGCAGGGCGATACCGCCGAGGTTTTTGTCGGCGAGGACGACCTTGGGGAATTGATTGTTGACGACGAGGACGGCGACCGGTCCTACAATTTCAGGATGGTCATCCAGGTGAGCAATGACCCCAGCATTCAGCCGGTGCCGACGTTGAACACCTATCTCAGGGGCAAATTCGATAACGAAAACATTCGTGTTGTGACGCGGCCCAAGAAAACCGATTCACTGGAAGCCTATATCGGGGAAGAATTTCTAGGCGTGCTGTTCGTCGAGAACGAAAAGGGCCGCCGGTCGTACATTTTTGAGATGCCGATTCTTGACGTGGATCTCGTGGACTAAGCGCTCGATCACTGGTTCGTCGGTTTGAAGCTTGCAATCAGGCGATCGATGCCGTCCGCCACGGCGCGCCAGTCGGTGAGCCATTCGCGCGGAAAGCGCACCGTGACATCGGCGCCGCCGATCCGCCGTTCGTGCAGGCACATCGCCGACATCGATCCGACCTGTTGTGCGCATCGGAGCAGAAATCGCTCGGGCGCCGCCGGATCGTGGATCAAATCCTCGCCTTGGTAGGCTGAATCCTCGCGAAAGCTTTGCCGGCTGAGCCCATCCGGTCCGACAATCGGAGCGGCGCCGGTGTAACGAGGATAGATGGCTGTCAGCCGCTCAATCGGGGAGAGCGTGCGGTCGCTTGCCGCGATGGTCACGAACAGCCGGTCGGTGATGTCCGGCGTTTCCGTCGGCAACGGCTTGAGCTTGGAATTGGGTGGATCGAGCGAAGGCCACAAAAAGGCGAGATCGATGCGGGCCTGCGCGCCGGGGTGGCGTTGCACGCGGAATCGGACCGCCGCCGGCGGCACGTTGAACGCCATGCCACCGATGCTAATGGGCACAGAGGGGGCGTCGGGCGAGACTGGCTGGGGCTGCGGCC
>Ga0137427_10001451_pt1 | contig 10693 bp, 6 predicted proteins | sample EasRivERMZT700_2_FD_102309 | JGI IMG/M metagenome (GOLD analysis project Ga0137427, IMG submission 102309) | Soil microbial communities from meander-bound floodplain in the East River, Colorado, USA - East River MetaG ERMZT700_2 | ecosystem: Environmental > Terrestrial > Soil > Floodplain ...
ATCAACTGTGCCCCGGACAAGCTGGTAGAGAGCATACGCAGGCACAATAATCATGATCTCCAGGAGCGTTCGCGCGAATCCGCTCTCGGGGAACCATGACCAGCCGCGCTGCTGCTCAGGTAAGTTAGCAGTTCCCTGCTCGTCCATGGCGCCTATTATACTCCTACCACTTCTTGTGTCGAGTCCCTAACTACTTCAATTATACAGTCGATTTGCTCTGGTGTGGTCACCAGAGGCGGTGCCAGCAGCACTATTTCGCCCTTCAGTCGCGTTATGAGACCTCGTTCACGTAACGCCTTCTGCAGCCGCGGACCCACCTTCTCCGCCACTTCGAATGGTGCCTTGGTAGATCTATCGGCAACCAGCTCCACAGCTGCAATCAGGCCCAGGCCCCGTACGTCACCCACATTCGGATGGCTGGACAAGGTCCGAAGGCCCTGCAGCAGCTTCTCGCCCATCGAAGCTGCGTGATCGATCAAACCTTCATCTTCCATGATCTGGAGGTTACGTAAAGCAACGGCGCAGGCCGTAGGATGGGCCGCGTTCGTATAGCCGTGCATGAACTTCTTGTCCGTGGGTGCCGATAGGATTGTCTCATGAATGCGCGTCGAGTAGATGGTGCCCGCCAGCGGAACGTACGCGCTCGTGATCGCCTTGGCCACGGTCATCATGTCCGGCTGCACCCCCCAGTGGGACAGCGCGAACCAGCGGCCCGTCCGGCCAAAGCCCGTGATCACTTCGTCCGCGATCAGGAGCACATCGTGCCGGTCGCAGATCTCGCGCAGGCGCCACCAGTAGCCTTCGCCCGGCACGATCACGCCGCCGGCCCCATGCACCGGCTCGGCGATGAGCGCCGCCACGGTCTCCGGCCCTTCGGCGATGATCGCCTGTTCGACGGCGTCCGCGCACGAGAGGTCGCAGCCGTCACCGCTACCCGTGTGCCGATACGGATAGCACGTATCGACGCGCACAAAGTTCGGCGGGAGCGGCCCAAAGCCCTGCCAGAACGGCGGCAGCCCCGTCGCTGCGGTCGCACCCAGCGTCCCGCCGTGGTACGCCTCCTTCCGCGCTACGATCTTGTTCTTGTCCGGCTTGCCCTCCAGAAACCAGAAGTAGCGCGCGATCTTGATCGCCACCTCCACCGCCTCCGACCCGCTATTAGAGAACAGCACCGCCTGCATGTTCGGATACACCATCGACATCAGCTTCTCAGCCAAGCGGATCGAGGGCACGTTGGCGTAGCCCACGTATGAGTTCGAAAACGCCAGCTCGCGCATCTGCGCCGCTGCTGCTTCCGCCAGCTCCGCACGGCCGTGCCCGACCGCTACGTTCCAGAGCCCCGATAGTCCGTCGATGTACTCCTTGCCGTTCACGTCGTAGAGCAGCGACCCCTCACCACGCTCGTAGATAACGGGGTTCTCGTGGTCGGCAACGTGGTACTGCGGGTGCAGTTGATGCGCCAGGTCGAGGCGTACAAGCTCCCTGTAGTCGTTAGTCATTGATCGCCAATCTCTGCCGTGACTGAAAACACACCCATACGCCCCTACCTTAACTTACGCAACTCTTCCCGCGCGACCTGCGCTTCGTTCCACGACATAGCTTCCGTCCCGATCACAATCGACGGCTCGACGCCCTTGCCGGTCAGCAATACCGTGTCGCCTGCATTCGCGCGTTCGAACGCAAGCGCGATCGCCTCGCGGCGGTCGGTCACCCGCGCGAAGTCTCGGCCCTCTTCCCGCCCGGCCGCCCGCAACGCCAGAGCGATCTCCTCGATAATCGTGTCCGGATCTTCGCGGCGGGGGTCTTCGTTCGTCAGCACGGCAAAGTCTGCCAGTTCCCCCGCCACGCGTCCCATGCCCTCACGGCGAGCCGTATCTCGTTCGCCGGCACAGCCAAACACAACGATGAGCTTTCCCTCCGTCGCTGGTCGCAACACGTTCAACACACGCCTCAGCGCTGCTTCGGTCGACGCGATATCGACGATGACGCGGAACGGCTGCCCTTCATCGACGGGCTCGAGGTGGCCCGGTACGCCAGAAAAGTCGCGCAGGCCGTTGGCAAGGGCATCCAGGTCCCAGTTCTGCGACAAGCCGACCGCAGCGGCAGCCAGGCAGTTGTATACGTTGAAGAGTCCTAAGAGTCTTGTCTCTACTCCTACACGGCGATCGTTCGTCTGTAGCTTGAATCGAGCACCTTCGGGGGTCATCCGGATGCCCGTCGCTCGAAGATCTGCAGGCTTCTCAATTCCGTACGTCACGACGGGCGCTTTGGTCAGCGTTTGAAAGAACTCAGACGCTGGGTCATCTGCGTTCAGGATCGCCGCCTTCCTAATGTTCGATTTTGGCGGCGCCTCATCCAGCATCTCAAACAAGCGGCCCTTGGCCCTGCGATATTCGTCCATCGTCTTGTGGAAGTCCAGGTGGTCCCGGCTCAGTGTGGTGAACACGGCGACGTCAAACGCGCACGCGTCGACGCGGTGCAGCGCCAGCCCATGCGACGACGCCTCTACCACCGCATAGCGCATCCCGGCGGCGGCCATCGACGCGAGCTGCTCCTGCACGAACGGCGCCTCGAGCGTCGTCATGTGCGAGTCGTTCACACGTGCTGGTTCGCGTGTCGATCGGAAGGCAGCGCTACTCAAGTATCCTGTTGGCTGCCCAGCGTTTTCCAGCACATGCGCTATAAGCTGCACCGTCGTCGTCTTACCGTCGGTGCCCGTCACGCCAATCATCCCCAACCTCAGCGCTGGTTCGCCGTAGAACGCCGCAGCCACCTGCGCTACCGCCCGTCGCGTGTCCGGCACGGCCACAACCGCCACGCCCGCCTTACGGATCAGCGATTCCCAAGTTTCCTTGCTGTCCTCCTGCACCAGTAGCGCCGTCGCGCCCCTGGTCAAAGCGTCTTGGAGGAATCGATGCCCATCCGTATCGAAGCCGGGAACGGCCACAAACAGTGCGCCCGGCACGACCGCCCGGCTATCCATGCAGACCGCAGTCGGAACCGATACTTCGCCACTGATAATGCGCACATCTGGGATGGCCGTAAGCCATGTTCCGGCAGTCGATTGCGGGCGCGGCGCGGTCATCGCAAGGCCAGTATATCCACGCCAGTGTCACGAAACGCTTGGAGCTATTCTCGTACCGTCCTACGCTCGCGGACATGCCACTCGCACGCGGACGTTGGGCCTGGTGGAATCAGTACGGCTCCGTGCCAATCGACACCTGCGTTCGGCGCGCCCTTGACGCCCGCCTCGATGGTGTCATCGTGAAGTGGGGCTATCCAGCGGCGGGGGCGGCGTTCGCGGATGCTGACATCCTCTGGGCCACCGAACGATACGTCTACCCGGGCCAGCCGGAGCTGGAAGCGCAGCGGCTAGCCCAGGACATCGGTCGCGGCGCTCGCTTCGCAGTCATCAATGCGGAGATCGAATGGGAGCCGCTCGGCCCTGAGCCGATGCGACGTCTCATTGCGGAGTTCCGCCGCCTCCAGCCGTCAACAGAGCTGTATGCCTGCGTCGACACGCGGGGCAATCGTACCGCCCTCCCCTATCAGCGCGTCCTCGCCGAGCACGTCGCCGGCTGGCTTCCGATGGTCTACCCCGCAGCGTTCGAGCAGTCTGCCCGTGACGCCTTTGCCGCCGCGCTCGACGGCCACGACTTCGCTGGAAAGCCCGTCACGCCGGCGATCCAGACGTACGGCGGCGTCGGCCCGCGTTTGGTGGCCGCGCAGATCGCCGAAGTCCATCGACGCCGATTGCCTGGCTACCAGCCCTACACGATCGCCCACGCGACCGACGACGAGTGGCGCGTCATCGTCAACGACGCGCCGGAGGGGGAAGACATGTCTGCTATCGATGATCTGCGACGAACGAACGCCGTCGCCGCGCTCCTGCTGCAAGCAGCGGGCTACGCCCTTCGCGCCGAGCAGCTACCTAGCAATCTGCGCGCGCAGCTCCGTTATCTGCTCAACTGATCTCTTGGCGTGTGGTGGAGCCTACAGATCGTCGATAAGGCCCGCGACGTACTGCAGAATGAGCGCGGCGTCTACGGCGTTTGCCTGCCCGCTGTCGTTGACATCTGCGGCTTCCGGGCACGGCAGCTCATCGATGAGTCCCGCGTCGAACTGAAGAATCAGTGCCGCATCGACCGCATTCACTTCGCCATCACAACTCGCGTCACCAACCAGCCCCACCTGTTCGACGCAAGAGATCGATCCGTGCTCGATCGCAGCACTGATCGGCTGCGGATCCCCCGAAGTGCCATCCGCAAGCACCTGAATCGTAATCTGCAGGGCGGTCGCCCCCTCTGCGTTGCATCGGAAGGCCAACGATGCCAGGTTCGTGTTCCCCGTGTGCCCGCCCGAAGCGACAGCTCCGACGGCGCGCACAGTGTTCACATCGTACGACGCGTTGCAGATTCCCTCGGAGAGGCCCGTACAACTCGTCGGCTCTATGATATTCCCGTCGTATGCAACATCGATCGTCCACGCGCCCAGGCCTGGCAGCGGCATGTTGCGTGCCTGCAACGTCACTGCCCCTACCTGATCGACGCCCTGCGTCAGCGATCCGATCCGGATCGCGGGCAACTCTCCCGAAACGCCCGTATCTGCGCTCGCGCCACCTTGCGACCACGCGGCAAACGTGACCAACGTCGCGAGAAGAAGGAGTCCAAGGGGCCAGCGCACCCGCCTAGCTTACCTGTCAAAAGCTGCAACGTAAAGGCGGGCCAACCGGCGGCCCCGTGGCTACGCCGGCAGCGAGTCGATAATCCCAGCGTCGTACTGCAGAACAAGCGCCGCGTCCAGCGCGTTCGCAACCCCATCGTCGTTCACATCGGCGTAACGGCCGCAGGGCAGCTCTTTCAGCAGGCTTGCAGCAAACTGCAGCAGCGCCAGCGCATCGAGCGAGTTCACGCGTCCATCACAGTTCGCATCACCAACAGTCTGCTCCGCCGGAAGTGGCGTGCGAGTAGGCGTTGCCGCTGCGGGCGCAGTGTTCGTCGGAGTAGCGCCCGCGCCCGGCGTATTGGTCGACGTCACGTTCGGCTGCAACGTCGTGGTCGGCGTCTCGACTAGCTCCGGCGTGGGCGTCGCCGTCGAACCAGGGGGCGGCGTTGGTGTCGCGGACGGCGTGAGCGTCGGTGGTGGAGCGCCACAACTTGCGTTGTAGCTCAACGCCGCTACGTACGTGCCCCAGTCCGGCCCGCCCGTCGACTTGGCGTACTCGCCCGCCAGCCACACGCAGCCCGGCGCGCTCGGGTCCGTGGCCGCGCCCAGATAGCTGCCCCACCGGCCGGAGGTATGCACCACCTGCCCTGCTCGCAGTAGCACCGTGCCGGTCATCGTATTCGGCGGGTCGCTCGCCATCCTGCCGGTCGCGCGTGCTTCGGCGAACGTTGTCAGGCTCGTCCGTGTCAGCGACACGTACAGGTTGTTCGACTCGTCGGTTGTTACCGCTGGCCACGAGAGATAGCTCGCCGACGCTCCGAGCATGATGTCCTGGGCAACCGAGGGCGTTCCGCTGGTCGAGACTTCCACCAGATGTGCGCAAGCACGCTCCGTGCTATCGCCTCCCGGCGTGCACGCCGCTGTCGATGACGTCCATAGCGCACTGTCACGCCAGACAGCGTCCAGCATCCCGCCGTCACCTGAGTCAATGCACGGCGGCGAACCGAGCTGCTGGGGCCCGTTAACTCCCGCAACAATGCACTCGCCAGCACCACTCGTCCTCGAAGGCGGCGGTGTCTGCTGGCTCAGCGTGTCCAGCGTTGTCAACGCCGCCTCGGTAACATCGCCGCCGTCCGGCGTGCCCGTGATCCGCGAAACGAGTAGCTCATCTACAGCCGACGTGCTCCACATCGCCATATACTGATCGTTCGTGCTTGAGAGCGATCGCGCAGCGCGCATTCTCGCCCGTTCGGGGTATGGTCCCAGTTCGCTGTGCGTCACCACGTCGGCGTCCGCGAGAAGATCGCTCTTCTGCAAGACAAACGCCTGGGCCGAGCAAAAGCCCGTTTCCGCCGAACAGCCGGCCGCCGCCGCGCCCGGCGGCGCATCGATGTCGTACAGGTCGAAAGCAGCCGTCAGCTTGTCGTCCGTCACTCCGAGGCTCAGGTAGTCGGGGAACACGTCCGTGAACGTCGTGAAGTAGGTGCTCCACGTGCCACTCGGATCGCTCGTCTCCGACACCGCGACCGCCAGCTCGCCCGTATCGGCCGAGCTGGGCGTATCAACGTACGACATGTACGCCGCGAACCAGCGCCCGCTGAGGTCGTCGTACAGCAAACGTGGCACGCCCTCAGCACGGCCGTCCGGCACGGCAAACAGGTCCGCTAGCGGGAACGTCTCCAGTGAGCTGCCGCTCTTGTCAAAGATGCGTCCAAGCGTATTGACCATCTCGACGATGTGGTTCGGCCCAACTCCGATCTGCACGTCCGCGGGCGTCACGTCGTAGCCGAACCTGTCGTGTACGTCTCCCACGTCCAGCCCATCGAAAAGGCGGTCGCTTAGCACCGGCGCTGTCCCCGCCGCGCCCGCATCGATAGCATTGGCGTTCGGCGCAGCCGCTTGTGACGATGAACGTTTGAGTCGATGGATGCGCGGTGCCAGCATCCGGCCACCACCAGCCGCCTGCCCTGTCTGCGACAACTCGGCTACATCCACGCGTGCGCGTAGCGCGAAGCCAACGTCTTCGCTCTCCAGACCCGGCGCCTGCCGTGAGACATTCGCGTTCGCGCTTAGCGCGCTGAGTGCCAGCGCGGCGACAACAGGGGCAGCAGCGGTAAGAAGAAGCCAGGGGTAGGGTCGCACCCCACCAGACTATCAGCACGCGCCGGATGGAGCTACGGCAGCGAGCCGATCAACCCCGCCGCATACTGAAGAACAAGCGAAGCATCCAGCGCATTGATCTGGCCGTTGTCGTTGGCGTCCGCAGCGTCCTCGCAAGGAAGGCTGCCCAGCAGTCCTGCCGAGAGCTGCAAGATCGCAAGCGCGTCCAGCGAGTTGATCGTTCCGTCGCAATTGGCGTCACCCCGCTCATCATCCGCGGGCGTCGGCGTGCGAGTCGGTGTCCTAGTGGGAGTACGCGTAGGCGTTACGGGCGCGTCTGGCGTATCGGTCGGCGTCGCGCCCGCAGGCGGGTCGGGCAAGATCAGCTCCCCTGCGCCGAAGACGTTGTTCGCTCCCGCAATGCCCCGCTCGACTGCGTGATCGAGCAAGTAGCTCTTCACCGATGAAGGACTGCTCACAACTCCCGATGCCAGCAGCAGCGCTGCCGCTCCCGCCGCACCGGGCGCGGCTCCGCTCGTGCCTGAGAAGCACTCCGGATAGTAAGCGAAGCTCGCAACACACGAAGCCACGCTCACATCTGGCTTCGTCCGACCGTCGTTCGTTGGTCCATGCGAGCTGTACGGCGCTATCGATATGCCATCCGGTGGATCGATAGCGCCAATCGACAGCGCGCCGCTGCTCGCGGTGTCCGAGCCGGGACCGGAGGCGCTGTACGCGTTTTGCGCGTGCTCGAAGCCTCCACCGTTCACCATGAACTCAAGTACGTCGCCGGACGTGCCACCACCAGCGTCATAGAGACTGATCCCCAGATAGTCCAACTCGCCGGGCAGGCAAGGATAGTCCTGCATCTCAAGCGGGTCAAACCCGTCCTTCCCCTGATAGTTCTCACTGGTATAGAACGGGAACTCGTCGTCCATAGTGTCGTAGACGTACATATCGTAGTCCGTCGGAAGCGCTTCGTCGAAGTCGTTCCAGCGAATGCCGTTCACGAACGCGCAGTCGAACTCGAGAAAGTCGTCACCCGGCGCGAAGTCTAGCCAGCCGTTGTCGTTGGCATCAACCCACCCGCCGCGCCAGTAGGTGCCGTACCCGTCGTTCCACACGCCATCTGTCGCGTTGTTCCCCGCCGAGTTGAACCAGACGATGCCGTCGGCAACCGCGTTGTTGATGACCGTTGCGACCGGCCCCGTCCCATCGCCCGCGCCGTCGTACTCCGAAGTGAGCGATCGCGAGACAACGTCCACGCCCTGCGTGTCGAAGTAGTCGACCGCTGCCTGCAGGTCTGTCGTCGTTAGTACGCTTGCCAGATAGATCTCCGCGTCTGGCGCCATCTCGTGCACGATCTCCGCGACCCCGACGCCGTGCAGCCCTGCGCCCTTCAGTGACGAGCCGATATCAAACACATCGCATGAGTCGCCGTCTCCCTGGCAGAACGTACCTGCTGGGACTGGCACCTCGCCCGCGTTCTGTGCGTCCTGCCACAAACCGCCGTCGAAGATGTCGACGATCGCCACCCTCACCCCGTTTCCGGCGTGTCCGGCCGCGTGCCACGCATCGGCATTCGTCTTCGCAACTTCCTCGCCCACGAACGTCCCTCCGGCGGCGGATGGCTCCGCTCGCGCGCCTGCCGGCAAATCGATGGGCACACTCGCATCCAGCGGCGGCCGTACATAGCGAACGCCCGGCTCCGCTTCGAGCGCGGCAAGCTCGTCTATCGGGACTAGCGCCTGCGTGAGTCCATCTATCTGTCCTTCGACAACACCCCCATAGTGTCGAACCAGCGTCGCCGCTGACGGCGTGCTCAGCGTATGGATCACTTCGACCCGTATCCTGCCGTCGACGACGTCGACTTCACTACCTGCGCTCTCGCCCAGCCGGACGTGGTCGATGGCGTTTCGCAGCGCTCCGCTTGCGATCTCTCGTCGCGCCTGCTCGCGTGGCGCCGCGCTCTCACGCTCATCCCGCGGAGCAGACGTCCGCAACCTGTCGGCTCCCTGAACGCGCTCCGATACGCCAGCCTGCGCGCCAGCGCCGCTCGGGGTTGCAACCGCCATACTGAAAAGGAGAAGAGAGGGGACAACTATCCAGCGATAGTCACGCACGCAGCTAGCTTACCACCGCATCGGCCTAGCGTATACAGTCACCCTTCAGACCGGCAACTCGTCGATCAGCCCCGCGTCAAGCTGCAGCACCAGCGCAGCGTCCAGCACATCGATATCTCCATCGCCGTTCACGTCCGCACTCCCTTCGCACGGAAGGCTGTTCAGCAGCCCGGCCGCAAACTGCAGTATCACTAGCGCGTCAAGAGAACCGACCCGCCTATCGCAGTTCGCATCGCCGCTCTCCATCGAAGGCGTCGGTGTCCGGGTTGGTGTTCGGGTTGGCGTCCGTGTGAACGTCGGCGTAGTCGTAAACATCGGCGTCGAAGTCGAGGTAGCCGGAGCCAAGGTCGGTGTGTTCGTCGCCGGAACACTCGTCAGCGTGCTGGTCACTGTTGCGGTCGATGTGCTGGTCGGGGTTGCTGTAGGGTCCAGTGTGTTCGTTGCGCTGCTCGTGACGGTCGGCGTCACAGGTGATGTAGGAGAAGCCGTTGGCGTTGGAGTCGGTGTGGGAACGCCCGGCGCCTTGATCACCGTCGTGCAGTCCACCATCGAGGCTACGGCGTTGCCCTCATCGGGGATCACCAGCGGGACATCCGCTGCCACGCAGCGGCGCTTGCCGCCCACCGACACCTCAAACGCCGCGATCTCGCCCGTGAAGAACTCCAGCGTGTCTTGCACCTCCAGGTACCATGGCCTGGCTTCAGTGGGCGGAAGATACGCTCCGCACATCGTTCCCGAGATGTCGAACGCAGCAATCACGTCCTCGTCTGCGTCGCCAACGTCCGGATTGAGGACGGACAGCGCGCACTCCGGCGCTTCCAGGCTGCCGATCTTGAGCCGCACCCGCAGGTCACCTCGATACGGATGGTCGATCGAGAAGTAGACGATGGGTTGGTCGTGTATCTTTCCAGGCGTTAGGCCGCGTGCGCCAAGGATCGTGCTAATCGTTGCCACGTGGTCTCCGTCGTACAGGTCAACGTCCGCCTGCACGATGGCCGCGGCAGCCTCTTCAAAGTTCGATCGCTGGTCCAGATAGAAGTGGCTGTCCAGCGCCAGCGTAAGCACCAGGTCACGCGCTTCCTGGTCGTCGCCCAGCGCCTGCACCAGGTCCCACAAAGCGCCGCTCCAGATCTGGCCACCGCAGTGCGGCTGCTCAGCCTCGGCTGGATCTTCGGTGCACGCCTCGTAGTCCGCGGGGTAGACGCTGTTGTTCAGCAACCACCGCAGGCCAGACTCGCCGCCGCACGCGGTGTGCCCCGTCGTATGCGACCACTCCACCCAACATGGGTCGCCGGTGATCGCTGCCGCCAGGAAATCGCTGAAGCCCTCTCCCATCGCAAGCGTCTCTTCAACTGCCAGCGCCGAGCCACTGCCCCAGCCGGGCACCTGATCGTCCTGCAGTGCGTGCCCGTACTCATGAAGAATGAAATCAGCGTCCTCAGCGATGTCCGGGCAGCCGGACACGGAACTCGATTCCCCGAAGTGCACGCCTCGGTCGTAGAACGAGTAGAAGCCGTTGCAAACGACGGTCCCATCTTCCGGATAGTAGTGCGCGTGCGCCGGCAGTGGTCTCGCCAGAATCGTGCTATTACCGTTGAAGCCTAGCGACTGTATCTTCCGCTGCGCCGAGTCGATGTGGTAGTACACCATCACCTCTTCGAACCGATTGTCGTTGCAAGGATAGTTGTAGTTCCTCGAAGGCTCATCCGCCTGCCCCGCCGCCAACACCGAGCCGGAGATGCCGGGCGCCGTCAGGTCCACATACGAACCCTTCAGCTTGTTCTGCCCGCCTAGGATGCCAAGCA
>Ga0137427_10001452_pt1 | contig 10693 bp, 15 predicted proteins | sample EasRivERMZT700_2_FD_102309 | JGI IMG/M metagenome (GOLD analysis project Ga0137427, IMG submission 102309) | Soil microbial communities from meander-bound floodplain in the East River, Colorado, USA - East River MetaG ERMZT700_2 | ecosystem: Environmental > Terrestrial > Soil > Floodplain ...
GTCTGCCCCTCCGCTTCGGGCGTGCGCACCTGGCCGATGCTCGTACCCTTCTGCCCGCCGCGCGCCACGATGCTCACCTCGTTCACCTCCACCACGTCATCCATGATGCCGACAACCCTCGCCCCGCCCGGCAACTCCTGCCCAGGGTAGTACGGGCTTTCGTCCATCGGCTTGCCATCGATGCTGTTCGTGAACGAGAGCATCCACCACGACAGCGAGCACTCGCGCCAGATGCGCAGCGAGAACTTGCGCGCCATCGAGTCGCCCTCTTCCGTGCCGCGCTCCCAGTAGATCCACGCGAAGTCCTGCGTAACGCCACCGACAACCTCCTGCCCGGCGTCGAATACGCGCGCCACCGGGAGATCGTCGGAGTCAAACTGGTTATGGTTGCGCATGATGTTCGCACCCAGCATGAGCCCTATGATCTGGTCGAGGGCGCGCTGGGTGAACTGCGTTGAGTAGTGGTCAACCTGGTCGTTACACACGACCATGCGCGCGATGTACACGTTGTCGGCCGTCGCGGCACCGTTGGCAAGTTCGGGGCGGTTGATGAGCGCGAGCGTGCCCTCGTCCAGTGCGCGAGCGCCGCTGAACTCCAGTTGCGCGCGGAATGGTTCCGACAGAATACGCTTGGCGTTCATCGTTGCCCCCGGATCGGCTGCTTCGTCTTCCAGTCCCACATGACCGAGCAGTTGGTGCAATGGGCGCGGTCGCAAGACGGTTCCACGGTCACGGTAGCCCCACAGTTGGGGCACTTGAGTTCGACCCGTTGCTCCTGCGCGCCCATGCACCTTCCACTCGATACGGTGAGGCGCGCGAACGGCCCCACGCGCTGTGACACGGTGACGTTCATGCCGTCACCTTCCCGCCCAGCAACCGCGCGAGCGTCTTCTCGAACTGCCGACGCGCACGCGCCTTCTCGTTCACCACGGGGATCTCAGTGCAACGGCACTGGATGACTTCTTCAGGCGGGCCACCGGGATCGCCAGGGAACGCGAGCGAAGCGCCGCCCACGCTGTACGCCTGCCCAATGGACACGCGCTGCCCATCCGCCTCCGCATGGCTCTCGCGCACCGCCGTGTCGCGCGAGGACAGCCACTCCGTCTGCTCCACCACGCCGCTCTGCTCCCATGCGTCCTTCGTGGCGAAGTTGTACGCGCTCACCGTTTCCGTGCGCGCAATCGTCACCGCCCGCGCCTGCCCGAACTCCGGCATCACGCGGATGCGCTCAACGATCTGGCCCAGCGACTCGTTCGCCGCCAAGCCCTCGCTGATCTGCTTGCGCACCGCCTCGCGCGTGGTGGCCTCGGTGAGCGCGAGGCTGCGCTGCGCCTGGCGCGTCACGAACGCCGCCGCACGGGCGCTGTTCAGGTCAAGCTGTAGCTCCAGCGCGAGGTCGGCCAGCGCCTCCTCGCCCCGGTCGCGCACCAACTGCGCGAGCAAGCGCGCGAGCGCCTTCTCGTCGTCCGGGTCGGGCGCTGTGATCTCGTCCACGTCGAGGGCGCGCTTGGACGATTGCCCGTTGAGCAGTTGCGTATTCGACTGCGCCTCCAGCCGCGAGATGATGCGCGACTGCTGCGTGTTGAGGATGTCCCCATATAGCCGCGCGACCTTGCGCTCGTAGCGCGAAAGGTTGGCGCTCGCCTTCTTCCGGCGTGTCTCGCGCACCTCGTCGCCGTCGATCATGCGCACGCGCGCCTCGTCCTTCTTGACCGGCGCCGTCTTGGGCTCCGCCGCAGGCGTGGGCTCCTCGCCCTTGGGCGGCGCACCAAAAGCGCCCAGCGGGTCAACCTTCTCCGCCAGTTCGTCCGCCTCCGGCTCCTCGCGCGCGGGCTGCCCGTACATCTTGCGCAACTCATTCACGCTGAACACCGCCACACCGCCAGCGAGCGAGACAACCTGCTGCGCCGAGTTGACGAGCGGCAGGAACAACTCCTGCACGCTGGAGAGGTCTGTGCGCGCACGCACGCCCACCTCACCGAACATCGGCACCAGTCGCTCCGTCAGCACCGCATCGCGCAACGCTACCTGCGGCATGATCGTGTTGCGGATGTAGATGCTCCGATCCGCTGCCGCTGCGCCCGCCGCACCGCCGAGGCCCGTGCTGTCCTTGATCCCGACCATCCACGGCGGCACGCCCAGGGCGCGGCAGATGTCCATGTCCGAGAGGTTCGCCTGCTCGATCAGGTTCATTTCCTTCGGCGTCAGGCCCATGCGGTCCCACTTGACGGCCGAGAGGATCTTCGGGCGAAAAGCGTTCTTGATCCCGTTGAACAGGCGCATGATCTGCGACTGGAGGCGCTTCTGGTCGGGCTCGGGCAACACGCCGCCCGACGCCTGCCCATCCGGGCCGATCACGCTGAAGTAGCCCGCCGGGACGCCACCGCCACGCGTGAACAGACCCATGAGGCGCCCGATGTCGTAGCGCGTCGAATACTGCTCCTCCACGCACTCAAGGTCGCTCGCGCCGTAGGGCTCGAAGTCGGGATTGTAGTTGCGGAAGTGCACCATCCACTTCGCGTCAATCGTCTCCAGGCGCCCGCCACGGTTGAACAGGTACGCCGCCTCGCTGCGGCGCTTGCCGGGGATGACCTGCGTAAGCTGCGGGTGCGCCAGGTACAACTCATGCACCCGCTTGGTGCCGAACGTCTCGGCCACAAGGTAGGCGTTGCCGCTGCCCTTGAGGTGCGCATGGAGGTCGCGCACAAGCTCGTAGCTGGTCTGCTCGTCGTTCGCCTTGGCCCACACGTCCACGATGTTGCCAGCCGTGCGCTTCACGGGCTCCCAGTCGGCGCCCTTCTCGCGCTCGAAGACGATGGGCAACTGCGCAAGGTCTTCCGCAATGCGCATCACGCAGGCGTGTACCGTCACAACGCGCCGCACCGCCTTGGGGTAGTCGAACGCCAGGCGGTCAAGCTGGTAGGGGCGGAACAGGTACGAGTCCGGCCAGCCGGGCGCGTTGCCACCCTGCACATCGGGGAAGCCGAACAGGCGAGCGAGGTGCTGGCGGGCGTTCACTTGAGCCTCGGCGTGGGCGGCGGCGCAGGCGTAGGCCCACTGGGCGGCGCGTCGGGCTGGAGCCGCGCCCCGTTCACACAGGGCAACGCCACGATGACGACAGCGGCCATGCCGCACAGGAACCCGACCGAGAACCAAGCGAGTTCAATCACTCGACCACCTCGCCCTTTTCGTTCGTGAGCTTCACCTCGATGCCGATGCCCGTCATTTCCAGTTCGCCATCGCACCCGCCGCATACCCAGGTGCGCACATCGGCATCGCCCGTCTTCCACACGCGCACCGTCATCCGGCCGCAGCATGTGCAGTTCGTGAGCATCGAGAGCGCGTACAGGTGCACGGCCACGGTGGCGACGTGAAGACGCTTCACGGCTGCACCCGAGAAGGCTGCGGGTCGGGGTCGGCGCTGTCCCAATCGATGATCGGACCAGCGGCTTCCAGTTCGGCAATGGCCCTATCCAAGTCCTTCAGGACCGAGGGACGCAGCATCTCGCCCGCGACGTTGATGGGCGTGCTTTCGGTGATTACCCCACGCGCACCTTCGAGCAGGATCAGCAACTCGGCCCTTGTCACCCGATCACCTGCGGCCTTGGCGCCGAAGCGAGCGTGTGGAACAGGTAGCGCAACGCCGCGAGCCCGTGATTGTTGCTGTCTATCGGCAGATCCCTCGGCCCCTGCGCTGCGCCCGTGTTCCTGTCCTTCTGCCAGCGGTAGCCGGGGAACTCCTCGGCCGTGCATGTGGGCGGCTTGTTCGCCAGTGCGGCCAGGGCCGGGTCGCGCTCCACCAGTGCTCCCCGCACCAGACGGATACGCGGCCCGCCCAAGCCATTGCGCAGCAAGTGCCGCACCGTCTCGATCCCGGCGAGGATGTCGTTGCTGCCCGCAATGGTGCTGATGCCGTGGCGCGCAAGCGTCATGCGCTGGTCGGGGCCAGCGGGGTCGCTCACGCCCATGCGCACATACAGGCTGCCCAGGTACGCATCCAGTTCGCGCCCCGCACCCTCGGCCCGCGCGCACGCCTGCAAGGTCGCAAGCTCGTCGGCCTCAAGCTGCGCCGCGTGCCGCGCGTGGTCTTCCGTGATCCGCCCCGTGCGGTAAATCTCGCGGTACATGAAGTAGGCGCCATCGGGCGACTCGGCCCACCACTGGAGGCAGAAGGGATTGGTCAGCCCGAAGTCAGCCGCACGGTAGCGCGGCCAGGTGGGCGGGGGATACCCACCCCAGCGCGCCCACTCGGGCGGGGGCTCGACCACATGCAGGCCGTTCGCCCACAGGTCGCCGTACACGCTGCCCTCGAACGCTGCCCAGATGCCGAGGCGCAGGCGCAGGCGCCAGACGCCATCCATGCCGTCCAGCCGCGCCTGGCTCTCGGCCGAAAGGAACTCCATCAGGTCGTCGGGCTGCACATGCGCCACGCGCGCGAACACGCGCCCGGTGTCGTCCGTGCGCACGCCGTCGCCATCGTCGGGACGGTATCGCTTGTAAGCCCAATGCTCGGGGTTCTCGGGGTTGAACAGCAACATGGTCTGGTGCCAGGGCATACCGACCTGCATCTGGCACGAGTTGAAGATCACAAACTGCTCGTAGCTCAACTGCTCGGCCTGATCCACGGCGCCGAACCCGTAGCGGCCACCAAGCGCACGGCCGGGACGGTCGAGGCCGAAGAAGATGATCTCCGAGCCGTTGGGCAGGAACAGCGTGCTCTTGCCCTCGCGCCAGCACTCGGCCCACACCGCCTGCGGGCAGATCTCCGAGCGCATGGTCAGGAGCGTGGTGGACTCCATCGACGCGCGCTCCTCACGGCACACGGCCACCCTGGCGCCTGGGTAGTACGCGCCATAGAGCAGCGCCTTGGCGCAGGCGATCCACGACTTGCCACCGAAGCGGCGTCCGCTGTAGCAGAACTCGGGCTCCAACGAGCGAAGCGCAACGGACTGCGCATCCGTGCGCGGTTCAATCGTGAGGCTTGAACCTTCGCTAGTTGACGGCGGCAGCGCCGTCGCCATCGTGGCGATCATCGCCCACGCCCACAGCCACCGGCCACCCAATCGGACCCCGCGCGTCGTTGATGGTGATTGCGAATCCACCCGGTTGCGTGATCTCTGCTTCGCTGCGCCTGGGCAGGAACCCGCGATCCGCTGCGTAGTTCATGGCCCAGGTGAAGTCGGCGCTTCCCGACACAAGGTACCGCCCGCCGTCCTCGCCACCCGCGTAAACCGCCGGACCGGACTTGATGATCTTCTCCACCCAGTCCAAGCCATCCGAGAGAAGCGCCCGCGTCATGCGCTCCTTACCAGTGCGTACCTTCTCGCGCATGTCGTCGGTGATCTTCGGCTTGGCCATGAGGCCATTCACAGAGCCAGCAGCAACGCGCGCAGGACTGCCGGGCGACTTGTCCTTGTCGCCCTTCCTGCGCCCGCTGCCAGTTCCGCCCATCGTGTGCGTCCTTGCGTTGAGGTTGCGCGCGTCGGGGAGCCGATCCCCCGCAAGCCAGCCGCGAGAGGGGCAGCAAAGCGCCGCGCGCGACGGCTACTGGTAAACCGGACCCTTGCTCTGCGGATCAGCGACGTTGACCGGGAAGCTCACCCATACGGCCGCATTGAACAGCGAGCTGATCGTGCCGGTGGTCTTGTCACCCGTCAGGCGCAGGCGAGCAAACTCGAAGCCATACGGACTCGCAACGCCCGAGCCGAGCGTCACGCCCGTCAGGCCATACCACCCGTGATAACCCGGCAGCGTGGAAAGAGGCGAAGACGCAGTGGACCCAGCCGCATACGCGGCCTTGGTCGCGCCAGCGCCAGTCGTATCACTCGCAGCGGTGGGCGCAACCTGGAGCAGCGTAGCGTCCCATCCGGTAGGCACCGCAGCGCCCTGGGTGATCCACGGTCCGTTTTTGCTTTGCGCGTAGTCGATGAACAGCCGCAGCGAATCCACCGCGACGCCCGTGGGCACACCGAACACGGTGAAGTTGAACAGCGGCGTCACGCCCGTGGTCGCACTGAGCAGACCGGTGGCGATGGCATGGTTGCCGATGTAGAACGCAGCCGTGGTGTCGTTGCACGTCGGCGTCGAACCCGCGTTGCCTTCGAGGATGAACACCGTGCTGTCGGGGGTACAGACACCCGCTGGATACTTCGCGCGCGAAAGCTGGATCGCGTTGTTGACCACTGCCGCATCGCACACCGTCGCCGTGAGTGCGAGCGCGAGCACCATCACCGCGCTGACCGTCCCAAGAATCCGCTTCATGCCCCACACCTCCCGCACCCATTGCCCCAAGCTCGTGAGGGCGGCACGTCCGCCCTTCGCGGCGCAGTAGGCAGCAACGAGTTACACCAACACAAGCGTTTTTTACATTCCCGAGAGGCAGGGGCTTCCAAGAGGGGGCGAAGCAGGGCCAAAACCCTCCACCTGGCCGACTAGCGTTCGAGTTGGGTCTGTTGGGGAGCAGGTGCGAAAACCCACGGACCAAATCCACGAACAAAGGCCCCCCCCTATAGGGGGGCTTTGTTCGTTGATTTTGGTGGGGCAAGCACGGTCCTTTGCTAACATTTTCTGGACAGCGGTTCGTGCTTTGTTCGTTGGGTTCGTCACAGGGGCAACCCTCCGTCTTCTGGGCCGATGATCCAGCGCCGGTCGTTCTTGCCGAAAGCGGTAATCCGGGCGCCCAGCTTCTTCATGTCGTCGCGAATGGTCTGTTCGCTGACGTTGAGGACTTCGGACGCGAGCGAGGCCGAGACGCCTTCATAGCCTGCCTTCGTGAGCATCTGCTCAAGTGCATCCTGGCGCCGCGCCTTGGCGAGGGCGGGATCGTCGGACACATCGAAGAAGCCACGGTCGTTGCGCTTGAGGTAGATGGGCGTGGGGGTGAGCCCGTGGCGCACCTTGCCGAAGGTCAGGCGGACCATGCCCTTGGTTTCATCGAGCGCGAGGCAAGTGGCGGGATCGTTGGTCAGGCGCGAGGAGCCACGACCTGCGTCGAGCGAGCTGGCGCGCGAGTGCTGGCCTGCGGGCAGGCCGCTGGGCGTCTTGCGCACATGGTGCAGGTAGAGGATTGAGACGCCAGTGCGGCGGCGAACTTCGTGCAGACCTTCGAGGACGTGGCCCATGTCGGAGCCCGAGTTTTCGTCCAGATCGTGCAGGCGATTGAACGGGTCGAGGATGAGCACGTCCAACTGGTGCAGCTTGACGAAGGCGATGAGGTTGGCCTGCGACTCGGGTTCGTTGACGTGCACGGCGCCGGGTGGCGAGCACAGGAAGGCCATGTTGTCGAAGTTGCCCGCGTGCAAGGTGGAGACGCGCGACTGGATGGAGTTCCACGGCATTTCCAGTTCGATCAGGCCGACGCGGCAGGACTGGGTGGGGATGCCGCACATGGAGTGGCCGTGCGATAGGGCCGACATGAGTTGCACGGTGAAGAACGTTTTGCCCACGCCTGAGTGGCCGGTAATGGACGCGAGTTCACCCGCAGGGAGGATGCCGTCACCGATCCACGAGGGTAGGGCGGGGAAAGCGGACTCCAGCATGGTGGTGCCCGAGAGGCCCTGGCGAGCCCATTCCTCGGCCGGGTTGGTGGTGCCTTCGGCCTCCTGTTCGATCAGGGCCAGTTGCGTGAGCAGATCGCGCGCGGCTACTGGATCGGTTGAGGTGCCGTTGGCGAGCAGGCCACCGATGCGCACGCGCTCGCGCGCGGCGTAGGCGTGCCGGACGAGGCGTGCGTGGTGTTCGAGGTTGGCCGAGGTGGAGGCGGCTTCGAGCAGGGAGCAGACCTTCTCGCGCCCTCCGGCTTCGGCCAGGTGTCCGTGAGCGTCCAGTTCGGCGCAGGCGGTGATGATGTCCACCGGCTCGCCGCGCGCGTGGAGTCGGGCGATGGCCTCGAAGGTCTTGAGGTGCGCGCGGTAGTGGAACGCGGAGGATTTAAGGGCGGCGAGGCCGCGTGGGACGGCCTCGGGGAAGGCGAGCATGGCGCCGAGGATGGAGCGTTCGGCGTCGATGGCTTGGTTTAGCGTGCGGCCGTCCGTGGCGGTCATGGGTCAGGCGACCCGTTCGACGCGCACCTTGAGCACCCGCCCGTCACTGGGCCTGCGAATGGACCGGATACTGAACCGCCGACCCGTGTTGCGCGCCCAGCGGTGCACCTGGCCGCTGAGCGTGGCACGCAGCCGCACATCAGCGAGGAAAGCGCCTCCCACATCGAGTTTGAGCAATCGCCGCGCGTGGGGCGATTTTGGCAGCCTGCGGGCATCCTGAGAACCGGCCAGTTTTTGGCCGCTTTCACCGTTCATCCGTGGCCCTCCCTTCGAGGTCGAGAAGGTGGCACGGTCGGGCTGGCTTGGGCAAGAAAAAAGAATGGCGTCAATAAAAAAGATGTTGACGGGCCACCGCCCTGCCGATTACATTCTGCACATGGCGCTACCGCAGCGCCCGAGACTTCCGACCGCAAACGGAGGATGACAAGATGACCTTCGAAGAGTTCAAGGCAGCGCACGCCGCCGCGATGAAGAAGGCTTACCGCTACGCCCCCGGCACCATCGGCGCGGCCGAAGCGTGCGAAGCCCTCGGCGCCCTCGAAGATGCGCACCCCGCGTGGACCAATGCCGTGGAGATGGAAGGGGGGTGGCAGTGACGCCCGCCGCGCAGGGCACGCCGCGCACCATGAGCAAGCGAAGGACCAGCGAGAGTCAGATACGCGCTGGCAACGTCACCATCAGGGACGCTGTTGATTTCTGGGCGCATACGATCTGCTCCGATGGCTGCTGGCACTGGACCGGCCGGACCAACGCGCGCACCGGCTACGGATACCTGTGGTGGGATGGACGCCGTCAGGGCGCGCATCGCGTGGCCTACGAACTTGCCAAGGGTGCGATTCCTGTGGGCATGCAGATTGACCATCTCTGTCGCAATCGAGCCTGCGTCAACCCGTCGCACATGGAGCCGGTTCCGCCACGCGTGAACTACCTGCGCGGTGTCGGCATCACGGCGCAGGCGGCGGCACGAACGGCTTGCCCTAGGGGCCACGCGTATGACCGCGTTAGCAAGGATGGATCGCGCGACTGCGGCACGTGCCATGCCGACAGGATGCGCGAGCGTCGTGCTGCCCGTGCCGCCATCGCCGCAGCGCGCGGGGTGAAGCCGTGAGCCGCCACAAGATCGGCAACCTGACGGACGAGGAGTTGGCTGCGGACATTGCGTCCGAGTCCTCGTTCGACAAGCCCAACACGGACCACCTTTCGCTCTTGCTGGACGAGCGCGAGCGCCGCGAGTTCACGGATGTGTTGATGGACTGCGAGGGGCTGTTGCTCGGGTGGGTGTCGGACGGCACGCTTGGGCCGTTGGTGATCAACCTGCGCAGTCGGCAGGAACTCTCCCGCACCCTGGTGCGGATTCGCAATGTGCTTGGGCCGCGTATGTCGCGCAAGACGAGGTCAAAGTGATCAGCGCCCGCCTGGCTGATGCGCTGCGCGCTCGCCGCGAGTGGAATGCGTGGCTTGCCACGGGGCGCAGGCCGCGCCGTGGCAGCAACGCGGCGTGGTGCCTCAACTGGTACAGGGGCGCGCGCGCCGCGTACCTGCGCGAGCGGCGTGGGCGCGCGTGGAGGGCAGCATGACCACTCTCGCACGCAAGGTTAGGCGCGTTGTGCCGGTCACGCGCGACGACTACCGGCGCACCCAGCGCCCGCTCGTGGTGCTGCTGCACCCGGCCACGGGTGACAGCCTAGCGGAGATCGAGATTCGCGAACTTGGACGCCGCAAGGGTCCGCGCATCAGCATCGCGCGGCTGTTCACGATGCTGCACCGCCAGGCGGCGGGCATCCCTGCGCCCAAGGGCCGCAGGGCGCGGAGGATTGGGTGAACCCGCGCCCGTGGTGTGCGTGCGGCAAGTACCGGCTGGCCGAGGTCAAGTCAGTGCGCGTCGTTCAGGACAAGGAACGGCTCCACGTTCACGAGTTCATGCGGTGCGCCATTCTCAGGAGCGGGCTCGGGATGGATATCCTCTCGCAGTGGATCGATGAAGTGCTCGCAGCGCCCAAGAAGCGGAGGCTAAAGTGACCCGTCGCGTTCTTCTCTTCATCTGCGCGGCATTCGCCATGCTGGCCTGCGCCGCCGTGTTTGCGTGGGCGATCTACGTCGCGCCGATGGGGCGCCCATGAGCCGCCCCTACCTGCTCGCGTTCGTTGCCGCGCTGCTTGCGGTGGCGGTCTGCCTGGCGCTCTGGTTCGTGTACCTCAAGACGGGCGTGGTCCGGTGGCTGGTGGGATCGTGAGCGGCTACGCGGAGTTTCTGGAAGCCAAGCGTCACCTCGGGGATATGCATGGCTTCGAGCCGCTGTGGATGCCCGAGTTCCTGTTCGACTTCCAGCGCGCGATGGTGGACTGGTCTATCCGTCGCGGTCGGAGTGCCATCTTCGCCGACTGCGGACTCGGTAAGACGCCCATGCAACTGGTCTGGGCTGAGAACGTGGTGCGGCACACGAACCGGCCAGTCCTGATTGCCACGCCGCTGGCGGTGTCGCATCAGGTGGTGGAAGAGGCGGCCAAGTTCAGCATCGAGGCGGCGCGCGTCCGGGATGGGGTATCGCCCGGCCACGCTACCATCGTGGTGACGAACTACGAACGGCTCCACCTGTTCACGCCCGAGGATTACGCGGGGATGGTGTGCGACGAATCGAGCATCCTCAAGAA
>Ga0137427_10001454_pt1 | contig 10689 bp, 8 predicted proteins | sample EasRivERMZT700_2_FD_102309 | JGI IMG/M metagenome (GOLD analysis project Ga0137427, IMG submission 102309) | Soil microbial communities from meander-bound floodplain in the East River, Colorado, USA - East River MetaG ERMZT700_2 | ecosystem: Environmental > Terrestrial > Soil > Floodplain ...
CGATTATGCACCCTACTTCCTCACCGTGCGCGACATCGTCGGCTTCGCCAACGCGCGGAAGATCCTCTGCCAGGGGCGCGGCTCGGCGGCCAATTCCGCGGTCTGCTTTGCGCTCGGCATCACCGGGGTCGATCCCAACGCGATCGATCTTCTGTTCGAGCGCTTCATCTCGCAAGAGCGCAAGGAGCCGCCCGATATCGACGTCGATTTCGAGCACGAGCGGCGCGAAGAGGTGATCCAGGACGTCTACAAGCGCTACGGCCACGAGCACGCCGCGATTGCGGCGACGGTCATCTCCTACCGGCCGCGCAGCGCCATCCGCGAAGTGGGCAAGGTCTTCGGCCTCACCGAGGACGTCACCGCGGCGCTGGCGGGCAGCGTGTGGGGCAGCGGCGGCAGCGAGTACGAGGAACGCGAAGTCCGCCAGGGCGCTTTCGATCCCGAGAACGAGACGATCGCGCGGGCGGTGACGTTCGCGAACGCGCTGATCGGCTTCCCGCGCCATCTCTCCCAGCATGTCGGCGGCTTCGTGCTGACGCGCGACCGGCTCGACACCATCGTTCCCATCGGCCCCGCCGCGATGAAGGATCGCTACTTCATCGAATGGGACAAGGACGACATCGACCGCTTGGGCATGATGAAGGTCGACGTGCTGGCGCTCGGCATGCTGACCTGCATCCGCAAAGCCTTCGAGCTGATCGCGGAGACGGGCGGCGGGCGCTACGATCTCGCGACCGTGCCGCGCGAGGACCCCGCCGTCTACGACATGCTGTGCAAGGCCGACGCGATCGGCGTGTTCCAGGTCGAGAGCCGCGCCCAGATGAACATGCTGCCGCGACTACGTCCGCGGACATTCTACGATCTTGTCATCGAGGTGGCGATCGTGCGGCCGGGGCCGATCCAGGGCGACATGGTGCATCCCTATCTGCGCCGCCGCGGGGGTGCGGAAAAAGTCGTTTTCCCCTCGCCGTCGCCCGAGCACGGGCCCGCCGACGAGCTGATCCAGGTTCTCGGCAAGACCTTGGGCGTGCCGCTGTTCCAGGAGCAGGCCATGCGGCTTGCGATCGTGGCGGCGAAATTCACGCCCGAGGAAGCCAACGGCCTCCGCCGTTCGATGGCGACGTTCCGCAACTCGGGGACCATCCATCAATTCCGCCGGAAGATGATCGGCAACATGGTCACGCGCGGCTATGCGCAGGATTTCGCCGAGCGCTGCTTCAATCAGATCGAGGGCTTCGGCACCTACGGCTTTCCCGAAAGCCACGCCGCGAGCTTTGCCCATCTGGTCTACATCTCGGCCTGGATCAAATGTCATCACCCCGCCGCATTCGCCTGCGCGCTCTTGAATTCGCAGCCGATGGGGTTCTATGCCCCGGCCGAGATCGTGCGCGATGCGCGTGAACATGGTGTCGAGGTGCGCGCGCCCGACGTGAATGCGAGCGGGTGGGACAACACGCTGGAACGCGGCAAGGACGGCGCGCTCGTGCTGAGGCTGGGTTTGCGCCAGATCGGCGGCTTCCGCGAAACCTGGGCGACGGATTTGGCGAAAGTGCGTGCCGGCGGGTTCGCGAGCATCGATGATGTGATGGGACGCGCCGGATTGCCGAAGGCGGCGCTGATCCTGCTGGCGGAAGCCGACGCCTTTCGTTCGATCGGGCTCGACCGGCGCGAGGCGCTATGGAAGGCGCGGCGCCTGAGCGACGAGCACGCGCTGCCGCTGTTCGCAGCGCGCGGCGCAGACGAGCAGCCCGACGAGACGATCACGCCTCTGCCGGTGATGAAGCTGAGCGAGCATGTGATCGCCGATTACCACTCCTTGCGGCTGTCGCTCAAAGCCTATCCGACCGAGTTCCTGCGCGAGCTCTTCACGCGGGAGGGGATCATGAGCTGTGCGGAGATCGGCTCAGGCCGCGACGGCGAGAAGGCGCGCGTGGCGGGGATCGTGCTGGTGCGCCAGATGCCGGGCACGGCTGGCGTCGTCTTCATCACGCTCAGCGACGAGACCGGCATCTGCAACATCGTGGTGTGGCCCTCGGTCTTCGCGCGCTTCCGCAAAGAGGCGATGGGCGCGCGGCTGCTGCTGGTGGAAGGAAAGATCCAGCGCAGCCCGGAAGGCGTGGTCCACCTCGTGGCGGAGCGGATGATCGACCGGACGAGGGAGCTGAACCGCCTCACCGAGGACGAGCCGCAACGACCCTCGCGCTCCGACAATGATTTGCACCGCCATCCCCGCCACGTCCGCGTGCTGCCCAAATCGCGCGATTTCCATTAAGAATGGGGTCCAGATCGTTGTCAGGGGAGGTGTCAGATGCCGAAGGCTCGTCGCGTTGGAATGATGGCGGCGTCCGTGATCGCCGCGCTGTTCACCGCATCGCTCGACTCCTTTGCGCAAGGCGGGCTGCCCAACCCGTACCGCCCCGTGCAGGGGCTCGCCGACGGCGGCGGCCCGTTCGTTCCGGGCGGCGGCTGGGCGCGGCTTCCCGGCGGGAGAGCGATGGGGCCGCCGGCGTCCGTCTATATCGATATCGACGGCGAGAGCCTCTGGGCCGTCATCCGCTGCGACGAGACGAGCCCCGTGCCGCTGGCCTCCGGCGGCCGCTTCGGCGTCGATTGTCTGACGGCCGACAACAAGATCAAGGACATCGACACGATCTTCAGATTCAACGCGCAGGGCGAGGTGGTCAAAAGCTTCGGCCGCGGGCGATTCATCTGGCCTCACGGACTCCATGTCGACCGCGAGGGCAATGTCTGGGTGACCGATGCCGCAACCACGCCGGCGGTCGCCATGGCCGCAAAAGGCGGCGTGCGCGCGGGGCACCAGGTGTTCAAGTTCAGTCCCGACGGACAGCTGCTGATGACGCTTGGCGAAGCGGGTGTCGCCGGGACTGACGAGCGCCATTTCCGTTCTCCGAGCTCGGTCGCCATCGCCGCCAACGGCGACATTTTCGTCGCCGACGGCCACGAGCTGAACGGCAACAACCGGATGATGAAGTTCTCCAAGGACGGACGCTTCATCAAGCAATGGGGCAAGACCGGCTATGCGCCGGGCGAGTTCCGCACGCTGCACGGCATCGCCATCGACCAACAGGGCCGCATCTTCGTCGCGGACCGCAACAACAACCGTATCCAGCTCTTCGACCAGGAGGGCAAGCACCTCTCGACCTGGACGCAGTTCGGCACGCCGAGCGGAATCGCCTTCGACGACAAGGGCCAGATCTATGTCGCCGATTCGGAATCCGACGGCGTCAACAACCCGGGGTGGGAGCAAGGCATCCGCATCGGCGATGCACGGACCGGGTTCGTCAATGCCTTCATCCTGGACCAGGGCGGCAACCCGAACACCCAAACCGGAAGCGGACCGGAGTTCGTGGCGGTGGACAGATTCGGCAACGTCTTCGGCGGCGAGCCCCGCCCGCGCGTGCTGCGGAAGTACGTCAAGGTCAGGTAGCTCAACTCAGCCCGCAACAAAAAGCGCCTAGCAGGACCGCGGGACCGCTTAACGCAGAGCAAAGCTCGGGTAATAGAGTGCAACGTGCGGCGGTGCGGCAGGCGCTTGCGCCAGGCCCGCAGCGCCGCCAAGCAACCCATAGGCCGAAGCTCCGAAGAGCGCGGCAAAAGCCAGAATTTTCGCGGTGTGTTTCGTTGCGATGCCCATGGGTGCCATCTTGCGGTGCCTTTTTTGCGAACTTGGTTCTGGGCGCGTGAGGAGGTCTTCAGCAGTTGATAGGCTCCTGGGGTGTTGAGAAACACCGTCGGAAACTACTCAGCGACGATCCGCTCAGTGCCGTTTGTCGTTCATGAAGCTCCGGCCAGAACGCTGACCCAGAGCGCACCGAGAAGACCAAACCGTGACAGCGCACCGCCATATTCCCGGTGGTCCAGAAGCGTCACGATCAGGAGGAACAGCAGCACCGCCGCAAGGGCAAGGCCCAGTATGCGATACGGGCCGGCGAGAAGGATAGCCGCTCCGATATAGATGATGCCGGCGGCATAGCGGTAACCCGCGGGATACTGGCAGCGCGTGTAAGTTTCGCGCAATTGCTTCCGACCGATGAGGTTCAACAATCCTGCGCCCAGAAATGCGGCGATCAGCAGCCACGTCAACCAAGTCGAATATGAGATGCCATCCATAATGTCCTCCTGCCTGTTGGAGGTGAATGGAGGCGGAAATCGCGATCAGGCATGGGGCGGATACTCTCGTTGCGGTGGGTGAGCGGATGCGGCGAGATCACGCCAGACCGACATATCGAGCGACGAAGATGACGACCACAACGACGCCGACAACGTAGAAAATGCTGTTCATAACAGTCTCCTCTGCGGCGAAAACCATGCCGCGCTGCTTATTGGCCTTTGAGCGTGTCTTTGAGTCCACCGATGACGTTCCGAATCGTGCCCTCGATCTTGTCGGCCCTGCCGTCCGACTCCAATTTGGCGTCGCCGAGCGCCTTGCCCAGCGCCTGCTTGAGGGCGCCTTTGATTTCCTTCGCGGCTCCGACGACCCGATCCTTATCCATGATGACTTCCTCCAAAACATAGCCCGCTGAAAGAGAGGCGGGCGACGACGATGCAGACGGTAGGGGTCGCAGCGATGCGTCGATAGTCTCGGAAACTACTCACCAGGTTTGGTCGAGCGTCTTCTAATCGTAAAACTCGGGCGACTTCTTGAGTTTTGCGTTCGCGGTGAAATCGTGCTCGATCCAGAGTTGCGCTTTGGATTGCGCGAGGAATGATTCAACGGCGGCTCGCGAAGCGATCGTCTGCTGAACATTGAATTCCGTCGTCGGCAGCCGATTGAGCGCGCGCTCCTCCGGGTAGTGATAAAGATCGCCGCTCAGCACGATCGGCCCGGTCCGCGCCAGCTTCACGAACAGCACCTGATGGCCCGGCGAGTGGCCGGGCGTCGCCTTCACCACGACCGTTCCGTCGCCGAAGACATCGTAATCGTCTGTGGCGATCGTCACCGTCCTGCTGGTCTTCAGCGCGCTGAAGTTGACCGGTTCCGTGCGTGGCGAGGGCGGCTCGGCGAACATGGCCTCGCGCTCGGACTCCCGGACGAGCCACGTCGCGCCGGCGAACATATTGGCGTTCCCCACATGGTCCCAGTGAAAATGGGAGAACGAGAGATGCGTGATGTCGCCCGGCGCGTACCCGATCTCGGCCAGCTGCGACCGGAGCGTCTTAGTCGACGTCCCGGCTCGAAGCGTAGGTGAGGCGTTGCCGGGCCTGAACGCGCTGTCGGGAACCGCGCCCACGTCCCACATCAGATTTCCCCTGGGATGCGCGATGAGAAAACACGGAACCGACATGAGGTTGGTCGCGATCTCTTCCCGCTTGAGCTGGTAGACCGAGACATCGGCGATGTTCAGTTGGCCGCAATCGAAGACGTACAGCCGTACCGACGACGGCGGCTGAGCACTTCGCTGTTGCGCCATACTCATCGGCGACAAGGCAAGAATCGCGACCATCGTGAGCATCGTCGCGCGAAGAGTTCCTAGGGTCATGGCCTCGCCTCCCGGCTTCCGCGACACCACTATACACCGTAACCCGACGAGCATGGCGGTTCGCGGCACCATTCGCTATAGGGTCGCGCGAGCCGAAATCGAAACGGAGAATGGGATGGCCAGGAAACCGCAGATCATTGCGCTCGAGGAGCACTATGCCGACGCCGAAGTGCAGGCGACATTCCAGGGGTTCGACGCAAACCGGGCGGCGCCCATGGTCGAAAGGCTGCTCGATGTCGCCCACTTGAGGCTGCGCGAGATGGACGAGGCGGGCATCGACGTCCAAGTGCTCTCGCATACCGCGCCGTCGGTGCAGAAGCTCGATCCCGAATCGTCGGTTCGGCTGGCGCGCGCCGCCAACGACCGGCTCTATGAAACGGTGCGGGCACATCCGACCCGTTTCGCGGGTTTCGCCGCGCTCCCCACGCCCGATCCGAAAGCGGCGGCGGACGAGCTGGAACGCACCGTGACGAAGCTCGGCTTCAAGGGCGCGATGGTGCATGGCCTCACGAACGGCCGCTTCCTCGACGACAAGATGTTCTGGCCGATCTTCGAGCGGGCTCAGGCGCTCGACGTGCCGCTCTACATGCACCCCGCGGTCCCGCATCCCGCCGTCATCGATGCGTACTACAAGGATTATGCCAAGGAATGGCCGATGCTGCTTCGCGCCGGCTGGGGGTTCACCGCGGAAACCGCGCTTGGCGCGATCCGCGTCGTGCTCTCCGGCATGCTCGACGAGTATCCGAAGACGCGCATCATCTTGGGCCATCTCGGCGAAGGCCTTCCCTTCTTCCTCTGGCGCATCACGCACTCGCTCGCGCGCCAGGGCCGTGACACGAGATCGTTCCGCGATTATTTCTGCGAGCATTTCCACGTCACGACCAGCGGCTTCTTCTCCAATCCGGCGCTGCTGTGCTGCGTGATGGAGATGGGCATCGACCGCATCCTGTTCTCGGTCGACTATCCCTTTGTCGAGAATTCGCTGGGTACGAAATGGCTCGACACGGTGCCGCTCTCTCCCGAAGACAAGGAAAAGCTGATGTCCGGCAACGCCAAGCGTCTGCTGAAGCTCTAACCGCGCTTCTCGATCATCGCCCACACGCGCGGTGGCGTGAGCGGCAGCGCGTTCGGTTGCACGTTTAAGCGCGCGAGTGCAGCCGCAACGGCGTTGGCGATCACACCGCCGACCGGAATGATCCCGCCTTCGCCCGCGCCCTTGGCGCCAAGCGGATTGTGAGGGGCGGGATGGTCCTCGAGCGCGATGACGCGGATCGCGGGAAAATTGTCCGCCGTCGGCAGCAAATAATCCGCAAGCGTGGCGGTGACGAGCTGGCCGTCTTCGTCATAGACGAGATGCTCGAGCAACGTGCCGCCCAGGCCCTGCACGATGGCGCCGAGCGTCTGGCCGTGAAGCGTGGCGGGATTGATGATGCGCCCGACATCTTCCACCGCGACATAGTCGACGACTTCGACATGGCCTGTCGACATGTCGACAGAGACGTGCGCGGCGTGCGCGCCGTAGGAATAGGTGCGCTTGGTGCTGGAGAAGACGCCATCGGCGGAGAGGCCGGCGAACTCGGCTAAGGTCAGTGACCGTCCTGCGGGCCCGGCCGCGCGGCCATCGATAAGCTCTACGTCCGACACTGGGCATCCCATCCGTTCCGCGGCCGCCGACTTGATCGACGCGCGAAGCGTGTTGGCGGCGGCAACGATGGCCGAACCGCCCATCACGATGGAGCGCGAGCTGTACGAGCCGAGGCCTTCCGCAAGCTTGTCGGTAGAGCCGTGATGCACCCCGTGGATGCGCTCGATCGGAAGCTCGATCGCATCCACCGCGATCTGGGCGAACGCGGTTTCGAGCCCCTGCCCGATCGCACAGGAGCCGACGATCACCGACACGGCGCCCCCGGGTTCGATCACAAGCCGCGCGTGCTCGCGCGGGCCCGACGCGCCGCCTTCGAAATAGCAGCCGATCCCGAGACCATGATAGCGCCCGTCGATCAGCCGGCCGTTCAACGCCTGCTTGTCCGCCCAGCCGATCTCCGCGAGGCAGCGGTCGAGCGTTGCGGAATAATCGCCGCTGTCGGTTTCGGCCTCGATCTTCGGCCGGAGCACGGTCGCAAGCTCGTACGGCATCTCTGACCGCGCGATCAGATTGCGCCGGCGGAACGCGACGCGGTCGAGGCCAAGCTCGGCCGCGATGATGTCGAACAGACGCTCGCGGCAGAAATCGGCTTCGAAACGGCCCGGACCGCGATAGGTGCCGACCGGCGTCTTGTTGGTGAGATGAAGCGACACGGTCAGGTCGATGTGCGGAATGCGGTAGGGGCCCGACAGGATCTGGATGATGTTGCGCGCGGGCGTCGCGCCGACGGTGCGGATATAGGCGCCGATATCGACATCGGCATGCCCGCGCAGCGCCACGATCGTACCGTCCGCCCCGCAGGCGATTTCGAGCTCGCACTCGGCCTCGCGCGCGTGATTGGTGGCAAACAGGTTCTCGCGGCGGTCTTCGCTCCAGCGGACGGGCCGCCCGGTCAGACGCGCGGCGAAGGGGATCAGGAAGTCCTCCGGATAGAACTCGCCCCGCGCCCCGAACGCACCGCCGACATCGTTCTCGATGAGCGTGACCGCCTCCTCCTTGAGGCCGAGATGGCGGGCGAGAATGCGGCGATTGGGGAACGGCACTTTGGTGGCGCCGTGGAGAGTCATGCGCCCGGACGCCGCGTCCCATTCCGCGAGCAATCCGCGCGGCTCGAGCGCCACCGCCGTGTGGCGGTGAACCGAGAAGCGTTCGCGGCGGGTGTAGGATTTGTGCGCGGCGAAGGCGGAGTCGGCATCACCGCGCCGCGCCGCCATCGTGGTCGCGATGTTGTTCGGTATGGTGTCAAAGAGCGGAACGTTCTGCGCCCGCGAGTCGACGACGGCGGGAAGGGAGTCGATGGAAAGCTCGACCGCCTGAGCGGCGTCCTCGGCGATCTCGGCGCTCTCGGCGATCACGACCGCGACCGGCTCGCCGACATAGCGCACTTTGCCGTCCGCGATCACCGGCTGTTCGCAAAGCAGCAGCTCGGGCATCGGCTCCTGCCGCATCGGAATGCGCGGGACGCTTGCGCCGATATCGGCGGCGGTGATAACCGCTTGCACGCCCCGCATCGCGCGTGCGCGTGCCGTGTCGATCCCGGCGATCGTCCCATGCGCGACCGGCGAACGCAGGATCACGGCGTGCAGCAGGCGCTCGCGCTTGAGGTCGCCGACATATTGCCCGCGGCCGGTGAGGAAGCGGAAATCCTCGATGCGTTTGAGCGGCGCGCCGATATAGGAGTTTACGGTTCGCATCGCGGGCTTTAGTTGAGCCGCATGCCCGTGAACTTCCATTGCGACAATTCCTCCATCGCGTAGCGCACGCCTTCGCGGCCGTAACCGCTCGAACCGACGCCGCCGAACGGATAGGAGTCTAGGCGGAAGCGGCTCGCTTCGTTTATCCACAGCGAGCCGACATTGAATTTCCTCGACATCTTGAAGGCGGTGTCGAGGCTCGAAGTAAAGCACGCGCCCTGAAGCCCGAATTCGGAGGAATTGGCGAGCGCGAGTGCGTCGTCCACACTCTCCGCCGCCTGCAGCGTGACGACCGGGCCGAAGGCTTCTTCCAGTAGCAGGCGCGCCTCCTGCGGCGGATCGGCGACGATGGCGGGACCCAGGATGCAGCGATCCCGCGTCGGGGCGAGAACGATGCGCGCGCCCTTCTTGGCCGCATCCTCGATCATGGCCATGACACGGTCGGCCGACGCGCGGCTCACCATCGGCCCGACATCGGTCGCGGAATCGTTCGGGTCGCCGACCTTGAGCTTCTTTGCGGCAGCGACGAACAACTCGAGGAACCGCCCATAGACCGCACGCTCGACGATCACGCGCTGGGCGGAGATGCATTGCTGGCCGCTCGCTTCGAACCCCGCGGCGGCGATCTTCTGTGCGGCGTCGGCAAGATCGGCGTCGGCGCAGACGATGTTGGCCGCATTCGAGCCGAGCTCGGCGACGAATTTCTTCGCGCCCGCGATGCGCGCAAGGTCGCGCCCCGCCGCGGTACCGCCGGTGATGGTCACGGCTGCCACCAGCGGATGCGCGACAAGAAGGTGCGCGGTCTCACGCCCGCCCGGCACGACGTTGAACAGGCCATCAGGCAGGCCGGCGCGCTTGCACGCATCGGCGACGATCAGCGTCACTTCCGTTCCGGGCGGCGACGGCTTCGCAACAACGGAGTTCCCCATGGCGAGCGCCGGCGCGAGTTTCTGGGCGAGCAGATTGGCGGGTGCATTGAACGCGGTTATCGCCGCGACCACGCCATAGGGGATGCGCGTGGCGAAGCCGAAGCGTCCTGCGCCGAGCGCGGCGGCATCGAGCGGCAGCACTTCGCCCAGCATGTGCGGCAATTGCGCCGCGGTCGCGCGCAAGAACTGCGGTCCGCGCTTGGCCTCGAATGTCGCGGCGCGGCGCGGCTTGCCGATGGCGACGACGAGGGATTCGACGATCGCCTTCTCCGCCTTCTCGATCGCGTCGGCCGCGGCGTTGAGCCAGTTCACGCGCGTGGCGACCGTCGACTCGCGGTTCGCGAGATAGGCGCCTTGCGCGTTCTTGACCGCCGCATCGATAACCGCCGCGTCGGAGTCGGCGACCTGTGCCACTGTCGTCTCGTCCACCGGCGAGATGAGCGGGGTGAATTTCACGTCGACGGCGGCGGATGCGCCGCCGATCCACGGCATGAGGGTCTGGCTCATTGTCGCTGTCCTACATTTTCAGATGTGCGGCGCGGCGCTGGAACAGCGCGTCGTCGGCGTAACCCATCGCCTCGGGCCTCGCGCGTCCCAGCATGACCTGGAAATAGACCGGCTCGAGACTTTCGTTCTGATAACCGTGGATGACGCCCGGCGGACAGGCGATGCACTCCCAGGGGCCTAGCGTCTTGCTCACGCGACGTCCGCTTTCGTCTTCGACGAAGACCGCGAGGTGCCCCTTCAGCACGAAGAACACCTCCTCGACCTCGTGCGTGTGCGCGGCGTTTCCCTGTCCGGGCTCGACATACATGATGCTGAGCGTGAAGCCGCGCGCGGGGATGACGTTCGGGTCGCCGTGCTTGCCCGAGCCCCCGGCGCCGATGAAACGGTGCTGCGCGCGTTTGAAGCCTTCGATC
>Ga0137427_10001455_pt1 | contig 10686 bp, 7 predicted proteins | sample EasRivERMZT700_2_FD_102309 | JGI IMG/M metagenome (GOLD analysis project Ga0137427, IMG submission 102309) | Soil microbial communities from meander-bound floodplain in the East River, Colorado, USA - East River MetaG ERMZT700_2 | ecosystem: Environmental > Terrestrial > Soil > Floodplain ...
CCTGATGAACGGGAGCCGACTCCGGCAATGGAATCGGGTTCAGGTCCGGAAGTTGCAAACCGTTGCAGACGTCGAATCGCTTCACATTCGGTCCTTCCGAACCGTATAACAGGGTGCAATTGTCGGCGAGCACATCAATCCACGCGGAACCGTGATTTTCGATGGCTACATTGAACGATCCCAGAAACGCGCCTGAAGGATCGAACTTCAGGACATCTCCGGTGCACTCCACCTGTCCGACATAAAGATTGCCGTTGGTATCGAAGGCCAACGACGTCGGATTGCAGTCGTATTGGCTGCCGAAAGTGTGATGCGTCAGAAAATCCGGACTGAATACTTCAACGAAGTTGCCCTTCCCGATTGCGGAACCTGTCCAATGGGCAACGTAGAGATTTCCGGCCCGATCGAATGCCATTCCTTTTGCCGCGCCATCGCTGTCCCCGACGATGTCTTTAAGCAGAGTGCCGGCCAGGCTGTAGAGATGGACGTGGCCGGTCCTCAGCGATACCAGCAACTGGTCGGGCTCTCTGGTCGCGTTCGGCTGGGAAATCTTCGCAACGAACGCATCGAATAATCCGGCGAGATCGGGTTGGAGTGCATCCTTCACAGGAAACGAGGTGGAGTTTGTCCAGCCGGCCAGAGATATCGTTCCGCCGGCAGACACGGCGAGTGACTCGATCCCATCTGCGAGGTTGCCGCCCATAAAGGTTGCAAACAGAGCCTGGGTTGCCGTCGTGTTGAACTTGATTACGAAGCCATCGCCGAGAGACGCGTCGCCTATTTCCGACTGCGTGGCATCCACGATAGGGAAGTCGCCGGACTGAGTGGCGCCGGCAATATAAATGTTGCCGGCTGCGTCCAACCCGATGCCGCGGGGCCAGTCCGACTTCGTGCCGCCAAAGAACGAGGAGTAGCCCAGACTTCCGCTTTGCGTAAAGATGCTGAGGAACCCGTCATAGCCGCCGGCGGTCTGATTGTTGGTTTGAAAGGCAGGGCCGCGAATCGGGAAATCTCCGGAGAGTGTTTGCCCCGTGACGTACACGTTGCCTGTGGAATCGATCGCCAAATGCGGACTTGTATCGATTCCGCTTCCGCCCAGGAGCGTGGACCACGTGAGGCCGAGACTTTCGAAATCGATCTTTGCGACAAATACGTCACCGAGGGAGTCTCCTAGGGTCTTTTCGGCTCCTGGTGTCGTCGGGAAGTCCGGCGCGGTTGTCGTTCCGGTGATGTAGGCGACGCCCAGAACATCAACCTTGACATCGTTCGAGAACGACTGGCCCCTGCCGTTCAACAGCTTTGAATTCAGCACTGCGTTGCCCGAGGCATTCACCTTCACGACAAATGCGCTCGTCAGAAAGGTGAGTGCCGGTGCAGAACCGGGGAAGTTGGACGAGTTGGTGAATCCCGTCACGTAGGCATTGTTCAGGACATCGACCGCAATGGCCGTGGCTGCGTCAAAAGACGACCCGCCAAGATAGGTGGAGTACACAAGAGTGCCGGCGGACGTTAGTTTCGCCACAAAAACATCGCTGAAGGGAATCGACACGTCGGGAGGCAACGGTCCGGCGATGTGGTCCTGCAGCGCATTCAAAACCGGAAAATTTTCGGAGTTCGTGGATCCGGTGACATAAACATTGCCGGATGCGTCGACCGCCGCTCCGAATGCGTCATCATATTGTCTCCTCCAAGGAATGTCGAAAACAGCAGCGCCGATCCATCGTTGTTGATTTTCGAAACGAACGCGTCGAAGCCGCCGGATTTCATGCCTTGTACCGCGTTGATGGCAGGGAAGCCCGTCGATTCGGTCGATCCGGCAACATAGGTGTTTCCCTGGGAATCCATCGCGACGGCACGGCCGATGTCTATCCCCGCGCCGCCCAGATACGTGGAATACACGAGGACCGGATCGATCATCAGCGGCCGGGTCCGGTCATAACTCGCGATTCGAAAACCGATCGCATTGCGGTTGACGATTCGATAGTGGACCGCCACTTGTACCGGTTTGTTGTTGATCAACTGGTAAGCGAAGGGCCGCTTCTGCACCACTTCACCATTGGTCATTGCGACATGCAGGTCGCCGGTGTCGTCGATCGTAAGTTTCTGCGCACCATCTACTGTGATTGCGATGCGGTCAGCATCTGCGCCTGAATGAATAAGGAAGTCGAACTCCAGTTTTCCGTGATTGCCGTAATAAACGACGTCAACACCGGGATAGATCTGCCGGTATTGCACTCGCGCGAATTGAGGTATGTCCTGAAGCCACGACTCGGGATTCCGCCCCCGAACATAGTTGCTGCGTCCCGGCAGTGTTGCAGCGGCCGCCGGGGCTGCATTCATCTTTCCGCCTTTGAAAGTGAGGCGGAGAAACTCCGGGTTCGTTCCGTTGGCGCCGCGCAGCGCAAGAACCGCCTCCGAGGACTTGAGGAAAACCGAATAGCCGTTGCCGCGGGCAACGTAGTCGATGACGCGATCGGTTTGACCGCGGTTCGGCTCGAAAGCCAGCGGCAGATTGCCGGACACATTCACTAAATCAGGGCGCGTTGTCGAGATCATTGCGGGAGACACTGCCGGCAGGCAAATCACACATGCCAGAACAGCCGCGAATTTCGACATTTAACCTCCATCCTTGTTTCTGTGATCGATCGTGGTCTCCAAAGCAATACCCATGCCGTTGGGCTCGCGAAGCAAAGACACACATCGGGTAGGCGCGTTGTGATGGAGATGGCAGCTTCATTCTTAAGGAAGGTATAAACGGAGCACCCTGGTGCCCGGTGTCGTATCCTATCGGGCCATGCAACGTGTAATCAGACTGCTGACACTCACATCAGTACTTCTTACATCGTGCGCGAACGATGCAACGAAGCGCGTCGCCGATACCCTTGATCCCATGTCGGACGGCGCGGAAAACGTCCGCCTCGTGGGCCATCACGATCTGCAGGGCCGAACCGCTCTCGTCGTAACGACAAAGTCGGACAGCGCGAACGGCAACTGGGTCTACGTGGGGCATCACGAAAGCTTCCGCGACGGCAAGCCGCTTCTCAACCCGATCACGAGCAGGATGGAGTTCAATGGAACTTCGGTCCTCGAGGTCTCCGACCCCTCGAATCCGAAGCTCGTGTGGCACATTCCCAACGATACGAATCGCAATTCCCGCGGCGTATTTGTGGTGTATGACTACAAGTTCGATTCGTCCGGTCGCGATTACCTCATCCGGAATTCGGAAGCGCTGACTCAGGGCGAAACCGGTCAGGACCTCAAGTACCAGATCTTCGACATCACCGATCGCGGCACAGACCCTTCGAAAATCTCGCTCGTGTCCGAGATCACCGGAACGCCTCCAAACTCATGCGGACCCGGATGCGGCGGCAAGTTCATCATGCGCGCTCACAAAGGGTGGTGGTCCGAGGAGTCTGGATATTTTTACGCCGCGTCCGGCGAGCCGGGATTCCGCAACGTCATCATCCAGATTTTCGATTTGAAGAATCCGAAGGAGCCGAAGCTTGTCGGCCGCGCGTGGCTTCCGGGTTTGAAAGACGGTGAGCCGGGCTATGAGGGTCAGTACTCGCATCATCCGGTTGTTGATGAAGAGAACAAGCGGCTGTATGTCGGATATCGCAACGCGGGAGGACAGGCTGCATCGTTCGACATCTCCGATCCCTCGAAACCGAAACTCGTCTGGTCCGTCGACATGAATCCTCCGCATCGCGGCCCGCACACCGTGTCGCCGATCGTTTATGAGACGGTTCCGAATTTCGGAAAGAGCGCTCTACCTCGCACGTACGCATTCGTGGTGGACGAGGCAGGAGGCATGGGGGATATGAAACCTTGTCCAAATGGGGTGCGGCCGGGGTCGTACATGATCGACATCACAACAGAGTCGAAGCCTTTTCCCGTTTCGGTTTTTCAGGTACCGGTCGGCAGTTTCTGCGATAAAGGCGGCCGCTTCGGTCCGCACCAGTCGGCGGAAACCGTGAATGGCAAGATCAATCGCTTCACCGACAAGATCGCATGGCTTGCCTATTTCAACGCCGGCATTCGTGTCGTTGATTTGAGCGATCCGTATCACCTGAAGGAACTCGGCTTCTACATTCCGAAGACGAACGCCAACTCCTACCCCATCGAAGAGAGTCAGCCCGTGGCCATTCAGATCAACGATGTCGATATCGACCATCGCGGTCTGGCCTACGCGTCGGATCGCGTGGGAACGGGATTATTTATCCTCGAATACACCGGCCGGAAACCTGGGCAACCGGCAAGCCCGAAGTGAAGAAACTCAGTCTTTGCCCTGAACACTGTCCGCTTGAAGGCTCTCGAAGAGCCAACGTCCGTCTCTCCGAACGTTTGATGAATGAACTTGGCGCGCATTCGGCTAAGGAACTGTTGGCGGTCATTCGTGACAAACGGAGACCACTACGGGAGCGGCGGAATGCGGTCGCTGTGATCGGACTTCGCCGGATGGAGAGCGCGGACTGGGACTTGTTTGAACTCAAGTCGAGTGCCCCGGAACTCAGGAGGGTTCTGGATGTGACGACGTCAGTGCTTATTCACCGGGAACCGATTGTGTATCACCAGCGGCAGAAGACTAATCTGCAGTCGGTTAGCGAGGCGACCGGCGCCAGAACGGAACAGGCGCTGATTCGATATCTAAAAAAGCCTCAGTCCTCCTCCGATTTGCGCGCAAACATTTGCACGGCGTTGGGCGATCTTGTTTCAGATGCCGCGATTCCGGCGCTGCTCCGAGTTCTCGCCACAGATCGGTCGAAAGCCGGTTGGGCGGCGATGCACGCTTTGGTAAACATTCGAAGCCGGCGTTCAACCCTCGCCTTAATGTCGATAGTTCAGAACGGAAAGTTCCAGCTGGCTCGGATCAACGCAATGTATGTTCTCAGATGGGTGCAGGATCCGAGGGCCGACGACTTCCTGCTGAGAACGCTGCGTGACCGGAGACGACATCGTTACATCCGTAACTTCGCGGCCGAGGGATTGACGTGGCAGTCACGCCAGATCGAAATCGTCGAAGCTCTGCTCGATGCCACTCGTGACAAGTCGGCCTTCATGCGGTACAGCGCGATCCACAGTCTGGATCGGTTTTGGGATCAACCTGGAGTCGATGAAATCATGAAACGCAAAATCGTTTCCAGGTTGCGTGAATGCACGGCAGACCGCGAAGGCATTAAAGGTTACGACGACAATAATGGTCAACGCGCCCGCCAGGTATTGAGTAACTATCGCCGTTTCGGCAATGCCAGGTAACTAATTGTGTCGCAGAGCTGCCAGCGGATCCAGCCGCGCTGCGCGGAGCGCCGGGATGAAGCACGCGAGGAGCGCGAGCAGCGCGAATGCCGCGGCAACGGCGATATACGTTGAGATATCCATTGCCGTGATTCCGAAAAGCATGCCGGATACATACCGCGTCAGAGCAGCCGCGCCCGCCAGACCGATGGCCAGCCCTGCCGCAACGAGGATCGCACCCTGCCGCATGATCAGTCCGACGACTTCGCCCCGCCTTGCGCCGAGCGCGACACGAATGCCGATCTCGCGCGTTCGCTGCGCGACCGCATATGAAAGGACGCCGTAGATGCCGATTCCCGCGACAGCTGCTGCAATGGCTCCAAAGACGCCGACAAGGACGGCATAGAACCGCGGCTGCGCGTTCGTATTTGAAACCACATCTTCCATTCTCATGACGCTATCGGCTGCGGCGGAGGAATCCACCTCACGGATCACACGGCGGACGCCGGCGGCAATCGCGAGAGGATCCCCGTTGACACGAACGGCATAACCAAGCGTTCCCGACATGCCTGTCAGAAAGTGGCGATTGCCTCCTTCGCCGCGCTTGCGACCTCTTTTAGCCAGCTCGTCGTCGGCAAATTCCAGCACAAGGTGCGGGTCGACGAATCCGGCCATCGGAGCATCCTTATCGATACCGTTGAGACGCACATCGTCCACCACGCCCGCCACGAGGGCGGGACCGGATCGTGTCGGAAGCAGCGTTCCGACCGGGTCCCGATCCTCGAAGTAGTATCGCGCGTAAGCGCGCGACACGAGGATGGCGGGCGCGCGCATGGTGCGATCGCGTTCGTCCAGCCACCGTCCTGCGACCAGAGGCACGCCAAGCGCGCGCAGATATCCCGGGCTGACCGACCTTTGCTCGATCTGCTGCGTCTGCGTTTTCTCACGCGGCTCCTTGTAAGGCGGATCGTAGCCGCCGTAAGGACGCGCGCTGCTCCGGTTTGAAAGGGGCGGGCCGTCGGTGAAACCTGCTGCGATAACACCAGGCATTGAACGCAATCGCGAATCGAGTTCGTCGGCGATGGCGAGCTTGCGTTCTGCTGTGTAGTCTTCGGGGAGGACCAGATCGAAATAGAGAACATTTTCCGCGTTGAAGCCCGGATCAATCGTGGTGAGTTTCACGAAGCTGTGCAGCAGCAGGCCCGCCGCGACCAGCAATGGCGTTGCGAGCGCAAGCTGAGCGGCAGCCAGAACCCGGCCCGTGTGCGTGGGTCCCGTGATTTTGAATGTTCCACTGTTCCGCGCGGCAGCGACCTCCTGCGGGTTCGATAACCGAAGCGCGGGCGCGAGTCCAAACGCCACGCCGGCCAGCATTGTTGTGACGACGGCGAACGCGAGGACCACGGGATCGATGGTGATCTCGCCCACGCGCGGCAACAGGCTTGTCGGGCGGATCGGACCGAAGAAGGCAGGAAGTTGAACGGTTGCCAGCATCTTCAGCAGTACGACGCCGCCATAGGCGGCCACGATTCCGCCGATGCCTCCAATGCCGGCAAGCACGACGCTTTCGGTCAGCATCTGGCGTCCGAGACGTCCTCGCCTTGCGCCGAGTGCCTGCCTTGTAGCGATTTCGGCTTGCCGCTTTGACCCGTGAGTCAGAAGGATGTTTGCGACATTCGCGCAGACAATCAACAGGATGACGCCGACGGCGACAACCAGGACCTGCAACGCCGGCCGGACCGGCGCGACGATTTCGTCCAGCACACGGGAGAGTTCAAATCGCGGAGCAGCGCCTGGCTTGAAGGGCGCCTCACGCAGCTGATGCCCGAGCGCATTGATCTCGGCGGCTGCCGCTTCCATCGACAAGCCATCGGCCAGCCGCGCGGTCACGCTTACAAAGGTAACGGTGCCTTCTCGCGTCGTGCCGACGGTGTATGGCGTCCAGAACGCTGCGTCGCCGAATTCGTCGGGCATAACGCCGATGACCGTGTAGGCCTGCTCGTCCATCGTGATCGTCTGGCTGACGATGCCAGGATTTCCGCCAAAGTATCGCTGTAACGCTCCCGCGCTCAGGACGACGACATGCGCATCCGACCTTTCTTCATCGGCCGAGAAGCCGCGGCCCAGAACCGGCGTGATGGCGTACATGGGAAACAGCGCGGCGGAAACGCGGGATCCGGCAATCCGCACATTGGTGTCGCGCAGCATCAGCGTGCGGGATTGCGGCATGGTGACGGCCATGTGCGAAAGCGTTTTCGTTTTTTGCCGCCACCATTCGAACTCTTCAGGGCTCATTGCGGGAAGGCGCATCGCGATACCGCGAAAACTTTCCGCAGCCGGCACGTTTTCGACGATTCTCACGATGCGATCGGGCTGCTTGTAGGGCAGCGGTTCCAGAAGCACTGCTTTGACGACGCTGAAGATCGCCGTCGTCGCGCCGATCCCCAGAGTCAGGGTCAGAACCACGACCGCCGTGAAGCCGGGATTGTGCAGCAGCGCGCGGAAGGCGTAACGGCAATCCTGACAGAATTCTTCAAATTGGACGAAGCGCCAGACATCACGAGTTTCTTCCGTGATTCGGGAAAAACTGCCAAAGGTCCGGCGCGCAGCCCGTTCGGCTTCCTCCGCGCTGACGCCGGTCTTCATCTGTTCCCCGGTTTCGAGAGCAATGTGCGACCGGATTTCCGCGTCGAGATCCTGCTCGTGATCCTTACGCCTGAACCACCACAGAATGCGTCTCCACATGACTCACTCCTGTGAACGAAGCAGGCGGGATACTGTCTTGACGAACAGCTTCCACCTGGATTCTTCGATTGCGAGTTGTTTCTTTCCTGCAGCCGTCAGGCGGTAGAACTTCGCCTGCTGGTTATTCTCCGTAACGCCCCAATCCGCCCTGATCCAGCCTTCACGCTGCAGCCGGTGCAGGGCGGGATAAAGACTGCCGTGTTCAACCTGCAGAAGGTCGTCGGTGCGGGCCCGCATCACCTGTCCGATGCCGTGCCCGTGCTGCGGTCCCCATTGGAGCGTTCGGAGGATCAAAAGATCGAGCGTGCCTTGAATGACGTCGAGTTTGTCGACCATGTGGTAGGGAATCTACTACTATTGGTAGTCGAGTGTCTACCAACTTGTCGGTTGTGAGTTGACTGTTGTCCGTTGACTGTTCAACTTGTTGCGATGGTCAGATGGTTCGATATCGCTCCATCGAGGCATCTAAACAAGTCCAACATTCAACGGACAACAGTCAACTCTCAAGTGGGGAGCGGCAGACTCTATTGGATCGGCTCGAGACCTGTCTTGATGACAACTGCTCGCACGTCGGATGAGCGAAGGAACTGGATCAGAGTGCGCGCTGCTTCGGGAGATTTCGCGCCCGACGCTATGCCGGCCGAGAACATCGTCACGCGCTGAAGGGAGGCGGGAAGAGGACCGAGGTACTCTATACCTCCAATCGGGAGTAATTCGCTGATCTGCTGAAACCCGATCTCGGCATCGCCGCGCGCGACCACGTTTCCGACGCGCTCGCTTTCGATTCTCCTGCTTTTGGGCAGAACCTGATCCGCGATCCCGAGCTTTTGAAATAGCACTGTCGAAACGTAAACGCCGCTTGCGCTCGCGGAATACGCGATCGATTTGGCTTCCAGCAACGCGCGTTTGAGCGCTTCCGGCGAACTGATGTCGGGCTTCCGTGATCCTTTGCGCACCGCCACGCCGATGCTGGATCGAACCAGGTCCACGCGGCTGCCAGGGATTACCTTTCCTTGTTTGATGAAGTCGTCCAGGGCGTCGGCGGCGAGAATCAACACGTCGACAGGTTCTCCCCGCTGCAACCGGCTTGGAATCGAATCCGGCGCGTTGCCGAGCGAAGCACCATATGACGTGATGACTTTGTTACCTGTGCCGCGTTCGAACTGCGGAACGACCTGATCATAGGCCGCCGTAAACGCGCCGGAAGTCATCACACGAAGTTCCTGCGCAGACGCGCCGATCGTGAACAGCAGAACGGCCGCAAGGGTGAGTATGAGCTTTCGGGCTTGCATGACCACCTACGGAATGTTTGTCGCTTCGACGTCCTTGCGGATCGCTTCGGCGTATTCCGGAAGGAACCAGCCTTCCGAGATCAACTCGGCCAGCCGGCGGTTTGCGCGTGTCACGTACTCCTGCTTGTTCGAGTAAAGTTTTCGAAGGATGTCACCGCCAAGCGGGATCTCCGTTCCAGCGAGTTGGCACAAACGATCCTGGGCCTGCGTTTTGCCTTTGCCGAAAACACCGTGCGCTGCGACCGGAACATCTACCCAGATGTTCCGAATGCCGCCCCTGGCATTGCCGAACTCATCCAGCGTCAGGTGTGAACCGTCGTTGGCGGTGTTCCGATCCACTTCTATGTAGCGCGACGGCGGCGGAGTCTTGCCGTTCGCAATCCACTCGATCAGAAAATTCAGCCCGAGAGCCGTATATGCTCCCGCTGGAAAGTCCGTGACCGGCAGCGTGCATGGATCGTTCTGGAAACCCGGACTCTCGCGCGAATTGTTGTGCGGCATGCCGGCAACTTCGTAAAGGCGGAAACGATTGGCAGTCGTGTCGCCGTCCGGTCGGCGATATGCGATTCCGGCTTCCGCCCACGTGACGACTTCCGTTTGCGTCGGCATCTGAATGATAGGCACATCGACCATTGGCAGCGGCGTGTTGCCATTCGTGCTGGTCAAAAGGAATCCATCAAAAATCGGGCTTTCGTCGGGCATTCGCAGGTTTGCGTGAGCGCCGAGGTAGCCACGCACAGTGCCGCTTGAAGCGGAGGTCCCCATCAGCGTAATGCGCCTGATGTCGTAGGCAGTGAATGGGCCGGTCTTGCTTTTGATCAACCGGCCGACCTGGGCGATGACCTCGTTTGTCTGCCCCATCGCGATATTGAGCGACGAGTATCGTTCCGAGTTGAAGTTTTTCAGCAACGTGATATTCGCGGGGCTGTGCACGATCTCAACGAACATGTGATTTCGCGTCAGGATCGAAAGGCGCGACCATTCGAAAATCAGCGAACGTCCGCCCGAGTGCAGCGCCTCGCCGACGACAGTTCCGCTGAACGCTTTGGGATCGCGCGGGCGGCGAACGATGATGCGAGTCGCATACGGCGTCTCATTGATCTTTCCCGACACGAAGAACTCTTCCGTCACATAGGGAAAGTCTTCCACTTTGACTGCCGTGGGAACCGCGCTGATCGGCGGGTTGGGGTACATCATGCCCGGACTCGTGATCGGCCCGGAGATGCCCGGCACCGGTGGTACAGCCGCGTTGAGAGTCATGTTCGAGATGAGAAGGAAAGACGCGGCGGCAAGAACGACGCGAAGACTTTTGTTGTGCATCATTTGCGGCAAAGTTTAGCGCATGGGGCGGCCCCTGCGTGTTATATTCCCCGATTAATTATGGAGAGACTGAATGGCTGATTTGATACGAGCA
>Ga0137427_10001458_pt1 | contig 10667 bp, 10 predicted proteins | sample EasRivERMZT700_2_FD_102309 | JGI IMG/M metagenome (GOLD analysis project Ga0137427, IMG submission 102309) | Soil microbial communities from meander-bound floodplain in the East River, Colorado, USA - East River MetaG ERMZT700_2 | ecosystem: Environmental > Terrestrial > Soil > Floodplain ...
ACGCGTCCTCGCGGGTCGGTCCGTGGGCGATCACTTTCGCGAGCAGTGGGTCGTAGTGCACGGGCACGGACGTGCCACCGGTCACGCCAGAATCGATCCGGATTCCGGGCCGGTCGGGCTCGCGGTAGTGGAGCAGCGTCCCCGCCTGCGGCAGCAGCCGCCTCGAATCCTCCGCGTAGACGCGGCACTCCACTGCATGGCCCGTGACGGTGATGTCTGATTGCTGGAGCGGCAACGGCTCGCGAGCCGCGATCTGCAGTTGCAGCCGGACGAGATCCAGCCCCGTCACCGCTTCCGTAATCGGGTGTTCGACCTGCAGGCGCGTGTTCATCTCGAGGAAGTAGAACTGCGCCTCCTCGCCTTCGCCCTCGAGCAGGAACTCGACGGTACCGGCATTCACGTACTTGACGGCCTTCGCGGCGGCCACGGCGGCGGCGGTGATGCGCTCGCGAACGGCAGGCGCCAGGCGTGGCGCCGGCGTCTCCTCGATCACCTTCTGATGCCGTCGCTGCAGCGAGCAGTCGCGCTCGAACAGGTGGATCACGTGGCCATGTGTGTCGGCGAGAATCTGCACCTCGATGTGCCGCGGGCGGTCGATCAGGCGCTCGACGTACAGCGCGCCGTTGGCGAACGAGCGCTCCGCTTCCCGCCGGGCCGCGCCGACGGCGTCCGCGACTTCGGCCTCGGTGCGGACCACGCGCATGCCCTTGCCGCCGCCACCGGCCGCGGCTTTGATGAGCGCGGGCAGGCCGACGTCTCGCACCGCAGCGGCGAGCGCGTCGGCCGTTTGCGCGCGCGGTGTCGAGCCGGGGACGACGGGCACACCGGCTTTGCCGACCACCTCACGGGCGCCGGTCTTGGATCCCATGCGCCGCATGACGCCCGCGGGCGGGCCGATGAAGACGAGGCCGGCCATCTGGCACGCCTCGGCGAAGTCGGCGTTCTCCGACAGAAACCCGTACCCGGGATGCACGGCGTCCGCGCCGCTGCTGCGCGCCGCGCCAATCACGTTTGGAATGCTGAGGTAGCTCTGCAGCGCCGGCGGCGGGCCGATCGGCATCGCCTGATCGGCCATCTTCACGTGGGGCGCATCCGCATCCGCTTCGGAAAAGACGGCGACCGTCTCCACGCCCATGGCCCGGCACGTCCGCATGATCCGGCACGCGATTTCGCCCCGGTTGGCGATGAGGACGCGGCGGATCATTTATCCCAGGCCGGATGCCGCTTCTCGAGAAACGCGCGCATCCCTTCCTGGCCCTCGGGCGACACGCGCTGGTTGGCAATCGCGACGACAGTGTCGGCGAGGACGTCCGCAGGCGCCTTGCCATGCACCTTGGACAGTAGCGCCTTGGTCGCGGCCACGGCCGACGGCGCCGCCCGCCGGAACTGCTGCGCGTATTTGTCCACGGCAAGATCGAGCCGCTCGCCAGACACGACTTCGTGCACGAGTCCGACTTCCCGCGCCCGTGCAGCCGAAAACCGCATCCCGCTCAGGCACAGCTCCCGCGCGGCCGAAAGCCCAATCTTTCGTACGACATACGGCGAGATCATCGCGGGCAGGATGCCGAGCGTGACTTCCGTGAACCCAAAGACCGCGTCCGTGGCGGCAACCACCACGTCGGCAACCGCCGCGAGTCCCGCTCCGCCGCCCAGCGCGGCGCCGTGAATGCGCGCGATCACAGGCACCGGAATCGAATCGATCGCGTTGAACATCGTCGCCGCCCGGCGCGCGTCCTCGAGGTTCTCGTCGCGCGTGTAGCCCAGCATCTCCGACATCCACTGCAGGTCGGCGCCGGCGGAAAACACCGAGCCCGCGCCCTGCAGCACGACGACGCGCACGGACCCGTCCGCGGGAATGTTCAGCGCAAACGTCGTGAGGTCGTGGATGAGCGCCGCATCGAACGCGTTGCGGACCTCAGGCCGGTTGAGGGTGACGGTGGTGACTGGTCCGGGACTTATCAGCAGTCTCGACACGACACCTACATTCTGAAGATGCCGAACTTCGCGTCCGGAATCGGCGCGTTGTACGCGGCCGACAGCCCCAACGCCAGCGCCTCGCGCGTCCGGATGGGGTCGATGACCCCATCGTCCCACAACCGCGCCGTGGAGTAGTACGGCGAGCCTTCCCGGTCGTACTTTTCCAGAATTGGCGTTCGGATGTCCGATTCTTCCGCGGCCGAGAGCGTCGATCCTTCGCGCGTGAGCTGATCGCGTTTGACGGTCGCCAGCACGGATGCGGCCTGCTCGCCGCCCATGACGGAGATCCGCCCGTTGGGCCACATCCACAGCAGCCGAGGTTCGTACGCGCGGCCGCACATGCCGTAGTTGCCGGCGCCGAACGATCCGCCCGTGATGACGGTGAACTTCGGCACGACGGAGTTGGCGACCGCGTGCACCATCTTGGCGCCGTCCTTCGCGATGCCGCCGCGCTCGTACTGCCGGCCGACCATGAAGCCGGTCACGTTCTGCAGAAAGATGAGCGGAATTCCGCGCAGGTTGCACATCTGGATGAAGTGCGTGGCCTTGAGCGCCGACTCGGAGAACAGCACGCCGTTGTTGGCGATGATGCCGACCAGGAATCCGTGCAGCCGCGCGAAGCCCGTGACGAGCGTGGCGCCGTACCGCTGTTTGAACTCGTCGAAGCGCGACCCGTCCACGAGCCTGGCGAGAACCTCCCGCACGTCGTACGGGTGCCGCGGATCGACGTGGACGATGCCGTAGAGCTCTTCGGGGTCGTACTTCGGCGCCTCGGGCGTGGTCATGTCGGGCGGCAAACGCTTGGCGCCGTGCAGCGTGGACACGATCGTCCGCGCGATCTGCAGCGCATGCTCGTCGTCTTCGGCGAAGTAGTCGGCGACGCCCGAGAGACGCGTGTGGACGTCGGCTCCGCCGAGCTCCTCGGCGGTGACTTCCTCGCCCGTGGCCGCCTTCACGAGCGGCGGTCCTCCAAGAAAGATAGTCCCGGTGCCTTTGACGATCACCGCCTCGTCGGACATCGCCGGCACGTAGGCGCCGCCCGCGGTACAGGAACCCATGACCACGGCGATCTGCGGGATGCGCTCGGCCGACATGCGCGCCTGGTTGAAGAAGATGCGGCCGAAATGCTCGCGATCCGGAAAGACCTCGGCCTGCAGCGGCAGGAACGCGCCGCCGGAATCGACGAGATATACGCACGGCAGCCGGTTGTCGAGCGCGATCTGCTGCGCGCGCACGTGCTTCTTCACGGTGATGGGGTAGTAGGTGCCGCCCTTGACCGTGGCGTCGTTGGCGACGATGACGACCTCGCGCCCGCTCACGCGGCCGATGCCCGTGACGACGCCCGCGGCCGGCGCTTCGTCGTCGTACAGACCAAAGGCGGCGAGAGGCGAGAGCTCGAGAAACGGCGTGCCGGGGTCGATGAGCAGCGAGATGCGTTCGCGTACCGGCAGCTTGCCCTGCTGTCGATGCCGCTCGAGATACTTCGGGCCGCCGCCCTCGCGCACTTTCGCGACGCGCTCGCCGAGCTCGGCGACGAGCTTCGACATGCGCTCGCGGTTGGAGCGGAACTCAGGCGAATCCGTCTTGACGTGGCTCTGCAGGACGTCCATGCGCCCTCACCAGCCGCAGCAGTCGGTCTTGTAGCCGCACGACGGGCACCGCCACACCGCATGCATGCGGAACATCTCGGCGCTGCAGCGTTCGCAGAGCACGGCATCCGCGTTCGCGCGAGGCTTCGGCGGACTCTGGTTCTTGTTGGGGCGCTCCGGGTCGGTCGGCGCTTCTGACATCCGGGCGATTATACGAGTAACAATGGTGTCTGTGGCTGACGCGCCGGCGCCGATCACCCCGCTCAAACTTGGAGAGCGCGGCGTGCGCGCCCTGCGGATCGGCGGCCTGTCGGCATATCGGGGCGCGATCGAATTCTCCGAGAGCGAGAACCTGACGTTTGCGGCGTCGATCGCCTATTACTCGCTGCTCTCGTTCTTTCCGTTCGTCGTCCTGATCGGGTCGATCTTCGCGAAGGTCGCCGGCGTCGGGCCGCAGGAAGGCCTCGTCGCCCTGATCGAGCAGTCCGTGCCGAGCCAGTTCCAGTTTCTGACCGAGGCGGTGAAGCAGCTCAACCAGACGCCGGCGCCGTTCAGCATCGCGGGCGTGCTCGTCACAGCCTGGGCGTCGATGGGCGTTTTCGGTGCGGTGACGTCGGCCGTGAATCATGCGTGGGGCGTCGAGAACCCGCTCGGGTTCTGGCGCCACAAGCTCGTGGCGTTCGTGATGATGGTCAGCGCGTTTCTGCTGCTCTGCATCGCGATCCTGCTCATCAGCGCCACGCGGTTCTTCGAGATGGGCACGCTCACGCCGACCTTCATCCTCGTGGTCGGCCTCATTTATTACTTTGCGCCGAATACCCGCGTCCGGCTGCGCGACGTCTGGTTCGGCGCCGTCCTGGCGGGCCTGCTCTGGCGCGGCGCCTTCGCAGGGTTTGCGTGGTATCTGCGCGAGTTTTCGCGCCTCAGCCTGTTCGGCACCGTCGGCACCGTGATGGCGTTCCTGGTCTGGGTCTATGTGTCGGCGATCATCCTGCTGTACGGCGTGGAAGTCACCGCCGCATATGCGCGATTACAGACCCGCGAGGAGAAGAAGGAAGAAGCCGAGCAGGCGGCCGCTACGTCTGCAACGCCTCAATAATTGCTTCGCTGAAGACGCCGAGATCGTCGACTTTGCGCGATGTGATCAGGTTGCCGTCGCGGACGACGGGGCGATCGACGTAGAGGCCGCCGGCGTTCTTGACGTCGATGGCGATCGACGGCCAGCAGGTCAGGGTCTTGCCGCGGAGCGCGTTGGCGGAAATCAGCACTTGCGGGCCGTGGCAGATGGCGGCGACGGGTTTGCCGTCGGCCATCGCGTCCTTGACGAGGTCGATCATGGCGTGGCGCATCCGCATCTTGTCGGGCGCGTAGCCGCCGGGGATGACGAGCGCGTCGAAGGCGCTCATGCGCGCGCTGCCGGCGGCGATGTCGGACGCGATCGTCGTCTTGCGCGCCTTGTCGTGATACTCCACCTTGGCTTGAGGACCGACGAGGACGACCTCGGCTCCTTCGTTCCTGAGGGTCTGGAGCGGCTCCGTGACTTCCCGGGCTTCGAACCCGTCTTCCACCAGCAGCGCAATCCGTTTGCCCTGCAGGCGCCCGTTCGGCCGTTCTGACACGCCGCTCAGTATAGTGCAGCGATAGGATCAGGAAGGAATGCCTAACCGTCTCGCTCGCGCGCGAAGCCCGTATCTGTTGCAGCACGCCGACAATCCCGTGGACTGGTTCGAGTGGGGCGACGAGGCGTTCGAGAAGGCGAAGCGCGAAGACAAGCCGATCTTTCTGTCGATCGGATACTCCACCTGCCACTGGTGCCACGTGATGGCGCACGAGTCGTTCGAGGACGCGCACGTCGCCGACGTGCTCAATCGCGAGTTCGTGTCGATCAAGCTCGATCGAGAGGAGCGGCCGGACGTCGATCGCGTCTACATGCTCTTCGTGCAGGCGACGACCGGCGCCGGCGGCTGGCCGATGAGCGTGTGGCTCACGCCGGAGCTGAAGCCGTTCTTCGGCGGGACGTACTTTCCGCCCGAGTCGCGATGGGGCCGGCCCGGATTCGTGGACGTGCTCGTCCAGCTCGCGCGGGCGTGGAAGTCTGAGCGACCGAAGGTGCTCGAATCGGCCGAGTCCGTGCTCGGCCGCCTGCGGTCGATGGCGGGCGCGGACGCCGACGGGGTGGACCCCGAGGATCGCGCGCTCCAACGCGCGCCCGTGGCCGGACGCGACGCGATCCTCGCCGGCGTCACGGCGTTTGCGCAGGCATTTGACGGCCGGAACGGCGGGTTCGGCGGCGCGCCGAAGTTCCCGCGGCCTGCCGAGCTGCTGTGTCTGCTGGCCGCCCACCCCGTCACCGGCGAGCCGCGCGCGTTGCAGATGGCCCTGCACACGCTCCGCGCCATGGCGATTGGCGGCATGCGCGACCACATCGGCGGCGGCTTCCATCGGTACTCGGTCGACGCGCAGTGGCGCGTCCCGCACTTCGAGAAGATGCTCTACGACCAGGCGCAGCTCGTGCTCGCGTACCTCGAAGCCGCGCAGGCCAGTGGCGAGCAGTTCTTCGCCACGATCGCGGAGGACACGCTCGACTATGTGCTGCGCGACTTGACTGCGCCTGATGGCGGTTTCTACTCCGCCGAAGATGCCGATTCGCTCGTACCCGGGGACCAAGGACCCGGGACCAAGGACCAAGGACCTCACAAACGCGAAGGCGCGTTCTATGTGTGGACGGCCGCTGAGATCGACGCTCTTCTTGGCGATGATGCGCCAATCGTTCGGCGGCGATTCGGCATCGAAGACAGCGGCAACGCACCGGCGGACCCGCAGGGCGAGTTCGTCGGACAGAACCTTCTGTATGTCGCACAATCTGTTGAAGATATCGCCGCGAGGTCGGGCCGGTCGCATGACGAGGTCGTCGCGGCGCTGACGCGCGCGAGAACGGTGATGTTCGACGAGCGCGAGAAGCGGCCGCGCCCGCATCGCGACGACAAAGTCATCGCCGCCTGGAACGGCCTGATGATCGCGGCGTTCGCTCGCGCAGGGCGCCAGCTCGTGGACAGCCCGCGGCGGCAGGAGTGGCGCGACGCGGCCGAGCGCGCCGCGGCCGCTGTCGAGTCGCGCCTGTGGCAGCCCGAGCGTCGCCGGCTTCTGCGCCGGTATCGCGATGGGGAAGCCGGCATCGACGCGTTCTGCGAGGACTACGCCTGCGTGGCGTGGGGCTATCTGGAGCTGTTCCAGATGAACGGCGAGGCGCGCTGGCTCGACCGAGCCATCGAGATCACCGCGGCCCAGACGGAGCTCTTCTTTGATCCTCACGACGGCGGCTGGTTCAGCACCACGGGCGGGGACCCGACGGTGCTCCTTCGACTCAAGGAGGATTACGACGGGGCCGAGCCGTCCGCCGGGTCGGTGTCGGTCCAGAATCTGATCGCGCTCGGGCGTCTCACCGGCGAGCAGGCCTTCATCGACCACGCGCGTCGCACGCTCGAACGCTACGGTCCCGGCCTCGCCCAGGTCGCGCGCGTGATGCCGCTCATGCTCGCCAACGCCGCGAAGTGGCACAGCCCGCCGCTCGAGATCGTCATCGCCGGCGCCCGCGACGCCGCCGACACCTTGTCGCTCGAGCGCGTCCGCGAGCGGCGATACCTCCCAGGCGCGGTGACCATCCCCGCCTCCGGACAGCCGCCGCCCGCCGCGATGCCCTGGCTCTCGGCCATGAAGGCGCGTGACGGGAAGGCAATGGCCTACGTATGCCAGAACTTCGCGTGCCAGGAACCGGTTGGCGATCCGGACGCGTTCGAGAGGCAGTTGAAGGACGCGTCGGAGCCGAGGCGAATTGTTTAACTGGGGAGCTGAGGAACTGGGGAACTGGGGATCAAATCCCCCGTTCCCCAGTCCCCCAGTTCTCCAGTTACACTAATGACCAATGTTTTCTTTCCATGTCGAAGTAGTCCTAAAAGGTCGAGATTTCGCGGTCACCGAGCCGGTCGTCGTCGATGTCCCGCCGCCTGCGCGGTGGGACGACGACAACGTGCGTGACGTGCTGGTCGAGATCCTTCGCGCCATCGATCGCGCCGAAAACCCGAAGACCGCGGGCGATCGGGTCGTCATACTCCGCGGATTCAGCTGGATCGTCGAGCCCAACGGCTCGGACGTCGTCATCGCCATCGAGATCCCGATGGGTGCGGCGGTGGCAGGCCCGTTTACGGCCGACCAGTCGGATCTCACCGCGCGCATCACGCGCGTGCTCGCGCTCGAGCGGCAGCTCACGGGCGCGCCAAACACGATTCACTAGTCGTCGGCTATCGCTTCGGTCGCGCGAGCACGTACTCTCGCGGGTAGCCGAGCTCGCGCGCGTTCGGATGCGCGACGATGATCTCGACTCGCCGGCGGAGATGCCGCGGGTCGGGGTTCGTCGAGACGTAGCCGATGAGGTAGTAGTCGCTGGTGGCGTTGTCGATCTGGCGCAGGAACGGCTTTGGATCGTTCACGTTGCAGATGCAGATGCCGTTCGTCTCGCTGGCGAGCGTCCGGAGCGTGGACAGCTGTGTGGTCGTATTCGCCATCCACTCCTGCGGTGAGATGTTCTGACTGATGTCGGGAATCGCCGACAGGAGCCCGCGAGGGTCCATCGGATAGAACGTCGTGTTGGTACGAACCGCCGCGTTGATGAGCTCGGCGAGCTGGGCGACGAGATCCGCGTCAAGGAACTGGCCAGTCCGATCGAACGGATTCACGTAGTTCGGATCGTTCAGCTCGCTTCCGGGCGGCGCGCCGCCGGCGCCCTGCGGCTTCGTCGAGTACTTCGCCTGCTCCTCGCGGTAGCGCGAGTCTTTGTGCGGATTGAGGTCGTAGCCGCTGCTCACGTAGACGAGGACCTTGGTCCGGTCGGTGATGGGCGCCAGCTGGTCGAGCAGCCCGTACACCGTAGAGAACGCGACGTTCACGCGATGCTTCAGCCCCGCCGGCCCTTCGCTCGTCGTCGAGGCCTTGATGATGTCGTTAGGCGTGTCGGCAGCCCCCACCACGCGCGAGATGACTTCATTGAACCGCCGATGCTGGTAGTCGTACGTGACCGGGCCCTGGACATTCGAGAAGCCGCTCGACACGAAGCCGACGAGGTCGTTGTCGTGAATCACGATGTCGCGTACATCCCGCAGCCATTGCCTCACCCTGGGCGTGTCGCTCGGCTGCAGATGCAGGTCGTCGATGAAGACGATGAAGATGCGGCCCGAGGAATCAGCCGCCTTCGTGGGCGGCAGGATCAGGCTTGTCGACGGCGGAGCGGCAGCCGGCCGCAACGGTTCGCCGACGACGCGGCCGCCGATGTAGGGCAGGAACGCCTGAATCGTCTGAGGGACGCCGTCTTCGAGAATCTGGAAGTCTTTCGGGCGCAGGCCTGGAATGAACTTGTGATCCTTGTCCCAGACGCGGACCTCGGCGCGGATGAGGTCACTCCCGGCCTTAAAGACCGGAACCTGCGGTTGTGTGGTCTGGGCAACGGCGACGACGGTCGAGGCAACAAGCGCGAGTCTTCGCACCATTCGGCCTCCGGGCTCGACGGTTCTGACGCGCCTCAGCCCTTAGCGGCCTTCAATAACCAATAACCAATGACCAAAGACCAATGACCAATGCCGGCGTCATAGGTGCCTACCTGATTCGGATCCCGCCCGACGACGTCCGAAGGTGGAGCAGTGGGCCGCCGCCGTTCACCGGGCCGCGGAGCTCGCGCTTGCTCACCCTGCCCGACACCGTTACGGGATACGCCGTGTCGATGCTGCCGGAGCCCGATGCGGCGTCGAGGTCGAACGCCGGCTTGCCCGAGAGCTGGATCTGGATGCTGCCCGAGGACGTCGACAGCCGCCAGTCGGAGGTCTGCTCGCCCTCAACCTGAAGGCTGCCGCTGCCTGTCGACGCGCGCAGGCCGCCGTGCACGCCGCTGATCTCGATCGATCCGGATCCTGCCGAGACGTCCACGTCGCCCTTGCCGTTCTTGAAGACTTCGATCCGGCCGCTGCCCGTGCTCGCACGGACGTCGCTCGAGGCGTCGCGCACGCGGATCGAGCCCGAGCCGGTCTGGACCTCGACGCGTTCCCGGAGCCCCGAGATCTCCTGCGAGCCCGATCCGGTCGATGAAACCAGCGTCGTCTGGGCCGGCACGACGAGCGTGTAGCTGACGGACACGTTGCGCAGGTCCTCGTCTGCTATGCGGCCGATCCGGATGCGATTGCCGGTCTGCTCGATGGGCGGGTTGGCCTGGAGTCGCTTCACGCGCTCTTCGGGGCTGAGCTTGCCTCCGCGGAGGCTCCAGTCGGAGGCCGTGATGCGCCCGTGGACCTCGACGCGGTCCGTCTGGCCGGCGCGGACCTCGATCCGGCCCGATCCGGTCGTCACATCCAGATCGACCCGACCGGTCACGTTGAGGGTGCGGTCGAACGTGCCCTCGGCCCGCTGGTCCATCACCGCGGCCGACAGCCCGCACGCCTGGGAAAGGACCAGCGCCGCCCCGAGAGCCGCTGCGTGTACGGTTCGCATCATCAAAGCCTCCGGCTGGATTGGACGGACGTCGGGGCCACCAGGTTGCCATCGGCGCCCGGTTGCATATATGGTTCACAATGTGAAGCATATGGCCAGGGCCAACACCGCACTTCAACTCGGCGAATTCGAGCAGCTCGTGCTGCTGGCGCTCGTCCGGCTCGGCCCGGACGCGTACGGCGCGACCATCCGCCGTGACATCGAAGCCCGGACCGGCCGCGATCTGGCGATCAGCGCCGTGTATGTGACGTTGGATCGGCTCGAGACCAAGGGGCTGGTTCGATCCCGCGTCGGCGAACCCACGCCACAGCGAGGGGGGCGGCGCCGCAAGCACGTGACCTTGCTGCCCGAAGGCCGTCGCGCGATTGCGCAGGCCTGTCGCGCGTTTCAACTCATGACCGAAGGGTTGAGGCTGGTCTGATGCCGCCGCGACTGGCCATCTGGCTCGCCGGGTTGCGCTGGGCCTCAGAGGAGCGGGAGTACCTCCTCGGCGATCTGGAAGAGGAGTTCGTCGAGCGAACAACCCATCTCGGTCTCGCAGCCGCCCGGCGATGGTACTGGCGCCAGGCC
>Ga0137427_10001460_pt1 | contig 10656 bp, 9 predicted proteins | sample EasRivERMZT700_2_FD_102309 | JGI IMG/M metagenome (GOLD analysis project Ga0137427, IMG submission 102309) | Soil microbial communities from meander-bound floodplain in the East River, Colorado, USA - East River MetaG ERMZT700_2 | ecosystem: Environmental > Terrestrial > Soil > Floodplain ...
ATGTTGTTCCTACGATTGTTGAAAAAGCCAGACCAGCAATGCAGGTCCTTGCCGAACGGATCATCTAAGGAACCCCGCGCCCGCTCAGGGTCTTGCGGCGAGCAAACGTTCGCGGTCGTCGGCGACGTTGTCACTTGAGCCCTACGAAACGGTGATTAGAAAGCCACAGCTTGACGTTATCACTCCGACATGAAAGGCAAGATCGGACAATTGGACCTTTGTCCTATTGCCACGATTGTTCGTTCGGCGGTCCGACGCCACGGTCCTCAAAGAGCGCGCGTATCGCCATGTGGATGCTCCCCTTGACCGACCGCTACGACCTCGTCAGTCGAGCAGAGATCGGCTCCCAGAGTTCGAGCAGAAGTCGATTGATCGGCCGGTATCGGCGCCTCACCGCCTAACCACTTAAACATCCGTCTACGGACGGTCGTACTGCAAAGACCGCGCTGAAAAAGCCAACGCCTCCAAATGGATCGGACCTAGGTCCAATTTCATGACGTCCGATATCGGTCTCTAGTGGTGTACGACCAGAGGAAGAGGGACATCATGTCAGACGTATCGAAGGCCGCAAATTCGGCATCAGCATGGCAACAACTGAAGGCGCGTAGAGGGCGAGCGGCTCTGATCGCAACCCTTTTGCTGTCGGCATCTGCGGCGGCATTCATCTCCCAAGCGGGGTCCGCGCGTGACGGTGTTCCAAGCGCGAAGCAGAACCCGACCTATGGAATTCATCACGTCCAATACGAGCAATACCAGGACGACGCGGCTGCTGACGTGAAACCCGCGCCGGCTCCGGAAGCAAGCGCCGCCAAGGGCAGTGATGCACCCTCGGCCGGAACGCGTATCGAAAAGGACTTGCTGGGCGACAAACTGGTTCCTGCCGACGCCTATTACGGCGTGCAAACTGCGCGCGCGCTGGAGAATTTCCAGATTTCCAATGTCGTCATGAACACGTACCCGGAGTTCATCGATGCGTTTGCAATCGTAAAGGTCGCCGCCGCACGCGCGAACACCCAACTGGGCGCGATGATGCCGGATCGCCTCGCGGCCATCGAGAAAGCTTATCAGGCGATCATGCAAGGTAAGTATCGCGGCGAGTTCAAGGTCGACTGGTACCAGGGCGGTGCCGGCACCTCTGCGAACATGAACGCCAATGAAGTGCTCGCAAATATCGGGCTCGAGCTATCGGGTCACCAGAAGGGCGAGTACCAGTATCTCGACCCCCATAACGATCTGAACATGTCGCAGTCGACGAACGACTCATACCCGACGGCGCTCAAGGTCGCCTTCATCCTGCGGAACGGCAAACTCATCGCGGAACTCGAAAGGCTCGCTGCAGCCTTTCGCGCGAAGGGAAATCAGTATCTGGAAATACCAAAGATGGGTCGCACGGAACTGCAGGACGCCGTTCCCATGACTGTGGGACAGGAATTCCATGCTTTCGCCGCGTCTCTCGAAGCGGAGATCCAGCTTCTCAAGGACAGCGAGAAGTACTTGTATTCAGTCAATATGGGCGCGACGGCGATCGGCAGCGGCATCAACGTGCCGCGAGGCTATGCTGAAGCCGTTGCACGCGAGCTCGCGTCTCTCACGAACAAGCCCATTGCACCAGCAGCTGACATGTTTGCAGCCACGTGGGATCAGCAAGGCTTCGTGGTTTACTCTTCGGCACTCAAGAGCGTTGCGATCAAGCTGTCAAAAATCGCCGGCGACTTGATCCTTCTCGACTCGGGTCCGCGCGCCGGCTTGGGCGAAATCGATTTGCCCGAGCTGCAGCCTGGTTCATCGATCATGCCGGGCAAGGTCAATCCCGTGATTCCGGAGCTCGTCAACGTCATTGCGTTTCGGGTGATGGGCAACGACGCCGCGGTCGGATTTGCGGCCCACAGCGGCCAGCTGCAGCTCAATGCATATGAGCCGTTGGAAGGGCTGGCGGTGCTGGAATCGCAACAACTGCTGATCAACGGCTCCTCGACCTTCCGAACCAAGGCTGTTGACGGCATTACCATCAACCAGCCCGTGCTCGCGCGCTACATGGAGCAGACGGTCGGGATCGTTACCGCACTCAATCCCGTGCTCGGTTACGAGAAGGCCAGCGAATTGGCGAAAGAGGCCTATAGCTCGGGGAAGGGCTTGCTCGAAGTGATCCGCGAAAAGAATGCACTTACCGAGGAGCAGATCAAAGATCTGCTCGACCCGGCGAAACTCGCGAATCTCGACAGAAGCAAATACGAAAAACGCGCAAGCAACGAGAGCCAAGAGAAATAAATGTAATCAGCTGTCACAATCTCAAGGAGGATGCCGTGTTTGCACTTCGTCCATTATCGGTCGCTTTCGTCGCCGCTTTGACATTCGCATTCGCCCAACCCCTGCCGGCGGCGCAAGAGGTTGCGAGCGCCCAGGCCAAACTGGCGCAGCAGAAGAAGGCTAACATCGTCATCCTCGCTACGGGAGGTACCATCGCGGGCGCCGCTGCCAGCGGCACACAGTCGGGATACAAATCCGGCGCGGTGACGATCGATGCCATGCTGACCGCTGTGCCGGATATCGGAAAGCTCGCAAACGTCAAAGGCGAGCAGATTGCGAATGTCGGGTCGCAGGACATATCCTTCGAGATCATGCTCAAGCTGGCCAAACGCATCAATGAGCTTGCGCCTCAAGCCGATGTCGATGGCTTCGTGATCACCCATGGCACCGATACCATGGAGGAGACAGCCTATTTTCTCAATCTGACTGTCAAGACCTTGAAGCCTGTCGTGATGGTCGGATCGATGCGTCCCTCGACAGCCGTCAGCGCCGATGGCCCGCTCAATCTCTACAACGCGATGGCTGTCGCGGCCGATCCCAATGCGAAAGGCCGTGGCGTGCTCGTGGTGATGAACGATCAGATCCACGCCGCGCATTCCTTGACGAAAACGAGTACGACCGCGGTCGAAACCTTTATGTCTCCGATCCGCGGCGTCGTTGGCATTACGAGCTATGGCAAAAACGAGTTCTTCAACACCCCGACATGGCCGCATACGACGAAGAGCGAGTTCGATATTGCGAACGTGAATGCCTTGCCGCGGGTGGACGTGATCCTTGCCTACGCGGACATGTCACCCAGTCTCCTTGAGGCCTCCGTCGCCGCCGGAGCAAAAGGCATCGTCATTGCCGGCGTCGGCAACGGCAACATGAACAAGGTGTCCGCGGATGCAGCCGCGGCGGCTGTGAAGAAGGGCGTCAAGGTAGTGCGCAGCAGCCGCGTGCCAACCGGCATTGTCGGCCGCAACGTCGAACTCAACGACGACGATCTTGGCTTCGTCGCATCGTACGAACTCAACCCGCAGAAGTCCCGCATACTCTTGACGCTCGCGCTGCTCAAACCGCGCACGGCCCAGGATCTTCAAAGACTGTACGACACGTACTAAGGCGCGATTCCCTGACATGGTCGAGGCTGCTGGTCGCAGCCCCGACTGCTTGTTCTGGATTTGGCACGTGAGACCAAAGGCCAATGGCCCCCGCTGTTTCCCGGTCGATAGTGTTGCAGTGAAGGTCGCGCCAAAGCTCTCTGTCGATCAAACATGCTTGGGGAAAGTAAGATCAGTGGTTCAATGAACGCCGCGCGGTCCGCATCGCGCGGCACTTGGCTGATTCCATCAACGTCCCTGTTGCTGATAATTTCAGGAATGGCACAGGCCCAGCCCGCCCCTGAAATGAGCGCTCTGTCTCCCGGGATACGTGAAGCTGATCCCTCCATCAACACGAACCTGGATGCGGCCGAATCCGACGGCGATCTGCCGCGGCGCAGACTTATCAGCTGGAACGAATATGACGGGCGGTTCATCACCGCGCGCTTGGGAGGTGGCTTTCTTTGGGACTTTGCCGGCTACGGGCAAGATGAAAACAGTGAATCGCAGATGGCGCTCACCGATAAGGGCGATCTGCGCGACTTCCGCCTCATCCTGAAAGGTCAGCTCAAGTTTGCTCCGCGCGTCACCTACACGCTCGGCTACATGTACGAGAAATCAAAGGAAGATTGGCGATTCCGCCAGACTGGTTTCAGTATCGAGGTGCCCGAACTTTTCGGCAGCATATTCATCGGCCGCACCAAGGAAGGCTTCTCGACCAGCAAAATGATGGTGGGCTATCAGGGATGGACAAACGAGAGAGCAGCGATCAACGACGCGTTTCTGCCCATCCTGGCCGACGGCATCAAGTGGTCAGGCTATGTTCCGAGCGGTAAGTTCGTCTACCGATTGGGTTGGTACACCGACACCCGCTCGGAACAGGAATCGTTCAATAAGAACGACAGGCAATTCACTGTTCGTGGAGTGTGGCTGCCGTTCACCGGCACAGACAAGGGCATCCTGCATCTCGCACTGCAGGCGCGTTTTGCAGGTGCGAATGACGGGTTCTTACAATACCGCGCCAGACCAGAATCATTTCAGGCACAATCATATGCGATCGATACCGGCAAGTTTGCGGCCGAGCACTCGACCACGCTCGGAGTCGAATGGTACTACCGGCCCGGCCCTCTGATGTTCGGGTTGGAATACTACTTCAATCAGGTTAAGTCCGATGAAGCGAACGATCCGCTCTTTCATGGAGGAGAGATCTTTGCGGCCTATTTGCTGACCGGAGAGACACGTCCCTACAACCTTAGAGGCTCGTACTTTGAAAAAGTATCGCCCACGCGATCCGTATTCGAGGGCGGACCCGGCGCATGGGAGCTGGTATTGCGCTATTCCTATGCCGATCTCGATTCCAAAGCCATACATGGCGGCACGTTTCAGCGCATCACTCCGATGATCAACTGGCACCTCTCGGATAACATCCGACTCGAGTTCGTCACCGGCTATGGGGTGCTCGATCGGTTCAACCAGACGGGAAGCACGGTTTTCTTTCAAAGCCGCATACAGTTTCAGCTCTGATCTCGTCTGCTGAATCGCGCCTTTATCGCGCACGCTCGCGATATCGTCATTATACTGATCACACCGAACCAATATCGCAAAGTTCCACGACGTTGGACCAAAGTCCAATTGTCTAACCCTGCCATGTCGTGGCGAAGTCCTACCGCCCAGCTCTGGCTGTGCGCAGCACTTTTTCAGATGCGCAATGCCGTCGGCTGGCGCGCTCAGCAGGGTGCTGCAAGGCGCTCGATTCTTTGAAGGGGAACGCAATGTCAGTCTCGCGTGCGTTCGGTTGCCTGTGCGCAACCGCAGGGATCATTGTTGCCGATGGCGTTTGCTCGGTTGCATGGGCTCAAGCCAAGATGTCATTCGAGATCTATGGGTTTGCCCAGGCCGACGCGAGCATCGACACCAAACGAATGGATCCGGCGTGGGACGATGCGTTCCGTCCTTCGAAGATCCCGACGGAGCCGGGAACTTTCGGCGGCGACGGACAGTCCAGTGTTTCGGTCAAACAGAGCCGGTTTGGTGTTCAAGGCAATCTCCCCATCGGGGAAAACTTGGGACCGCTGAATTTCCGCTTCGAGATGGATTTCTTCGGCGTCGGCGTAGACGCCGGTCAGACCACGATCCGCCTGCGTCATTTCTACGGCGAGTGGCGTTCCGTGCTTGCGGGACAAACGAACAGTCTGTTCATGGACGGCGATGTTTTTCCCAACACCATCGAGTATTGGGGTCCGACGGGCATGGTGTTCTACCGGAACGTCCAGCTCCGCTGGACTCCATGGCGCACGGACCGTGGCCATTTTGCGATCGCGATCGAGCGGCCCGGCAACGATGTCGACGCCGGTCTCGTTCGCCAATTCGATCCCGAGTTCGGGGCAAACATCCGGAACGACGAGGAGCTCCCCGATCTGACCGCGCAGGCCCGCTGGAATGCCGGATGGGGACACGCTCAAATCGGCGCCATCGTTCGACAGGTCGGCTTCGAGACCATTGGTTCGCCCGATGGCGAACCGAGCGGTGCCGACACGGGCTGGGGCGTCAACCTGTCGACGAAAGTGAACCTGTTCAGGCGCGACAGGCTCATGGCCCAGATTGTGTTCGGTCAGGGCATTGCAAGCTACATGAACGATGGCGGCATGGATCTCGCGCCCGACGGCACGCTCCTCGATGCGCACGCACAAGCGGTGCCTCTCAGGGGCTTCCTGATCTACTACGATCACTATTGGAGCGATCGCTGGTCTTCTTCGATCGGCTACAGCGTCACGCAGGTGAGCAACACCAGGCTTCAGGCCGCGGCGGCCTATCACCAAGGTGACTACGCTTCGGTCAATCTGCTTTACACGCCGTCGCCGAACTTCCTGGTTGGGCTCGAAGCGATTTGGGGACAGCGCACGGACAACGACGGCCGCTCGGCCGACGACGCGCGCTTCCAGTTCTCGGTCAAATACAGCTTCTCGCGGCAGCTTGAGCTGTAAACCATTCACACGAGTAGAGTAGCCCAGTGATGGTTCCGAAACGCCTATGCCTCGGTGCCCTGGCGTATGGACTTGCGCAATCGCTGCTGCCGTTCGTTGCCGACGCGCAGGAAGCTCAAAGCGCAACGAGCCGTACGATCGAACAACGCCTCGACGAGCTCAAGGCGGCGAGAGAGGACCTCGTACGCACGATACGCGACTTCGATGCACGCATCGACGCGCTAGAAGCCGAAGTCGAAGGCCAACAGCCTGCGTCCGCCGTCACCAATCCGATGGCCGCGACGCCGTTGCCGCCACCCGCCGTCGCAGCCTCTCCGCCTCAGCCGGCCGCTGTCGCGGTGACGCCGCCGCCAAACATTCCGCCGCTGTCTGTTGCCGTCGCCCCCACACCTTCAATCGTACCCGTAAGCCTGGCCACGCAATACACACCGCCTGATGGGACCATAGGTTTGGGAAACTGGGGCGCTTACGAGCCGGGCAAGGGCTTTGTATTTGTCCGCGGCAACAACGGCGAAATTTCTCTTAGTCTCATTTCGTATCTCCGCTACCTCAACCAGCTCGGACTCGACCCCACCTATACCGACAGCTTCGGCCGGACCAAGACGCTCGACTTGCGGCAGGATTTTCTGCTCAACAAAGTCAACATCACGTTCAAGGGGTGGCTGTTCGATCCCGACTTCACCTTTCGCGCCTGGGTATGGACCCAGAATCCTGCGATGGGCCTCGGTGCGCAGGTCGTTGTGGCGGGACAGCTGGGGTACCACTTCAGCGACTATTTGAACCTCTATGGCGGCGTCGCGCCTATTCCATCGAACCGCACCTTGAATTGGACCTATCCGAACTGGCTCAAGATGGACAACCGCACGATTGCGGATGAGTTTTTCCGCGCCTCGTACAGCTTTGGCATCTGGGCGGACGGCAAGATCACGGACAAGGTGCTCTATCGGGCCATGATTGCGAACAACCTATCGACGCTAGGCGTGGACGCCGCGCAGATGGACAACGAGTTCAATACACTGTCGGGCACGATCTGGTGGATGCCGACAACCGGAGAGTACGGTCCAGGCGAAGGGTTCGGCGACTATGAGTATCATGAGAAATTCGCCACGCGATTCGGCGTGCACTACACCCGCAGCCGTGAAGACGCGCAGTCGCAGCCGAATGAGGACGATTTCGAGAACAGTCAAATCCGCTTGTCGGACGGGACGCGAATATTCGAGCCCGGCGCGTTCGGAACCGACGGCCGGATCAATAGAGCGACTTATCAGATGGTCGCGGCCAACGCCGGATTCAAATACCGCGGTGCGGCGCTCGAAGGCGAGTACTACGCGCGCTGGGTCGACGATCTCGAGACCGAGGGCTTCATCCCCGTCACGAACCTCTTCGATCAGGGCTTCCAGCTCCAGGCCTCGGCGATGCTCGTGCCGAACCGGTTCCAGCTCTATTCCGCTGCCTCGAAGGTGTTCGGGGAATACGGTGATCCCTGGGATCTGACTGTCGGGTTCAACTGGTTTCCGTTCGCGCGCAAGGAAATGCGCGTGAACATGCAAGGTATCTACTTGAGGAATTCTCCGGTCGGCGGCACCTCCTATCCCTACATCGTCGGCGGCAACGGATGGCTCTTCAACACCGACTTCATCGTCACGTTTTAAAAGTGGTCCCAGAATCTGTCCATGTTATCGGCGCTGGCCGCGTCGCCTATCGCAACCGCACTCAAATGAGCGGCCAGCTGTGTCGTATCAAGTCGCGCATGTTCGCGTACGTCGTGGCGTAACCTCGATTGCAGTGAGGAAACGGCAGCGGAGGCCTGTCGTGTCCGAGAAACTCGGACAACTTCTCCCAAGCATCGGCGGCAGCGACATCGAGCACCAGAAAATCGCGGCCCAATCTTTGGCCGAAATATTCGCGCACGCCTCTGCTGTGTTTTTCAAAGGCATTTCTCAATGCCGACTCATCGAAAAAAGACGTAGTCCCGCACATCTCTCTCGCCAGCTGCCGTACCTTGGGAAGTGCCTCAAGCAGCACGAAGCTCGGCCGCATTCGTCTCACCGAGGCCAACCAGCTCTCAATGGGTCTTGTCGTAAGGACGAACTTCGAACCCGGGTAGGCCGAGTCGAGCTCCCTGTACATCCTAGCAACGGGCGAGTCGGTGAACGCATCGTAACGCTCGACCACGCCGGTGCTCAGCTGCAGACCGTGCCCATTGAACTTGACGATGGACAGTGGGCAGTGGACAGCTCGGTACCCGAGTATTCGCAGGGCCTCGGTAAGAGACGTCGTCCCGGTTCTCGAGATACCAATTCCAAAGACTTTCTGTCGCATGAGTAGACTCGCTTGTCGCTGGCCGCTGTTCGTTGAAACGCGTTCTTGCTCTCCCAAGTAACTCATCAAAATTCTCTCCCCGCGATTGGGCCTTGGACTCAGTCCTGTGCATGAGCTGTAGCGGCGCAAAACGCGGTCGTGCGAGCGCCTTCATTTGATCTATTGGACGTTGGTCCAATTGCGGCATCTCGCACGGAGCGTCACCCTTCACCTGCGGGGTCATGCTCGTCCCTGCTCACACACCCACAATGGAAGGAAGGACAGATGCCTCAGGATGCATTTGAAAACATCAAAGGTCGCGAAGACTTTGGTGGAGAGCGTCTGGCGATCGCAGCAGCTGCGCGCCGCCGACGCCGCCGTCGCCTCATGGGCCTCGCGATGGCCAGCAAGGCCGGTGAGAACGGCGAAATCGACGAGGATGAGGAGGGCGAGGAGGAAGAACAGCACTTGGGCCGCCTTCTTCTCGCGGCGGCAGTGCGCCGCCGCAAGCGTCGCCGCATCCTCGCCCTAGCGCTCGCGCGCAAGGCCGAAGACGACGACGATCTCGACGATGAAAGCGACGAAGATGATGAGGAAGGGGAGTTGGGCCGCCTTCTGCTCGCTGCGGTAGCACGCCGCCGCAGGCGTCGCCGTCTCCTGATGGGTGTGGCGCTCGCTCGTCGGAACGGGGAACACGAAGAGATTGACGAGGATGAGGACGAGGATGAGGAGGAGCGGCAGCTGCGTCCGCTCCTGCTCGCTGCGGCAGTACGCCGCCGGCGTCGGCGCCGCCTTCTGATCGCGGCCGGGCTCGCCCGCAAAGCCCACGAGGAGGACGAGATCGAGGACGAGGATGAAGATGACGAGGACGAGGATGAGCGGCGTCTTGCTCCCGTAGTCGTCGCTGCGGCGGCGCGTCGCCGCGGGCGGCGGCGTCTGGCTGCAGTCCGCAAAGTCCGCGAACGTCGTGCAGCGTAGAGTGACAGAGCGCGAGGCTACGGCCTCGCGCTCACTCGACGTGAAACCCATGAATTGGGTCTCGCAGTGCAAGAGGTGCGCAGGGGGTGACTAACGTGATGGTAGGCCCTTGGGATCCCGCTGAACGCGAGGGATGGGATGATTTTCGGCAGTTGCTTGCGCGGCGGGCAACGACGCGGCGGCGTCTTCAGCGCCGGGTGCGGCGCCTACTCTTGACGCAACTTGCTTCGATGCACGTGCGCGCCGTCACACTAGTGCCGTTTGATCGGTCAGGACCGTGGTGACGGGTGGCACAAATCAACTGCGCGGCCCGTGCGCGTTTGACATGCTTTCGTTGATGTCTTGTCGGTACGCAAAGGTGCTCCACCTGCAACCAGAGCCTCCGCGAGCTCATGCTGGTCGAATGGCTTTCGCAAGAACGCGAGGCCTCCCAACGCTATGCATTCGTGCTCCACGGTATCGTCGTGAGAACCAGTCATAAAGATGGTAGCAAAGTTGAACCCGGATTCCGAAAGCTGCCGCACGAGAGCGAGACCTGACGTGGCGCCTAGATCGATGTCAACGAGGATCAGCTTTGCCTTGGTGCCCGGGGCCGCCTGGAAAAACTCCGCACCCGAGGCAAACAGCTCTACCCGATAGCCCAGCACCGACAGCAAGCGTGCCAGCGCCTTGCCCAAGTGTAGGTCGTCGTCCACCACGGCAATCGTATGCTCCTGTACCGTCATGTCTGTAGCAACCTCTTGATTTCTCTCCACACCAAGTGGAGGTCCAACGATTGACGTAATACGACAGCAGGGGGCTAACGTCTTGTTTCCGTAAGCCAAAGAGTTGTCTCAGGCGCATGGCTCGAGCGGCTGGCCCTGGGCTGCGGAACGGCGTGATCGAATGTCAATAGGACTTTGGTCCTACTGTCAGCGCCGGCGGCTATGGTCGAGGCTGCCACCGGGGCCATTTTCATGTGTTTCAGGCACGCCAGTCAGATTTCTGGCCGAGCGACGACGTCG
>Ga0137427_10001462_pt1 | contig 10648 bp, 14 predicted proteins | sample EasRivERMZT700_2_FD_102309 | JGI IMG/M metagenome (GOLD analysis project Ga0137427, IMG submission 102309) | Soil microbial communities from meander-bound floodplain in the East River, Colorado, USA - East River MetaG ERMZT700_2 | ecosystem: Environmental > Terrestrial > Soil > Floodplain ...
CGGGCGGAACGCTCGAAGGTCGATCTCGACACGGTGCTGGCGCGGGGCGGGTTCGACCTCAACCGGATCGTCGCACTGCAGCCGGACTTCCTCGACGCCAAGCACGGCGATGCCGGCCATGTGCACGACGAGCACTGCGATCACGATCACGATCACGAGGAGCCGCACGATCACGTGCGCGACGCGGGCATCATGAGCGTGTCGCTGAAACTGGAGCGGCCCATCGACCGGCGCAAAATCGCGCGCTGGCTGACGCGGCTGACCAAGGAGCGCGGGCCCGACATCCTGCGCGCCAAGGGCATCATCGACGTGAAGGACAATCCCCGCAGGCTGGTGTTCCAGGCGGTGCACATGATCCTCGAAGGCGATCTGCAGCGCGAGTGGAAGCCGGACGAGAAGCGCTATTCTCGCATGGTGTTCATCGGGCGCAATCTGGATGAAGCCGAACTGAAGGCCGGGTTCGAGGCCTGCGCCGCGGATTGAAGCGAGTGGCGAGTAGCGAGTGGCGAGTGGCGAGTGGCGAATAGGGAGCAGTAAAATGCACTCAATTCGCTATTCGCCATTCGCCATTCGCCACTCGCCATTCGCCATTCGCCATTCGCCATTCGCCATTCGCGAGACTAGAACGGGGAGACATCCATGCCGCTATTCGTGATTTCGTATATCGACAAGCCGGACAGTCTTGCGTTGCGCATGGCGACGCGGCCGCAGCATCTCGCCTACGCGCATGACGAGGCCAATCCCGCGAAGGTGAAGATCGGCGGGCCCTATCTCGACGAGAAGGGTGACATGGCGGGGTCGCTCATCATCCTGGACGCACCCGACAAGGCGGCGGCGGTCAAATTCACCGAGAACGATCCCTATGTGAAGGCGGGATTGTTCTCGAGCATCGACGTGCGCGCCTACCGTCTGACGGTCGGAAGCGTGGGCTAGCTCGGAAGCTCTTGAATCGCGCGTCGGCAACGTGTACTGTTTCGTCAGTACAAAGAGTGGTAGACGGCCGTTAACTCTGCTTTGATTTAAATCAAAGAAAAAAATAATCAAAGACCCAGGGTGTTGCCTGGGTTTCGGCCGCAGGAAATCAAAATAAATCAAACCGCTCGCGGGGGGCCGCGCCGAGATTCAGAAGTCGGGCTTGTCGGCTTCGGGGATGTCGTAATCGTCGCCGAAGAGATTGTGGTTGTTCTCGGCGCAAATTTCTTCCGGGAACGCCCCCTGCCCTTTTTCGTAACGGCGGACGGCCTGCCAGGGCTGATTGAACGTGTCGGGATCGGTGACGGTCACGTGGACCTCGAGCTTCTGGCCGTTCTCGATCAGGCGCCAGCGCTCGACGACGTGCAGCTTCTCGGTGTGGGGCGTGCGGTAATTGTCGACGAAGGTCCTGGTGTTCAGCCCGATCGTATCGATGACCAGCGTGTCGCCCTCGTAGCGGCCGGTCGATTCTCCGTACCAGGACGGTTTCGGGTTGGCCGAGTGCTGCGCGTTCATGTGGACGCGGCGGACATGGGCGTCGCCGTCGAACATCATCAGCACCGTCTTGGGCGACTGCACGAAGAACAGCGAGCCGCCTCCCATGACGTCGAACCCGGGCACGCCCGCCATGCGGCAGGAGGAGCGCGGCGTGTAGGCGACCTTGCCGGCAAGGACCTCGTCGTTGTCCTTCTTCATCGCATCCTTCGCCCATTCCTTCAGGTTGGGATTGCCGATGTCGCCGATCCGGTAGGTCGGCTGCTCGCCGACATTGTTGGGCACGTAACGATGGCGCGGGTCCTGGCTGACCGGACGGGGCGAGCCCGGCACCGGGATGAACTCGCCGCCGCCCAGGCCGTTCCACAGCGTCTGATTGGAGGAGAAGTCGGGCGGCGAGGACGTCTGCGCCGCGATGTCCGCGCCCGGAGCGGCCGCGATCAGAACCGCGAAGGCCGCGCCCAAAAGAAACCGATGGCGTGTGGTCGATCCGAGCATGGCGTTCTCCTCCTTAACCGTCTTCACGAAGAGGCGCTGCTTCAGACACGCAACGGCAAGGACAGCAGCGCGCACAGAGCTGGGCGAAGGCTACAGGGGATGGAGGCAAACCCGCAAGTTCCGCGGCTAGGCGACCTTTGACGTGCGCTTGGGCAGCACCCAGTTCGGCCGGACGAAGTGACAGGTGTAGCCGTTGGGATAGCGCTCCAAATAGTCCTGATGCTCGCGCTCCGCTTCCCAGAACGGGCCGGCGGCCGCCACTTCGGTTACCACCTTGCCCGGCCACAGACCGGACGCATCGACGTCGGCGATCGTGTCCTCGCGACGCGCTTCTGCTCCTCGTTCGTGTAGAAGATCGCCGAGCGATAGCTGGCGCCGCGATCGTTGCCCTGCCGGTCCCGCGTCGTCGGGTCGTGGATCTGGAAGAAGAATTCGAGCAGCTTGCGAAAGCCGATCTGCTTCGGATCGAAGACGATCTCGATCGCTTCGGCATGACTGCCGTGATTGCGATAGGTGGCGTTCGGGACGTCCCCGCCGCTATACCCGACCCGGGTCGACAGGACGCCGGGATAGCGGCGCAGGAGATCCTGCATGCCCCAGAAACAGCCGCCGGCCAGAACCGCCCGTTCGGTAGGAACCGCCATGTCCACCTCCTTCTCCACGCCCACTCACCATTGTCAGCCTAGACCGGCTGCTTTTCAATTGCGCGACGCCCATCAAGGAGGAAGATGACAGCCCATGAGAGCGCCGCGGCGTCTTCGCTTGATCTTGCTGGCCGCCTTGCCCGTCTGGTCCTGGCCGGCGTGGGCCGCTGAGCACGTCGATATGAAACTGGTGCTGGCGACCGATGTCTCCGGCAGCATCACCAATAACGAGCTCTGGCTTGAGCGGCAGGGGACGGCAGCGGCGTTCCTCTATCCCGACGTCATCAGGGCGATCGAGAACGGCGCCTTGGGACGCATTGCTGTTTCGATGATTGATTTCTCGAGTCCCGGGTTCGGGAAAACCGTCATCGACTGGCGCATCGTTCATGACCGGCAGAGCGCCGCAGACTTTGCGCGGGCGATCCTCTCGATACCGCGCACGCCGGGAAACCGCACCTCGATCAGCAATGCCGTCGAGCTTGGCGCGCAGCTGATCCAATCGAGCGACACGCACATTGTCGCGACGCGCAAGGTCATCGACGTTGCAGGCGACGGTGCGAACAATGACGGGAAGCCCCTGGCCGAGATCCGCCGAGGGGTCATGGCACAGGGTATCGTCGTCAACGGCCTTGCCATCATGGACGAGAACGCGAACGGCTACTTTCCCGATCTCGACAAGTACTACCAGGCGTGCGTGGCCGGCGGTCGCGGCGCGTTCGTCATCGCGGTCACGAGCTTCCGGGATTTCGGCGCCGCGATGCGGCGCAAGCTGATCCTGGAGATTTCGGAGGTCGGGATGGACGTCAAACTGGCCGAGGACAGGCTGAGCGAAAGCACCTTGCTGAGGCACGTCGCGGCACCCCGAGAGGGGCCGGCACAGTCTCCGGCGCTGCTGCGCCCTGCCCCCAACGAATACTCCAACGAATGCAACGTTCCCGACGCGGCCGCCGGATCCCGAAACAGGTAGCCCGCCCCGGCAGATGGCGAACCCACGTCGTGGAACCCGCTTTTAGCTTGAGCGTTAGCTTCCCTGAGGGTCACGCCCGGGAGAGGCTGTTCGATGAACTTCGAAACCAAGCTTGCCGAGTTGACGGCTCGTTGCCGCCGATTGGCGCGATCGGCCCGTGAAGATGCGAAGCGTGCTGAGGCGTATGCTACGCTCGACGATCCGGATGCGACCGTCCGCCTGTTGCGCCGGGAAGTAGGATCGCTCGAGTCCAAGAACTGACGTCGCTGGAGCTGCTGGTTCGGTGGCAGATCGTGAGACGCCGCCTGGAGTGACTGAGAGCGCGCTTGCGGCCGTCCTCGACAACGCAGCCGCCGCGATCTGCCTGCTCGACGAGCGGCACCGCTGCATCTACCTGAACGCGGCCGCGGAAGCCCTGACAGGCTACAGCCTGGCGGAATTGAGCGGGCGGCCTTTGCCCGATGCGATCCGCTCCCCCCGTCGCGACGGCTCGCGTTATCCCTTCATCGAGCAGTCGATTGACAAGAACGAGCGCGTCGAGGGCAAAGACCACCTCGTGCGCAAGGACGGTCAATCTTATCCCGTCGCCTTCACCGCGACTCCCATTCGCGACCGCGCCCGCGACCTGCTCGGGACCATCCTGGAGCTCAAGACATAAGCGCCGAGGAGAGCGCGAACGAGACGCGGGAGCTGCTCATCAGGGGAATCAACCACCGCGCAAAAAACGTGCTGGCCGTCGCGCAAGGGATCGTGCGCCTGACCAAGGGCAAGGACCTCCCGGCGTATCAGAGCGCGATCGCGGGACGGATCGACGCGCTCGCCCGCGCCCACGCGCTGCTCGCAAGAGAACGCTGGGAGGGCGCCTTTCTCAGCGACGTCGTCCAGGACGAAGTGAAGGCCCAGGCGCGCCCCGAAGCCTTCACCATCGACGGGCCCAACCTCTTGCTGAATGCCAATGCCGTGCAGCCGGTCGGCCTCATGCTTCACGAGCTCGCAACCAACACCGCAAGATATGGCGCGCTCAGCGCTGGGGAGGGAGCGGTGAGCTTGTCATGGTCCGAGAAGCAACAGGGCGAGCTGGAAATCGTCTGGCGGGAAAGCGGGGGACCGAAGATCGGTCCGCCGGACCGGACGGGATTCGGATCGAGCCTGCTGCGGCAATTGGCCAGGCAGCTCGGCGGCGACGTGGCTCTCGATTGGCGTGAAGACGGCCTGCTGGCGCGGCTCGTCATCAGCGCCAAGGCCTATTCGCCGGCCCCGTCCCCCTCTGCGATGGAGCGATTGTCCGCCGCCGCGCGCGGCACTGCGGGCGAGAAGATGCGCACGGGCAGAGTGCTGGTCCTCGAAGACAATGCGACAATCGGGCTCAGCATGCGCGACCTCCTGGCGGCTGCCGGTCTGGAGGTGCTGGGGCCGGCCATGAACCTCGACGAAGCCATCGGGCATGTCCTGAACAGCCGGATCGACGCGGCGTTTCTCGACATCGAGCTCTATGGCTATCCCTCGTTCGAGGTCGCCGACATCCTTGCCGGCAAAGGCATTCCGTTCGTCTTCTGCACCGGATTTGGCGGGGCCGCGCGGGGGAGCCGCCATGAGGGCCGGGAGATTCTGCTCAAGCCGGTGACGGACGAGGAAGTCCTCGCCGCCTTCGATCAGATGATGGAGTCGGCCGCAAACAAGCGAACGTAAGCCTCGCTCACAATCCCGCGTACCATTGGTAGCCGCGGTCGGGCCAGTAACCGCCTTTGCCGCGACCGAACGCGTTGAGCCGGTCGACGGCCTCGACGCGCGTGACGTATTTCGCGTTCTTGTAGCCGATCTGGCGCTCCACCCGGAGGCGTAAGGGGGCGCCATGGCGGATCGGCAAGGCGGCGCCGTTCATGCCATAGGCGAGAATGGTCTGCGGATGGAGAGCGTCGAACAGGTCGATGCTCTCATAATAGAAGTCGCCGGCGTTCATCTCGTCGAGGCAATGAAAGACGATAAAGCGCGCTTCGGGTTGGAGCTCGGCCCTCTGGAGGAGATGGGCGAGCGGAATGCCCGTCCACTGGCCGATCGCGGTCCAACCTTCGTCGCAACTGTGCTGCGTGATCTGGGTGCGCGCCGGCAATTGCTTGATTTCGTCGAGCGACAACGACAGCTCGTTGCGGACCAGGCCGTCGACCTTGAGGCGCCAATTGGCGAAGTTCGACGTGATCAAATCGAAATAGCCGAAGCCGTCCGGCATCGCGGTACCGTTGGAGGGAAAGTCGGGCGAGAGGTCGTCGAGCGTGTACTCGCGCACCAGCGGCTGATGGGCGAGCAGCAGGCGGTGCGCGCGATAGGACAGCAGCTGACCGAAATCCAGCAGCGGCCGCGTCGGCAGCGCTTCGTAGAGCCGGTCGCATCCGGCGAGCAGCGCGGTGCCGGCGGTCGCAGCACCGGCCGTGAGCAGCCTGCGGCGGGTGATGATGCGGCTCATGATGTGCGGTCCGGTTTGACCACATAGCGGCCGGTGATCATCGAACGCATCAGATTGAAGGCGCCCGAGAGCAAGACCTCGACGACGTGGACCAGCACGAAAAGCAGCAGGAGATTGGCGGCGACAAAATGGATCGTGCGTGCCGACTGCCGCCCGCCGAAGAGATCGAACAGGAACGGGAACGCGGCGGTCACGGCAGGCGACATGGTGAGGCCGCTGGCGAGGATCGCCGGCAGGAGCAGGAAAATCACCGCGAGGTAGGTGAGTTTCTGCAGCACGTTGTAGCGCTTCGCCGCGTCCCCGCGCGGACGGCGCAAGCGGATATGATTCCAGATGTCGGCCATGATGTGACGCGGTCGAAGCTGGTCGGAAGCGGGCGCGAGATCGCGGCGGAAATGACCGCTGAAGAGGCCGAACAGCAGATAGATCGTGCCGTTGAAGACGAACATCCACGCCATCAGGAAGTGCCAGTCGCGCGCGATCGCAAGGTCGGCGCCGAGCGTCGCCCATTGCGGAAAGGCGCCGGGCCGCGGCCGCCCCTCCGAATCGTAGGTCACGCCCAGGATGCCGGTGGTGTCGAAACTGTAATCGCCGATGCGCGTGGTCCCGACCGGCTGTGCGGTCTCGGGGTCGTACCGGCCGGTGATGGAGAGGACCGTCGGCACGCCTGGATAGCCGTAATGGCCCCAATAGAGCGACGGATGGACGTTGAAAACCGCAAGTCCGCTCATCAGGAGGAGGGTAAGACACAGCAGGTTGATCCAATGCGTCAGGCGCACCACGAGCGAGTGCCGGTAGATGATCTCGCGCCGCGCCGGAGCGCGTATCTGCGCGGTATCCTGCCCGAAATTCTGCTCGCTTAGGGCCATCTGTGCCTCTTGGCGACGATGCTGTGGCGCAGGGAAAACTATCACGTTCTCCTGAGTTCGGTCTTCCCGGTTTTTTCAGATGCTCGGTCGCCGCTAGTATACGTGCAAACGAGGCTCCACCGGCCTCGGTTCGCGACGGGAGGACTTTGTGCTGCGCAAATCCGGGTTGCCTGTGGCGTTCTTGCTGGTCTTGACCGCATGGGTCGCGGAAGCCCGGCTCCACCCCGCACTGGCGGCGGCGGCGGCGACGCCGGCCGCGGAGGGTCCGCAAACCGGGAAGCTCGAACAGGTCATCCCCGGCCACTACATCTACAGCACCGGCGCGCGCATCAGCGGCGTCATCGCCACCAGCGAAGGCGTTGTCGTGCTGGACTCGTTGAGCAACGAGGCGATGGCGAAGCACGAACGGCAGCTTATTCAAAGCACGATCCGTCAGCCGGTCCGCTATCTGATTTCCTCGACCTTCCACGGCAACTATGCGAACGGCAACGTCGCCTACCCGGAGGTCGTCAAGATCGGCCACGAAAACTACAAAGTCGATCTCATCGACCAGATGAAGATGGACAACATGCCGGCGGCACAGCAGGCGGCGATGCTGCCGCACCTGACCTTCCGCGACCGCATGACGATCACGCTCGGCGGCAAGGAGATCCAGATCCTCTATATCGGCCGCGGGCATACCCGCGGCGACGCCATCGTTTTCGTGCCGCAGGACCGGATCGTCTATCTGAGCGAGCTGTTTTTCGACGGCCGGTTTCCGTTCATGAACGACGGCTATGTCGACTGGATCAATACGCTGGATATCGCGCTGAAGCTCGACGCCGATGTCTTCGTGCCCGGCCAGGGCCCCACCTCCATCGCCGCCAATCCGCGCGCCTCGAGGGACGCGCTGGTTCGTGCGCGCCAGGTGCTGGTGGATTTCCGCGACAACGTTCAGCGGGAAATCGCGCGCGGGGCGACGGAAGATCAGGCGGTGGCTGCGGTGCTGCTCCCGCAGTACCGGAACATGGTCGGATACGAACAGCAGCGGCCGGTGCTTGTGCGGCGAATGTATCAAGGCCTCAAGGGTACGCTTCCCTGAGCAGAGCCAGGTCTAAGGTCAGCCTTTTGGATCGTAGAATGTGAGCCCTTCGATCTTCTCTGCCGCGCCGGGATCGAGGCGCGCCCGAAGCTCGATCACGTTGCGGTCCGGATCGCGTACGAACACCGAGACATGACCGTCGCCGAAGGTCACCGGGCCCTGGGTGATGGGAATCCCCGTCTCCTTCAGAGCACTGATGGCGCGGCCTATGTCGGCGACGCGAAACGCCACATGCGTATACCCCGGGTGTTTTTCGGGGACGTCCATGAGGATGTTCTTGCCGCCCGTGCGGTCCACGCCGTTGACGATAAGGTTCAACTCGACGCCTACAGCGTTCTTGATGATCACCACGGCGTCGAAATCGGATTCATGATCTATGCCAAACCCGAGCACGGCATAGAAGGCGAGCGACCGCGCTTTGTCGGCCACCCGGATGCCGAGGTGATCGACCGTCTCGATATCGATCATGGTCGCATATCCGCTAGCGGTAGAACTCGATCCTCGCCTCGCGGAAGAACACGGGGTTCGGCGGCGCCAGCGAAATCGGCCCGTTGATGCCGAGAATGGCGATCTGGAATTTGTCGCCGGCCTTGACCTGCTCGGCGAGCACCACCCGATTGGGCATGTTGAAGCCCTGGATCGTGGCCGGGCTCGGCCGGCCGCCCCGGCGAGGCATCGCGCCGTTGACCCATGCTTCGGCGTAATCGTCGATCGTGAAGGTGAGCACCGCGGTGGCGCCGTTGGTGTCGAAATCCCCGATCTTCGCCGGGATCGTCAGGTTCGTCCGATACCAGGTCATGAACAGCCGCCCGCCGCCCCGCCGATCGGCCAGCGCCTTGGCCTCGATCGCGGGCCAGGCGGCATCATCGAACCCCATCTCGCCCGCATGCGGCTGGATATCGTAGGACGACGTCCATTTCGGCCCGGCGCCTTCCCGTGGCGGCGCTTCGACGATCCGGACGTCCATGTTCTTCCACTGCCCGCCGAAGGCGGCGACGCCCTCCTCGGTCATCAGATTGACGACATAGGCCGGCGGAAGTTGAGGCGGCATGATGGGCATCGGATTGGCAGGTGGAGCCGGCGCCTGAGCGCCCGAATCCGTCGCCACCAAGAGGGGCAAAGCCGCCAGTGCCGCGCACGCCATCAAAGGACTGAGAAATCCCACGCGCATCGTTCCCTCCTTGGCCAGGTCATTCGCCGGTCCGCGCGCAAGGATGCCCATAGTTTCAGCCGGCTGGAAAGCCAGTGTATCATTCGACGAGTCTTGGCTGGCGATTGGTACGCCGGTTTGAACAACGCAATGGAGGACCGCATGCGAAGTCGTTTGGCGTCACTCGTCCTGTGTGCCGGTGTGGTCGCGGCCGGCACGGCTGGCGGACTTGCGCTGCAAACTGAGGGTCAGGCTGCCCCGGCAGCGGCGCCGGCCGCTCCGCCGGGGACGGCCGCGCTCAAAGCCCAGTACGAAAAGTGGCGGACGGAGTTCAAGACCTGGGGCAAGTGGGCCCCGGTCGGACAGGAATCCAAGGGCACGTCGAGCCTCATCACGCCGGAGAAGGTCGCCAGCGCGATGAAGCTGGTGAGAAACGGGATCGTGGTGTCGCTCGCGCATGCCGTGCCGCAGAAGGTCGAAGCCGACGTCAACCCGAACGGCGTTTTCAAGCGAACCACGAACGCCATCACCGACGGCGGTACGACCGACAACTACCAGGTGAGCTACCACGGCCAGACCATCGCGCACATCGACACGTGGTGCCACTTCTTCGAGAACGGGCAGATGTATAACGGCGTCCCCGTCAAGGACAACGTGACGAGCGAGCAGGGCTGCATCAAGGGCAGCATCATGAACTGGAAGGGCGGCATCACCACGCGTGCCGTGCTCTACGACATCGCAGCGCTCAAGGGAGTCGAGTATGCCGACCCCAACGTGCCGATCACGCGCGCGGACCTCGAAGCGTGGGAACAGAAATCGGGCGTGAAGATCGGACCAGGGGACATCCCGCTCCTCTATGTCGGCCGCTGGAAGAGACGCGATGCGATGGGCCCGTGGGCGGGCCAGGTCGCGGGCTATTACCCCGACACGATTCCGTGGATGTACGAGCGGATGCCGGCCTTCCTCGGCCACGACGTCAACATCGACTGGAACCCGCGGCCCGGCTGGGAAGGCATGCGCAACCCGATCCACGTGGCGGCGCTGAACTGGATGGGGATCAACATCCTCGAATGTCTCGACCTCGAGGAGCTGGTCGCCACCGCGCGGCGGCTGAACCGCTATGAGTTCGTGATCACGTTCGCGCCGCTGCCGGTGGAAGGCGGCACCGGATCGCCGGTCAACCCGCTGGCGATCTTCTAGCAGGCCACGCTATCGCGGTTGGAACCTGGCGTCCCCAAAACATCATGGCCTGCATCCTTCGAGAGGATGCAGGCCATGACGATGACAGGGAACGGGATGAACCGTTCTTATTGTTTCTTTTCGCCGAGATTCTCGTCGCCGCTGCGCTGAAGGACAACCACGACCCCGGACTCTTTGAGGGGGGTGGCGCCGAGCTTGAGAAGAAGCTTGGCGGTGTCTTCGCGATATCTGCGCGGAATCTGAAGCCGGCGGGCGCCGATATCCTTGGTGAGGACGGACATGGAGATGCTCAACGCGGTCTGCCCGAACTC
>Ga0137427_10001465_pt1 | contig 10633 bp, 15 predicted proteins | sample EasRivERMZT700_2_FD_102309 | JGI IMG/M metagenome (GOLD analysis project Ga0137427, IMG submission 102309) | Soil microbial communities from meander-bound floodplain in the East River, Colorado, USA - East River MetaG ERMZT700_2 | ecosystem: Environmental > Terrestrial > Soil > Floodplain ...
GCGGGATTCCCACCATGCTTTCCTTCCCGACCAGGCCGACCTCCAGCGCGCTGCCGCCGTCGGCGACGATCAGCGAGATGAGGGAATCGGTCGGGAAGTAGACGTAACGCGGCGAGCGACCGGCGACATCGTCGCGGAACGCTGGCCGTTTGCGCGCGGCGCGGCGAAATCCTGACCCGGGATCGCCTTATCCGGTCAGGCGCTTCAAGAGATCCGGATCGACCGGTTTGACGATGTGCTGGTCGAAGCCCGCTGCGAGCGATCGACGCCGATCCTGGTCCTGCCCATATCCCGTAACCGCGATGATGCGTACGCCGGCACCCAGGAACCGCCGAATCTCCCTCGCCGCGTCGTAGCCGCTCATCCCCGGCATCGCGATATCGAGAAGCACGATATCGGGCCGCGTCCTCCGGGACATTTCCACGCCGGAGCGGCCGTCGCGAGCGACCTCGACCTCGTGGCCCATTGCGCGCAGCACCAGCGCGAGCGAATCGGCGGCATCGACGTTGTCGTCAACGATGAGCACTTTGCGTTGAGTCGACGAAGACATCGACTTTCACGCGTACGAGCGAAGGCGCCGGGAAAATTCCACGAGCGCGGCGACGCCGCTGGTCTCGGCCCGGCTGCACCAGTCCTGGAGCTGGCGCAGGAGCTGCTCCTTCGAAGCGCTGGAGCGCTCCCACAGGGCGGCGAGCTCGTGGCGCATCGCGAGCGCGGTTGCGAGCGCGCGCGAGTTTTTCAGGGCTTCGGCGAGCCGCACACGCTCGCTTCCCGCGGCCGCCTGGCCGCGCAGCAGGGCGCGCTTGAGCGAGCGCAGCACCTCGGCGTCGCGCGGCGACCAGTGGCGCAGCCGCTCGAGCTCTTCGGCGTAGGTGCGGCGGAAGGACTTGGCATAGCGCGACAGCACGTCGTAGCGGTTCGCGATCACGGCGTGCAGCGTCTCGAGATCGGCTGTGGGCTTGGGGTGAGCGAAGCGCGGCGTGGGCGCGAGGCGCTTGACTGTCGCGAGTCCGAGCGATTCTAGGATGCAGATGTACATCCAGCCGATGTCGAACTCGTACCACTTGGAAGACAGCTTCGCCGACGCGGCGAACGCATGGTGGTTGTTGTGCAGCTCCTCGCCCCCGATCAGGATGCCCCAGGGCACGATGTTGGTGCTGGCGTCCTCGACGTCGTAGCTGCGATAGCCGAAGAAGTGGCCGATGCCGTTGATCACGCCGGCGGCCCAGAACGGAATCCAGATGATCTGCGTCAGCAGGATCAGCATGCCGGGAACCAGCCCGAACAGCGCGATGTTGATCGCGCCCATCAGCCACAGCCCCCACACGGAGTTGGGCGTGTAGACGTTGCGCTCGATCCAGTCGTCGGGCGTGCCGTGACCGTAGCGCTCCATCGTTTCCTTGTTAAAGGACTCCTTGACGTACAGGAACACGCCCAGCCAGAGAACCCGGTTGATGCCGTGGACCTGCGGGCTATGGGGATCGTCCGGCGTCTCGACCTTCGCGTGGTGCTTGCGATGGATCGCCGCCCACTCCTTGGTCACCATGCCGGTCGTGAGCCACAGCCACAGGCGGAAGAAATGCGACACGATCGGGTGCAGCTCCAGCGCGCGGTGCGCCTGGCAGCGGTGCAGATAAATGGTGACCGACGCGATCGTGACGTGCGTCAGTGCGAGCACGGCGAGGATGCCGCCCCACCAGGGAAGGTTCAGTAGGCCGTCGAGCAGCATGCGCGGATCCCCGAGATCATGCCTTCTTCAGCGCCCGGCGTCCGTACGCTTTCGAACAGAGCGCCCGCCCGGTCGGCGCACGGGCCGATGCGCAGGATCGCGACTTGGGCTGCGATGCTGCAGGGTGCGAATCCTGCTCGTCGACCCCGACCCCGGCTCGCGCTCGGTCATCGCGAGCTGGGTAAACGAATTCTTTGGCCACGTCGGCATCGAACCGGTGTCGTCGGGCGCCGAAGCGCTGCAGGCCATCGAGCAGCGGTGTCCCGACCTGGTCCTCGCCGCGCATCCGCTGCCCGCGCTGGACGGCATCGAGCTCACCGCGATCATCAAAGCGCGGCCCAATCCTCCCTTGATCGTCGTGATCACCGCCGGCTCCGCCGCGGGCCTCGACCTGCATTGCAGAGCCGCGGGCGTCGATCTGCTGCTGGAGAAGCGCCATCTTCAGTCGCGCCTGCTTGCCTTCCTGCAAGGGCGATTCCCGGAAGTGTGGGCCGAAGGCGTGGTCACGAGAAGCCTGGCGAGCCTGCACGAGCGGCACGTCAAGCGCGAGCGGCGGCGCACGGCGGCATCGGGCTCATCGAGAGCGCCCCGCCGGAGCTTAGCGGGTTGATCTCGAGGGAATAGGCGCGCGACCGGGTGCGAATCAGCGTATAAGAAAGAGACTGCCATGGACCATTCTTCTTCCGTGCTTCGCTCACGCAACAATCGATGGACGGTCGAGCGGATCGCCCGGCTCGCGCAACGCGAAGTAACCCAGCTGCGCACGAACGCAGAGCAGCTCGGGCAGGCGGAAGTCGTGGCGCTTTGCGACAAGGTGCTGCTGCTCGAGCGCCCGATTGCCCTGGCGGAGAAGGCAGGGCGCAGGCTGAAGGCGAAGCACCCGCGCCTCGTGACGCGAAGAAGCGCGTTCGAGACGAGGGGCGTGATGCTGGCCGCGCCGTCGAGCTGGGGCGGCATCCGGCCTTCGGACGGCACGGTGGTGATGTCGATCTGGAAGGACGACATCCGCAGCGATAACGGCGTGTGCCGCTACCTGCTGTGGGCGCCGAACCAGAAGGGTTCGCGGCCGTGGTCGGACAAGCCCGACGGCCGGGAGCGTCTGGAGCACTGCAGGCAGGCCTGCGAACGCGGCTCGGCCGAAGCGCTTCTGGTTTACGGAGAGCCCCTCGCCGGGCACATTCCCGAAGACAGGGCTGCGACCGTGTCGGGCATCGATCCCTCGGTGGTGCTGAACATCGAAGTGGTTCTTCGCGGCCGCGAATACTGGGCGATCTGGGGCGGCCGCAGGACCGGCGTCGCCGCGTCGCTTTGACCGTCAGATGAACTGGGATCGCATCCTGGGCAACTGGAAGCAGCTCAAGGGCTTCGTCAGGCAGCGATGGAGCAGGAAGCGCCAGCACCAGGCCGACGCAAAGCAGCTCGCCGAATGGCTGGCCCGCGAGCACAAGGCCGACCCGATCCACAAGTAGATTTCAGATCGGCTTGCGCCCGGCAATCACTCTGAGCACGATGATGATCGCGGCGACCAGCAGAAGCACGTGGATGAAGCCGCCCAGGGTAGCGGAAGTCAGCAGCCCAAGCAGCCAGAGCAGGATCAGGATGATCGCGACGCTATAGAGCATGCGCGGCTTCCTCGGCCACGACGGCGTGCCGGGGCAACTCGATGGTGAAGACGCAGCCCGAGCCGGGAATGTTGCGCACGCTGAGAACCCCGCCGTTCGCCTCGACGCTGCGTCGGCAGATCGACAGCCCGAGCCCGAGGGGGGACTTTTCCTTGCTGCCCGGCGGCAAGGGCAGAAACATTCTCTCCGCATCGCCCGGGGGCAGGCCACCGCAGTTGTCCTCGACGTCGATCCGGATGCGGTCGGCGGTGGGACGGACGTTCAATGAGACCTCGCTGTTCTGCTCGGTAAACTTGAACGCGTTTTGCAGCAGGTTTCCGACCGCGGAGAACAGCAGGTCCCGGTCGGCCTCGACGGCAAGGCTCGGATCGACGGCGGCGACCGCAAGTCCGCAGCCGTGGGCGTGGGCTTCCAGCGACGCGGAGATTTTCACCTCGCTGATGAACTGGGCAAGGGGCAACCGTTGATGCCGCGGCGGCATCCCCGCCGTCACCCGCACGTCGGCGAGCGAGCGATCCACCAGATTGCGCAGCCCGATCAGGCTGCGGTCGAGCACGGCGCCCGTCGCCCCGGCGAGCCCTACATTGCCGGCCTTGATGGCGGTCACGGCGAGCGTGGCGGTCTGGATCAGGCTGCGCAGCTCGTGCGCCAGGAAGCCCAGCCGTTCATTCAGCGCATGAACCCCCGCATCCTCGAGCAGAAGATCGCGCTGGTAGCTAAATTCGGTGACCGAGTCGGCGATGGCGTTGTCCAGGCAGCGGTTCAGGGTGCGAAACTCGTCGACCTCGAAAGGCGCATCGCATTCGAATGCCAGGTCGGTGATCGCCTGGCAGAGATCGCCGTAGTTGTGGACCACCTGGTCCACCGTGAAGCCGCGCTTCAACAGCTCGCGTCCGTGCCGGGCTGCCGATACGCCGATCTCGGATAGAGACGACCCGTCCCCGCCCGGCGGACCGGAAACCTTTTGGCTTCGCTGGGGCTCGGGCGTCTGCTCGACCAGCAGCGTCTTGACGAGCTGGTCAAGGAACAGCGGTATCCCGTGCTCAAGCTCCGCGTCGGTCGCTTTCGGCGCGCGCCTTTGAACGACCTTCAGCCTGCAGCGGTCGATCAGGTCGTCCCGGTTTGCGGTGAGAAATTCGTGGAGCACCCGGGGACCATACACGGATTCCGCAGCCCGTTATGTGCGCTCGAGCACATAGGCGAAGAACCCCTGCGTCACGTAGGTGTCACATTCACGCATGCTCATGAAAGCGGGACTGGTCGCGCTCGCGGCAGGTTGCGCGCAACTGCCCGACGCCGGGCTCCACACGGGAGCGCACGACGCTCCGCGGGTGGAGATCGAGGGCGCACGCGGCGCGCTTTCCACGCAGCGTGTCGCCGCCATCCTCTCGAAGCTCTCCAGCAACGCCGGCGAGCTCGACATCCTGCAGCAGCACATCGCCGTCGAGCAGGCCATCGTCGGCACCCCGCTCACGGCGGGCAACCGGGTGCTGCTGCTCCAGGACGGCGCACCGACCTACCGGGAGATGTTTGCCGCGATCGGCGCCGCCACCGACCACATCAACCTCGAGACCTACAAGATCGAGGACGACGAGATCGGCCGGCAGTTCTCGGAGCTGCTGCTGCAGAAGCGCTCGCAGGGCGTGCAGGTCAACCTGCTCTACGACAGCGTCGGCTCCATCGGCACGCCGAAAGAGTTCTTCGATCGCCTGACGGCCGGCGGCGTGCAGGTGCTCGAGTTCAACCCGGTCAACCCGCTGTCGGCCAAGAAGGCGTGGCTGGTCAACAACCGGGACCATCGCAAGCTGCTGGTCGTCGACGGCCACACCGCATTCGTCGGCGGAATCAATTTCAGCCGCGTGCATTCGGGCGGATCGTCCGCCAGGCACACCACGTCGGGTGCCGCCGTCGGGGCCACCGCGAGCCAGCCCGCCTGGCGCGACACGCATCTGCGGATCGAGGGTCCGGTGGTCGACGAATTCCAGAAGCTGTTCATGCAGACGTGGGCGAAGCAGCGCGGCGCGCCGCTCGCCGCGGCGAACTACTTTCCCGCGCTCGCCGGCAAGGGCGGCGAACTGGTGCGCGCGATCGGCAGCACGCCCGACGACCCGCACAGCCTCATCTACCTGACGCTGATTTCGGCGATTTCCAAGGCCGAGTCTCGCGTCTACCTGACCAACGCGTACTTTGTTCCCGACCCGCAGCTGCTCGACGCCCTGACCGGTGCAGCCCGGCGCGGCGTCGACGTCAGGCTGGTGCTGCCCGGCAAGTCGGACTCGGGCCCGGTGTTCCATGCCGGGCGCTCGCACTATTCCGCCCTGCTGCGCGCCGGCGTGAAGATCTACGAGCGGCGCGGCGCGATGCTGCATGCCAAGACCGCGACCATCGACGGCGTCTGGTCGTGCGTCGGCTCGACCAATCTCGACTGGCGCAGCTTTCTGCACAACGACGAGCTCGACGCCACGATCCTGGGGCGCGAGTTCGCCGGGCAGATGGAGGCCGTCTTTGCCGCCGACCTCGAGGCGTCGGAAGCCATCGACCTGGAACGCTGGAAAGCGAGGCCCTTCGCTTTCAGGCTGAAGGAGCAGGCGGCGCGGCTGTGGGAGTACTGGCTTTAGACGACGGCGGCAATGGCGGGTAGCGCACAGAACGCAGCGCAGAGATCCACGACAATGCGAGGGTGAAACCCTTAGCCGAATGCGGCGACCAAGCAAGCCTGACCTGCGCGATCCAGGAACTGTGCGCTGAGAAGGGCGTCGTCGCGTACGTCGACATCTGGACGCTTGCCAGGTCCGGAAAGCGCCAGGCGCTGTGCTTTGTGCGGACCGACCGCGCAGCGCGGGAAGAGCGGCTGGCGGGCACGCCGGGGCTCACGCGGTTCGGCGAACAGCTGCTGTTCATCGTCGACCTTCCGCCCCAATCTCCGAACCTGCTGTAGTACCAGGCCTCCTGGTCCTGGCGCTAAACGCTGTCGCGCAAGCCCTCGATCCTCGTGTAGCAGCGACAAGTGGTGGCTTCGAGGCCTTTCCGATCGAGAATTGTTCGTATATGTGCGTCAGCACGCAGCGTAATTGCCGGCGAGAGCCAACAATGGCTGCGGTGGCCAGCCGGTAGTCTCCTGTTTTTGCTGGCCAGAGGATGTCTGAGAAAAAGGTAGTCCGATGAAAACCGTCCAAAGATTGGCAGTGAGCACGGTTGCCGCGGCAGTGATGCTCGGCATGGTCGGTTGCAGCGGAATGTCGACTCGCGACAAATACACCGCGGGCGGCGCAGTGGCCGGAGGCGTCGGCGGAGCGCTCCTCACGGGCGGCAGCACGCTCGGTACGGTGGGCGGTGCCGCAGTCGGAGGCGTCGTCGGCAACCAGGTCGGCAAAGACAAGAAATAAACAGCACGCGCGTTGCCTCGCACCTACCGGCCGGCGCGGCAGGCAAAGCAGGTTTGTACAACCTCACAGGAGATGCATCAATGAAACGTTCAATTCTTTTGGCCGCCCTAACCATCGCTGCCCTGTCTGCGCCTGCGGCATTCGCGCAGGACTCGAAACCGGCGCCCGCCAAGCCGGCGATCGGCATGGGCATGGACAAGGACCAGCACGCAGCCCCTATGCAGGAAAAAATGAAAACAATGCAGGGACAAATGGACAAGATCCGCCAGACGACGGACCCGAAGGAACGCCAGAAACTGATGCAGGAGCACATGCAGGCAATGCAGGCGACTATGGAAATGATGCGCGGCATGGGCGGCTCGATGATGATGAGCGGTAAGAAACACGGCATGACGGATGGCGACATGATGAATCGCCACGAAATGACGGAAAAGCGCATGGACATGATGCAGATGATGATGGAGCAGATGATTCAGCGCGATCAAGCGACGGAATCCATGCCCCCCAAGTAACAGACCTCGTTCTACTAGGGGCGTGCTGATCCGCCATTACCTGCAGCCTCTGCTCGCCCCGCAGAGCGTTGCTCTCGTCGGCGCGAGCGAGCGCGAAGGCGCGCTCGGAAATATCGTCTACCGCACCATGATTGCCGCGGCGGCTACCCCACGGCATGACCCTTGCTGCACAATGGCCTGGAGGAATCGATATGAACTCGAAACCGGAGAAACCTTTGCGCCTGTTCGTGAACCCGCTAGCGATCTGGACCGGTCTCGCGTTCAAGACCGGCGAAGCGATGCTGGCGTCGGTGCGTGCCGCGTCCGCGCGCGCGAATGCCCCGAGAGTGGCTGTGATCCCTGCCGCCGACGCGCCGCCGGCGAAGCAGGTCCGGCAAGCATCCAAACAGCCTCGTGCCAAAGCCGCGCGGGCAAAGGTGCGCAGCAAGACAAAGACAGGCGGTAAGGCGAAACGGCGCGCTAAGCGCTAGTTCTCACCTTCACTTTGTTTCGGCAGGATCAGCGTCCCGTACGGGTCGAACGGGTTCCTGGACGTGATGAAGTCGACGACGCGCAGGAAAGCACGCACGGGCGGACGCATCGTCCCGGTCAGCCAGTGGTCGACGCTGTCGACGGGTTCCTGGAGGAAGGCTGCGAGCTCTCTGACGCCGCCGAGCTTCATGGCGGCACGCCGAAAAGATTCAGTGAAGACACTGGTGAACCATGGGCCCCGCCCTTCGGCCGCGGCCTGCCCTTCGCGCTGCGCTACGAAAGTTTCCAGGCGCGGCCGGCCGGCGTGTTCGCTCCGTTGCACTTGGCGTTGACGAGCGCGTAGCACTCGCAGGCGGCCGCTTCGAGGCCTTTATCGTCAAGGATGCTGATCTTGCCGCGGCTGTAATCGATCAGCTTTCGATCCTGCAGCGCGCGCGCGGCATTGGTCACGCCGACCCGTCGCACCCCCAGCATGTGGGAGAGAAATTCCTGAGTCAGGCGGAATTCTCTGGATCGCATCCGATCGCGGGTCATCAGCAGCCAGCGGGCAAGGCGCGCCCCTACGACGTGGAAGCGGTTGCACGCGGCGGTCTGGGAGACCTGGGCTATCAATGCGTTCGCGTAGCCGTACACCTCATGTTGCAACTGCGGGCTTTTCCGGATTTCCCTGGAAAAGCGCGCCGACTTCATTCGCAGGGCCGTTCCGGCTCCCTGCACCAGGGCGCGGACCGGCGAAACGTCGGCTCCCAGGGCGAGAGGAATACCGACCATGCCCTCACGGCCGACCATGCCGACTTCCAGGGCCATACGGCCGTCCACCAGCGTCAGCAGGGAAATGAGCGAGTTGCCGGGAAAGTAGACATGCCGGATTTTCTGGCCGGCCTCGTAGAGCACGTCGCCGAAATTCAACGTGACCGGCTCGAGACCGGAAAGCAGGCGCTGATAGTTCTTGCTCGGCAGCGCAGCGAGCAGGCTGTTGGCAACTTTTCGGTTTGCAACTTTCATGGGTCGCTCCTGGTTCGTTCAGCCGGAAAACCGGACAGACGGCACAAGGAAATTGAAAAGGAAGCGACCCGATGTCGAAAGCTTGCTGCCGGATGACGAGCAAGATTGGCCCGAATTGAACGGCGAGTCTGTACGCCAGGAGACAGACCTACCCGCGCGCGCGGATTTTCACCTCGACGAGGTGGTCCCGTCGGTCGTCGACCAGGCTAGTGCAGCGTCTTGGCGGGCTGGAAGGTCTACGACCGGCAGACCGCTCCCGGCCTCAATCAGCCAGACCGGTCATGGCTGCCAGTCGGTCATACTCCCTTCTTGACCACCGAGTAGCACTCTCGCACACGCGCGCTTCGAGCTGCGCCCTCATTTATTTCGGCAGGATCAGCGTCCGTACGGGTCGGACGGGTTCTTGGACGTGATGAAGTCGACGACACGCAGGAAAGCGCGCACGGGCGGACGCATCGACCCGATCAGCCAGTGATCGACGCTGTCGACGGGCTCCTGCAGGAATTCTGCGAGCTCTTTGACGCCGCCGAGCTTCATCGCGGCGCGGCGAAAACATTCAGTGAAGACACTGCTCGCCATGACCGGCAGTTTGCAGAGCGCGCAAAACTGGGTCCGTGCGTTAGCGAACATGGCGGCCCGTTTGCTGCGACGGCGGAGCCCGACAGCTACCGGATTTTCACCTCGACCCGGTGCTCCACGCGATCGTCGACCAGGGGGATGACGTGTTCTGAGTGTTCGACGCTGCCGCTTTCGTCGCGCACTACGGCTATGCGATAGACCGTATCGCGGAAGCGGTAGCGCAGCTTGAACCCCGGCCAGCTCGCCGGCAGGCACGGCGCGAGCCGCAGCTTGTCGCCCTCGAGCCGCAGGCCCAGAAGCGATTCCACCGCGAGCCGGTACATCCAGCCCGCCGAGCCGGTGTACCAGGTCCAGCCGCCGCGGCCGGTGTGCGGGGCCGCCGCATAGACGTCCGCCGCCATCACGTAGGGCTCGACCTTGTAGGTGGCGACCGCCGCCGCGGATTTCGCGCGGTTGACCGGGTTGATCATGGAGAAGATCTCCCACGCGCGGCGGCTGTCGCCCAGCTCGGCGAACGCCATCGCGGCCCAGATCGCGGCATGGGTGTACTGCCCGCCGTTCTCCCGGACGCCGGGGACGTAGCCCTTGATGTACCCGGGATTCGACGCCGACTTGTCGAACGGCGGATCGAGCAGCTTGACCAGGCCGTCCTCGCGGCGAACCAGGTGCCGATCGAGCGCCTCCATCGCGGCGCGCGAACGCTCGGCGCCGCCGGCGCGCGAGAGCACCGACCAGCTCTGCGCGATCGAATCGATGCGGCATTCCGCGTTGCCGGCCGAGCCGAGCGGCGAGCCGTCGTCGAAGTACGCGCGGCGGTACCACTCGCCATCCCAGCCGTGCTGCTCGATATGGCGGCGCAGTCCGGCCGCCTCGCTCAGGCAGGACTCGGCGAAGGCCGCGTCGCCATGGCCGCGCGCGATGCCGGCGAAGCGCTCGAGCACGTCGTAGCGGAAAAAGGCGAGCCAGACGCTTTCGCCCCTGCCTTTCGCGCCCACCTGGTCCATGCCGTCGTTCCAGTCGCCCGAGCCGATCAGCGGCAGCCCGTGCTCGCCGACTCCGGCGCCGCGCTGGATGGCTCGCACGCAGTGCTGGTACAGGCTCGCCGATTCGCTCGAGCGCGCGGGCAGGTCGTAGTAGGAATCGTCCTCGGGATTCACCGCGCGGCCGTCGAGGAAGTGAACCGGCTCGTCGAGCACCGCGGCATCGCCGGTGGCGAGCACGTAGCGCGACGCAGCCCACGGCAGCCAGAGGTAATCGTCCGAGCAATGCGTGCGCACGCCGCGGCCCGAGGGCGGATGCCACCAGTGCTGCACGTCGCCCTCGCGGAAC
>Ga0137427_10001467_pt1 | contig 10616 bp, 5 predicted proteins | sample EasRivERMZT700_2_FD_102309 | JGI IMG/M metagenome (GOLD analysis project Ga0137427, IMG submission 102309) | Soil microbial communities from meander-bound floodplain in the East River, Colorado, USA - East River MetaG ERMZT700_2 | ecosystem: Environmental > Terrestrial > Soil > Floodplain ...
CGAGCCAGGGACCCGTCGTCCCCGGCAACGTCGTGGCGGTGTCGGCCGACGGCTTGTGGTGGCTGCGCGCGGGCGCGCGCACGCGCTGGATCACCCCCGACGACGACAACTTTGGCTTCGCCGGCTGGGCTGAGAGCAACGCCGAGGAGCTGTTCAAACTCGGTGAGGGCCATCACTTCGGTGAGTGGTGGGGCAACGGTATCCAGCGCAAGTACGGGCTGGCCGAGAAACGCTTCAGCCTGTTCAACACGCATCGGTGGACCGCCCCCGAGGCCCGGCCCGCGTGCTGCCACGTCGTGCCGACCCTCTACACCGGCCCCAACGAGGAGTACGAAATCCACCGCGCGCTCGACGCCTTGTCGATGGAAGGCAGCGTAGCGGCGCCGGGGTTCTATGACCCCGAAGGCATCGTCATCTTCCACACCGCCACCGGCGCGCTGTTCAAGAAGACGCTCGTCAAGGACGAGGCCCCCAAGAGCCGCGTCGCCCAGCCCCTCGCGCGTGCAGCATGAACCGCCCCCTTGGCCCGCCGATCCGGCGCGAGAAGGAAGGCCCGCCCGACAAGTGGGTCAAGACCGACAACCCGCTCATCGAGCGCAACCTGAAGACCGGCAACCTGCGCACGGTCGACATGGAGCCCCCACCACCCGTGCTGTCGCCCATCGACTGGTACGGCATCTACGGGGGCATGCACCAGCCCGCGGACGAGCAGGGCGACAACTAGCCCTACTCGATCCCCAGCTCAGCCGCCAGCGCCCGGTCCTTCTTGCCGACCGGGACGCCGTTGCGCATGTCGCGGGCGCGCTGGCGCTGGTTGGCCACTGCCTTCTCCAGCGTCGAGTAGCTGATGCGGTTGTCGGGGTGGCGTTGGTTGAACTCCTGCACCGCCTGTCGCATAGACGCAACATCGTCGCCGTTCATGCGCGCGTGCGCGTACTCGGCGATCAGCTTGGCGCGGGCGTCGTTGCGGTTGCCGCGCGCCTCGAAGAAGGCCCGGCGCTGCTCCTGCACCCGCGCGATGTCGGTGGGCTGGAACCCGAGCGCCTTGATGACGGTCTCGGCCGCGCCGATCTCGTCGGCCGCCAGGATGGTGTTGCCGCGCGAGTCGAGCGTGCCGTGGAGTTGGTAGCCCAGCGCCTTCGCCGGGTCGGACAGCGCCTTGGGCGCAGCGAACCCGGTGGCCTTGAGCCAGTCGCCGTCGCTGGCGGCCTTGACCGCCTCGGCCCAGTTGGCGGCCATGCCCAGCGCGGGGCCGCCGGCCAGCAGGCCGAAGTATTCCTTGACGATCTCGCGGCCTTCCTTGCTGTCGTCGGCGTAGGGTGCGATCGAGGCGACGTTACCCATGCCGACCTTGCTCGACACGTCCACGCCCATAGCGGCGGGGATGCCCTTCATCACGGCGCGCGCCCCGGTCTCGCCGAGTGCGGACTTGACGCCTTGGTAGAGGGCTTCCTTGAGGTCCTGCTCGTCGTCGTCATCGGTGAAGCCGGCGTACAACATGCCGATCACGACCGCCAGGACACCCGGCACCGGCATGCCGGCCAGGCCGGCGGTGGCAAGTTGCATCCCGGCGAGATAGGCCACGGACTTCCGAGCCTCCGAGTTGCCCCTCAAGCCATCAGCGATGTTTTTATACAGCAGGTAGAGCATGCCCTGCTGGTAGGCGCGGAACTGGAACATCACCCGCCCCCAGCCGCCGAAGCTGTTGGGGTGCAGGTGGCGCGCGCGGTTGGCCGCGGCGTAGTTCAGGTGCGTGTCCGCCACGAGCGTGTCGGCGTAGGTCATCGCCTCCAAGTGCTGCGAGCCCTTGGCGCGCTCGGCGCGGTAGCCGGCGAGCGCAGTGGCGACGCGGTTCATCATCTCGAGCTGCTGCGCCGGGTAGCTGGCCATCTGCGCCGCGCCCGACAACATGTTCTCGGTCTGCGCGGTGCTGGTGGCGCCGAGGTCGTGCGTGATGGTGATGTCGATCCGGCCGTGGTCCATCAGCTCCTGCAGCATCTTGGCCTCGTCGCCATTGACGACGCCGTCCTTGACCCCGAGCTGCGGGTCGAGGTGGTACTTCATCCGCTTGTCGGCGTCGAAGCTGCTCTTGAGCAACCGTACAGCGTCCGTAGATGCCCTTGAGAGCATCTTGCCGGTGGCGGCGACGCCGTGGCGCCCGGCCATGATCGGCGCCGAGATGACCCACGGTTGGGTGATCTGCGTCACCATGAACGACGGCGACATGCCGAGGTAGGTCAGGTACGTCGCGTTGGCCACCAAGTTCAGCGCCTTGCTGTCCTCCGGCGCGGCCAGGTTCTGCCCGATGCGCAGGGCTAGCTCGTTGCCGATGAGCTGCGAGTCCTCGTCGCCCTTGTGCTCGAAGCGCAGGTCGTTGAGGTGGCGGTGCAGTTCGTCGCCGTACTCCAGGCGGGAGATGGAATGCGCCGCGCGCAGCGAGCTGAGCGCGTAGGCGCGCTGGGCCTCGTCGGCGCGCACGCCACTGACGTTCATCCGCTTGAGCTGGCGCTTGAGCGCCGAGTTCTCGGGCTGCAGGCGCAGGTACAGTTCGCGCATCGCGCCGCGCACCTTGGCCGCGTCGGTGCCGGTCAGCGAGGCGGACATCTTGTCCTCCAGGTTGCGCATGAACGCCGGCGTGACGCCGTCCATCGAGCGCAGGAACTGGTCCTTCATCGCCCGCGTGACCGTGGTGCCCTTGTCACCGAAGTGGGCGCGCAGGCGCTCCTCGTTGGCCTGGGCCAGCGCGCGCGTCTCGTAGAACTCGACGCCGTAGTTCTCGCCGTCGGCCTTGAGCAGCATCAGCGCGTTCTGCTGGTCGGTGTGCAGCTTGCGCGCCGCCTTGAGCGGGGCCATCAGCTTGTCGCGCGCGGCGACGTTGTCGGCCAGCTCCTGCGCGAGCGAGGTTTTGGTGGCCTCGACCGTCGAGTTGGCCAGGCGCGTCTTCAACACCTTGATGGCGGCGTCGGCCGCGGCGATCGGCGCGTAGGTTTCCTCGGCCAGCAGCGTCTGCACGGTGTCGTTGGCTTGCTGCACCGCGACCTCGGCGGCCTGGTACTTCGCCGTCTTGTACGACACGATGTGGTCGCCGAAGCGCATCTTCGGGAAGTACGGACCCGCGAGCGCCTTGAACGCGTCGCGGTGCTCGTCGAGGTGGCGCCACAGGCCGGTGAGCATCTTGCTGTCGAGCGCGGTCTTGACGTTGGCCTTGGCGAACGCCGTGCGCTCGGCGCGCTTGACCGCAGCCGCGGCGTCGACCATCTCGCGCGACGGTCCAGCCTGGCCGGGCTCGGTGTAGAAGGAGCTGACGATGCCCTTGCGCAGGCCGGCGATCTGCTGCTCGCGCTGCTCGGCCTTGTCGCGCACCACGGCGTGGAACAGCGATTTGTAGGCCATCGGCAGCGCGCGGAACTGACGCGACAGGCGGTCGTGCTCGGCGACGGTCGCCGCGTCCTTGGCGTCGAGGTGATGGTTGCCGTCGGCGTCGATGTCGCGGTCGGGCCACATGGTGGCTCCGGTAGCGTCGAGCAGAAGCTGGTTGAAGGAGTTGTCGACCGCAGGGCCGTGGCGCTTACGCAGCGCGCTCCACTGCGTCGAGTGGCGGTCGCTCTCGGCGATGACTTGCGTGGCGCGGCCGTCCATCTTGCGCATGGCGTCGGAGAACGCCTTCACCAGCGGCAGGCCCTTCCAGCGGTCGGCCATCTGCTCGGTCGACAGGAAACCCAGCAGGCTCGGGTGCGTGCGCCACACCTTGTCGCCGGCGAGCGTCTTGAGCCAGCCGACGATGCCGCCCGTGTTGGTGATGGGCGGCGGGAGGGTCAGTCGATCCGCGGTTCCGACGGCCCTGCGGCCAGTGTCAGCTCGTCCGGTATTTTGCCGTCCGCCAGGGCCTTGCGCATCAGTTGGGTTTGCCGCTCCAACGTCATCCCGGCTGTGAGGTGCGGAACCTCGTTGAACTTCACCATGAACTTCTCTAACAGGTCCCCGCGGGCCTGCTCCGCGGGCGTACGTGTTGGGAACGGAAACGGCAGCGACATCTGTACCTCCTAGGATTGAAGCGGCTTGCGATAGTGTACTGGCATTGGCCAGGGCGCGAGCGTGGGCGTAGCCCAACGGCAGGTCGGCCTTGAGCATCTCCGGGGACGCGGCGTAGAACTCCAGCAGCTTGGGCGTCAGCTCTTTGGTGGCGATGTCGGCGACCCGGTCGAGCGTCTCCATCGACAGCGGGCCGAGGTTGAAGTCTCGCTTGGCGAGCTTATCCAAAACATCGACGACGTTGAGCAGCGCCTGGTTGAAGTTGCGGTACTTGACCGAGTCGAAGGCGTACGCCTTCAGGGCTTCCTTGAGCACCGGGCCGTAGCCGATGGACACCTTGCCGTTCTTCTCGTACGTGACGGCCATCAACGTTGGACTGTTGGGGTGGCCCGACGCTTCGCGCTGACCCACCAACGGGCCGGCAGCGGAGTCCACCAGGTGCCCCATCTCGTGCGCAACGAACTGCGTCACCACCAGGTTCGTTGCGGGGTCGGTTCCGCCCAGGTGGTTCTTGTTGAAGACCACCGTCTTCTCGCGCGGCAGGTGGGCGGCGCCCCAGTCGAGTTGCTTTTCCGTCGGAGTGAAGACCCCGACGCGCAGCAGCAGCTTGGACGCGGTGGAGTAGAACGGCGCCAGGGCCGACTGCGACAGGTTCTCCATCGCCGAGGCCAGCGTCGCGCGCTCGGTCGGGTTGGGAGGGCCGTACTCGTACGTGGCGCGCTCGTACACTGCGGTCGTCGGGCCTTTCAGAGTTGCAAGCGCGGGGAACCGGATCGGAACCATCGCCGCGCGCGGACCCGCCATCGTGGCGGGAGTAACCGGGTTGCGCAGGCCGTTGATGGCCCCGGTGGCGCCTTCCAGGTGGAAGATGTCCGCCGTCGCGTAACGCACGCCCGATGCACGCAGCTCGCTCAGCTCGGCGTGAATCTTGCGCAGGCGCGACTCGGGCGTGGCGCTCGTGTAGGAGGCGTCGAACGTGTCCTGCTGCGCCGAGCCCAGGTCCTTCCACGCCACGCGCTTGTCGGTGCCGACGGCGTTGTTGAACTTGGCCCACACCTTGGCGAGCTGCTCGCTGCGCGCGGGGCTGATGTTGTTGTCGGCGCTGGTCTTGCCCTCGCCGTACGGGTTGTCGGAGATGTTGAGGCCGGCGAACTCGCCGCCGTCGGTCTGCCCCTGCTCCAGGTTGGCCTCGTCGACCAGGTCGCCGGCGGCGTTGACATCCTCGGAGGCGAACTTGGCGCCGACGCCCTCGCCTTCCGGGGTGACTTCCGGGGTGACTTCCGGGGTGGGGGTGGGTGCGACCGCGGCTTCGGCTGGTCCCGCCGCTTCGGCGGGGGCTTTGGCGGCGTCGACACCCGCTTCGAGGCGGTCGCGCTTGGCTTCCTCCATCATGGCGTTGAAGCCTGGCTTGGCGTCGCGGGCCTTGATCTTGTCGGTGGCGGCGCGCGCGGGGCGGCCAGCCAGCCACTCGTGGATTGCCGAGTCGGTGACGCCGAGGTCTTCCGCGATCTTGGCGTGCGATCGACCCAGGACGTGGTACTGCACGTAGGCGTCCGCGACGGCCTTCGGCAGCCCGTTCTCCTTGGCCAACGCGTCGGCCAGGTCGGGCACGGAGCCGTACTTCTCGGCCTCGGGCGGGGCGACCGGCAGCGGCTTAGCCTTGGCGGCGTCTTCGCTGCGCAGTGAAGCTAGGATGGACTCCCTGCGGACGCGCGTGTCCTTCGCCAGGCTCGCGGCGGCTTCGGCGTAGGCGGCGTTGTCGTCGGTGAACGAGCCCGTCTTCTTCAGCGCCGCAACGCGCGCTTCGAGGCGCTCGACGTCCTTCGCGCTGAACTGGGCGTGGTCGACGCAGGTCTTGGTCTTGGACATTAGCGCGGCCGGTTAATGTGGCAGTGGAGCCCCATAGGATCGAACTGGTCGAGCAGCCGGCTGCAAAACCAACCTGCCAGCTTACGGCGCCACAGGCGCTCGGATGGGTTGCTGATGTAGCGCGATAGGCGGTGCGTCAGCAACAAGTCTTGCGGGGGCTTGAGAAACACCACCGTGCCGACGACGACGTTGAGTAGGAAGTCGAGCACGAGCGCCATCACGACCAGCACGTACGCGTGGGCTTTGGCGATCGGGTAGAGGTCGCTGCGGAAGCGCGCGATGTTCATCACCGCGAGGTAGAACACCCACGTCACGACGGCGAGCCCGTAGCCCACGGCCCCGCCGAGGATGAAGTTGTAGACGACGTCGAGGTTATCCATTGATGCACCTTGCGAGTTGCTCGAACTTGGAGATGTGGGAGTCGGCTTCTTCGAGCGCGACCTTGGCGTCCTTCACGGAGCGCCGAAGCGGTTTGACGCCGGGGCCGCGCGCGACCTCGATCGACACCGAGCGGCCGGCGTAGGGCGTGTAGTCGGTGACCTTGGGCTCGGCGGCTTTGACAGGCGTCTCGGGGGCGGGTTTGGGGGCGGGGGCAACGAGCGGCGGACTTCCAGCCTGGACCCACGCGCGCAGGTCGGCTGCAGACTTGATCTCGCCGGCGTCGAACTTCGGCTTGGCCTGCACGAGGATAGGGTCCTTGACGCCCGCGTGCGTCGTCTTGCCCTCCTGCAACGCCTTGAACAGGCCGTTGTAGAGGTCTTCGCTGACGCCGCCGCCCACGAGGCTGCCGAAGGCTTCCTTGAACCCAACCGATTTGGCAGACGCCGGCGCCTTCTTGACCTTCGCAGGGGCGGGCGCCGGGGCAGTCACCGGGGCAGTCACCGGGGCAGCTTCACTCTGCGCGGCTGTTTCAGCGGCTGTTGAAACCGCGGGAGTAGCCGGAGCAGTTACAGGTGCAGCAGTTTGCGCTACGGCGGGCGCGGCGACTGGCTTCGGGTTCTTGATCTCCTCGACTTCCTTGCGGATGTGGTTGAGACCCTTCTTGTCCTCGGTCTGCAGCGCCTCCTTCATAGCGCCGATGTACGTGGCAGCTTGCGCGGGAGTCAGCGTCCCGGCGTCTTCGAGCGCCGAGATGTCGTGGTGCAGGACAACGTCCTGCGGCTTGAGCTGAATCTGCGGCTTGCCGGCCTCGTCGGGCTCCACGAGGTCCTCGTACGCCTTGGCCTTGCGGCCGGCGAACTCGCGGGCGGCCTGGTCGATGGCGGCCTTGCGCGCGATGGCGTTGGTGTCGGCGGGGGGCGCAGGGGGCGCAGCCTCTTGCGGGGGGTCGACGGCGCCGGCAGCGGCGTATGGCTCGGTCGACGTTTGCGGCTCACCGGCTAGCGGTTGCGCCGCTTGTGGCTCACCGACGGGGGCGGGCGTCGGCATAGCGGGCGGGTTGCCCTGCAGCACGTCGGTGCTCTCGCCCGGAATGTCGCTGACCGTGGTGGTGTTGGTGTTGGGTGGGCGCTTGGCTCCACGCAGGCCCCCGGCCACGCCGCCGATGGCGCCGCCTACAACCAGGCCGCCGATGGCGGACTCGACGCGACGGTCGTTGGCCTTCGGGTTGATGTAGGTCTCGTTGGGGTCGACCGCCATCCGGTTGAACTGCTCCAGTTCGTTCTGCGCGACCTCGCCGGCGGCTTCTTCTGCGCCGGTGCGCAGGGCTTCCTTGCCCGCGCGTTTAGCGGCGTTGCCCGCCCAGCGCACGCCGGTGCCCGTGATGGCGTTGACCACGCGGCCGGTGCCGCCGGTGAACGCGTCGATCGCAGCCTGGGGGATTGCAGTGGCGGTCGCCGCCAGCAGGTCGGTCTCGCCGGTGCCCTGCTCGCGCTGGGCCTGCAAGTTGGAACCTTGGTATTGCGGCACGCCGACCGCGAGCCCCGCGGCCATTCCGACGCCGGGTCCGCCGGCCATAGTGCCGGCGATCGTGGCGAGCGCGGTCGAGCCAAGTTGCGGGCCGGATTGGATCAGCTTGCCAGCGAAGTAGTCGCCCGCGTCGCGCAGCCCGTGCACGCCGCCGGTGCCGGTCTCGGGGTCGTCGGTCCAGCGGTCGATAGCCCCAAGGTCAGCCGCGCGGCGCTGTGCGTAGCCGGCGGAAGCCTCGTTGGCCTCGCGCTGCTTGCGCGCCCACGCGCCCACGCCGGGCAGGCCGCTCTTGGTAGCTACGTCTTCGACCAGACCTTGCAGGCTGGCTTGCGACATGTCCACCGCGGCCGACATGCGCGAGGCGTTCTTGCCCCGCCCGGCGCCTTCATAGCCGATCTTCTTGGCGAACTTGTCGCGGTCCGGGTAGTACGCCTTGTAGGTCTCGTGCATCCCGTCGACGATGTCCTCGTCGCTCAGGTTGTCGAGCCCGCCTGCGGCCTCGCGGAGCTGCTTGATGCTCAGCATGGCGGGTTACTGCGCGGTGGTTGCGCGGCTGGACGACGAGGCTGGGGGCTTCTTCTTCGAGTCGGTCGAGGCTACCGTGCCGGCCGAGGTTGCGCCGCTCGACGAGGACGACTGCCTGCCGACGGCGGGCGTGACGCTCGCGTGCGAGTTCACGGTCTTGCTCGAGCTGTCGGGCGTGACGAGGCCCGACGCGGAGTGCACCGGCGGGGTGACCTTGGCCTTGGCCTTGGCCTCGGCCTTCTCATTCAGGCTCTGAAAGTGCTTGACCAGCGCGTTGTCGTCGGTCTGCGCCCTGCCGAACTCACGGTCGACCGCCATGCGGGCCTGTATCTCGTCGCCGTTGTAGACCTCCATCGCGGACTTGAGCGCGGCGAAATACCTGGCCGGGTCGACCGGCGGGCGCTCGTTGATGCTCGGAATCTTGACGCCGAGCCCGGCACCGCGCGTCTGCGCGTTGTTGTGCTCCTGCGCGTAGATGTCGGCGGCGCGCTTCTTCTGTTCCGCCGCCGTGACAGTCTTGCCGGTCGCCGGGTCGGTGTATGCGCTGAACTCGCTCTCGGGCAGTGCCTTGGCGCGCTCGAAGCCCTGGCGCAGGCCGGCGGCCTCGCCGGCGATCCGCTCCTGGTCTTCCTCGCGGTCCAGCTTGGCGTTGAGCCGCGCCGAGGTCGCGTTCTCGCGGCTGGCGCGGGCGACGTTGGCGTCGGCGTTGCGGGCTGCCGTGGCGTCCTGGTTGGCTTGATGGCGCGCGGTGTTGTTGGCGGTGTTGACCTGGAAGGCCATGCCCATCTCTTTGGCGACCGCCGCGGCAAGCCCGCTGTGCACGGCCGTGATGTCGTCCATGCCCGTCAGGTCGCCATGCTGCAGCTTGGCTTCGCCGACGACCATCCTGGCCAGCTCGGCGCGCGACAGCTTGGTGCGCTGCAGGGCGCCGCCGTCATCGAGGTACGCCAGCATCGTGTAGCCGCCCTTGCCGGGCTCCATCGTGCGGATCGACTTGCTATTCTGGATGACGTGCGCGTACAGCGGCTGGAGCTGCTCGTCGGAGGCTTCCATCACGCCTTTGGCCTGGGCGCCGTAGCCGATGTTGCGGACGTGGCGGGCGAGCGCCTGCTGCGCGGTGTTGTACGACTGGCCGCGGTCGAGGTGGCGGTTGGCCTTGCCGAGGCGGACTGCCTGCTGCAGACTGGCGATCTGCGGGTCGGTCGAGAACTCGGGCACGCCGGCACCGGGGGCGTTGGGCGCCGAGCCCTGCGTCGGCAAGCCGGCTGGCGGGGCCACGTCGCGCGAGCCGATGGGCGCCGCGGGGACGCCGGAGCCCTGCGCGGGCGCGTCGTCGGCCGTGGCCGCGTCAACCTCTGCGCGGTCGGCCTGGGCCTGGTCGAACACCGTCTGCTGGTTCTCGAACTGCTTCTTGACGCGCGCGTCGTGTTCCTGTTGACGCTCGTTCTGGCGCTTCTGCTCCTCGCCCTTGAAGTACGCGCCACCGAGGCCGAGGCCCATCTGGTAGTAGTCAGTTGCCATGTGGGTTCCTACAGCGCGCCGTAGAACACGGCGTCGTACGTGTGATGGATGGCGTTCTTCGCCACTGCGCCGGGTTTGACCTTCTCGACTTCGTCGGCCATCACGCCCATCACCATCGGGCCGCCGCTCTTGTAGCGGTAGACGTAGATCGGGATGCCGTCGTCGGTTGCGCCGACGCGCCTGATGTCGGTCTTTAGTCGGCGGTCGCTTTTCGACGCCAGGCCCTGCACACCGGCGGTGGCCAGGCCAGCCATGAAGTCGAAGCCCGGCGACTTGGCCGACTCGATCGCGTTGGCGCGGAAACTCTGCGACGCCTGGCCGTAGAGGTTGCCGGCGCTGCTAGCACCTTGGTTGTAGGTGCCCATCGAGGAGTTCATGCCGCTGAGCCCCGAGCCGGCCAGGCCGACCGAGCCGGCACCGAACGACCCGGCCATGCCGCCCGTCGCCGTGGCGTTGCCGAACGCAGTTTGACCGGCGCCGGCGGCCATCGCCACCATCGACTCGGCCTTGTTGCGCGCGTCGATGCGCGCGCGCGTCTGCGCGCCGGCGGAGTCGGCGGCCTTCTGCGTGGCCATGTCGCCCATCGCCGCAGCGAAGGCGCCCGAGCCCGGGTTGATGCCGTAGCGCGCGGCGGAGCGCGTCATGCCGCCCATAGCGCCGGAGTAGGCTTGCTCGACGTCGGCGTTGGCCATGCCCGCCATCTCGTTGCCGACTTCGCCCGAGCTGTACTTGTCGGCCAGGCCGAACAACTGGTCCTGGTA